>ENA-OUQF01001279-OUQF01001279.1-human-gut-metagenome-genome-assembly--contig:-NODE-1279-length-15530-cov-9.729564_pt1 | contig 15530 bp, 12 predicted proteins | sample MGYA00237947_ERZ548826 | MGnify/ENA primary metagenome ERZ548826 (study PRJEB26490, sample SAMN05194701) | human gut metagenome | biome: terrestrial biome; feature: human-associated habitat; material... | reverse complement strand
CTAAAATTTTTAAAAATATGTAACCCATCCACTTTTGTCTCTAGCTTTTTAAAATAATAGGCAAGAATTAAAGTGGAAAAAATGCATACTATTAGATAAATCCAGTCATTTAAATATGGATCAAATAAGTTCATAGAAATTCTTTGAAGAATATAGATTTCAAATACATATTGACCTAAGAAATGAAACAAACTATTTTTAATTTCTTTATATGCACATACATCTACAATCAAGAAACAAAACGCAATCGAAATTATTTCATATGCGAGTATTGGTAAGTGAAGACAATATAAACTAAAAGCTAAAATCATCAAGAAAATAAAGAAAATTGGTTTTTGAATAATGGAACAAACTCGATCTTTATATTTAGATAGAATCATACCTGCTGGAAAACAAAGAATGATATTGTACCACCAAGCCTGATCCTTTATTACATCCATCAAAATTATATATAGTATGGTAAATACTACACATGAAGTCATACTATGTTTCTTACATTGTTTAAACGAAATATATACAATACTATACATAGCTAATATCGCAAATACATACCAATTACTATTTCCAATGGAACTTAAAGCCGTAAATGAGAATACAATACGAACAAAGGAATAATCCTTTCTTAATAAGAATGACAAAGCCAAGTAAATACATAATGCCATACAAAAGTGAATATAAAACTTCAATATTCTTTTTCTTGGCATGCTGTCAATATACACAATACCTCTTCTTTGAATTTGTTCCATAATGCCATATCCCGAATAGAACAAGAATGGTGCAACCATGAGTTGTCCAATTGCCAATAAAAGATTATTCCATGGCATAGTTTCATATTGTCCAAAATGTGATAGAAACACAAACAACACAAAAATCCCATTGATACATGTTGTTTGTTCCTTATTTAATGCCCTATTAAAATCCATTTCATGCCCTCACAATAAGATATTATATCACCATATTATCTCCTTCAATGGAATATTTATTTTAGTATTTCCATTGATAAAACATTTCAATGTGGTACAATATAAATGAAAAGAGAGCACCCAATAAGGAGTTCTCCTGGAGAAAATTTATAGTTTTGAAATAACTACCTTGGTTTCCTGCAAGAATGATGAGGTAGTTTTTTCTTATGTCTTTTCAGTTTATGTATTTGTTTGTCCATATCTTCAATTATATGAAGCAGATTTAAGATTGCTTCAGCAATCTGAACCAATCTGTGGACAATTACTAACAAAATCGACAAGAATATTGTCACAAATATTAAATATCCATACACAATATCACCTCCTTGAGGCTATGGAACTCAAGTGTTTTCGTAACTTGGAGCCCCTGTGACGGTATTAATACGATTAATACAGCCGTTCCCCAGGAGAACTACCTTGGGTCTATTTGGACCTATCCTATTGTTTACTCTCATATAAATTGTATCATGTAGCATAGATATTCAAAAGAATATTCTTTGTTTAAAAGATATAAGAAATCTTTAATTTCATACCCTGAATAAACCAAAAGTGGACATTTCTGCCCACTATTTATTACGACTAATATAATTTGCGAGTGCACCCAGTAAGTTAGCATCTTGACGATATGTACAACACTTTAAGTTAGGTGTGATGATATCCATACCCATCTTTTCACGAATTATATTATATTCTTCCATTAATCTTTCAACAAAATCATCTCTTTGACTTATCGCACCACCAAACAAGATCATTTCAGAATCTAGTGTATGTTGTACATTAAATACACCCATCGCAAGATTGTGATAGAACTGTTTGATGACTTGTTTACACAATGCATTGCCGGCATTTGCTTCTTCAAAGATTCGAACGCCATCCCAACTTTCATTTGTCTTTTTTTCCATCTTACGAACCATACTTGAAGTAGACGCCATCAAGCTAAAGTTTTGAATGTTTCCTGCCTCATCCTCTACAAGCATCATACCAAATTCACCGCCATAGCGATGTGCTCCAGGACATACTTTTCAATCTCTAATAATGGCACCACCAACACCAGTACCAATCACAAAGAAGGCCATATCTTTAATGTCTTGTGCTTTTCCAAAATATACTTCAGATAATGCTGCACAATTCACATCATTTTCAATTTCACAATGCAATCCAAGCTCTTTTTGAATCACATCTCGCCAAAGAATGCCTTGTAAGAAAGGAAGTGCCCATACGGCATCAATCACTGCATTTTCTACGTCAATCAAGCCACAAAAACTGATTGCGACACCATCGAGTTCAAAATCCTCTTTAAACATTTGATGAAAACACTTCATACATGCCAACAACTCTCCAAAAGTATCTGTCATCGAATATGATTTTTTCTCAATGATTTTCCCCTCACGACTAAGAAGTCCACTCTTCATCGAACTTCCACCAATGTCAAAGCACAAATAATATTTCATAATTTCCTACATTAAGCCAACATCTGCATAGTCTATCAATACAATTATATGAAAGTCCTTTACGTATATTAACCTAATTCATTTCCTAAGCGGATTCGCTATTTTCTATGAACATATGGTACACCATTAAGATACCATTTCTGATATACTAACTCGGTTGGATGAGAAATAATTTACGCCAATGTAAACAAATGGTATTACGCCAACACCCATTTGAGTTCCGCTCATCTAACGTCGATTAGAGAACTAGACTTCTCCGTAATATATGCATAATATCTAGTTCTCTCCTCTAAAATTTGTTGTCCAACGGTTTAGATTCGTGCTAGAATAATATTGTCTAGAGAGTCATTCTAACACATTTGATATCTAACCATTCTTATACTTTCCTGACTCTCTAAATGTGGACCAGTTGTTGCTGGTCTTTTTTTTCGCATTGAAAAAGGCTCAAATCCTTTCGATTTGAACCCACTTTATTATTCCATTGGACAATCACAAACAATAGAAGCAGTATCCACTTCAATTTTTGTCACCACAAATGGCAATTGCGTTTGGTCCACATCCATTCCATACAAGATCAATGATAATGTATGTCCTTTAGGGATTGTATAGTCGTTGCTGACAAAGTCAAATGAATATGTATACCAAGTATCTGGATCAATGGCTTCCTTTGAATAATTATTCAAACGATTTTGTGCATTCATCCAACCTCGCGTAATCACAAAATAATCGGATGGTTTTTCTTCCATTTTAAAGACAAAAGAATGATTTTCATCCCCATCCAAATCAGATGTCAAACGAATTTGTTTTCCTTTTTCCACAAGCATTGCACTCAAAATAGCCGTAGGCTGTTGAATTCGAGCCCTAAAAGAAACTTTGGCTCTTCCCGCAAAACGCGTATCTTCCTTCATTGTTTCTAAATCAAAAGAAAGCGAATGCGCATTTTGAGTTAAAACCAACTCATCTAGCCATGCCTTTGTGTTTTTTTGTTTACGATCATAAATCGTTTGCGACAAATCATCCACAATCATCTGATTTCCATTCTCTTGTACACGATAGGACTTATAAGATTTAGGTGGCCAAACCTCTTCTTCCATCCACAATTTTTGATCTAAGTTATTCTCAATATAAATCTTAGACTCATTTTGAATACCTGTATCAATCCCTTTTAAATAATAATCCAACCAACGATCGATCAATCCTAATGTAGGACTATCTTCAAGATGATACGTATAAATATGTTGTCCTTGATGCAACAACATCATGCGATCTTTGCCAAGTTCTTGAAGCTTTTCATACAAACGAATCCCTTGATCTGGTTTTACATTCCAATCATTTAAGCCTTGAAGAATAAATACCGAAGCTTGGATGCGATCGGCATGCTGCAAATAATTACGCTCATCCCAAAAGCGATTGTAGTTTCCCGATTGTCTGTCTTCACCTTCTTGAAGAATCTTTTGATTCTTTTCAAACAAAGGTTTGATCGACGCAAAATCATTTGGATCCAATGCCCGTGAAAAACAATACTTTGCCAAAATATCCAAGTCATCCCCTTGCCAATCCATGGCCGGTAAAGTTAAACCATTATGACGATAATATTCATACCAGTTGGAAATGCCCGCTTCAGGAAGAATTGTCTTTAAGCCTTCTACACCTGTTGTGGCTACCCCAATACACATTGTACCCAAATAAGAACGCGCAGACATCGCAACAGAACCTGTACACCAAGATGCCAAAACTTGTACCGTTCTTGTCTTATCTCTAAAAGCTCGAGCTCTTCCGTTTAACCAATCAATGACCGATTTAAACGCAAGAATCTCCTCTTCACTTCCCGTCATTGTTAATCCATTGCTTCCCCTTGTACCAAGTCCACCACTAAACACACCAGCATAGCCACGTTCTAGTAAATGAGCATATAAATCTGAAATGCATTCATAAGCGCTTGGATCTGGTTCTGGATACGGACTGTTTTCTACAATTTGTTCGGCTTCTTTTTTAGGACAAACTACAGGATCTTTTGGATGAAACGTGATATCCTCACGCTGAATATTCTGACTTGGATATGCCTGTATATTTGTATTTACATCATACAAATCATACCAATCCTCATTACAGTGCAACATATATGGATTGGCCACAAAAACAGCCGGAACTTTTTCATCTAGCTTTGGACGCTTAATATAAACCGCAATCAAATCATATTGTCCATCTTGGTCTGTATCAACTGTAGTTTCCACAAAAACTCTTTCAAATAATGCTTCCATATTAATTTACTTTCGAATGTTTCTTTAAATACGATTTCCAAACCAACACAAACACAGCTCCTAAAACTAACATTGCAACTAAGAAGCCAAAGAATAAACGATATCCACCAACACCTGGATTTTGATCAATCATCATACCCGCTAAAACAGATACAAAAATTTCTGGCAAATACCCAATTGTAGAAATAATTCCAGCAGCCGTTCCAGAATACTTTTCTGGTACAGCACCCTCATCCATCATAGCCCATGTTTGTGCATAGTTTACATTATAGAAAATATAGATTAAGACAAACAAAACTGTAAAGAGCACGATAGAACCTGCATTCGTTGGCAACAATAAAATTCCCAAAGTACCCAAAGCCATTACCACAAATGAAATCAATAGAGCATTTCCTGTACCAAACTTATCGGAGAAGAAGCCTCCACCAACGTTTCCAAATAAAGAAAACCATCGTTTCATAGCTGCAAGTGTAGCTCCAAACGTAACTGTGGCTCCTAAAATAGATGTGGCATATGGTGTAAAGTAATACAAAGACAAGGTAAATACATAGTTACAGAATGTCACAAAACTAATGATCCAGATGGCTGGCATTTTTAATACTTCCCCAATGCCTTTAAAAGAAATACGTTCACTTGCTTCCATATGTCCATCTTTTACTTTAAAGAAACAGAAGATGCCCATCGCAATTGTCAAAACGGAATAATAAACAATGACTGTTTTCATACCTGCCACTTCGTCATTGATTTGACCAATGCCAATACGGAAAGCTACAACAGCACCCATAGCCATCAAAGCAGCACCAACACCACGACCACCTTCAAAGAATCCATAGGCTTTTCCTTGATCATCCGAATCCGATAGAATACGAACAGCTTTTACACAGGCTGGCCAAAACGCAAATAAACTTGAAATGCCCCAGAATGCATAAAGTGCTAGTAACTGATAGTAATTCAATGGTAATAAGTGTACAAAACCACCCAAGCCTGTTCCAATTAAAGAAACCGTTAAGATCATTCTTGTAGAAAAGCGGTCTGCCACAATACCTCCAAATAAATAGGAAATCATACCAAAAATTCCTAAAATACTTCCAAACACACCCATTTGTGTATTCGTCAAATGATACGTAGCTAAATATGCATCATAGTAATCAAAGCGAAAATATGGCAAGCCATAAATAATCGCCCCTCCAAATGCGACGATAATAATAGCCCAGAAGTTCTTTGCCGTTTTATCGCCAAAACCTAGTTTTTTAAATAATTTGTTCATCTTTTTTCTCCCTTACTTAAAACCATTTCATTTTCTTTATGATTAAAGGTATGAAGTCCATGATAAAGAACAATACCTGCAATCGCATATAATATAGCGGCTAAAAAATAAGCCTGCTGATACCCAGATTGGTGGACAAATAAAATCTTTCCTGTAAAATGACCACTCAATATACTCACAATACCCGCCGTAAAATTCACTACGGAGGTATAAACAGGCCGCAAATCTTTAGGAATCACATCCATCGATAGAGCACTATCCACAGGACTTGATAAATTCGCAAGGCCCGCACGTATAAATAGTGATGCACCAACAACAGGTACAACATATTTACCAAAATAATTTCCATTTCCAATCATCAACATAAAAGGAATGGAGGCCATGACCGTTAAAAAGATCGTTCCCACTTTACCAAATTTTTTTGTGCACTTCGGCGTAAAAAACATAAATAAGACAATCGCAACATAGGAAATGGATACCATTAAAGAACTGGTTGCCTTATCAATATGTAAATTTCGATTTAGATATACAGTATAGTACGATGTAAATAGGCCCATCGCAAAAGAAATCAAAGCCCAATACAATAAATAAGCCCGGGAATATCGATTTAATAAAAGTTGTCTTGCACCATTGATTTTTTCCTTTAAAGAAAGCCTTGGAGTAAGTTCCATTTGATAATCCGATTTCTTTTCCGATATACATAATACAGGAATCAAGGAAATTAATGCAATACACCCCACCACGAATAGAACCATTCGATTCGCATCCATATAAGATTGGTGTAAACCAGATGAAAGATGCGTCATATAGCGCGTTGCCTCTTGGGCTTGCGCATATGAAATGTTGGCCACACAACTAAACGCCTTTACCACAAAGGCTCCACCAAGATACGTTGCCAAGAAATATCCAATATACCCCATATAGTAAGTTCTTGTATACCAATGTATTTCTTGATCTTTAAATGCTTCTGTATAACAAGCAATAAAAGGGCTCAGCATAATAAAGTGCAGCTGCACACCCGTTAATGCCAATAGGGTTGCGATATATAAAGCCCAAGTAAAATCCATACAGACGGCGCCAAAAAAGGCACAGGCCGTTGAAAGTGAACAAAAAAGTAATAGCTTTTTATAGCCAATCTTTGGCACGAGCAACAATAAAGCTGCACTTATGAATGTGGCATATCCATAAAAGGCCCAAAAGGATGTTGCGATAGAAGTTTGTGCTTCTTGCAGATAATTCACAAACGTATCGTACAAAACTCCACTCGCCAAATTATTAATGACATAACTAATTATAAAATAAACAATATTCCGTTTATCTCTTCGTTCTTCCATTTCTTTAACTCCTAAAAACTGTTTAAAATTATACGATTATAAAAAAAACAAATCAATTGTTAATTATATATTTTCAGTAAATCGATGAAATGAAAAAGAGGATGAGTTCTAAGTCATCCTCGGTTCGGGCTCCTCACCCTGCATTTTTGTTTAAATTGAATTTAGCTTCTCGCCATTCAAGAGCTATCGTTCGTTTGCGTTATACAATATATATAATATATATTTAAAGCACTATATTTATGATTTATTTTCAAATTATTTATCTAACATCTGCACATCTAATTCATCTCACGACTAAAGTCACGAGTATTCTTAGATTGCACAATAAATTCAGATACCGCACTCATTTGATTGATTCTTTTAATAGAGATCCAATTCAATGTAAATGTAAAGCCTCAATGCAGTATGCTTATACATATTAATTCAATAGTTTTCCTTCTAAATAGGAACATCTTAGATAATCTGGATTACTGTAATAAACATTTGAATTAAACCAAGTAATTTCATCAATGATGAAAGAATTAAATATTTTGCGAATATGTTGTACTAACTGATTTTCTGATGTTAATGTATCCAAAATCAATCTTTGGTAAACTTTACCAATTGCGGTATAAGAGGGTACCTTGTATTTACAATCGGCTACAGAATCATACTTACCATTTTCTATATGATACGTATCAATCCACTCATCACAAACTTGTTCAAATGAAAGACAATGATTTACACTAGCAACATCCAATTCGTGTAAGATTTGTTCATCACTCATTTTAGAAATGATATAGTTTCTGTGATTTTTTGTGATACGTGCTACAAACTCAACCATAGAACAAAAATAAAATAGATCATCTTTATTGAATTTCATGAATTGCTTCACTCCTTTCGAATTTTAGACATTCAAGAGCTTGAATAGAATGAAAACTAATTTGATGGGTTGGATGTTTGAACTTTGCTAGTTCCCAAAAAACAGACCTTGGAATATCACCGTTGATATAATCATTCACATAGTTCCAAATGGTATCATCAGCCATTGGGCCTTCGACAATATCATAGCTATGAACTTTTCCTGACCTACAATCTGTAATGAAATCCAACCATTCATCACTCATTGTTTCAAACTTTTTAATTTTTAAGTCTTTGTTTTCGGTATATTTATAAATATTAACAAACCCATTTTGACTTCTTTTATTTGCCCATTTATAGGCTTGCTCATAATTTATGGTGCAATAGAATCCCCAGGAAAAATCTTTTGTATATTTTGTTTTACGTATTTCTGGAAATTCAACAATCTCTCCACTACCATGGTATAAAAGAATATCTTCCATAGCTGATTCTCCTCTCTAAGTTATACTTTAAATCTACTATATATATTTTACCAATTTGAAGAAGTATTCTCAATCTCAATAAAGGCTACATGAAGCATATTGTTTCTTGATTTAATCAGAGTCTTAGGGATATTCCCTAAACACTTGTCTTTGATCAATCAAAGACGTTGCTTGCTACAACTGTAGACATTAATTGTCTACAGTCTTTTTCTTATCCGGTATAAGATTTTTTAGATCATGATTCATTTTCTAACATTTCTTTTTTCTGATTTTGTAATTTTAAATTTGAAGATATTTTTTTTAATTGTGAGTACCCATATGGCATCCTCATCTAATAAATTAGCATTAAGAATGTTAATAAACAGCTAGTAAATCAGGTAAATATGCTATAGCTAGACAGCATGAAAAATGTCTAAGGGTTATCAGATGGGTACTCACAAAGATAAATACAAAATGCAGGCTACTATGACAATAACCTTTTTGTCGTGCCCTGCAATTCATCTTTTATGATATTTCATCACTTTTTCACATATAATATTTTCCTGTCCCGAAACCAAAATCTTAATATACAAAAAAATGAGGATGAGTTCTAAGTCATCCTCGGTCGGGTTTCTCACCCTGCATTTTAGTTTAAATTGAATTTAGCTCCTCGCCATTCAAGAGCTATCGCTCGTTTGCATTGTACCATAAGGCATCTAAAAGTTCCAACATATAATTCCAATCATGCTTATTCAATATTCATAATTCTTTTATTGATATTTCCGAAGCATCACGCAAAATCTAAAATTAAAATTTAGGGAACTTTTTCGCTATATATTATATCAATAGTTCCCTAAACAATAAATACAAACAGGGAACTTTTATCACACACAACACTTAATAAGTTCCCTATTTTTTATCCTGTTGTTTTATTGTATTTAAAACATCTGCTTCTCGTGATATTTATTTCAAACTGTTTTTGACTATTGTTAATCATTTTATCGGAACATTATAAGATTTTACCAAGCATATACGCTTTTCTCATCTTCTGCAGCCCTTGTATCATGTAGATATCTCGAAATGCATATTCACTTGCATACATGATAATTTCTACATCTTTAATACACAACAACCAATACAATAAATGGCTTTTCTTTGAAATCTAAAACTTGTTGACACAATCACCTTGTGGCATTAGTATAATAGCTAAAGCTGACTTTAGGTCAAGAAAGAGAGGAAATCATGTATTACACAATAGGACAAGTATCTGAAATGTTTGATTTACCCATCTCTACCCTTCGATATTATGATAAAGAAGGATTTTTCCCTCATTTAGTTCGCAAAGGCAATATTCGCTATTTCAGTAATCATGAAATTGAGGCCTTACATCTCATTGAATGTTTAAAGAAATCGGGTCTTGGCATTAAGGAAATCAATCAATTCTTTGCTTTGGTTTCTGAAGGAAGTGCAAGTTTTGAAAAGAGAAAAGAGTTGTTTGAGGCTCGAAAAGAGGCTGTAGAAGCTGAAATTAAAAGTCTTCAAGAAACACTATCTTTATTAGAATTTAAGTGTTGGTACTACTCAAAAGCTATGGAGGATGGTACAGAAGAATACATTCAAGCTATGCTTCCAGACAAGCTTCCAAATGCCATTCAAAAATTATATGATGCAAGTCATAAATAAGAAAATGGAGCAGATATTCTGCTCCAAAGCTATTCAAAACCAGCTGGCTCGTTCTGATTTTGATTGACTGATTCTTAAATTTCAAACCATTTGATTTCACAAGCATCCAATTCAACTTCGAAACTTGTTCCATCACCCTTATACACGGTAGTTGTCTGTGGTTCATATGTATTATTGACAACACAGAAACTGTTTGTAGAAGGATATACGTTGATATCCACATTGTAGTTGTCGGAATACCAGCGTTTCATTTCTTCTTCTTTGTGTGCTGCAAAGAAGATTGCACGATACAATAGTCTTACGTTTTCAAAACTAAATGGAAGACCATTCATATACACGCCGCGACCTTTTCCATATTCATTTACAGCTAAATTGACATGTAGATCTTTTTCAGCCAAGATTTCGGTTTCAGGAAGAGCATATACATCATTTACACATTCTCCCCAATCTTCATGTTCTAATTGTTCTGTAATAAAGTGGTTTGGATGTACTTGCCAATTGTATTTGTCTGTATGCATTGTGAAACCTAATTCTTTATCCACACCCAATACATCGTATAAAGTGAAGAATTTACCATTGCGGTTGATAGCTGTTGGCTCACCTACACCGATAAATCCACCGCCCTGGTCGACATAGCGACGAAGAGCTGTAATCACTGGTTCATCAAATTCGGCTCCACCACTAAAGCTTGTGTATGCAGAACCAATATTCATCACAACGTCCATATCATCTAAGATGGTTGGATCTTTTCGTATATCATCAAAACTAATGAAATGAACATCAAATGGGAAACCACTCAACGCCTCCATTACACCTGTATATGAATAGATTTGTTTGTACCAAATGGCATGGTGAACCAAGTGTGTTCCCCAACGACGAAGTTCTCCCCAACTATTAATTACACCCACTTTTAATAAGTTTAATGGAACTTGTTGGTTCACATGAGAATATAGCGTACGGAATTCGTCACATACCTTTTCAATATAATCAATGAATTCAGGGAAATCCAATGCCAATTTTAAATATCCACCATAACCAATACGATCGACTGGACTACGTAAAATAGCTCTACGAGCTGTTACCCAGTTCACCTTAGCTTCTTTTAATGGATCTCCATTTTCATGGAAAACATCTGGGAAGAAGTATGGTAAGAATCTTCCTTCTGTATACTTAACACCCTTAATATCTGAAATTAAACGAAGTGTTGTACCAGAACCAACTGATCCTACAACCGCATCCAATCCAATGGATTCAAAATATTTTCCAAATGGCTCTGTACCAATCCAGTGATCCCCTAAGAACATCATGGCTTCTTTTCCATATTCATGACAAATATCTACAAATTTCTTCGCTAATTTACTTACTTCACGCTGTTGGAAATCCATGAAATCACGATATTCCTTAGTTGGAACACAGAAAGTTGAGTTATTAAATCCTTTGTTGATAATATATTCCGCTCTAAATGGATAGCCCACTTCTTTTTCAAACTGTTCCAAAATATATGGAGATACAGAAGCACTGTATCCAAACCAGTCTACAAATTTTTCGCGTGCAAATTCATCAAATTGAAGCGTGAATTGGTGGAAGAACGTTGTAAAACGAACAACATCTACATCATCTCTTTCTTCACAGAATTTTCTAAATTTATCCAATACATACTTTTGTGTTTTAGGTTGTCGAACATCAAAAGTCATTTGATGTTCTTCACCCTTCCAATCATTCGTTAGAGCATTATACATATGCACAGGATCCCAAATCACAAATGCCAAGAAGCTTACTGTATACGCATGATACGGAATTGTATCATGAATAATCACTTCACCCGTTTCTTCATCATAATCCCAATTTGTGATGACATCATCCGTTGTACGATCAATAACTTCCCACCATCTGTGATTGTCTTTTGTGTTTGGCTTTAATTGATCTTTATAGAAATGCTGCATGATTTGAATCTTTAACTCGGTTGACTTTGCCGTCACAAAATCACTCATCAAATACATCTGTTGGATTTCATCTGGATTTGCCTTGGCCCACGCATTATCTTTTCTTGTCGTATAGTAAGTCGCATATTGCTTAATATCCATCTTACGCAATTCTTCTGGCATATCCGTTCCGTCACAGTCACGGATGGCATCGGCTTTCCATCGATTAATAATCTCAATTGTTGCATCAATTACATCAACATCTGTCGGTACAGTTACTCTGCCTGTTTCAATCATTTTATTTTCTCCTAAACTAGTCAATTCTATTTTCAGTTTCCATATCAAAGAAATGTATTTTTGATAAGTCCATTGTTAATTTAATTGTTGAATGTGCTTCTGGTTCCAAACGAGAATTTACTTTGGCACACATTTTTTGTCCATTTAAAGCACCATGCAAAATATATTCATGGCCCAATAGTTCGGCCACTTCAATTTCAAAATCAAAGTTAGCACTCGGATATGTATCCGCCACTATACCCTCACCATGTAAATCTTCTGGACGAATACCCATGATAATTTCTTTTCCTTGGTAACTAGATAGCTTTTCTCTATACATCAAAGGAATTTCAATCTTCATATCCCCCACATGAAAGAATCCATTTGTATATGTACCCTTCACAAAGTTCGTTGCAGGCGCACCCAAGAATCCAGCTACGAATAAATTTGCCGGATTATTATATATTTCTTTTGGCGTACCAATCTGCTGGATATATCCACCCTTCATCACAACAATACGATCGGCCATAGTCATGGCTTCCGTTTGATCGTGTGTTACATAAATGGTAGTAGCTCCAATACGTTCATGAAGCTGAATGATTTCCGAACGCATTTGTACACGCAATTTCGCATCCAAGTTTGATAGTGGCTCATCCATTAAGAATACCTTCGCATTACGAACGATAGCACGACCCAAGGCAACACGCTGTCTTTGACCACCTGATAAAGCTTTTGGCTTACGATCCAAATAAGGCTCAATCTCTAAAATACGAGCTGCTTCATGCACACGCTTATCAATCTCTTCCTTACTATACTTACGTAGTTTTAAACCAAATGCCATATTCTCATATACACTCATATGAGGGTATAACGCATAAGACTGGAATACCATCGCAATATCACGATCTTTTGGTTCCACATCATTCATTCTTTTTCCATCAATATAGAAATCGCCTGCACTAATCTCTTCCAAACCAGCAATCATACGAAGTGTTGTAGATTTACCACATCCACTAGGTCCTACAAACACAATAAATTCTTTATCTTTTACATCTAAATTAAAGTCAAATACAGCCTGAACATTGTTGTCATATATTTTATCAACATGCTGCAATGATAATTCTGCCATACTTCTTCCTCCTATTTATGTTTTCGATTGTATAGAAACAATAATGTTAGTAAGCCTGTCAATCCAACGATTTCAATCATTAGATTACGAACACTTACCGTCTTCTGTGCCCAAATGATCATACCTAAGAACACAAAGAATAAAACGATCATAATTATGTTCATTACTTTATTTTCATCTCTCATATTAGACACCTTACTCTTTCATTCCACCAATACTCATGCCCTGTGTAATCTTCTTTTGAACACAAATATAAAGAACTAACGTTGGAATCATAACAATTACCAACCCAGCATACATGACACCAAAGTTTGCCTGTGACTTCGCATCGGCCATTAAGTATTTAACACCAACAGCCAACGTCGCATTTTCTTTATCCATAAAAGTAAATGCGATAATATATTCATTCCAGAAAGCCAAGAATTGAAATAGGATAACCGTAATAATACTTGGTCTTGCCATGGGAATCATAATCTTTGTCATGGTCTTAAAGTAGCCACAACCATCAATACGAGCCGCCTCTTCATACGCCTTAGGCAACGTTTTAAAATAACCCGTCAACAAATAGATTGTGAAAGGTAAGGCCGTTGCGGCATACACAACAGAAAGCCAGAACTTACTATTTAAGAAAAAGTCAAATCCAAGCTTAATGTCCGCATTAAATAACATTAAGAAAATTGGCAAAACAATATAGTTCACATTTACGAAAAGTCCAGCCATGAAAAGTCCATTAAAGAATTTCTTTCCCGCAAAATCAAATCGTGCCAAAACATACGATGCAGGAAGAGCCACCACCAATAGAATGACTAATGATAGTGCTGTTACAATGATTGTATTTATTAAATAATCACCCATTCTTGCCTTCACAAAGGCATCCGCAAAGTTTGACCACAACATTTGTTTGGGAAGATCAAATGGATTTCCACTCACCAATTCCAATTGCGATTTTAAAGATGCAAGGAATACCCATGCGATAGGTACAATAATCGAAATAGCTAATGTGATCAGTGCCACATAAACAAAGATCTTGTATAAAGGAAAATTACGTTTCTTCATATCTCATCCTCCTAATACTGTAATATATCACGTTCAGTGACCTTATTTATGATGGCGGATAAGGCAAATGAGAATACGAAGATACATACTCCGACGGCCATACCAAATCCGTATTTACCAGCGAACGCATTGTTGTACATATAGTTCAATGCCACTTCACTTCCTAGATTTCCCTCACTTGTCAATTGAACGAACATAAATGATAAGTTGATTGTAGAAATTACGAAGAAAGTTAAAGTTGTACGAATGTTATCCCAAATCAAAGGTAAAGTAATCATAAAGAACTGTCTGACTTTACTAGCCCCCTCAAGACTTGCAGCCTCATATAGGTTTTCTGGAATACTCGACATACTCGACATATACATAACCATATAATAACCAATGGCCTGCCATACAAGAGCACCAATAATAGAATAGTTAATAACAGCCGGATTTCCCATCCATTGTTGTTGTAAAGACGAAAGTCCAATCATACCGAAGAATGTATTTAAAATACCATTCGTAGGTTGATAAATAGCTGAGAAAATACCTGCAATAACAACAATACTCAAAATATTTGGAATGTAGAAAATAACACGGAAGAAGTTTTTTCCAACAAACTCTTCACGAGTTAATAATGTCGCAAACAATACGGCCAACACCAAAGTGATGATCGTAATCAATACAACATACAAGATTGTATTTTGCATAGCCTCAATAAAACGCATGTCGTTAAAAAGAACCTTAAAGTTGAAGAACCCGGCAAAAGTGGCATCACTTACGAAATTGCTCTTTTTAAAGAATGCTGTCTTAAATACATCAATCGTTGGAATCACCATAAAAATGAAAACTAGAATAACGGCTGGTGCAAGACACGCAAATACGAAACGATTTTGTGCTTTCTTTTTA
>ENA-OUQF01001277-OUQF01001277.1-human-gut-metagenome-genome-assembly--contig:-NODE-1277-length-15545-cov-5.551130_pt1 | contig 15545 bp, 11 predicted proteins | sample MGYA00237947_ERZ548826 | MGnify/ENA primary metagenome ERZ548826 (study PRJEB26490, sample SAMN05194701) | human gut metagenome | biome: terrestrial biome; feature: human-associated habitat; material... | reverse complement strand
AGGCGCACATGAGCCAGAGCGACTATGTAGTCAGTTGTTGCCTGGGCAAGAAAATCATCATTCTTGACGGACTGAAAGAAGTCCTGCGGCAGCAAAAAGCCATCGGAAACAACCTCAACCAGCTGACTGTGCTGGCGAACATGGGCAAGGTACAGTTCGCCAATTTGGATTCTGCCGTGCAGGAATTCTCTAAGATCAATACCGCTCTGAGAAAAATACAGGAGGGAGGTGCGGCGAAATCGCAATCGTCCATTCCGTGAACTACAAAAAGGGGACGCAGACGCGCGGGTGCATGAAAAGCGTGATGCGATATACGAGTGATGAAATGAGTGATGAAAAAGATGGACAAAGCAACTCCTCGAGAGCTGATACACATATAAAAACCTTATTTTTATTATATCTTATCCGCTTTGAGACCGCTAATGCGAAACGATGAACGACTGCTGGCTGGGGTTTCACACCTTCGATGTGGAGATGGCCATTGATGACCTCAAGGAGCCCCATGCACAAAAATCCAGAAGCAGTAGATATATTGCCGCAGCTGGTGGGGCTTGCTGCAGGAGTGCCTGTGCTCCGGCTATTTTACAAAATGGTCTCAGGGAGGAACACCCTAAAAATCATGCTGAGTTATCTTTTGAGAATACCACAGCACCGATACTCGGTTGGGCTGCGGTATTTGTTGATCCAGTGTACACGGGTGTTGCAATGTGCCATTGCAAATGTGAGGGAGTGGACGCTTGATCATTTTGATTTCGCCTGGCGCCGGTATTGGGCGGGGGTGAGCTGAAAATAGCGGTGGAAGGTGCGGTAGAAATGAGTCTTATCTGAGTAGCCTGCATCGGACATAATCTCTGAGATCGTGACGTCTTCTGCCTCCAAGCGGTGGGCCACCTGCTGCATGCGCAGTTCAGTGACCGTTTCTGAAAAAGTGCTACCAGTATAGGCTTTGATTAGATAGGAGAGATAGGACTCGCTGTAATTAAAGCGCTGGGCCAAACCCGCCAGAGAGATTTCCGTAAAATGTTTTTGAATATAGCGCAAAATGGTCAATATCGTATCGTCTTGCTTGCGCAAACTTTTCCCGATATCCAGCTGGTCCATGTGGTCCCGCAGCAACATGATAAACAGCTGTTCCGTCATGGAACGGAGGAGTTTGTCCGTATAAGGCCGAAGGTCATCCTGTTCGTCCAGCATATCCAGGATCAAGTGGGCAATTTTGGGATCTTGCTGCGTTCGGAACAGAAGAATGGGCTGATAGGTCTGTCCGGATAAAACCCGGAGAAAGAACTCAGAGATGTAGTCTTTCTCACTCAACGAATTGGAAAAAGTGGTGCGCAGGGTGTCGGTGCGAACCAAAAGGTTGACCAAGAGGGTGTCACTGTCATTTACCATGGGGCTGTGTTTGGCAAAGGGGGCGATGAAGCACAGATCACCCGCCCCCAGAGTAACGTGAAGTCCGTCTATGATTTGAGTCAGTTGGCCGCAGAGGAGATATTGGATCTCAAAAAAATCGTGGTTGTGTAAAATGGCGGGCATGTACCTGGGGTGCACATTGACGGTGATATTTTGATGCTCCAGAAAGAAGCGGTGGGATGGGAGAGTATCATTATCCCGCATGGAGGTGGCCACACCTTGGAAACCACTCCACCCCTGTAGCGAGGTGGGGTCTTTCTCAACCGAAAAAAACTCCCGCAGTTTGGAGGAACTCAGATCCACCTCTGACAGGGAAAGACCCTGCTGCTCCATGTAGAAAAACACCTGTTCCAGGCTGTTCAAGGGGAGATATTTCTGTATGCGCTGCTGCATGTTGGTCATAATTTGCCTCCACAAGTATTGAATCGTAAAAAAAGCTACTGCATAGGGAAAGATTAAACACTGCCCAACGGGAAAAACAGGAGTATAATTTGTGCAGAAAGATTGATATTCGGAAACATTGGAACAATAAATTGGTTATTCTAATAAATCATGTTTTGCATTGTACAGTATAATAGCACATTCTTCAATTGGGAACAACCACATTTACAGAGAAGGAATTAATGATGAAACGCAACACATGGAAGAAATTGCTTTCTGCCGCGCTTGTAACTGCGATGGGGTGCACATTGTTGACAGGATGTCAGCCCGGCGGAGAAAACCCAAATCCGTCGGCAGATAGTAAGCCAAGCTCTTCGCAGTCAATGGGGGAATCACCATCTGATTTGGTGACGATTACTGTAGATCCAAATTATGACGGCGCAATCACAGCTTCAGTAGAACGCCAAACAGGCGACCTGATATTTAAGGCAGATCCGGAGAACGGTATTAATGCCCCTGCCCAACGTGGGTACACCTTTGCAGGGTGGTTTTACGATGCTGAAGCCACTGAGGCAGTTGGCGAGAATGACACGGCAGAAAAAGATATGACGATTTATGCCAACTGGGAAGCCTGGGATGAGGAGACGCAGGCCTATATGGATTTGGTTTTAGCTGAGGCAGAACAGGCCCGGTATATTACTAATCGACCCACAGCATATACAAAAGAAAGTTTTGATGCATACCAGAGCCTTGCGGCTCCCGTTATGTTCTTGACAATGGGGGGTGGGGTATTTCCCAAAGAAATGGAAGGACTGGTATATGGATTAGCTGCCGCACGGGAGGCGCTGAAACTGGCTGATGGGGTTACCGACCCGGAGGAGACGATCTGGTACATTTGGGGAGAGGATATGCCTGCGGAGGAACATGCCGACGAGTATGATTACTATGGCACTTGGGACAACAAAGGATTTAAGCCATTTCTTGTTCCTTGCATGCTTGAGGATCAGAGCCAGGTGAAGGGAAACATTATCCTAGTTTCTGGCGGTGGATTTGAGCAGCGGGCCAACCGTTGGGAGGCCTATCCTGCCATTGAGATATTTAATAATTTGGGCTACAACTGTTTTGTGCTCCAGCGGCGGGTAGCTCCTTCCACACCCACAGATTCTGGGCTGGATTTGCAACGGAGCATCCGCTATCTTAAATACCACGCTGAGGAGTATGGTATTGCCAAGATTGAGAACCTGGCGGCAGCAGGGTATTCCGGGGGTGGCTCTACAATCCAGATTGCAGTGTCTCAGTTTTATGGCGAAATTCAACCAACAACAGTGTATCCGGACTATCAGTGTGATGAAATAGACCAAGAAAATTCTGACTTGGCCACTATGATTTTGGTATACAGTGCTGCTGCCTTGGATACAGAGAACCCAAACATTCCTGATGCTTTCGTGGTCCACGGCTCCATTGATGATTTAGTGGATCCTGCAATGGCTCTGGAGGCGGCTCAATATTACGCATCCCATGATATCCGCTATGAACTGCACTTTTTCAGTGATGCGGCCCACGGCTTTGGAGAAGGTTTTGGACTGAACTCCACAACTTATGAAGATGAAGATGTAGAGAACGTAAAGGTATGGCCGCAGTTGGCAGATACATTTATGAGTATTCAATACGGATACATTGAAAATATTCAAACACTTAGTTAAAGCAAGATCGGCTGCCTGCGCTCGGCTCCTGTTGAGCTCACAAAAATAGGTAGCGGGTAGGATGGGGTGAGGCAAGATGGAAAATCAAGAGGTTATCTTTGAGGTCATCCACATGCACAAGGCTTTTGGACCCACGGTGGCGCTGAAGGATGTATGCCTGAAGCTGTACCGGGGAGAAATCCGGGGGTTGGTAGGAGAAAACGGCTCGGGAAAGTCCACGATCATGTCTATTGCCGCCGGGATGCAGCCTCCTACCTCCGGAGAGATGCGATTTTTGGGTCAGCCCTGGAGCCCGGTGGACATGGTGCAGGGGCAGCGGGGCGGGATCGCCATGATCCTCCAGGAGGTCAACACCATACCCGGCGTGACCGTGGCTCAGAACATCTTTGCCGGACGGGAGGACGAGTTTTCCCGCCTGGGTATCGTGAACATGAAAAAGATGTATCAGGCTGCCGACCGGGTGTTGGAGCGGTTTGGCATTACCCATATTCACAGCCGCGACCCCATTGACCGGTACAATTTTGAGGATCGGAAACTGATTGAGATCACCCGCTGTGTCAATGAGGACACAGAGATTCTGGTGGTGGATGAGACCACCACGGCCCTGTCGCATCAAGGGCGGGAGGTTCTCTACAAGCTGATGCATGATATGGCGGAGCGGGGAAAATCGGTGGTGTTCATCTCCCATGACATCGACGAGATCCTCCTCCACTGCGATGTGGTGACCGTGCTGCGGGACGGGGACATCATCGATCACCTGTCCCGGGAGGCCATGAACGCTCAGGATGCGGCCAAGACCATCCGCTACCTCATGGTGGGCCGGGACATCGGGGAGAAGTACTACCGGGAGGATTTCACCCCCTCCTGCCAGGAGGAGGTGGCTCTGGAGCTGAAGGACGTGTCCTTCGGGCCCATCCGCAACTTCTCCCTCACCCTTCACTGGGGGGAGATTGTGGGAATGGGCGGCCTGTCCGGGTGCGGCATGCACGAGATTGGCCGGGCGGCCTACGGCCTGGAGCGCTTGGAGCAGGGCTGCGTGGTGCGGGGCGGAAAGGAAATCAGGACCCCCCTCCAGGCCGTTCAGAGCGGCATCGGCTACATCAGCAAAAACCGGGATACGGAGGCACTGATCCTGGACGGCTCCATTGGAGACAACATCGTGCTGCCGTCCCTGCCATCCCTGGAACAAGGTACATTTATCAGCCCTGCCGCAGAGCGGAAGGTGGCAGACCAGGAGATTCAGGCATTCCGCATCAAGTGCCGGAACCGGAAACAGTATGTCAATACCCTGTCCGGCGGCAACAAGCAGAAGGTGTCCTTTGCCAAATGGTCTGCCAAGGATTCGGATGTCCTGATCATGGACTGTCCCACCAGAGGAGTAGACGTGGGGGTCAAGCAGGCCATGTACAGCCTGATTGAAGAGATGAAGGCCCAGGGAAAGGCCATCCTGATGATCTCTGAGGAACTGGCGGAGCTCATCGGCATGGCTGACCGGCTGATCATCCTAAAGGATTTCCAGGTCACAAAGACCTTCCAGCGGTCGCCGGATCTGAAAGAGACGGACATCATTGAGTACATGGTGTGAGGAGGAGAGTGGATATGGAAGCAAAGCAGACCCGCCTGGCCTGGGTCAAGGACCACGGGGCGAATCTGGCCGCTTACGGCGGCGTCATCTTCTGTGTGCTGCTCTTCACCATCCTGACCCCCATATTCGGCGAGAGCATCTGGTCCCAGCGGAAGCTGGAGACCTTGATGTCCAATGTGATCGTCACAGCCTTAATGTCGGTGGGAGCGGTCTTCGTATACTCCCTGGGCAACATGGACATCAGCATCGGCAAGCAGGTGGGGCTGTACGCCACCATCCTGGTGGTCATGGGCAACAGCACCGGTTCCCTGGTGCTTCCCATTGTGGTGTGTCTGGTGCTCAGCGTGATTTTTGCCGCCATCAACGGTGCCACCGGTGAGCTGCTGCACATCCACCCCATTATTCCCTCACTGGTGGTCATGTTCGTGCTCAGCGGCGTGAACTCCATGATCTTTGTCAACCTGGACACCAGGAATATCAGCCTGACTTCCATGGGCCATGAGATCTTCAAGTCCCCCATTCTGATGCTGGTGGTACTGGTGGCGGAAGTGCTGGCGGTGTCCTACCTGTTCAACTTCACAAAATACGGGAAGTATGCCCGGGCCATCGGGGCCAACCAGACGGCGGCCCAGCAGAGCGGTGTAAACCTGGTGAAATATAAGGTGATCGCCTATGTGATCATGGGCGTGTGCGTGGTGGTGGCATCTGTGTTCCAGATGGGCTACACCGGCGCCGCCGCCGACGCCACCGGCACCGGCTTTGAGATGAACGTCATGGTGGCGCTGATCTTGGGCGGGATGCCCCTGTCCGGCGGAATGCGCTCCCGGGTGTCCTGCGCTGTGGTGGGTGCCTTTACCTTTGCCCTGCTGGACGTGGGCCTGCCTATGATTGGCATTGCGGCGCGGAATACCTACATCATCAAGGCCATCATCTTCCTGGTGGTGGTGCTCATTACCTGCCGGAAGAAGGGCGGCGTGCTGCCCCGGTGACAACAAGCGTCAACTTTGCCGGAGATCCGGCTGAGAAAAATAGGAGGTAACAGCAATGAAAAAAAGATTGGCTTTTATCCTTGCCCTGGTGCTGGCTCTGTCCTGCCTGGCTGCCTGCGGCGACACAAGTACCGGCAGTTCCGGAACACCCGGCGCAGACCCCTCCGGCACCACCCAGTCGGGGGACGGCGGAAAGATCCTGTTTCTGTCCAACATGAACGCCGGCCCCCAGTATGAGGCCTATGTGGCCTACATGGACATGACTTTCGGCAATCTGGGATACACCTATGAGGTGATCTACGGCGACGAGTCCAACGATCCCGCCGGAAACCTCACCGCCGTGCAGAACGCCATGACCAACGACGTGGTGGGCCTTATCGCCTGCCAGGACGGCGGCCTGTCCGAGATCATGGCGGAATATCCCGACCTGTATGTGGCCGGCTTCACCACGGATATGGCCAGCGTCTATGACGAAGGCGGCACCAATGCGGCGGTCAAGGACAATGACCATTTCCTGGGCACTGTCGCCGACCAGTATGTGGATGGCGCCGACGTGGGCCAGATGTACTTCAATCTGGTGGTGGAGAAGGGCTATAAGAAGGTGGCAACCATCTGCTTCCCACCCTTTGCCTATCCTCAGCTGGCAGTGGCGGACGAGGTGTTCCGCAGCCTGGTGGAGGAGTACAACCAGACCGCTGACGAGCCCATTGAGGTGGTGGGCGAGGCGGAGGTGCTCATGTTCGAGCCCTTGAGCGATGCCTACTTCATGGAGGCCGAGCGCCAGGATTTGGACTGCATTGTGGCCCCCCTGGCCGGCTGCACCTTTGTCTATCCCGCGCTGAAGTCCGCCATTGCCAGCGGCACCATCAGTGCCGACACCAAACTGCTCACCTCTGGGTTTGAGACCGACGCCGACCTGCTGGCCGACTTTGGCGATGACGGCGTGATCTCCGGCATCTGCATTGTTAGCCCCGAGAGCATCCTGTTCCCCATCGTCATGCTGGACAACGCCATTCAGGGTAAGCAGTTTGGGGACTACACCGCCAGCGAGGCGGTGGACAGCGCCATGTACATCATCGACAGCAAGGAGGATATGGATCTGGTGGTTTCCTCCTCTCTGCTGGGCACCGGTGATGCCGCCAACACCACTGCGCCCTGGGACGCCATCCAGGACCTGTTTGTCCGCAACAACGAAAGCGCCACCTACCAGGGGCTGAAGGACTTCCTGTACTCTGAGGCCCTCACGGTGGACGGCCTGTCCTGATCAGAAGCACATTGAGAGAGCCGGGGCAGGGGCTGCCCCGCCCCGGCTCTTCCGCAACGGGGGTTGATCGTGATGAAAACAATCGCAAAACGGACGGCGGGTACACTGATCCTGCCGGTGGCCATGTATCTGGCAATGATGGCTCTGTGCTACAGCAACGGCAAGATGTACTTCGGCACCTGGACCATGTGGCGCAGCCTGATCGCCGACATCGCCCTCTCCGCCACCTGCGCTATGGGAATCGGGCTGCAGTTCAAAAGTGGGCGCTTTGATTTCTCCGGCGGCGCCATCATGCTGCTGGCCGCCATTGTGGCGGGCAACGTGGCCCGGGACGCGGGGGACAGCCTGGTGGTGCTGCTGGGGGTAAGCTTGGCGGTGTGCGTGGCGTGCAGCCTGCTGGTGGCCGTCATCTATGTGTACGGCCGGATGCCCATTGTCATCGTCACCATCGGCATGGCCCTTCTGTTCGAGGCGGTGACCTGCCTGATCTACAACGGCGGCGGGATCAATCTGGTGGGCAACAGTACCCTCAAGACCTTCTCCAGCTTTCCCGGTGTATTGATCCCCTTCCTGTGCTGCATTGCCGTCTACGTGTTCTACAGCTACTTCACCACCACCGGGAAGCGGGCTTCCCTGCTGGCCAACAACCAGCAGGCCTCGGTGAACATTGGTGTGCATGAGGGGAGAAATGTGCTGATCTCTTACCTGTACAGCGGCATTCTCTTTGGCTTTGCCACCACCATCTACTGCACCACCGCCCGGCTGAACGCGGCCTTCAGCTCCCTGCAGACGGTAAGCTCCCTGTTCTCCAACATCCTTCCGGTGTTCATCGCCATGGCGCTGACCGCTTTCTGCGGAGACTTTGTGGGCATCCTGATGGGCTCCGTGGCCCTGTGCTTGATGTCCTTTGGGCTGGAGGCGGTGTATACCGCGGAGTTCGGCGCGGCCCTCTCCCTCATTCTCACCGGCGTGTTTGTGCTGCTGTTCAACTTCATCGCCGGCCAGGGGCAGGTATTCCGGCGTATCGGCGCCAGCCTCACCGCCAGATTTGGGCGTGATCAGGCATAGTTTGCTACAGAAATACCCAAAGAGTGCTAGCAGACATCAATAACACAGGCAATTCTTGCAAACAAAGTTCGGGCAGAAAAGAAAGGGGCTTGACTATGAAAAAATTAAAAAGATGCCTAATAGGACTACTAGTGATAACGCTGTCTATGATGTGTTTAAGCACGGTCTCTTTGGCAACAGATGGAGTAACAGCAGGCACTGGTGAAATTGCGGTGACCGTACCGGACAATACGGGTGAACGGGAAGTGGTGTTTAATGAAACATTGGGTTACCCGTATGCAGATGAATATAACCGCGTCATGGTACCTATGCGAGCAGTTGGTGCAGCCCTGGGGCTGAAAGTGGAGTGGGACGGGGGCAGCCGGAGCGCTGTGTTTCAGAAAATGTCCATGATGGGATTAGTTCCCTCCGTGACCGTGACTTTCCCGGTTGGCTCCCGTACCTATACTATCACCACAGCAGAAGGTACTGAAACACGGACCATGGATACCATTACCACGGCGGTTAATGGGCGCACTTACGCTCCCATTCGGTATCTAGCGGAAGCACTGGGCTATCAAGTGGAGTGGAACGGTACTGATCAGACGTTGGAAATCACTCATAACTGGGATGAGCAGACCGCGGCCAATATGGCACTGTTTCAGACGGCCATGGAAGAGGCAAAATATATTGTCAACCGGCCTAAGGCTTACGAAGCAAGCAGCTTTAATGCTTATTTCGATCTATTTGAGGCCAATTATTGGATGACACTTTCCGAGGGAAAGGTACTGGACGGCAACGCGGACATGGGGCTGGTGTATGCACTGCTGGGGGCCAGAGAGGAGCTGGTGCAGACGGCAGATAACCCAGAGGATACCATTTGGTATATCTGGGGGAAGGATATGCCGGAGGCGGCTGAGGCAGTGAACTATGAGTACAGCTATGCGTACGACCGGAGTGATTTTAAGCCCTTCCTGGTTCCGTATCTCCTGAAGGACCAGAGTACCGTCAAGGGAAATATCATTGTGGTGGCCGGCGGTGCCTATGCTCTGCGAAGCAACAGTTATGAAGGCTATGCTGTGGCTGAGCGGTTCAATGAGCTGGGTTACAACACCTTTGTGCTTCAACGTCGTGTTGCTCCTTCTACGCCACTGGACGCCCACCTGGATCTCCAGCGGGCAATCCGCTACATCCGGTACTATGCCGATGAGTATAGAATTGCCAAGACGGATAAGATGGCAGCCTGTGGATTTTCGGGCGGAGCTTCCACGATCAGTGGCGCCGTGTCTGACTGCTACGGGAACATCCTGCCCACAGAGTTCTACCCCGACTATCAGTGCGACGAGATCGATCAAGTAAACTCTGATCTGCAAAGCGCCCTGCTGATCTACGGGGCCAGTGCATTGGACACCGAAAATCCCAACCTGCCCGATGTGTTTATGGCTATCGGCTCCTCTGATTCCACGGTCAATCCCCAGAACCATGTGGAGGCTATTGAGTACTACGCATCTAGGGGTGTACGTTATGAAGCCCACTTCTTTGCAGATATGGAACATGGATTTGGTGCTGAATGGGGCTTTAAATCTCAGACATTTACTAATTATGAGACCCCTGTGGCTTCGGTCTGGCCCGAAATGGTGGATACCTTTTTGTCTGTGCAGTGGGGATATTTAGAACCTTTCACGGAGCATATCCGATAAATCAAATGAAGTGACTGCAGCGCCGGTGAGGCAGGTATTCCGCCGCATCGGCGCCAGTCTCACCGCCCGGTTTGGCCAGGGGACGCCCCGGGGTGAGGAACAGTCGTAAGATACAGAATCATTTGGGGTCTCATGAAGACATTTTGCTGGCAGGGCGCCGCCTGTTTCGGCGGCGCCCTGAACTTTAAGATGAAAGGGCTGAATTGATATGGATTTCTCCATTGCTGAGATGTGGATGAACGGACAGCATGATCATGTGCTGACAGACGAGGAGACCCCGGAGGTAGAGCTGTGGGTGACCGGCGGCGCGCCGGAGGGGATAAAGGCCGCCCTGGCCACGGCTTCCGGACAGCCGGTTTGGGACAGCGACATGACCCCGTATACCGGGCCTTTTCTCACCCTGCCGGCGGTGCTGAAACCCCGGACAGACTATGTCCTCTCCGTTACGGCGGAGTGGCCCGGCGGGACGGACACAAAGGAACTGACATTCCACACCGGCTTTATGGGGGAGACCTGGGCAGGGGAGTGGATCGAGCCGGAGCAGGAGAATGCTCTGCCGGAAGAACCCATGGCCTTTTGGCAGAACTTTATTCCCCGCCCCATCCCTCCGGCGGAGGAGGACGGCGGGCGGCTGCGCTGCGGCCAGACCCTACGGCGGATCTTTGCGCTGGAGGAGCGCCCGGTAAGAGCGGTGCTGTATGCCACCGCCCGGGGGGTGTATACGCCCTATCTCAATGGACGCCGGGTGGGGAACGCCCGGCTGGCGCCGGAGATCACTCCCTATGAAACGCTGCTGTACTACCAGCGGTATGACCTGACGCCCTATCTCCGGGAGGGGGAAAACCAGCTGCTGGTGGAGTTGGGAGATGGCTGGTACGCGGGCCGGATCGGCCTGTCGGGCAGCAGCTGCCAGTATGGCAATCGCCTGTCCTTCCTGGGGCAGCTGGAACTGGACTACAAAGACGGCCGCCGGGAGGTCATCGGTACGGACGGGCGGTTTGAGAGCAGGCGGTCCCCAATTGCCTATTCCGACCTGTTCATCGGGGAGAAGTGGGATCTGCTGCGGGAGCTGGGGGAGTGGACGTCCTGCCGGACAGTGGAGGCTCCCTCCGCCCGGCTGGAGGCCCAGCCCATGCCGGCCATCACATCGGGCGCCCCCATCTCCGGGCGGCTGTTGGACCAGGAGGACGTGGGGCTGCTGGTGGATTTCAGGCAGAACCTGGCCGGGGTGGTGCGCCTGTCGTTCCGGACGGAGGAGCCCGCCGCGGTGGTGGTGGAGCACACCGAGGCCCTGGACCCCTCCGGGCACTTTTTCCGCAACATTGTGGGGCGGAACAAGCAGCAGCGGGACCAACTGGTGTGCGGTCCGGGGAAGCACTGCTTTGAGCCTCTGCACACCTACCACGGCTTCCGTTACGCACGCATCAGCGGCATCACCAGGCAGCAGCTCCAAGAGGTCCAGGCCATTCCCGTGACCACATCCGTGGCGGAGACCGGGAGCTTCCGCTGCTCCAGCCAGGAGTTGAACCAGCTCCAGCACAACATCCGGTGGAGTATGCGCAGCAATTTCATTTCCATCCCCACAGACTGCCCCCAGCGGGAGAAGATGGGGTGGACGGGGGATATTCTGGCCTTTGCCGCCACAGGCTGCTTCAATGCCCAGCTGCTGCCCATCCTCTCGGCATGGCTGGGGCAGATGCGCCTGGAGCAGCGGGAGGACGGAGAGGTGCCCAACATTGTACCCGCATTTCCTATTGACGACGCCATGGCCCGGGACTTCTGGGGGGACGACACCTCCAGCGCCTGGGGAGATGCCTGTATCATGGTTCCCCTCCAGCTGTACCGCGCCACGGGAAACCGCCGGGTGCTGGCGGACAATCTGCCCATGATGGAGCGTTGGCTGGAATATGTCTGCCGGTCTGCGGCCTCCGAGGGAGAGCCCCTGCTGTGGACCTCCGGCCACCACTTTGGGGACTGGCTCATTCCCAGTATGGCGGGGGACCCTCAGCGGGTCAATGAGGGTGTCGAGCGCACCCGGGAGGTGACCGCCTCTGCCTTCCGGGCCATTGCCCTAGACGGCTGGCGGCAGGTGCTGGAAGCCCTGCTGGAGCGAGAAAATACGCCCCGGCTGAGGCAACTGCGGGAGGAGGCGGTCCGGCTGCTGGCCCAGGTGCGGCAGGCGGTCCGGGAAGCCTATGTTTCCCCGGAGGGACAGGTGAAGGGAGACCTGCAGGGGCTGTATGTCATCGTGCTGCGAGCGGGCGCCGTGGAAGGGCCGCTGCGCCAGAAGGTGGCCGACCGGCTGGCCCGGATGATCCGGGACAATGGCTGCCGACTGGACACCGGCTTTGTCTCCACGCCCTATCTGCTGGATGTGCTCACTGAGACTGGACACAAGGACCTGGCCTGGGAGCTGCTATTTCAGACCAAGGCCCCGTCCTGGCTGGGCCAGGTGAAGAGGGGAGCCACCACCATTTGGGAAAACTGGACGGCGGTGCAGGAGGACGGAACACCAACAGATTCCTCTATGAACCACTATGCCCTGGGGGCGGTGGGGGATTGGATCTACCGAAATGTGGGGGGAATTCAAAGCGAAGGCCCTGGCTGGAGCCGGGTGCGCTTTGCCCCGGATTTCAGCTGCGGACTGACGTGGAGCCAGTGCGAAAAACTGACGCCCCGGGGGCGGGTATTCTGCCGCTGGGAGCGTAACGGACAAGAGGTACGGGTGCGGCTGGAGACCCCAGTCCCTTCCCGGTGGTGTGAAGGCGGAGAGCAAAGAGAGCTGCCGCCGGGAGAACATACATTTACGGTTGTCCTGGCGCAATGGGGACAGGGAGAGAGGCTGCGGGCATGAAATACTACCTAGCCATCGACATCGGAGCGTCCTCCGGCCGGCACATCGTGGGCTGGCGGAAGGGGGAGACCCTGGAGACAAAAGAGGTCTACCGCTTTCCCAACGGGGTCAAGGAGGAAAACGGGCATTTGACGTGGAACCTGGACCGGTTGCTCCGGGAGGTCAGGGCAGGCATTGACGCCGCACTGGACCAGTTCGGGTCCATCGAGAGCCTGTCCATCGACACCTGGGGGGGTGGACTATGTGCGCCTGCGGGGTAAGACGGGGGTTCTGCCCGCCTATGCCTACCGGGACAGCCGGACCCATCCGGTCATCCCGGAGGTCCACGGAAAGATGCCTTTTTCAGAGCTGTACCACCGCACCGGCTGCCAGTTCCAGCCTTTTAACACCCTCTATCAGCTGTATGACGATCAGAAAAAGGGCAGGTTGGAGGGGGTCACAGACTTCCTCATGACCCCGAGTACCTCATGTGGAAGCTCACCGGAGTCAAGGCAAAGGAGTTTACCAACGCTACCACCACCGGCCTGGTGGATGCCCAAACCCGGGAGTTCAGTCGGGACATTATTGAGGCACTGGGATTACCTGCGGAACTGTTCCCGAAGCATAGTTCGCCGGGGGCTGTGGTAGAGGAGTACCGGGGGATGAAGGTGGTTCTGTGCGCCACTCATGACACCGCCGCCGCCGTGGAGGGGATTCCCATGGAAGGCAATCAGCTCTACCTCTCCTCGGGCACCTGGTCCCTACTGGGGGTCAAGACCCCCGAACCGCTCACCGACCCGGCCAGCGAAAAGGCCAACTACTCCAATGAGGGGGCGTGGGCTACAACCGCTACCAGAAGAACATCATGGGGATGTGGCTGGTCAATGAGCTCCAGCGGCAGCTGTGCTCGGGTAAACCCTTTCCTGAGATCGTGGCGGAGGCGGAGGGGAGCAAATGTGATATTCTAGTGGTGACCATCGAGTGCCATTACTGTGGCGTTCATGTTTCGCTGCATGTTCCCAGTCGCCAAAAACAAGTGAAGAGAATCTTCCCTTATTGATTGCATCATGAGTGGCACTTCTGGGTCCCCACGCTACAGCCCCTTCATCATACTCGTTGCACAAGGTTTTTCCGAATAAACATGTAGAAATACTTTCAACGGTGTGTTATAATACATTCAAACCACCCGGAACAATTACCTTGTACTCCCCACGGTGGTTTATCACCGCTGATAAGATTTTGATAAGCATCCATCGTACAGCTAAGACAATATGGGCAATCAAAATAATCAGAATAGCAGGCACAATATCTTATAAACAAAATTGTTTAAGATGCAAGTCCCTGCAACGAGTGGGAATAAGAAAAAAGTGAACATGATGGGCTGCAAAGCCTTGAAAATACTCACTTTTTGAAAAACTCATTTCCTGTTTGATAGCAAAATGATAGCAGATACCAAAGCCATTTTGTTTGTTCTTGGTTTGGCGAGCGAATGGTTTGGAGGTTTGCTATCGCATCCAATCCTATATTGAGAGCGAAAAAGGCTCTGCTGACTTTCTGTAAAAGAAGGTCGGCAGAGCCTTTTGTTATTCTTCGCTATGTTCCTTGAGATCAGCAAGGAGCAGATCATTCAGCTCCTGCGACGGCGTGATCTTGTGCCACTGACCGGAGGTGTCAAGTTCAGGATACGCCAGTGATTATGAGATCATCGGCAAGCTCAAGCTGTCACCTCCTCACGCAGCACTGTCAGTTTTGCTTTCTTGGGTGTCCTACGGGCTTACTTTTGCGCTGCACACCGCAGAGCGGATACAGATTCTTGGTTGCTAAGGATTCGTTGAAGGCTTCATAGGGCATACCGGGCTGTGTTCGTGCTTCGTGGTAAAGTTCTTCTGCCTTTGCGCGCAGGCGCATCTGCTCCTCTGCCGTGATAATGCCGCGGGCTTTATCCTTGTCGATGCGCTGATAGCAGCGGGAAAGCGCCTGCGTCAGTGGACTGTCCGCCGCTGTTTCTTTGACGCCGCGCGTCCGGTACCCGAGCTGCGCACAGGAATAGCGCGGATTATCCGGATTCGGCGAATCGCAGTATTTTGTGTGATAGCCCTTTTGCAGCAGAAAAAGCCTGCCGCATAGTTCACACTTCCGAATCAGATGCCCGGCTTCCAGCCCTTTATAAAAATCCAGCTTCAGAAGGGTTTGTAGATGCTCTGTTTCGTAGTATTCAAAAACCCTGAATTGCCCCGAATCCGGTGCTGTTTCCCTTGGCACGAGATGGATTCTGACATCATCAAAGAGCGTGTAATTGCCGGTACCTTCTATCGGATTGGCGATCCATTTGTGTCGGAATTCCGGAAAGAGAAACCCATTTAGAGCCGCGATATATTGGTTCGGTGACAGATGTTCAAGCCCGGAAAGCGACTCCCGAATAAACGCGCGCAGCGTCTGACAGACGGAAGCAACATCTTTAAGTACCTGCGCATAATTCATACAATATGCTTTATACATCTGCCACTTTAAGTCTAACGGCACAGGCGCGATCAGCAGCGCTGGGGTTTTCGCCTCCGGCTTTGGCGGAATGGGCGGATACAAGTTCAGATACCATTCCCGCTGCGTCTCGCTCAATTCCTCCGGATTTT
>ENA-OUQF01001272-OUQF01001272.1-human-gut-metagenome-genome-assembly--contig:-NODE-1272-length-15577-cov-5.121441_pt1 | contig 15577 bp, 18 predicted proteins | sample MGYA00237947_ERZ548826 | MGnify/ENA primary metagenome ERZ548826 (study PRJEB26490, sample SAMN05194701) | human gut metagenome | biome: terrestrial biome; feature: human-associated habitat; material... | reverse complement strand
CTTGTAACTCCAAAGTCTGAAAATGATGTACGATTACAAGCTACACTTGGCAATCAGAACCCCACGGGCTTGCCCGTGGGAGTAGTCAGTTAAAGGCTTACCAAAATCATTAGAAGGTGTAAAACCTATTCTTTTATACCCATTACTTGGTGTATTCTGTATGGCTGTATTTGCAAGTGCCATCAACCCATTAATGTCTATCATTAACCAGGCTTTAACTAACTTCCTTAGTGGTTTAGGTAACTATGGTATTATTCTTGGTGTTGTTGCTGGTGGTATGATGTCTATCGATATGGGTGGACCATTCAATAAGGCGGCTTATGTAACAGCAACTGGTTTACTTGCAAGTGGTAACTATATCTTAATGGCAGCTGTCATGGCTGGTGGTATGGTACCTCCTCTCGCAATCGCTTTATCTACTACATTCTTCAAGAATAAGTGGACTGAAGATGAAAGAAATGCTGGTTTAGTTAACTATATCATGGGATTATCTTTCATTTCTGAAGGGGCAATTCCATTTGCCGCCAATGATCCAATCCATGTTATTCCATCATGCGTTATTGGTTCAGCTGTCGCTGGTGGTTTATCAGTCGCATTCAATTGTCAGTTAAGAGCACCTCATGGTGGTGTATTCGTTATCGCAACTGTAAGCAACTGGCCATTATACTTACTTGCTATTGCAGCAGGTTCAGTAGTAGGATGCTTAATTCTTTCTACATTAAAGAAAGCTAAATAGTGATTATGAAGTGTCGGGTAAAACTGGCACTTTTTATTATACATTATCGGTCAAAATGTAAAAAATGTTACAGAGAAGTGTAAAGAATAGTGGAAAGATGTTGTAAAAAGATGGGGGTATGGTAGAATTTCGTTTGTCTTTCTAAAAAAGACATAATATCGAAGAAAGGGGGAAAACAAATATGAAAAAATGGACAAGACCTGTAGTTGTAGAAGAACAGTTTACAGCTAACTCTAATGTCAGCGTATGCTATAGTTTAGTTTGTACATTACCTGGCAAGGATCCTTATACTGAAGATGGATCATCTAATTCATTTATTACAGAATCTAAAGTTAAAGATAGAGGTTCAATCCACTCGGTTTGGGGAGAACAATCTTTCCGCTTGGGAGAAAAGCATAATTCTAACTGTTCTTTACCTGCGCGTTATAATGAAGATACAGGCGTATTTAAAGAATCAGGTGGTAATGCTGCTCAGGTTTCAAATATCAGAATTGATAAAGCACATCCAGCTGCAGATGGTAGATATCCTGCAATTTGGACAAGTAATTATATAGGATTAGATTATCATCATATGGGATATGCAGTAGCTGATTCTGTTGGTCATCCACTTAGATCTTAATATATGAAGTATTGAAGGTAGTGAAAGCTACCTTTTTTTATTTGATAGATGAAGATAATAGGATTGTATATGATTATAAGAATTTTCCTTGGTTTATAACATTGATGATGGTCTTATTAAAAATGTCTCAAAAAAGTGACATTTAACAATGAAAAAATATTGTAAAAAGTATGTGTTATGTTAAAATGATGCTTGTCTGTCTTCAGAGCGGCAGATTATTTCAAAAGTGAAAGGGGGAAATGAATATGAAGAAATGGATGACACCAACAGCTGTTGAAGAAAACTTTTTAGCAAATAATACAGTGAGCACATGTTATAAAATAGCTTGTAATACAGATGTTGCTAATAATGTTGAATGGTCTTTCTACGGATTGAGTTCTGTTGCACATTATCATAGAAAGGAATTTTGTGGTAATGCTGAACATCAGGTACTTGTTACTAATAAAAAGAATGAAATTGTTGGTATGAAAGAATTACATGCTGATAATGGGGTGTTAGATTGTACTTTATATACTGATGTTAAATACGATAAAGAAATGGCACCTAGTGATATTTCTAAACATATAGGTAAAACAGTTTATTGGAAGACACATACTGGTGCTTGGCCGGTAACAATTGAATATCATCATCAGGGAACTGTTCAGTTAGTGGATGCAGCTAAACAGAACATGTCTTAAACTATAAAACATTGAAAAAGCTTATGAAATATATTAATATTTCAGTAAGCTTTTTTATTTTGGAATGAAGGGGAGAATTATATGGAACCAATGGAAGATGCCAATACCGTCGAAAGAATGCTTATTCATAAGGCTGCAAGTGTAAAATCACCTGCAAACGGTAGTATAGAACTATTACCTCTATGCAATATGAACTGTGATATGTGTTATGTTCATTTAACTCATAAACAATTAGAAGAAGCAGGAGGAAGAATTCATACAGGTAAAGAATGGTTAGAAATAGGGAAACAGATGGTAGAGAATGGAACATTATTCTTATTACTTACTGGTGGAGAACCATTACTACATCCTGATTTTAAAGAAATCTATTTAGGTCTTAAAAAGATGGGGATTGTTATTACGATTAATACGAATGCGACATTAATAGATGAATCATGGGTAGAATTCTTTAAACAGCATATGCCTAGACGTATTAATATTACTTTATATGGCTCAAGTAATGAGACATATGAGAGATTATGTCATTATAAGAATGGTTATGATAAGGTTATGAATTCTATTAAGATGTTACAGGAAGCAGATATTCCTGTAAGAGTAGGTTTCTCTCTTGCGAAGAATAACCAGAAGGATGCAGGAGATGTATTAAAGATGGTCACTGATATGGATATTCCAATCTCATTTGATACATATATGCTTCCTGCAACACGTGAAAGAAAGTTACCTTATAATCAACAGGCAAGACTTGCACCAGAAGATGCAGCTCTTACTTTCGCTCATAATCTAGATAAGATTGATTCTATTGATCATGTTGAAGAGTATGTGAATAAACAGCTTAATTTAGTAGAAGATAGAGTGATTGGTGAAGAACAGGAAGGACAAATGGAATGTCTGGCTGGAAGATGCTCTTATACAGTAAACTGGCAGGGTGAAATGCATCCATGTGTTATTTTGACTGCACCTACCGCAAATGTCTTTGAGGTGGGCTTTAAACAGGCCTGGGAGACTGTTTCTGTTGGATGTTCAAAGATCAGATTATATTCTGGATGTTCTGTATGTAAATTAAAGCCTATTTGTCGTACATGTGCTGCAAGCCATTTATTAGAATCTGGCAGCTATATGGGTAAACCAGAATATATGTGTACCTATACAGAGACACTCTATGAAGAATATAAGAGAATGAAGAAGGATTTCGAGAAGTAAGAATTATTCTTACTTCTTTTTGGCCTTATACATAAGTTCTCTACAAATATATAAAATATTATGGTAGAATGGCAATAACTATCGGAAAGGAGTAATTATGGAACGTATATATACGATTGGAACTTTCACATTTAAGTTGATCTATGATGAGAAGTTAATAAAAATTCCTCCTAACTTTCAGATATTTGAAAGTCAGGAAGAACCTGAATATACATATGAGTTTATAGTAAGTGAGACACTACCACAAATTGAAGGGAGAGTAGTCTCTCAAAGGGATGAGTTATTAATCCTTGATTGTGATGGGTTAGAAACAAGATATCTAGGTGTTAAGGGCAGTGATTGGTATTATGGGGTGTATCAAGAATTAACACCTCATAGTGCAAGATCTATTATTCTAAAAGATACTTTAGGAGAATTGTATGTAGATCCATTCTTCTGTTCTTTCTTCTCTTTAGAGAAGAAGTTATTAGAGAAGGATGCATTAGTACTTCATTGCAGTTATATGCAGTATAAGGATTATGCGATTCTCTTCTCAGCACCTAGTGGTACAGGTAAGACAACACAGGCGACATTATGGGAAGAATATAAAGGATCCCATGTAGTGAATGGTGATAAGGGGTTACTTATGAAGGATGATGGTGTATGGACAGCCCATGGATGGCCTGTATGTGGGTCTAGTGGTGTATGTCATAATAAGAATGTCCCTATTAAGTGTGTTGTGATGTTATCTCAAGAAAAAGAAAATAAGATAGAGAGATTAAGTCCTATAGCTGCTTTTAAGGAAGCCTATAGTCAGCTCACAGTGAATAGATGGGATAAGAGAAGTGTACTTAAGTCTATGGATTTATTACAGGATTTAATAGACAATGTGCCTTTCTATCATCTAGGATGTACTATTTCTAAGGAAGCTGTAGAAACTCTAGAGAAGGTCTTATAATGAAGAAGAAGGTTATAAGCTGTATTGTAATGTTATGTATGTGTATTGTATTAGGAAGTGGTTATTTAGTGTATGAGTCTTATTACACGATTGATGTCACACAATACACAATGAAATCAGATAAGATTCATAGCCCTGTTAATATTGTCATGATAGCGGATGTTCATGATAATCATACAAAGATTAAGAAACAGGTTATAAATAAGATTAAGAAGTTGAAGCCTGATTTGATTATGTGTGTAGGGGATATTATTGATAATGAATCTAAGAGTGATCAAAGTACACTTGATTTCTTACATTCATTAGTGGGTATAGCACCTGTCTATATGAGTTATGGAAACCATGAGTTAGAATACTATGGTCATCATGCTTTCCAGATAGAGAATATTAAAAGTATTGGTGTACACTTCTTAGATGAAAGTTATGAAGACATAACAGTGAAAGGTAATAGTATAAGAGTAGGTGGTCTATATGATTATGCCTTCAGTAATGAAGATGGGGGTATAAGTAAAAAGTCCATGCACAATAATCATGTCTATCGTTACTTAAGTACATTTAATAAGACAGACAGTTATCGTATTATGTTATGTCATAGACCAGATACCTTTATTTATGCAGATGCCTATATGTGGAATGTAGGACTTATATTAAGTGGTCATGTTCATGGAGGACAGATTATTCTTCCTAATGGCAAGGGGCTGTATGCACCTGAGCAGGGATGGTTTCCTAAGTATGATTATGGTTTATATAGGTTAGGTATTAATAATATGATTATTACAAGAGGGGTGAGTAGTTCTGGAGAAGCACTGCCTAGGATGAATAATCCAGCAGAAATCGTTCAGATCACATTAAGATGAAGATAGTAGATATAAATGAATATATACCTGTATTAATAGATTTAATAAATCAGGGTAAAGATGTACGTTTTACTGTCACAGGTAGTTCTATGAATCCTTTCTTGATTCATATGCGTGATAGTGTCATTATATCTAAGCCTGTTGAACCTTTTAAGAAGGGAGATATCGTTTTCTTCCAAAGAGAGAATGGGCAGTATGTGATGCATAGAATACATCATATAAAGAAGGACATGTTATATATTATTGGTGATAATCAGACAGATATGGAAGGTCCTGTAGACCCTAAACAAGTGTTTGGAATCATACATACAGTATATAGAAAAGATAAAAAGATTACTGAAGGGGACTTCTGGTGGGTATTTTTTGAGAAAATCTGGCTACATTTGATACCTTTCAGGCATTTGATTATGAGATTATACAAGTAAAATAAGAATTTAGTGTAATTTTTGCTCTATTCATGCATTAAGTGTTGTCAAAACTCCCAAAATGTGTGAAAAGATGTTATACTATTCACTAAATGTAAAAAGGGGTGAACTTATGATTGATATACATAGTCATATTCTTCCTCTCGTAGACGATGGTTCTAAGAGTGTAGACATGAGTCTGGAGATGTTAGATCAGGCTTATAAAGATGGTACAGAAGAAATCATCTTAACGCCACATCTTGCCTATGCATATGGTTTTGATAATCCTAGAGAAAAGATTGAAAATCTTTTTGAAGAGTTTAGAAATATAGTATGGGATGTAGGTATTCCTATTAAACTACATCTAGGATGTGAGTTCTTATATAGTTCTAAGGAATCTTTTGAAAAACATTTCAAGGATATTACAACTCTTGCAGATACAAAATACTTATTAGTCGAATTCTATTTTGATGTCAATGAGGATGTTATTCTTGAAGCAGTAGAGAGTGTGCTTGAAAAGGGATGTATACCTATTATTGCACATCCGGAACGTTTTGAAGCATTCCAGACAAATACAGAACTTGCACCACGCATTATAGAGATGGGTGGCTATTTACAGATGAATAAAGGGTCAATACTTGGAGACTATGGTTCTATAGTCAAAGATACAGTATATGACTTGTTGGATAGAAGATTGATACATTTAGTAGGAAGTGATGCGCATAACTTACGTAACAGATATCCTGCCATGTATGAATCATTTGAGAAGGTAAAGACTTATTTTGGTAGTTCTTATGCGAAGAGAATCTTCAATGAGAATCCAGAGAAATTATTAAACGGGGGAAAGGTATGAACAATAAGGTCAGAAACGGAATCATATTCCTAGTGATTGCGGCTTTATATTTTGGTTTCATTTATTATGATAACCATAAGCCTCAAAAAGGGGAATCACCTGTCATTAAAGTACCTACAGGTACTTTAAAGATTAAGGCAAATGCTGATGAGAAGAAGACAACAAAAGCACTATTAAAGGGTATTAAGGCCACTGATAAGGAAGATGGGGATATTACTAAGAAAGTATTTGTACAGAGTATGAGTTCTTTTGGAGAAGGTAATACAAGAATCGTTACTCTAGGTGTCTTTGATAAGGATGATAACTATACAACAGTAACGAGACAGATCCAGTATAAAGACTATATTGCACCACAGATCAACTTAAATAGTGCACTCGTGTATTCATGGATTAGTTCTAAAGCACAGTTTGGTGATTATGTGAGTGCTTATAGTTGTGTAGATGGTGATATTAGTTCTCGTGTAAAAGTATTAAGAGAGTATACAGAGAATGATGATCATTATGTTGCGTTTGCGGTAAGTGATAGTACAGGAACTGAAACAAAGCTTACATTAAAGGCGTACCAGACGAATAAGGAACAGACAGTGACAATTAATCTGGATACTTATTTAATGAGAGTTAAAGTAGGTACAAAGGTGAATGCAAAGAGTCATATCCAGTCTATTATGATGGATAAGATGGATTATTCTAGCTTAAAGAATCAGGTGACTATTAATACGGACTATGATCCTAATACACCTGGTATGTATGAATTTATTTATAGAGTGAAGACAGCCAATGACGACTATGGTTTAACTAAACTTGTTGTCATTGTGGAACAGTAAGGGGGATATATATGGAAAACAATAAACAGAATGAAGATCTCCTTACCGTTATAAGTTGTATTATCGATGATGTATTTCATAGATGGGTACTTATTCTTGCAGTGATGTTTATTTTTGGGAGTATGTTTGATGTTGTAAAGACTGTCAACTATGTACCTCAATATGGTTCTAATATGACTGCTACATTAGGTAGTGGGGGAGATACATTTAAGAACCTAGATAAGATTCAGAGTTATATAAGTACTTTGAACTATTTAATGAATAGTAAAAATGCACGTGCCTATGTAAAGAAGAAGATGGATATCTCATCTACTACATATACAGCAACTATTAGTACACAGCAGGCGAATATTATTAACTTTAATGTGACTGCAGATACGAAGAAGGAAGCTTATTATGCGATTGGGTATTTAACTGAATGGTATGCAGGAAGTACACAGCGTTATAATTTCCCATATGCAATCAATATATTAGATGAAAGCAACTTCTCTACTGCACCAGTAAACTACAACAGTCATAAAGGTAACTTTATAAAGGGTGCATTAGTAAGTGGTGCTGTATTAGTATTTATTCTCGCTTTATATTACTTCTTTAGAGATACAGTGAAGAGTGATAAGGAAGCTAAACAGAAGTTAAATGCAAGACTTTATGCAAGAATTCCTTTTGAAAAAAAGAAGAAAAGAAATCCTTTCAAGAAGAACAGAAAAGCGATTCTTATTACTTCACTTAAGACAAGTTTCTTCTATAGAGAATCTATTAATAAGTTAAGAAGTAAAGTAGAAGCATCAAGTCAGAAACATGGTTATACTTCTTTCATGATTACGAGTGCTCATGAAAATGAAGGTAAATCAAGTGTAGGTGCTAACTTGGCCTTAGCACTTGCTAAGAATGGTCATAAGACTATATTAGTTGATATGGACTTTAGAAAACCTTCATTAAATAAGATTTTTGAATTAAAGACAAATACAAGCTTAAATAATGCGATTGAAGGAAAATCCCATTGGAAGTCTCAGGTTGTTACTTTAGATCATCCAGGTTTAGACTTATTACCTTGTCAGCAGGATTTAACTAATTCTGAAAAATTGACTGGCAGCAATCGTTTAAAAGCTATCGTAGAAGAATTGAATGAAGAATATGATTATGTTATTGTCGATGTCAGCCCTGCTTACTTATTAAATGAACCAATGACTATCAATGAAATGATGGATGCAACATTATTCATTGTAAGACAGGATTATGCTGAAAAAGACATGATCAATGAAACTATTTCACGTTTAACTTATGTTAAGAATAACGTAGTAGGTATTGTATTCAACAGTAGAGTTTATGAACCAAGTACAATGCGTGGTACTTATGGTTATGGATATGGATATAACAGATATAGAACTAAGGGGGGAGAATAATGGATCAAACAAGTTCAGATGTACAGAAAATAGATTTAATGAAGTATTTTGACCGTTTCTTCCGTGCTTTCCGCCGTTTATGGAAATATGTAGTATTATTCCTATTGATTGGAATACTCGCATTTGAAATGAAAGAAGTACTTTTCTTTAATACAACTTATACAAGTGAAGCCGTATTTGTTCCTGCTACTAGCCAGGAGGATGTCTATTACTATGCAGATTCTAAAAATGGAGAATCTTCAAACTCATTGATTCCTACATTCAATTCATTACTGACTAGTGATGAAATGCAGAATGTTATTAAGGAAGTATTACATGTGCAGTCAGTACCTGCCACTATTACTACAACTCAGACTGAAGGAACAAACCTCGTTACTCTAAAAGTGACTGCAAGTAATCCTAAGGATGCGTATAATGTAGCTACTTGTGTTGTTAATAACTATGATAACGTAACAGCGAATGTCATGGATGATGTAACAATCACATTATTAGATAATCCTAATATGCCTAAGAGTCCTGATGCAAATCCAGACTATATTAAGGCAGCTATGAATGGTGGTATGCTAGGTCTTGCAGCAGGTATTCTATTCTTAATTATTGCCTCTATCTTTAGAAATACTATTCTAGATAAGAGGGATGTTAGAAATATCCTTGGTATGGATTATATTGCGAAGATTCCTTTTGTAGAAGGCTATGATAGACGTAAAAAGACTGGGGCAAGTTTATTACTTAATTCTCCAGGTATGAAATCTGGATTCAGACATGCATTCCATAACATTAGAATTAAGATGGAACAGGCTCATAAAGCGAAAGATCAGTCAGTCTTTATGTTTACTAGTACTGTACCTAATGAAGGTAAAACATTAGTATCTGTCAATAGCGCTATTTCATTAGGACAGAAGGGTTATAAAGTATGTCTTGTAGACTTAGACTTAAGAAACCCTTCAGTAGAAAAGACTATGAAGTATGCAAATATTAAACGTACTTCATTAGATTTCTTAAATGATTCACTTATTTCATTAGAAGATTGTATTGTTCATATGAATGATATTGATGTTATATTTGGTAGTGATATTTCAATGGATGGTGCAACAGAATTATCAAGACCTAGACTTTCTATCTTAATTGAAGAACTTAGAAAGCATTATGATTATATTATTTTAGATGTACCACCTCTATTCATGATGCAGGATGCTTTATTAGTTGCAAAACAGGCTGATAGTGCTATTGTAGTAGTGAAACAGGATCATGCTACTGCAGCTGATATCTTAGATTCTGTAGATGAATTACATGATACTTTACCAAATGTTCTAGGTGCTGTATTGAATGGTTATAAGAACACATTCTTTACAACTGAATCATCGAGTGGTTATGGCTATGGTTATGGATACGGCTATGGCTATGGCTATGGGAAGAGGTAAGATATGTATAAAAATGGGGTTAAAAGAATACTCGATTTCTTTATGAGTCTATGTGGCATTATTGTCTTATCTCCTTTACTTATTATTTTAAGTATCTGGATTAAAGCAGACTCTAAAGGACCTGTTCTTTTTAAACAGAAGAGAATCGGGAAGGATAAAACTTATTTCTCTATCTATAAATTTAGAACAATGTATGTAGATACACCACATGATATGCCTACACACTTATTAGATGATCCTGATGCCTTTATTACAAAGGCAGGACATTTCTTAAGAAAAACATCCCTAGATGAATTACCACAGTTATTCAATATTCTTCTAGGACAGATGGCAGTCATTGGTCCTCGTCCTGCCTTATGGAATCAGGATGATCTCATTGCCTTACGTGATGAATATCATGCCAACGATGTTAGACCTGGCTTAACTGGCTGGGCACAGATTCATGGACGTGACGAATTAGAAATTACAACAAAAGCAAAACTAGATGGCTACTATGTAGACCATCTAGGATTCTTATTAGATGTTAAGTGCTTCTTTGGCACTATCACATCTGTGCTAAAACATGAAGGAGTGGTTGAAGGTGGCACAGGATCTCTTAACAAAGACTAAAATACTGATTATCACAAATCATTCCTATATGCTATATCAGTTCCGTAAGGAACTGATACAAGCATTAATGAAGGAACATGAAGTTGTTCTCTCAATGCCTTTTGTAGGTCATGAAGAAGACTTTAAAGCCATGGGTATCAAATGTATTGATACACCTATAGATAGAAGAGGAATGAATCCTAAAACTGATTTAAAGCTTCTTCATACGTATAAGAGACTCATGAAAGAAGAATTACCTGACTTAGTGATTACTTACTCTATTAAGCCTAATATTTATGCAGGATTAGTATGTAGAAGTATGGGTATTCCTTATTGTGCCAATGTACAAGGCTTAGGTACTGCATTCCAATCTAAGAAGATTGCGATGTTTGTCACTATACTTTATAAGATGGCATTAAAGAAAGCAAGAACAGTATTCTTTGAAAATGACACTAATGCACAGGAATTCATTAATAGAAATATATTAAAACGTGATCACATTACTGTATTACATGGTGCAGGTATTAACTTAGATAAGTTCAGCTATGTACCATATCCTTCTAATGATACATTTCATTTCTTATACTTAGGTAGAATCATGAAGGAAAAGGGTATAGATGAATTATTCAGCAGTATTAGAAGACTTAAAGAAGATAATGAATCTTTTATATTGGATTTAGTAGGATTCTTTGAGGATGAATATAAAGATCAGGTAGAAGAATTAGAAAAACTTGGAATTGTGAAATTTCATGGGTTCCAATCTGATCCTAGACCATTCTATTCTTCTAGTGATGCTATTGTATTGCCTTCTTATCATGAAGGTATGAGTAATGTTTTATTAGAAGGTGCTTCTACTGGTAGACCTTTAATTACAAGTCATATTCCAGGTTGTCAGGAAGCAGTGGATGATAAGGTGACAGGATACTTAACAGAAGTTAAGAATTCGGATGATTTATATGAAAAGATGAAAGACATGTTACATCTCACTTCTAGTCAAAGAGAAGAAATGGGAAAACAGGGTAGAAGTAAGATGGAACGTGAGTTTGATAAGAAACAAGTAGTAAAAGAAACAATAGATGCATTAAAGCTTTAATAAGGGGGAAAATGAATGGTACTAAGAAACTATTGGATGTTACTTATATGGTTATTAACTGTAGGACTATTTTTAAATGTAGTAATACCTAAAACATTAGTAACAGTAGAAGGTAAGAGTGAATATAGATGGGGTAAGTTTAGTGCCTTTCTTTTAGTAGTACCCTATATTGTATGGGCAGGATATAGAAGTTCGTTTGGTGATACAGAGACATATAGGATGTCTTTTTACAAAGCAGCGAGTTCTTTATCAGCGTTACCAGCTTATGCAGCATCACAAACAAAAGATACTGGCTATTATGTGATGAGCTCTCTTTTTAAAATTTTTATAAGTAGTTCAAGCGTCATCTTCTTTTTAGCGATTGCGGCTTTTCAAATATTTTTTATTATGAAAACATATAGAAAATATTCATCTGATTATTGGATGAGTATTTTCTTATTTATTGTATCTACTGATTATTTGTCTTATATGCATAATGGTATGAGACAGTTTATTGCGGTATGTGGAATATTTGCATGTCTTGGGTGGATTCTTAAGAAAGAATATTTTAAAACAATCATAGTTATTTTATTACTTTCAACAATACATCAGACAGCTTTAATTATGGTACCAATTATCTTTATTATTCAAGGTAAGGCGTTTAATAAGAAAACAATGTTTTTGATATTATTAACGTTAATAGTGTTAATAGGTGTTAATTCATTTACTTCATTCTTAGAGACTGCTTTAAAAGAAACACAATATAATGATATCATGACAAATGAAATCATGCAGAATAAAACAGGAACAAACATCTTAAGAGTTGTTGTATATTCAGTACCTTTATTACTATCGATTGTAGGAAAGAGATATATTGATGAGGCAAATGATCCATTGATTAATTTATGTGTTAACTGTTCAGTTATTACAACTGCATTATATGTGATATCTGCGGTAACATCAGGAATTTATTTTGGTCGTTTACCAATTTATACATCTTTAACAGGATACATTTTATTACCATGGCTTATTAATCGAATGTTTGAGAAGAAATCAGCTGTATTAGTTAAATTTTTGATGTATGGCTTTTATTTCTTATTCTTCTATTATCAGATGCATTTTGCATGGGGGGTCTTATAATGAAACATCCTATAAGAGTCCTACAGGTAGTGACATATATGGGACGTGGTGGTTTAGAGACTATGTTGATGAACTATTATCGTCATATAGATCATTCAAAGGTTCAGTTTGATTTTTTAACACATAGAGATTTTGAAGCAGATTATGATAAAGAGATATTATCTTTAGGTGGTCAAATTTTCCACCTTTCGAAACTGAATCCTATCAGTTCTTCATATAAAAAAGAGTTAGATGAATTTTTTAACAGCCATCAAGAATATAAAGTCGTTCATTCGCATCTTGATTGCATGTCAGGTATTCCTTTAAAGGAAGCAAGGAAATGTCATATACCTTATAGAATAGCACATGCACATTCTAGTAATCAGACTAAAGATATAAAGTACCCTTTAAAACTGATTTTCAAAAGAAATATTACGAAAAATGCGAACTACTTATTTGCATGTGGAGAACAAGCAGGTAAATGGATGTTTAATACGGATAATTTTAAGGTATTAAATAATGCGATTGATGCAAAAGCATATTCTTTTAACTCTATATTTAGAGAAAGTATTAGAAAAGAATTTCATATTCCAAATGATTCTTTTGTGGTAGGACATGTTGGAAGATTTATGAATCCAAAAAATCACACTTTTATTATAGATATTTTCAATCAATTCCATAAAGATAATCCTAATAGTTATCTTATTTTAGTAGGTGAAGGTGAATTAAAAACATCTATTCAAGATAAAGTTAGAACTTTAGGACTAGAAGATTATGTAATATTTACTGGTTTAAGAAGTGATGTAAATGAGTTATTACAGGCTATGGATGTATTCTTATTTCCTTCATTATATGAAGGTTTACCAGTTTCTATTATAGAAGCTCAGGCTGCAGGATTGCCTTGTTTGATTTCTGATAAAGTACCTATTGAATGTAAGAAAACAGACCTGGTATATCAGTTGAGCTTAGAAGACTCAGTTAATATATGGGCAGATAAAATACATGAATTAAGTCATATTATTCGTAAAGATACTTATGAAGAAATAAAACAATCTGGTTTTGATATAGTAGAAAATGCGAAATGGTTAGAAAACTTTTATATAGGTTTATATAAGAAAGCATTAGGGGAGGAATAGAATATATGCCACTATTAACAGTATTTACTCCTGCTTATAATAGAGCACATACTATTGGGAGAACATATGAGTCTTTATTAAAACAAAGTAATAAAGATTTTATTTGGCTAATAGTAGATGATGGTTCTAGTGATAATACACAGGAATTAGTTAAAGATTGGATGTCTAAAGATAATGGTTTTGAGATTCGATATATTCATAAAGAGAATGGTGGTATGCATACTGCACATAATGTGGCTTATGAACATATTGATACATTACTTAATGTATGTATAGATTCTGATGACTGTTTAGCTGAAGATGGTATTAATAAGATTCTTAATAAGTGGGAAGAAGTTAAGGATTTAGGTTATGCAGGTATTATTGGCTTAGATGCAGATTTAGAAGGTAATATTATTGGAAAAGGTTTTCCAGAAGGTTTAAAAGAAACTACTTTATGTGGATATTATGCGAATGGTGGTGCTGGTGATAAGAAATTAGTATATAGAACTGATGTCATTAATAAATATCCTCCTTATCCTGTGTTTAAAGGTGAAAAGTATGTTGCATTAGCTTATAAGTACAGATTAATTGATCAGAAATATAAGCTAGCCGTATTAAATGAAGTATTATGTAATGTAGAATACCAACCTGATGGCTCTAGTGCTACTATGTGGAAACAATATGTAAAGAACCCAAGAGGGTTTGCATTCTGGAGAAAGGTGTGTATGATATATCCTGAATCTAAGAAGAGATTAATAATTGATACAATACATTATTGTGCTGAATGTCAATTAGCTGGTGAAAAATACTATATTAGAAAATCTCCTAGAAAATTGTTGACTTTATTATGTGTAGTACCTGGAACTTTTTTGAATTTTATGTGCAGAAAGAAGGACCAATAAATGGATAAACAATTCTCTGATGATTACTATAGAATGACAGGTACGTTTTATAAAAAAGGAATTAAAACATTTATATCAATGTTGCTTAGACATAATTTGAAATTTATGTACTTATGGAGAAAGAAGAATAAAAATATAGTCACTAAATTTAGGATGTATCGATTAAGTAGAAAATATGGCATTGAAATATCTTCTGACGCTGAGATAGGTAATGGATTATACATGGGACACCCTTATAATATTACCATTGCGTCTGGTGTGCAAATGGGGAAGAATTGTAATGTTCATAAAGGTGTTACGATTGGTAGGATAAATGTAGGTAAAAAAGAAGGTGTTCCTATGATTGGGGAATCAGTTTTTTTTGGTATTAATTCTACTGTTGTAGGTAATATACATATTGGAAATGATGTTTTGATAGCCCCTAATATTTTTGTGAATTTTGATGTACCTGATCATTCTATTGTAATTGGAAATCCAGGTGTGATTCATCATAAAGAAAATGCAACAGGTAGTTATATTAACTTTTGTATTTTAAAGTAATGATGTAAATTTAATAGAGAGGATAGTAAAATCATATGAAAAAAATTTTATTTCTAATTCATGATTTAGGTCAAGGTGGGGCTGAAAAAGTTTTAGTTAATCTTGTAAATAATTTAGATAAGAAAAAATTTGATGTAACAGTTATAAGTATATTTGATATTGGAGAAAATAAACAGTTCTTAGACTCATCAATACATTATAAATACTGTTTTAAACATATGGTTAGAGGTAACTCTCATTTGATGAAATTACTATCTCCTAAACAATTGCATAAATGGTTGATTACAGATAAATATGATATTGAAGT
>ENA-OUQF01001270-OUQF01001270.1-human-gut-metagenome-genome-assembly--contig:-NODE-1270-length-15597-cov-4.076438_pt1 | contig 15597 bp, 9 predicted proteins | sample MGYA00237947_ERZ548826 | MGnify/ENA primary metagenome ERZ548826 (study PRJEB26490, sample SAMN05194701) | human gut metagenome | biome: terrestrial biome; feature: human-associated habitat; material... | reverse complement strand
TTCATAAGCCGCATCAGCTCCGTGCTGCCGCAGATGACGACGCTGCCGTCGATGATGCCCTTCATACCGCCGCCGGAGAGATACTCAAAGTTATCTATCCTGCATGTGGTATAGCCGTTATCCTCCATCAGCTTGCCGAACACTTCGCTGACACTGCATCCCGCCGCGCATATCATGCTCCCCGCGAAGGAGATTATGCGCTCCGGATCACCGTCGGCAAAGATGCGCACATTTTCAAGCTCAACGCTGCCCTCAGGAAAGAGGTCGCGGTCGGTAACGATGAGGTTCTTGCTGCGGCCGATGTCGCTCAGCCCGGACCAGCCCGCTATCGCCGCGCCGCTGGAGAAGATGCGCAGCGAGCCGAGCAGGAACGGCAGCGCAAAGCACAGCAGCGCCGCAATGGGCACTCCGGGGGCGAAGATTGCCGAATAGATAAATATCAGGTCGCCGAAGCTCTTCTTGACCGCGGCGACGATTATCGCCAGCAGCAGCGCCGCGAACATCAGCGGCAGCGCCGCCTTCTGGAATATCTCCTCGTCGGGCGCGGCCTCTTCCGTCCTGTGGACGAAGCCGGAGAACGGGCGCAGCGACTTGAGCAGCGTTATCTCATGCGCCTTGACGTCCATCTCACCGGTCACGGTGTACGCGCGGCGGCCTATCGCCGGTACGCGCAGCGCCTTGCGCATCCCGCGGCAGCTTATCAGCGAGCTTGCGAGCGCGCCGATGAGCGAGAGCGTGGAGATGCAGCAGAGCGAGACGTGCGGGCTTGAGATATTGCCGAGCGAGACTACCAGCGCATCCGCCCCCGTAAGGAAGCAGGAGAACACCGCCAGCGTCTCCGCGCCGGGCTTGCCGCGTACGAGATTCATTATTCCCGTCGTCACGACGTCCAGCGCGAGCAGCGACACGGTAAGCTGCATTGCGAGCAGTGCCGCGGACGCGCACTTATAATCCTTCAGCATGCCGGGGACGGGCAGTCCCACGGTTATCCATATCATCACGACCAGCATTATAAGACTCACTCGCAGGCGCAGCCGCAATGAATTCGTAAAGCTGGCATAATATTTTGACGCGTTGAGCGGGCTGACCTCCGCCCCAAGCTCCTCCGGCTCGTCCTCCATCGTCAGCGAGCTGCCCCTGCCGCCGCGCAGGCGGTAAAGCAGCGTGGTTATGACGGAGAATATGTATTCCTTGAAGCTTGACGGGAAGAAGTCCTCCTTCTCCCTGAACTCCGACTCCGGACGTTCATAGTCGATCTTTTCGGCATAATCGTCGCCCAGATCGTAGTCCACGAAGCCCTCGGCGTACCCGTCGTCATCCGTGCGGTGCGCACCGGCGGGGTCGAAGGCGTTGAAGCTGTCAAACTCATATGGTGAGCGCTCCTCAGGCGGCTGAACCGGCTCCGGTTCGGGCTGCGGCTCGTCGTATTTTGCAAAGTCGAACTCCGGCTCCTGCCAGGGCGTCTCCTCGGGCGGGGCATAGTCCGTCTCCGCCGGGGCGTCGTCCTCGTATTCGTCCGCGGCTTCGTCAGCCTCGCCGTATTGCGGCTGATACACCGCCTCGTACGAGGGCTCCTCCGGCTCGTACGCATCGTCCTCGTATTCCTGTTCCGATTCCGCCGCCTCATAGGCGCTGGCGCGGCGCTCATACTGATCCTCCGAAAGGTCGTATGCCGTCGCGGCAGCGGCAAATGCGTCGTCCGTGCGGCGGCGGCGCTTTATACGCGGCTTGCCCAGCGAAGCCTGATCGAGCTTATCCACGAGTCTGCGGAAAAATCCGCGCGGCGCTTCATCCTCCGGCTCCTCCGCGGAGTCGGCTCCCGCATAGGCGGAGACGAAGTCCGCGTCATGCGGCAGGGGCGGCGCATAGTCGTAGTCGGCGCTCAGGTCAACGCTTTTCCCGTTGAACGACAGCTCCGTGTCCTTCTTTTTGCCGCCGAGATTGAAGCGCGGGTCAAACTCTATCTCCTCCGCGTCCGTATCGGCGCTGGCCGCGAAGCTCTTCGCGCCGCTGCCGGGACAGTATATCCTTACGTCGTCCTCGTCCTCCGCGTCTGCCGCGGGGCTCGGAGAATAGACGCGCACGTCGTCCTCCGGTTCCGTGTCGAATGAGAGATTGAACGCGTCAAAGTCCGGTTCCCCGCGCTCACCTATCTCGTGCGGGAACTCGAATTTCGGTTCGGCAGCTTCCGCGGCGTCCGCTTCCGGTTCGGGAAACGTCACGTCCTGCTCGCCGCCATATTCGCGGAGTATGGCTTCGAGATCTATCTCTTCGTTCCAGTTATCCATCAAATCTATCCCTTACTGTATATGTAAACCCCCGACTGTGGAGAAAAATGTCGGTGAAGTTTCGCCGCGGTTCAGCCCATGCGCTGTCTGAGTATCTCGTACATGGTTATCGCGGCGGCGGCGCTGGCGTTGAGGGAGCTGACCTGCCCCTTCATCGGCAGACTCACGATAAAATCGCAGCTCTCAGCCACAAGTCGCCCCATCCCGTCGCCCTCGGAGCCGATCACAAGCGCGAGCGCGCCGGTGAAATCGGTCGTCCAGAGGCCGTTCTGACCTCCGGCGGCGGTGCCGTATACCCAGAGTCCGTTGTCCTTGAGCGTCTTTATCGCGGCGGGCAGGTTCGCGACGCGGGCGATGAGCATATGCTCCGCCGCACCGGCGCTCGCCTTGTCAACTATCGCGGTCAGCCCCGCGGAGCGGCGCTTCGGTATCACGACGCCGTGCGCGCCGACGCATTCCGCGGTACGGATTATCGCGCCGAGGTTGTGCGGGTCGCTTATCTCGTCGCACACGATGACGAACGGCGGCTCTCCGCGCTCTGCCGCGAGCGCCAGAATATCCTCGATCGAGCAGTAGTCGCGCACGGCGCACACGGCGATGACGCCCTGATGCGCCTTGGTCTGGCTCATAAAGTCGAGCTTGCGCCGGTCGCTCTCCACGACGACTATGCCCTTCTCGCGCGCCTTGGACGCGATGTGTCCCAGCGTCTTGTCCACGTCGCCGCGGGCGATGAATATTTTGTCTATCGCGCGGCCTGCGCGCAGCGCCTCGATAACGGCGTTGCGGCCTTCAATAAGCTCATTTTTTATCTCGTTGTTATCTATCATCAGAAAAATCTCCGGTAAACATAATATGACAAGTCTCATAATAACACAATGTTACCGAAACATAAAGATAATTTTTCGCCTTTAACAAAATTTTCATAGACTTGAGCTTAAAATAAGGGTATATTTATATATACTCTTCGCATGGCGCACACCCTGCGCGCGAAACGACCTGCATTCCCAAGGAGGAACTCTATATGAAAAAGCCCATGGACTATGTCTATCGCTTCTGCAATAAGCACCCGAACTTCGGCATCCCGAACCTGATGAAATACATCGTCGGTGGAAACGTCGTGTTCTGGCTGCTGAGTCTTGTCAATCCCGTTCTGATGAGCTACCTGTCGTTCTCCCCCGCCGCGATCCTGCACGGGCAGGTCTGGCGGCTCATCAGCTTCATATTCTACCCCGTCAGCTTTGATTTTCTCGCCTTGTTCGCTTTCTATTTTTATTATCTCATCGGCAACACGCTGGAGCGCTACTGGGGTACGCCGCAGTTCACGATATTTTTCTTCTCCGGCGTCATTCTCTCCGAGATATTCGCCTTCATCGTCTACTTTGTCTCCGGCGTTAGCCTGAACATCACGGCGACATACATCTATTTCTCGATGTTCTTCTCCTTTGCGACGCTCTACCCGGACATGACCATACTGCTGTTCTTCATCATCCCGGTCAAGATAAAGTGGCTCGCCTACGTCAACGCCGCGTTCTTCCTTATAAATATCTTCACCACCAGCTTTCCTCTCAACATGCTCCCCGTCGTGGCGCTGCTGAACTTTATGATATTCTGCGGCGGCGATCTGTTTCATGCGGCGAAGATACACAAGCCCAGCGCGAACACCGTAAACTTCCGGCGCGAATCGCGGCGCATACGTCAGGAGCAGCGCGACAAGCTCTACACCCATAAGTGCGCCGTGTGCGGCCGCACAGACACCGACTATCCCGATCTTGAGTTCCGCTACTGCTCGAAGTGCGCCGGATATCACTGCTTCTGCCAGGATCACATAAACAACCACATTCACTTCACCGAGTGAGCGGCATTCAAAAAATATCCGATAAATTTTCATAAAAACCGCTATCCCTCCCGAAGCCCGGATGATATCATCTGAGCATCAGGAGGGATTTACCATGAAAAAAGCACTTTCCATCGCAGTATCCGCAGCAATGCTGTTCTCCCTCAGCGCCTGCGGCAGCAATGAAACCATTGCGGAAACCCCATCCCCGACGGCGACGGAGCTTCAGGCTTCCGTTGAAACCCCCGCTGTCGACTCCAGCATGTTCACCAAACGCGACAGCAGCACGGACTACGACGAGGCCGCCGCGCAGTACATTGATCTCGACGCGCAGACCGGTGACATCACTCTCACCGAGGCCGGGGACTACGTGCTCAGCGGTACGCTGTCCGACGGCAGCGTCATAATAAACGCGCCTGAGGACGCGAAGCTGCACCTTATTCTCAACGGTGCGCACATCGCGAGCCAGAGCGCGGCGGCGCTGTACGTGATAAGCGCCGACAAGGTGTTCGTCACGCTCGCGGACGGCAGCGAAAACGGCATCAGCGCGGCGGGCGATTCCGCCGAGGACGACTACGCGAACGTTGACGCCGCGATATTCGCCCGCTGTGACATAAGCTTCAACGGCAGCGGCTCGCTCAGCGTCAGCAGCGCAAAGGGGCACGGCATCGTCAGTAAGGACGATCTTGTGTTCACCGGCGGCAGCTACATGATACAGGCCGCGAACCACGGCATATCCGGCAAGGACAGCATCCGTATCGCGGACGGCAGCTTCGTCGTCACTGCGGGCAAAAACTGTCTCGACTCCGACAATGACGAGGACAGCGACAAGGGCTTCATCTATATTGCGGGCGGCAGCTTTGATCTCTCCTCCGGCAACGACGCATGTCACTGCTCGGGCGACTTTGATTTTCTCGCGGGCAGCATGGAGATCAGCGCCGCGGACGACGGAGTCCACAGCGACGCCGCGCTGAGCGTCAGCGGCGGCAGTATCACCATCTCACTGTGCTATGAGGGGCTTGAGGGCGTCACCGTCGATATCAGCGGCGGCACGATCGACATCACCTCCTCCGACGACGGTATCAACGCTGCGAACGGCAGCAGCGACAGCGCCCATGATGGCACTGACGGCACTCCCGTAGAGTCTGCCGGCGGTGTCACCGATATGAGCGGCGATCCGCCCGAAAAGCCCGACGGCAGCGGAGATACGAGCGGCGCGTCCGGGAGTATGCCGGACGCGCCGGCGGATATGCCTGAAGCGCCGACCAACATGCCCGGTGGAACTGGCGGCGGCATTGTCAGCGGGGACGATCCGTTCGCTACGGACAGCAGCTGTCTTGTCGCCATAAGCGGCGGCATGGTGCGCATCAACGCGCAGGGTGACGGCATAGACTCCAACGGTGATCTGGTCATCAGCGGCGGCGAGGTCTATATCTCCGGCCCGCGCAATGGCGGCGACGGCGCCCTGGACTATAACGGCAGCGGCACGATCAGCGGCGGCATCGTCGTGGCCTGCGACATGGGCGGCATGAGCCAGAATTTCAGCGACGGCAGCCAGTGCTCCGCGATGATAAGCCTCAACGGCAGCGGCGAGATCAGGCTCACCGACGCAAGCGGAAATGTGCTGCTCAGCTACACCCCCGCGGACGACTATTCCTGCATCGTCGTGAGCTGTCCGGAGCTTTCGGAGGGCAGCGAATATACCCTCAGCTACGGCAGCGCGTCCCAGAGCTTCACCCAGAGTGAAGCGCATATGGGCTCCGCGTCGAACGTCCCCGCCGGAGGTTTCGGCGGCATGGGCGGCAACATGGGCGGCGGATTCGACAAATCCCGCAGGCCGTGATCGACGTTAGATTAACATAATGTAATTTACATATTATCATTTACATATTGTATGTAAAGAATGGGACGGCATCTTCCGTCCCATTCTTTGTTTGTTCGGTGCATACTTTCTTTTCCCCTCTGCCAGCGTCTCCCCTCCGGCGACCCCTTTCCCCTAGAAGGGGCAGCGCGATGCGGCAAAGACTGGGCATTGGCGCATCGCAGTACCTCATTTACATTCCCCATCGATGATGATATAATCATAGTCTCTGGAACGGAGTGCTGCTATGGAAACATCATCAAGAGAACTAAACATAAAATACGCGTTCGTACAGGCCGGATACTGGATGGGCTTCTGCGTAGCGTTCAGCTTCGGCGTTGTGATGCTTCAGGCGCGCGGCTGTTCGAACGCGGAGCTTGGCGGAATAATGGCCGCCGGCAACATCTGCGGCTTCATCCTCTCGCCTATGCTCGCCGAGCGGCTTGACAGTTCGAAGCGCCTCACGGTATACCACGCGCTCTGGGCATTGCAGCTTTTCGAGCTTGTGCTGCTTGCTGCCTTCGCGCTGATACCCGGGCACGGCACAGCTGTCGCCGTGATATACACACTATATATAGCGATTGAGGTCTGCATAAATCCGGTCAACACGCAGCTGTATAACCTCATGGAGCTGCGCGGCATACATATAAACTACGGTCTCGCGCGCGGCGTCGGCTCGCTGGCGTTCGCCGCCATATCCGCCGTGCTCGGCATACTCGCAGGCAGCCTCGGCGCGGCATCGCTGCCGGTCGCAGGGCTGGTGCTCTGCCTGTTCCGCTGCGCCGCGCTGCTCGCCATCCAGCTCCGCCTGCGCCGCGGCGGCAATTCCGACGCGCTTCCGGAGAACGGTGCAAAGAGTGAGGACAGCCGCTCGCTCATCGCCTTTCTGCGGTATAACCCGCGGTTCTGCGGGCTGCTGCTCGGCGTCGCGCTGCTGTTCTTCGGGCACAACACGGTGTCGAATTTCATGATAAACGTCGTGCGCAGCGTCGGCGGGAACGAGGCGAGCATGGGCTGGCTCAACGCCTTCATGGCATCGACGGAGATCCCGATAATGTTCCTGTACGACCGGCTGACGCGGCGGGTCAAATGCCCCGCGACCCTGCGCTTCGCGGGAATAATGTTCGCGGTCAAGGCCGCGGCCTTCGTGCTCGCGCCGAATATGCTCGGGCTGTACGGCGCGTGTGCACTGCAATCGCTGTCCTTTGCGCTTCTGATCCCCGCAAGCGTCAGATACGTCAACCTGTATATCGCCCCGGCGGACTGCGCAAAGGGGCAGGCGCTCATCGCCGGTATGACCAGCCTCGGCTCGATATTCGCAAGCTTCGTCGGCGGGATGCTTTATGATATGACCAGCGTCAAGATAACGCTGCTCGTCGGATTTGCCGCAGCGGCAGCCGGCGCCGTTCTGTGCCAGATAGGCACGGTGCGCGAATAACGCGAAAAAATATGCCCCCCTCCGTATGACATATCATACGAAGGGGGGCATATCTATATATTCCGGCTTCAGTCGCCGAAGGAGATGCCGATGTCGCGCGCGACCTTTATCAGCGGATGATCCACGGGGAGGAACTTTGTGCGGCTGGCCGCCTCCTCAAGCGGGATGGAACAGATGTTTCCGCCCTGTATCGCGACCATGCGGCCGTACTGCTTATTGATGATAAGCTCCGCCGCCGCAGCGCCGAACTGCGTTGCGAGGACGCGGTCGTACGGGCAGGGAGGGCCGCCGCGCTGATAGTGCCCCGGCACGGTCACGCGGGTCTCCTGTCCGGTGAGGGCTTCGAGCTTCGCGGCGATCTCGTAGGACACAGTGGGATAGCTGGAATTCTCGCGCATATGACGCTTCGTCTCCTCGTCCAGCACCGCGTCGGTCTTAGCAACCGCGCCCTCGGCGCAGGCAACGATGGAGAAGCTGCGGCCTTTTTTCCTGCGCTTCTCGATAAGCTCCGCAACCTTGTTGATATCATACGGTATCTCCGGAATGAGAATAACGTCCGCTCCGCTGCCGATACCGGCCTGCAGCGTCAGCCATCCGGCGTCGCGCCCCATCAGCTCCACGACGAAAATGCGTCCATGGGAGCTTGCGGTGGAGTGTATGTAGTCGATAACATTCGTGGCGATGTCAACGGCGCTCTGGAAGCCGAAGGTGGTATCCGTGCCGTAGATATCGTTGTCAATAGTCTTCGGGAGAGTGATGACGTTCATTCCGGCATCCATCAGGAGCTTTGCGCTCTTCTGCGTCCCGTTGCCGCCCATGATGACCAGGCAGTCGAGGTTGAGGCGGTTATAGGTGTCGAGCATAGCGGGGATGAGGCTGTTGCCGTCCTCGTCAACGATGTCTTTTCCGGGGATATAGCGCTGGCGGGAGGTGCCGAGTATCGTGCCGCCCTCGGTAAGGATGCCGGAGAAGTCCTTCGGCTCCATGAATTTGTAATCCCGCTCTATAAGGCCGCGATAGCCGTCGTACATACCGTATATCTCAAGGTCTTCGACATGCTCAAATAGGGATTTTGCAACACCGCGCATTGCGGCGTTGAGTCCCTGACAGTCGCCGCCGCTCGTGACCAGCGCGACTCTTGTCGGTTTATTCATTGAAATTCCTGCCTTTCTGAAAACGCATCGCCTGCGGCGGACGGCACCGGATGTACGCTTCCCTGCCGCGCGGCGGATATAGCTTTTATGACCTTTTATGCCCTATATTATCGTATAATCCGACAGGAATTTCAAGGCGGGAAAATAGACAAATTTTACGCAAATAACCATTGCTGAAAAAGCCGTTTATATGCTATAATTTATAAGCCTTTTTTTGCAATTCATGCGGGCATGTTTCCCGCAATCTCAATAAAGGAGCTACGACATGGCAATGAAAGGGAATTCCTTTATGCATCGCGTCGCGGAGCTTATCGTAAAGCTGCGATGGGTGTTCATAATCCTCTTCGTCGCGGCAATAGTTTTTTCGGCGTTCTCGGTGCAGTGGATACAGATCGAGAACGATATAAAGGCCTATCTGCCAGACAGCTCTGAAGCCAAGCAGGGTCTCCAGATAATGAACCGAGAGTTTGTCACCTACGGCACGGCGGATATCATGGTGCAGAACGTGAACCGCGAAGAGGCCATGGAAATATACGACGCGCTCGTCGCCCACGACGGAGTCATTCTCGTGAACTTTGACCTCACTGAGGCTCACTATAAGGATGCGGCAGCGCTCTATTCCGTCACCTTCAACGGCCTCGCCGAAAGCGAGGAGTGCACCGCGGCGATGGAGAGCGTCCGCCCGCTGTTCGCCGGTCATAAATATTATATGTACTCCGACGCCTTCAGCAATCTCACCGAGATAATCGTCAACGAGATGAAGGGTGTCGTCGTCATCGTCGCGCTGGTCGTTGTGGCGGTGCTGATATTCACGTCGAGCACCTACGCCGAAGTTCTTGTCCTGCTCGGCACCTTCCTCGCCGCGGCCATCATCAACATGGGCACTAACTTCCTGATGGGGAAGATATCCTTCGTTTCAAACTCCGTCGCCATCGTCCTTCAGCTCGCCCTGAGTGTGGACTACGCGATAATATACTGCAACCGATATAAAGAAGAACACAAGACAAAACCGATACGTCAGGCGGCCATCGACGCGCTCACGATGTCCATCCCCGAAATTTCCGCCAGCAGCCTGACCACCATCGCCGGACTTACGGCGATGACCTTTATGAAATTCCGTCTCGGCTTTGACATGGGCGTGACGCTAATCAAGTCCATCGTGTGCAGCCTGCTGTCAGTGTTCCTGCTGATGCCGGCGCTGCTCATGTGCTGCGGCAAGCTCATGGATAAAACGAAGCACAAGAACTTCGTGCCGAAGATCAACTTTGCGGGCAAGTTCGCATATGCCACGAGATTTATAATCCCGCCGCTGTTCGTGCTGCTCGTCGTCGGAGCATATTTCACATTCGGCAGCTGCAATTATGCTTACTCCATGGATCTTGTCCACACCAAGCGCCAGAATGAGCAGGACATCGCCGCGAACGCCATACATGAGCGCTTCGGTGAAAATAACCTTATGGTCGTTATCGTTCCGTCCGGCAGCTATGAAAAAGAGGCCGAGCTCATCTCGGAGCTTGAGGCCTGCCCGGAGGTGAATTACGCCCTCGGCATCGCGAATATCGACGCGATAGACGGCTATAAGCTCGGCGACATGGTGGATTACGCCGAATTTTCCGGCATTGCGGGCGTGGACACCATAACAAGTCAGGCGCTCTTCGCGTACTACGCGGCAAGTCAGGACGAGTACCGAGACGCGAGCGACGATCTGACCGGCTACAAAGTGCCGCTGGTCGATCTGTTTCTCTTCCTGTACGATATGCGTTATGACAGTCCCATGCCGCTCGGCGAGGAGCAGATAGCGCTGATCGAGGATCTTTACTCTCAGCTTCAGGTAGCAACCGTGCAGCTGCAAAGTGAGGATTACAGCCGTTTCCTGCTGTACGTCGATCTGCCGATGCAGGGCGACGACACCTTTGATTTCCTCCAGCGCGCACGGCTCATCGCTTCGCAGTATTACCCCGAGGGCAGCGTGTACTTCACCGGCAACGCCGTGGCGGCAAGCGACTTCAACGACACCTTTGTCAGCGACAACATGGTCGTGAGCCTGATGTCGCTGGGGCTCGTCATGCTGATATTGCTCTTTACCTTCCGTTCGCTCGGAATGCCGCTGCTGCTGATCCTGGTCATTCAGGGCAGCATCTGGATAAACTTCTCTATCCCCGTCCTGCGCGGCAACTACGTGTTCTTCATGTGCTACCTCATCGTCAGCGCGATACAGATGGCCGCGAACATCGACTACGCCATCGTCATCTCCTCGCGCTATAACGAGCTGCGCGGGAAGATGCCCAAGCGCGATGCGATAATCGACACGCTGAACTTCTCGTTCCCGACGGTCATCACCTCCGGCACGATGATGGTCATCGCCGGACTCGTCATCGGCGATCGCGTGTCGCAGGTCGTCATCGCGGGCATCGGGCAGTATGTCGGCATCGGCACGATAATCACCATCGTGCTCGTAAACTTCGTCCTGCCGCAGCTTCTCCTGCTGGGGGACGGCTTCGTGCAGGCGACTACCGTGAAGCTGCGCGGGCTGCACGTCAAGGATCCGCGCCGCACCGCGAGACTCGCGTTCAACGCGTTGCTCACTGCGGCCTGTGTGTTCGCGCTCGTCGCGGCTCCGATGTGCCGCGCGGCGGTTGATTCGTGGCAGAGCAGCTCCGTGAGCGAGAACAAGCAGCTTCTGAAGCAGACGCGCGAACTTCGTCAGCTCGCCGAGAAGCTGAGCATGGATCAGACCCGATACGACGATCTGCGGTACAGCTTCGCCGAAAGCCTTGTGACCGACACCGTCGGCAGCGATCAGCTTGCAAGCGGTGAGGCGCAGTATAACGCCGGTAAGGCACAGCTTGAGGCCGGTCAGGCGCAATATGACGCGGGCAAGGCACAGCTTGACGACGCGAAGTCGAGATACGAGAGCGGCAAAGCCGAATACGAGGCTGGACTTGCGGAGTATAACGCAGGCAAAGCCCAGCTCGAAGCCGGTCAGGCGCGCTATGACGCGGGCGCGGCACAGCTTGAGGCCGCCAAGCGGCAGTACGCCGAGGGCGAAGCGAAGCTGAACGCCATCACGCCGATATATAACGCAATTCTTCCGCTGTATAACGATTATCAGCGTCTCCAGGCCGAGTATGACGCGGCCGTCGCCGAGGGCGACACGGTCAAGGCGCTGCTCATCAAGCCGAGGCTTGATGCGGCACGCATCGCGCTCGATACGCAGGTCGCCGGTACGGGCTACTCGCTGTCCGGGATAATCACGGAATATCAGGCCGGACAGCAGCAGCTCGCCGAGGGCAAGGCGCAGATAGAGGCCGCCGAAGCGGAGCTTGCGGCCGGCAAGGCGGAGCTTGACGCCGGATACGCGCGGCTCGCCGAGGCTGAAAAGCAGCTGGCGGCGGGCAAAGCCGCGCTGGAAGACGGCGAAAAGCAGATAGCCGACGGCGAACAGCAGCTTGCAGCCGGTAAGGCGGAGCTTGACGCGGGCTACTCCCGTCTCGACGCCGCCGGTGCACAGCTCGCGGCAGGTCGGAACCAGCTCGCAGCGGCGCGCGAACAGCTTCAGGAGGATCTGGCGGCGCTGGATAAATATTCAGACGATAAGGAGCGGCTCGACGCCGGTATGAAGCTTCTGATGTCCGACGAGAACGTGAAGAAGCTCTCCGGCAGCACGGCTACGTACGCGGAGCTTTGCGACGCCGCGGAGGAATACTTCGCCTCGCAGATAGACTCGGCGAACGACGAGGCGTGGTGGGCAAATGTCCTGACCGCCGCACTGACGGTGACGGTCGTGCTGGCGCTCATTTCGCTGCTGCTCTGGCAGTTTGTGCGCAGCAGCGGAGCGGCGGCGATTATCGCCGGTATATCGGCAGTCGCGGCGCTGGTGTGCGGAGTTCTGTGGCATAATCATTGTCCGGCGGACGGCACGCTCGCCTTCGCGGCGGGTCTGACGCTGTGCCTTATCGCCGTGGTGTGCACCGACCTGATGGCGCATCGTGCGAAGGAAGCGCCGGCAGTTCCGGCCTCATCGGCGACTGCAAACTGAGCAAGGGCGCGCAGATTATGGGAGTGGATTGGGCTTGACGGCCTGAACATATAAAAAGGAGGACAAAACATGAAGAAGATAAAAGTTATAGCAATAGTGCTGGCGGCAGTGCTGTGCATGGGGCTGCTGTCCGGATGCGGCAGCTTCTCCGCCACGGATCTGGTCAAGAACAATCTTGACCTCATCTACCTGAACCAGTACACCGACGACTACCTGACAAGGGTAGGACTTGACAAGGAGCAGGCCGATCAGGAGTATGAGGACGGTCTGGAGGTTGAGGCGGAGTATTTCGCCAACACGTTCGACATTGATCTGGATATCTGCGGCGACGAGATACGCCAGCAGATCATCGACCTGTACCGTCAGATATACACCCACAGCAAGTATGAAGTAGGCTCGCAGAGTCGCAATGGCGACACTTATCTTGTGCAGCTGACGGTTTACCCCATCGACATCTTCCAGAAAGTTAACGATGAGGACTCCGAAGCTTTCTTGGCGGATTTGCAGGAGCGCGCCGACGCCGGTGAGTTTGTCAACATGACCGACGATGAATATGAAGTCGTCTGGGCGCAGGCGATCATCGACATGGTCTCCGCCCGCATCGACTCTATCGGCTACCTCGACCCGCAAACCATCTCCGTGCAGGTCGTGAAGGGTGAGGACAATGTCTACGTCATCGACGACAGCGATTTCAACCGCATCGACAGTCTGATAATTTCGTACTAAACTTCGTTTTTATAAACCGACCGATTTTCGGCCATATTGTCTGAAAACTCCGGGGACATCCGTCTCCGGAGTTTTTTGTCGTTATCGCTCCATCTTGGTTAAATATGCACTTGAAATTCCATTCAGCCTCGGTTACAATATGACCTGCGCGCTTCGGCGCAAATTTTTATTTTTAAAGGCAAGGTAATTTCAATGCAGCGTGAATCGTTTCGCTCCCGCCTAGGCTTTCTGCTTGTCAGCGCGGGCTGCGCTATCGGAATCGGCAATGTCTGGCGCTTCCCGTATGTGACGGGTCAGAACGGCGGCGGCTTTTTCGTCCTGATCTATCTCATCTGCCTGCTTATAATGGGCGTGCCGGTGCTCACGATGGAGCTTGCGGTAGGCCGCGCGGGCAAAAGCAGCGCGGTGCTGGCGTACAGGAATCTTGAGAGCAAGGGCCGCAAGTGGCACATTCACGGCTGGTTCTGCCTGCTCGGCTGCGTAGTGCTGATGATGTACTACACCACCGTTACCGGCTGGATGATAGATTATTTCGGCAAATTCCTGACCGGCAGCTTCCACACCGGTATGGACACCGCCTCCGTCACCGCCGAATTTGGCACGATGCTGTCAAATCCCGGCGAGATGGTGATATGGACGGAGCTTGTCGTGATTGTCGGCTCTCTGGTCTGCTCGTTCGGCCTGCAAAAGGGTCTTGAACGCGTGAGCAAGATCATGATGCTCGCACTGCTGGCGCTCATCATGGTGCTCGCGATACACAGTCTCACTCTGCCCGGCGCCGCCGATGGCATGAAATTCTATCTGCTGCCCTCTATAGATTCGATACGCAAGGTCGGCCTCGGCTCTATAATCACCGCCGCCATGAACCAGTCCTTCTTCACACTGAGCCTCGGCATCGCCGCGATGGAGATCTTCGGCAGCTACATGCCGCAGGATCAGACCCTGCCGGGCGAGGCCGTGCGCATCTGCGCGCTGGACACCTTCGTCGCGCTCATGGCAGGCACGATCATCTTCCCCGCCTGCTTCTCCTTCGGCATCCAGACCGACAACGGCCCGTCCCTGATATTCCAGACCCTGCCGAACGTGTTCGTCAACATGGCCGGCGGCCGTTTCTGGGGTGCGCTGTTCTTCCTGTTCATGATCTTCGCAAGCCTGTCCACGGTGCTTGCGGTGTTTGAAAACATCATTGCCATCTGCATGGACACCTTCGGCTGGAGCCGGACGAAAGCCTCCGTCGTAAACGGCATTCTTCTGCTTGTGCTGAGCCTGCCATGCGTGTTCGGCTACAACATCTGGAGCAATGTGCACCTCATCGGCGGACGCGATATTCTCGACAGTGAGGACTTCATCGTCAGCAACCTTCTTCTCCCCATTGGCTCTCTGGTGTATCTGCTGTTCTGCGTGACCAAATGGGGCTGGGGCTTTGACAAATACCTCGCCGAGGCCAACCGCGGAAAGGGTCTTAAGCTGTCCCCGAAGCTGAAGCCCTACTTCCAGTGGATCCTACCGATACTGATACTCATCATCCTCATTCAGGGGCTCTGAGTATAAAATCTCGCTCGCGCGGGGACAATAGAGTCAGCCGTACATAAGATGTATTGGGCGACTTTATTACCCGGAGAGTGAGACCCATGGTAAAACGAGGAGATATTTATTACGCTGACCTTAGTCCGGTGGTCGGCAGTGAGCAGGGCGGGATGCGTCCGGTGCTCATCGTGCAGAACGACACCGGAAACCGCCACAGCCCGACCGTTATTGCCGCAGCGATAACGAGTCAGATGGGTAAAGCGCGCCTGCCGACGCACATCCAGCTTCAGGGGCAGAGCGTCGGTCTGAGTCGGGACAGCGTCATTCTGCTCGAACAGATACGCACCATAGACAAATCGCGTCTGCGCGAGCGGATGGGGCGGCTGGACGAGAACACGATGAGCGCGGTAGACAGCGCCATCGCGGTCAGCTTCGGGCTTCAGGGTTAAAGCGTTTTTTGATGAATAAGCATCGGCTTCGTGCATATAAATATGCATGAAGCCGATTTCTATTTCTTCAAAGGAGCAAACCATGATCTACGCCATTCACCCCGTCGGAAAGCTGACCGTCACGCCTGAAGGGGCGTATCTGCGCTTTCACGCCGAAGCGCCGCAGGCGGCGGGGCTTTTGCGTCTGTGGCTCTCCGGCTGCGGACGCTGCGAGAGCTTGGGGCTGATGGAGCCGCGCGGCGGCAGGCTGGTATTGGATCGCCGCCTGAGCCGGCGGGAGC
>ENA-OUQF01001267-OUQF01001267.1-human-gut-metagenome-genome-assembly--contig:-NODE-1267-length-15631-cov-25.808295_pt1 | contig 15631 bp, 16 predicted proteins | sample MGYA00237947_ERZ548826 | MGnify/ENA primary metagenome ERZ548826 (study PRJEB26490, sample SAMN05194701) | human gut metagenome | biome: terrestrial biome; feature: human-associated habitat... | reverse complement strand
ATCTATCCTCGAAAATATTCTCTTAATCTGAGGCAACTTATTTTTTCATGTTACTAAAATGGTAATCAGAATATATAATCTTCCTCAGGCATGTCAAGATCATGGTTGAAGAACATCACAAAATATATCGGGAAATATGTGATACCATCCTTTTCAAAAACCTTTGATCCATTGGACAACACACACGCCTGCCTGATCGCATAATCCCTGTTGGCCACAAATCTGTCAAGAGCACTATGCGTCGTGTAGTCTTTTCCCGATTTTACCTCAAGTGGTATTGATGACATATTCCTCACATCATCAATCAGATAGTCCACCTCACCGTTTTTCTTGTTATCATAATAATACAGGTCAAATCCGTGCGCCTTCAGTTCCTGGGCGACAACCGTCTCGTAAACCGAACCAAGATTGACAGAACGGATGTCTTCAAGAACCGGCCTGATGTCGTTGCCATATAGTATTCCTGTAAACAAGCCACAGTCATTAAGATACAATTTGAGAAGATTCTTCCCGGCATTCTGTCTGAGCGGATAAGCAGGCTGGCTTATGGCATCCACCTCCAACGCGACCCCGGAAGACACAAGGTAGTCGAACTCGTCCTGATAGTCACTGGTTCGCTTACCTTTTTTTCCTTCGATGTCCTTGACCTTGACACGCTTCTTCTTGTTTTCAAGATTTGACGGAATCATTTCATATATTCGTAGAATCTTAAGCTTACGCGATGACTCCTTTTCGTATTTTGAAGCGTCAAGACCGTAGAGTTCCAGAATTTCCCTGTGCACATCGCGCACTTTGACGATGTTATGCTCCTTCACATAAGTATTCACAGCATCCGGAAGACCGCCCACAAGAAGATACTTCCTGAACAAGTCCAACATTTTCCTGTGTATGGATTCGTTAGGCGAGACCCTCTCTTCAAAGCACCGACGCAAGTCTTCTATAACGAGTCGCCCTACACCGTTGGCCCAAAGAAATTCCTCGAAATCAAGTGGATACATATGCAAAGGAGTTATGCTTCCTATCGGGATGGATTGTGTCTTCTTCAATGTGACTCCAAGCAGAGATCCGCTCGCTATGTAGGTAAAGCGCCCATCTTCCATAAGAAACTTAACCAAGGTAAGCAGGTGGTCATAGGCCTGGATCTCATCGATGAACACGAGCGTTGATTTCTTGTCGGACATCCTATCCCCTGCAACAGCACTCAACGCAAGATAGAAATTCTCTGTTGTCTTGGCTTCCGCAAACAGCCTGTCACCCTGCTTGTCTTTCTCCATGTTAATCTCAATGAAGTTCGGGAACAACCGGCTTCCGATCTCACGGATAATGAAAGACTTCCCGATTTGTCTCGCACCATCGACAACAAGCATCTTATCGCCGCCGGACTTTAGATAGTTTTCTATTTGTTTTGAAATCTTACGATCAAGCATATCTCACACATTTATTCCGAAATTTTACATAGGCAAATATACATTTATTCCGAAAAATACGGAAGCCAATAACGCATTTATTCCATAAAAAGAAAAAATTTTTGTAGCAGACGCGAAAAGTAGCACGGAAAATTCGCGCCGAGAAGTAGAAAAGTGTTCCGTGCACAGATCAGGCTCTTCCGCTCACGAAGATCCCCATGAAGGCCTTGTTGTGAGCAAAAAGGCTGATCTGGCTCACGAGGTGTTCACAAGGAGCTGGCAAAAGCAGTTGTCCGTGCACAGATCAGGCTCTTCCGCTCACAAAGGTCCCCATAAAGGCCTTGTTGTGAGCAAAAAGGCTGATCTGGCTCACGAGGTGTTCACAAAGGAGCAAGGTGGTGCGCAAGAAGGAGGCGAATCACGCGCGAAGATCACGCGTGTGTCGCAGACGGTTCAATGTATTGGGTCAAGACTGGTCAAGTGCCTTGAGAATCTCGGCGGCGAGGGATGGGGAGACGAGTTTGGAGAGGTCTTCGAGGGGGGCGGCAGCGATGCGGGCGACAGAGCCGTAGTGCATCAGAAGACGCTTCTCGGTCTGCTCACCGACACCTTTGATATCCCTTAAAGCACTCTGGATCTGGGCTTTGCTCCTGAGGCTGCGGTGGAATGTGATGCCGAAGCGGTGAGCCTCATCACGAATGTGCATCAAGACTTTAAGAGCCTGCGAGTTACGGTCCAGAAACAGAGGATAAGGATCGTTCACCCTGATCACAAGTTCCATACGCTTGGCAAGGCCGATGACCATCAGTCTGTCCATCAAGCCCAATTCGGCGAGAGCCTGGCGGGCGAACTCCAACTGCCCCTCACCGCCGTCTATCACTACGAGCTGCGGAAGGTCATCCGGAGCCTCTTCAAGCATTCTTGAATATCTTCGGTTGACGACCTCCTTCATCGAAGCAAAGTCATTGGCCCCGATGACCGTCTTGATCTTGAACTTACGGTAATCCTTCTTGGACGGCACTCCGTCACGGAAAACCACACAGGAAGCCACCGGATTGGTTCCCTGGATGTTGGAGTTGTCGAAACACTCGATGTGGGTCGGAAGCTCCTTCATTCCCAAGGCCTTGCGCAAGTCCTCAAGAACCATCCTGCGATATTCGTCGGGATCGGTGTGCTCCCTCTGCTTGATGGAGTTGAAGAGATATTCCTTGGCATTCTTGACGCTCAGTTCGAGGAGGGAAAGCTTGTCGCCACGAGCCGGGATGCGGAAGTCGATGCCGTCTATCTCCACATCCGGCTTGAACGGCACGATGACCTCTTTCGCCAAGGCGCCGAACTTGGATTCGATCTCCGCGATGAACGTACTGAGTACCGAGGACTGTTCCTCCTCGATGTTCATCCTGAATCCAAGGTTCAACGACTGGATGACAGATCCGCCACGGACCCGCAGGAAGTTCCCGAAAGCCTCCTGACCATCGAACACCAGCGAGAACACATCGCAGGTTGTGTCCGCGGCAGAGGAGATTATCGAATGTGAATAATGTTTCTTCAGAGACTCGATACGGTTCTTGCAGACCTGTGCCTCCTCGAAACGAAGCTCCGCGGCCGCACGCTTCATCCCGGCCTCATATTCACGGATTATCTCGTTCACGCCGCCTTTCAGCAGACGGGTGATCTCGGTGACGTAGGATGAATATTCCTCCTTGCTGACCGCGCCCACGCAGCAGCCTTTGCAGCGTCCGATGTGGAAGTCCAGGCACGGGCGGAATTTGCCCCGGAGGATCGCGTCGCCGGTGATTTTCAGGTTGCAGGAACGCAGCGGGTAGTTCTTCCGGAAGAACTCCAGAAGGTAGTTGGCGTGCGAGACCGAACTGTACGGCCCGAAATAGGTGCCGTTCTTCCTGTCCACACGCCTGGTCAAATAGATCTTCGGAAACTCGTCGTTCGTGATGACGATCCACGGATAGGTCTTGGAGTCCTTCAGCAGGATGTTGTAGCGAGGCTTGTACTGCTTGATGAGATTGTTCTCCAGCAGCAGCGCGTCGGCCTCGGAGTCCACAACGGAGAACTGCGCGTCGGCGATCTTCGAGACCAGAATCCTGGTCTTCACGTTCAACCTCTCCGGAGGCACGAAGTACTGCGCCACCCTCTTGTGCAGATCCTTGGCCTTGCCCACATAAATCACCTTCCCCGAGGCATCGTAGTAACGATAGACCCCCGGGGAATGTGGAAACAGGGCGATTTTCTCCCTGACTGTAAGACCCTTCCCGCTCAAAGCGTTTGAATATAATATGGTCAATAGACCGCCATCTTACTTCTTGGCGGTCACGTACTTGGCGACCTCCTCCTCAATGCCTTCACCGCGGAGATCCCTCTTGACGATGGTTCCGTCAGGTCCGAAAAGGATGATGTGAGGAATGCCCTGGATGCCGTAGAGATCGGTAGGAACAGCCTGCGCGTTGATGATCTCGTTCCAGTTCACGCCATAAGCCTTGGCGGTGTCCACGGATGCCTGAGGCTGATCCCAAACAGCGACGCTGAGCACATCGAAATCGTCACCGACGTACTTGTCATAGACCTTCTTGATGTTAGGGATCTCCCTCTTGCAAGGGCCGCACCAAGATGCCCAGAAGTCAACGAGGACGTACTTGCCCTTACCTACATAGTCGGAAAGCTTAACGCCGTCGATGTCGAAGTCGGTGAACATCGCCCCCTCGGCGGTTGCCTTTTTTGCATCGATAGCTTTCTTCATCATTGACACCACAGAACTCTCGGAAAGGGATGGATCGAGCAGGTTAAGCATCGAGTCCACCTGAGCCGGAGTAAGGTCGTACTGAAGGGTACTGAGCACCATAGCTCCAATGATGTTGTCCTTATTGGCATCGAAAGCCTTGTCATTGCATTCCTTTACGGCAGCCTCATAGTCATTATAAACCTGTTCCTTGACGGAATCCTCGGCCTCGTCGCCAAGTTCCTCAAGTCTGGCTCTGGCATCCTTCTCGAACTGAGCCCTCGCGTCAGCGTAGGCTTTGTACTTCTCCTGAATGGAGACAGACGGTGCCTTGGAGGAAATCTCAACAGTGCCGTCCTCTTTGACGGTGAAAGTCAGAGGAGTACCATCAGGAATGAACGCCACTCTGGAACCAACGCCCGTCAATCTGGCCATTGCCGTCTTAGAAGCCGGAAGTTCAGCGGTAAACTTTCCGTCAGTCACAGGGACGGTCGTTTCAACCAGCAGGTCCGGAATCACAAAAGTAACCGAATCGGGAGCACCAGCCTCGAAAGTGCCTTCGATGGCTGTCTTGTCAGAAACCTTAGGGCCGCACGCGACAGCGGCAAAAGCAGCCACGGCTGCCAGAATGAATGATTTACGTCTCATATTCATGAATATTAATGTTCAACCTTTCCCGCCTCGAAGCGACACCACACAAGCGAGCCGCTTTTCCGCAACAAATGTAAAGTTATGAATATTTTCGAGAATATGAGTACCTTTGTTATACAGAATCAAATAATTATTGAATATGACGCTGAAAGCCAGCATAAAATCAATGAGACTGAGGACACTTCCGCTGTCCTTGTCCGGAGTGATCCTCGGAGTGACGCTCGCAGCGGACAAGGCAGATGTCAGTCCGTGGACAGCCGCGCTGATCTTCCTGACAACGGTATGTCTGCAGATCCTCTCAAATCTGTCCAATGAGCTCGGCGACACCTTGAACGGCACCGACTCTGCTGACCGTCAAGGCCCCCAGTACGCCCTCGGCAGCGGAGATATGACCGTAGGAGACATCAAAAAGCTCATCGGAATATTCATCGTCCTTTGCATCGTCTCCGGTCTGGCGATGATAAGTGTTTCCTTCGGGAGCATATTCAAAACTGAGTCAATCTGTCTGGAAGTGCTTGGCGCGGCGGCTATCGTGGGTGCGATGAAGTACACGCTCGGAAAGAATCCTTATGGGTACAGAGGGCTGGGCGACGTGTTCGTGTTCATATTCTTTGGCCTTGTGTCGGTGCTTGGCGGGTATTACGTCGCGGCTCGGGAGTTGCCGTCCCTGATTATGCTACTGCCTGCCTCCGCCATCGGGTGTTTCAGCGTGGGAGTGCTGAATATCAACAACATAAGGGATATGAAGACGGATGCGGTGAATCGTGTGACCGTGGCCATCAAGCTCGGGATGAAGGGGGCGAGAATATACCAGACCATCCTGGTCACATTGGGCTGGGCCTTGATACTGGTGTTTTGCGCGGTCTATGATTTCGCGCCGGGACATTACATATTCATCATCACTCTTCCATTGTACATCAAGCACTTGCAAGGTGTATGGACCCGGAGCGAGCGTGCTCTCGACCCGATGCTGCCGATGCTCGTGATCTCAACTTTCTTCCTCTCCATCCTCGCCGGAGCGGGATTTTTAATTTTTTAGGAATATGCCGACAAAGACAAAAGTCAGGAATATGTTCGACAGCATCGCTGGCGACTATGACTCTCTGAATCACATACTTTCACTGGACGTGGACAAGATCTGGCGCAAGAAGGCCCTGAAACAGATCGTGGACGCTCCGGCCCCGGTCCAGGTTCTGGACCTGGCCTGCGGAACGGGAGACTTCTCAATCGCCATCGCCAAAGCTTTGAGCAGGTCTCACAAACGAGTCGGGACTCCTATTGAAGCACATGTTAAGGCTCCAGCCAAAGCACCAGTCGAGGCACAGGTCACATCGACAGGTTTTGTGACCGGAGATTCCGGGAGATCGGACTTAATGACCAAGGGACACGTGACCGGCGTGGATCTGTCGGAGGGTATGCTGGCGGTGATGCGCGAGAAGGTCGCAAAAGCCGGCCTGACTGAGATGATAAGCATCGAGGAAGGAGACGGCGAGAACCTGCGGTTCCCGGACAACACCTTCGACCGGGTCACCATAGCCTTCGGAATCAGGAACTTCGAGGACAGACCGAAAGGCCTAAGGGAGATGCTCCGCGTCCTCAAACCCGGCGGCCGCCTCGTGATCCTTGAGCTCTCCCGCCCAGAGAACAAAGTCATCCGCTGGTTCTACGACCTCTATTTCCTCCACATCCTCCCGAAGATCGGCGGCAAGGTCTCCGGTGACAAGGCCGCCTACGCCTACCTCCCCACCTCTGTGGCCGCCTTCCCCGGCAAAAAGGAATTCTCCGCCACAATGCGTGAGGCTGGCTTCCGCGCCGTAACCCACAAGGCCTTCACCCTCGGCATCTGCCGGATGTACACCGGCGAGAAATAGGGGAAAAAGCGTGGCATCTAAATTACTGAATATCAAGATAATAAACTATGTCCTAGTGGGAGACATCGCACCAGGACATAGCGTTTTTCCTTGATTATAAAGGAGTTATCTGCCACGATGATTTATGGAATAATCATCACTTCAATGTTATGTTTTTGATTTCCTGTCCTGATTTGACTGAATATTCACGGGTCTTTCCATCATAATTGACCGTGACCTTGATTCTTTGGTCGTCCAACCTTCGCGCGGCGATGTTGAAGTCTTTGCCGAAAGCCTTTATGTGGTCAAGAGACATCGTGTTCCAGCCTGAGGGCATCTGAACCTTCAGGCTGAATGAATCAAATCCAGTCGGACGTATTCCGAACAGACCTTCGGTGATCACCCTGCAATACAGTCCGCTTTCCGCGGACAGGTGCCGCTGCGACCCTTCAGGGTAGGCCTCGACCGGATACGGGACGTGGGTTCCGAGAAGCCTGCGCTCAGAATAATCATGAAGCTGCACAAGCGCCTTGTCGGCATAGCCGGCGGCGAAAGCTCCTCTAAGAGCATAGAGGGTTGATCTGTCCCAGAAGGTTGTGCTGCCCTGCTGAGTCAGGATTCCGTCCCTGGTCATCATTTCCTTGGAGAACAGAGCCACGAGCGTACCCTCGGCTCTGTCATTGATACCGAAACACAACGGAAGACATATCCATGACCTCAACACATCGTTACCGTCATAGTAACGGTAAGTGTCATAACCGCTTACATTGCCGCCGAAATAATTCTCAATCGCCTTTTTCAGGTCAGCGGCCCGCCTGCGGTATGTCTTGGTGACCGATGAAGGCTCTCCCATCAACGGGGCGAGATATGTGGCGGAAACGAGGCCGTCATAGTAAAGACAGGCGGTCGAAAGGTTGGCGTCCCCGGCAGGGAAACGACCCTCCAACTCATCTGAATCGGATTCAGGAACACCTTGGGCATTGAGCTTTCTGTGGCAATATTCAAGACACCATTTTATGAAAGGCCAAAGTTGTTCCGCCTCTTTTCTGTCCCCGCGCGCCAGGACATAACGTGGCGCACCGTGGGCGACCATGGCAGCGTCTCCGCGGTCACCTGCCCCGTCCCAGATGTCGGTCCCCTCGGCGATTATCGAACTTGGAATCGGCTTGAACTCAGGATTTTGATACCTGGAGAACAGACTGTAGCAGTTAAATGAAGATTCATTGCCGGTCGCATAGCCAAGGAAAGGATAAAAAGGCGAGACATATTCGCATTCATCGTTACACCATAGGGCTGCATAATAAGACTCACCACCAGGCCCGTGCATCAGACCTCCTTTTGTCCTGAATATGCTCTCCGACGCCCTGATCTTAGCGAAACGAAACTCTGCGTCGATGGCCGGATCCGGAGTCCTTAGAATCAGGGACGAATCGATGGCGTCGCGGATGAAGGACATCCTGGCGGAATATTCAGCGTCAATGTCAGGTACGATCATCCTTTCCGTGTCGGCCCGATAAGCCTGAAAGGCCGCATGGAACCTTATCTCGTTCCGCGGCGCAAGGACATAAGTCCCGCTTCCGAATATATCGGCCCTGATCACATAACTGCCTTCCAGCCCTTCTCCGGCCAGGGTCCTTACCACTTGGCTGAACTCAGGAACGCTTACCGTCAATGGCTTGTCCGAAATATTCCTCAAGACATAGATCTCGCAGACCATTGGAAGGGTACGGCTGGGAAAGATTGTCTGGCTCACTTCCGCGACAGGCCTCGTGTAGTCACCGCGGGCGCCACCGACATTGGCCTTGCCGACACCATATTCATTGACAACGGAAAGGGCTCCGTTTATGGACACTTTCTTAGTGGAAAGCTGCCGAGGGACAAGGGAGTTGATCCCGACCAGCGACATGACGTCCGTACCCATCCTGTAAAGCAGGCTGGCGTGCGTGTCATTAGGGACACGGCGAAGCATCGGGAAAACCAACGATCTTTCCTGGCCGAACAGGCCTTTTTCGTCAACCATCCATCGAAGGACGCAGGAAACCTGTTCCCCGCTCATCTCGATGTGGTCGGAATATGGCAGGACGATCCTTTCGGGATTCAGCTCTATAGAACCGTCCGTTCCGATTGTCCAGCACGTCTGCGAATATGCCGCATTGGCGCTCGTTACCAGCGCCAGAATGGCCCACAGAATCCTTTTCATCACGTTTTTATTTTATTATTCCCACATCTTTGACTTCCCAGTCATCCGTTCTGAACGGAGCGAAAGGCTGACCGGAGGTTGTCATCACGTTTGCGTCCTCGGGATAGTTTCTGAAAGCATAGCGAGCGGCTACAGGCTCGGGGACATCTTCCGACCAGACTTCAATCTTATTCTGCCACCAGCGGAAGTTGACTTTGGCCTTATGCCAGACCTTGTCCGCCCCGGCGATCTCAAAGCCTCCCGGAGTGTAGTAGCCGTCCGAGGCGAAACCGAGAATGCTGTCGGACTCATTGAACTCATTCTGTCCGGAAAGATTGTTGAAACTCAGGACAAGCTGGTTGCACTTGTAGTAATCGTTGTACTCCTTCTCCATCGACTTGTAGGTCGGAGCAGGAAGCGGCACTCCATCGACACCATAGTCGTTACGGAGCGCGAGCCATGCAAGCCTGGTGCCCACCTCCATCTTCTTCCGAGGATGTATGCAAGTACGGCTGCCGATGTCTGTCGTTGCGGCAATGCCGCTATGAGGGATTTGAGCCATTGCCTGGTACTGTGCCTCCACGACCAGAGGCAGAGAGCGCAGTCCCTCGCCGTTGTAGGGGTAAGGGGCAAGCTGAACGAAATAGAACGGCATTCCCTCATCCTCCCAGATATTCCTCCACAAGTCAACCATGGAAACCATAAGATTCCTATAGTCAAACCAGTTGATCCTGTTCGACTCCCCTTGGTACCAGATCCATCCCTTGGCCGTGTAATGGCGCAGAGGCCAGATCATCGAGTTGAACAGCCTGTGGGGCTCACTGGTGACCCCTTCTCCGGAGAGGGCGAACTCATGGTTGATCCCCTCGGTGGAGAGGATTGCCTCATCGCTCATCCAGCATTCGATGCGTGTGCCTCCCCAGTTCGAGGAGATCAGACCCACCGGCACACCTACGAGAGCCTTGGACAACGCCCTGCCGAAGAAATAACCGCAGGCGCTGAACTGACTCGCGTTCCTCATGGTAGGCAAAAGCCATTCTCCTCCGCAGGTGTCCGCCGGTTCGTCAGCCGGAACCCGGGGAACCTGGAAAAACCTGATCAAGGAGGCCTCGGTAGGGACATCCATCAGGTACTCGGGATAATTTTCGACCGGCTGCATCATGAAACCGCAAAGCGGCATCTCCATGTTGGACTGCCCACAGCAAAGCCAAACCTCACCGAGCATGATCCCCCGGACGGTGACCGGCTCGCCGTCGGAGATGGTCATGGTGTGAGGGCCGCCGGCGTCAGCGGTCGCTACCCTGACACGCCAATTCCCGTCCGGATCAGCTTTGGTACGATACCTTTCCTTGCTCCATGACACAAACACTGAGACCTTTGCCCCGGCCTTGGCCTTTCCCCAGACATTCACGGAAGTGTTGCGCTGAAGAACCATGTTGTCACCGACGAGCGATGGAAGAGAGACTTTCGCAGACACGGACAAAGCAGTCAGCAACACCGCCGCCATCACAATAAGAAACCTTTTCATATCATTCAAAATTTTAATGCAGACATCAAGTGATCATTGAAAAATAACTTGAACTAAATCTGACACAAATTTAGTTCAACTTATTTTTTAACGCTTACCAAAAATAACAAAAATCATCGAATAGGAGCCATAACATAACAGGCACCGCCTCCCGGAGCAAGCGGAACGGCATTCTCGACAAGAGAAAAATGATCTGGGACAGTTTCAGCAAACGTCCGTACGCCCCGTTAAGAAGCACCGTGCAGGGTAAAGGCGACGAGCAATTCCTTCAGCAAATCAGCGAGATAGTGTCTGTGAGATTTACCGACATGGATTTCTCCGTCGATGACTTGGCGGAGCAGATGCACCTGAGCCGTTCCGTCCTGTTCGAGCGTACCAAGGAGGCCTGCGGCATGACTCCTAACAATTTCATCAAGGAGATGCGTCTGCGCAAGGCCGCCAGCCTGCTGGCCGAGCAAAAGTACAAGGTCAATGAGATCTGCTACATGGTAGGCTTCAACACCCCGTCGTACTTCGCCAAATGCTTCTTCAGGCAGTTCGGTGTCCTGCCAAAGGATTTCGTCGGCTGAGACGACCCAGATGTGCGGGAATGCGATTGACGTCACAGATCCGAGATTGTCTCGTTCCGCAGATCGGCGATGAGCCTGTCGATCGAATCCTTTGTGACATGCTGCATGACGACAACATGCGACAGCTTTCCGCCAAACGCCGCGTCCTCGCCGCAAGCGAGATTATATTTCCTTACGACTTTGGCGGAAGGACGGCGGAATATGACCGTGTTGCTATATTCATTGTTCCAATAAGGCCAACCTATCCTTTCAAGCTCAGACTTAAGGTATCGCGTGTTTTCAAAAATCCTCGCGGCCTGCTCTGTCCAGCCTTCATCGCCGACCGTTTTCATAAGCCACCAAAATTTGAGTGGCTCGATTCCTGATCGTGAGCAGTTTATCATGCGCATGTTGGCGTTCAGATAAGAGATGTCGTAGGTTGACTGATTGTCGTAAACGTCGCGGGTTGTGATGAAGAGTCCGCAAGGGCTGTCGATGCCGAAGAATTTATGACCGCTGACGCTAATGGAATCAAAGCCGGTTTTCCTGTGTACCAGCGGTAAAACTCCTCCAGTCTTATGTCATTGTTGCCTGGATAACCAAGGGTCATACTCCTTTCGGCAAGGCACTCGGACGCCCATCTGTCAAGTTGTTCAAATCCTGAAGAAACCACAACCTGAGCCGACAAAACCAGACTGCCTGACAGCGCAGTCAGGCCGATCATCAAGCCCCTCATCAGCATGCTGTTCATAACTATTCAATACATTATTGGTTATTATAATCGTTCCTTAACCACATAGAAGAGTCTCGGAACCAAACACAAAAATAATGAATTATAGTCATTTCGAACATTTGGATCCATGAGCCCACTTGAAAAAGTGCCATTTGCCACTTTTTTCCCCTTACAGAAGTATCTGCGAGGCACATGTTTTTCAAAAACGACTTTTTCAAGTGGACTCATCCATTGCGGATTGAATGATCCGCGCCAATGATTTTGCCTTTTCGGCAAAACGAAGTAAATTTGTGTTCAATGAGACGGACGGACGGTTTGCCGGGTTTCTTTGGCCGGGCCTCTGACGAACAGACGATAAACAGTGATATTCAAGAATATGAGAAAGTACCTTTTGATTGCGGTTCTGGCGGTGCTGCCGTTTTTGGCGGAGGCGCAGAACGGGCCGGCCATTGCCAGGATTGTGTGCGGGCCTTACCTTCAGAATGTTACCACGGACAGCTTCACGGTGATGTGGATGACGGATGTAGATGCCGTGGGGTGGGTGGAGATCGCTCCGGACAACGAGGAGAATTTCTACTACAAGGACAGGCCGAAGTACTACGACATGCGCGGCCACGGGCTGAAGCCTATCGGCAAGATCCACAAGGTGACGGTTGGCGGGCTTAAGCCCGGCACCAGCTACCGCTACAGGGTGATGATGACGGCGGTGCAGGACTACTACAACAACTACAATCCGGTCTACGGGAAAGGCTCCGGAGCGCCGGCCTACAAGGTTGACCTGCCTAAGGCCACCACTCTCAAAGAGGATTACAGCGAGGTCAGGTTCGCCGTTGTCAATGACGTGCACGCCCAGGACTCGCTACTGCGCAGACTGTTCGCGGACAAGGAGAAGAACAAGGAGTTCGACTTCGTTCTGTTCAACGGAGACATGACCTCCGACCTGGCCTACTGCGAGAAGATCGTCCGGCACTACCTCAAGCCGGCCAGCGACCTGTTCGCCGACCAGACTCCTCTCTTCATGGCCCGCGGCAACCACGAGTTCAGAGGCAGGGACGCGCTGCGGATCTCTGAATATTTCGACTTCCCGGAGCACGGCCCCTACTACACCTTTAAATATGGCAAGTTCCTGTTCCTGGTGCTGGACGGCGGCGAGGACAAGGTGGACAGCGACATCGAGAACCAAGGACGGCTCTGCTCGGAGCCTTATCTGAACGAGGAGGCCAAATGGCTCAAGGGCGTGGTGGAGAGTGATGAGTGGAAGAACGCCGAAAGAAGGATCGTCTTCAACCATATTCCCCCTCAGATCAAGGACGCATGGCACGGCAATCTGAATATGTCGGAGAAGTTCCTGCCTATCCTCAACGGTGCGGGTGTCGATCTGATGCTGAGCGGCCACGTGCACAAGTACTCTTTCCGCGAAGTTGGATCAACCGACGCATCCTTCCCTGTGATCACCAACGGCCAGTGGCAGAGGATGGAGATCACCGTGAACGCCAAAAAGATCGCCGTCAGGATCTACGACACTGACGGCAATCTTACCCACACAGCGGATCTTTAGTAACCTTCAAAAAATAACCTGCCTCATCTTAAGGAATCTTTTCGGTCTATATCTGTTTTCTCATCAGTCATGTGCCACCGGCACACTCCTTCTTCGAAAATAGATCTATCCTCGAAAATCTTCTCCTAATCTGAGGCAGGTTATTTTTTTCACGTTACTTAGAGGTCTTGTTCTGAAAGGCTCGCAAGGAGGTGCGTAAGACTCTGAGCCTAATCAAGGATTACTTTGAGTAAGTCCGGGATCACCAATTCCTCACAGTGGATGGAGGCGAGCCGGATGCGGCCCTCGTCTGTAAGCGAGAAGATCATCCCCCGCTTGTCAGCCGGGTTAAGTTTCCGGCTGATGAGGGATGTTTTTTCCGCCGAGGCAAGAACCTTGGACATATTCGAATGTGTAAGCCCCAACTCATCTGATAGTTCCGATGCCGAAGCGCTTCCCTGCCCCGCAAGGAAGCAGAGAAGCATCGCCTCGTTCAGGTTCAGCCCGAATTTTCTCTGAAACTCAGCGTCCAGCCCGGAGATCGCCCTATGGATCTCGCGAAGGCGGCAGATTGTGTTCTTCTTATTCTCCACGACCTACCTACTACAGCTCAACTTTAAGTACATCCTTGATGATTCCCTTGAGTTCCGTCTTAGACAAAGCCCCGAGAGACCTCTGCGGCTTACCCTTCATCGGAATGAACAGAAGCGTCGGAATCGATCTTATGCCGAAAAATGTAGCCAGTCCCCTCTCATTGTCCACATTGACCTTGTAGATGGTGAGTTTCCCTGAATATTCCTTGGCCAGTTCGTCCAGCACAGGCGACAGCTGCCTGCACGGCCCGCACCAGTCCGCATAGAAATCGACAATGGCCGGCTGAGATCCGAGATATTTCCACTCATCGGGGTTCTTTTCGAAGTCGTAGACCTTCTTAAGGAAATCAGCCTTGGTGATGTGCACCACCTTTGTCGTCGGCTTTTCCTTCGCCGCCGTCTCCTCATCTGGCCTTACCGCACCCGTCATCTCAACACCCTGCTCTCCCGCCGGTCTTCCTGCACCCGACTGCTCTGCTTTCTGCTCTCCCGCCGGTCTTCCTGCACCCGACTGCTCTGCTTTCTGCTCTCCCGCCGGTCTTCCTGCACCCGACAGCTCTGCTTTCTGCTCTTCCGCCAACCTTTCGGCATTCGGCATCTCAGCATTCTGCTCTCCCGCCAACCTTTCGGCATTCGGCACCTCAGTCGTCAATTCATTCCCTTTCAGTATTTTAACTCCAGAATTTTCCAGATCCATCTTCTCAATTCCCAGCTCAGCAACCCGAGTCAGAGCCACTTCGACAGACTCGGCAACCAAAGCACTTCCTATTCCCCACCTTTCTGTAGCCTTGGTCTCAAAAGAAGAGAACAGAAGAAGCCCACCGACAGCCACCCCGCTGATGCAAAAGAGCGCCTTTAACGTAATTGCATTCATAATAATCAGTGTTTTAAATAATTAACAAGCATTTATACAATAGTTTCCAACGAAAACTTTCCCAAAGTACGGAATTAATTTCCAATAAAACAAATTTCCAAAGGAAAATATTATCAAGAACTATCTTCTGTCATTCATCGCACCTGCGCTTAGAAAGCAGAGCGACCAAGCCCCCCTTCAGAGATAGCCTCGTGCGCAGGAAGCGCCTTTCCACTCACGGGAATCCCCCGCTGGCCTGCCTCGTGCGCAGGAAGCACCTCTCCGCTCACGGGAATCCCCCGCTGGCCTGCCTCGTGCGCAGGAAGAGCCTTTCCGCTCACGGGAGACCCCCGCTGGCCTGTCTCGTGCGCAGGAAGCACCTTGCCGCTCACGGGAATCCCCCGCTGGCCTGCCTCGTGCGCAGGAAGCACCTTGCCGCTCACGGGAATCCCCCGCTGGCCTGTCTCGTGCGCAGGAAGCACCTTGCCGCTCACGGGAATCCCCCGCTGGCCTGCCTCGTGCGCAGGAAGCGCCTTTCCGCTCACGGGAGTCCCCCGCTGGCCTGCCTCGTGCGCAGGAAGCGCCTTTCCGCTCACGGGAGCCCCCCCGCTGGCCTGCCTCGTGCGCAGGAAGCGCCTCTCCGCTCACGGGAGTCCCACGTTGGCCTGCCGGGTATCATCATTGGCCACCTGTTGGACCTAACCTTAGTGCTGTTGTTAACCGCATTTCGTAAAGAAACTTTACTGTTCCCGGATTTCGCGAATCTGTTTCGCGGCGGACGATTCTCTTATGCCAGCCGTTTAGAGGCTATTTTTGATTTGTTTGCTATAGATTTGCACTCCGGAAGGCCCAGCAAAGCCCCACACATATAATTCCTCTGCAATTCCGTCGTCAAAACAAGCCCTTTCGGCGGTTTTGCCCGACAGAATTGCAGTCTATGCATTTTCAAAAACCTTTTTTCGGCAATTCTTAGAAGCTGTTTTGAATTGTTTGTTTGAAGGTTTGAGAGTGAAAAACTTCAG
>ENA-OUQF01001263-OUQF01001263.1-human-gut-metagenome-genome-assembly--contig:-NODE-1263-length-15658-cov-5.420112_pt1 | contig 15658 bp, 13 predicted proteins | sample MGYA00237947_ERZ548826 | MGnify/ENA primary metagenome ERZ548826 (study PRJEB26490, sample SAMN05194701) | human gut metagenome | biome: terrestrial biome; feature: human-associated habitat; material... | reverse complement strand
TTACAAATTCTACTATGCCCTTTTTTTCATCAATATAATATGGTGTAGGGATGCAATTTTCATCGTCAGTGTAATATAGATTTTCATCGAAATCATATTTAACCGTGTAAGAAATATCCGGAAGTATATTTATGTTACCATCATCGTATTTTTCATCATTTACAAACCACTGTCCATCAGTATATCTCTGTAATCCATCAAGATTAATGTAATCAGACAAGGACAGAATTCTATAATGATATACTCCGAGTGGTTCAACTATGATGTCGGTACCAATAAATCCTTCCGGAACGGTAATGGAATAAATCGAGTTTTCTATTGACCACCAATTATCAGAAGATTCTACACGGTTTTCTATATCATTAATAATACGGAAACGGCTAAATTCGTATAATTCATCAGAATTATCTACCTTTGCATATATGCTCTCGCCCGGAGCAAGGTAACACTCCAGATAATTAAGACATTCACCCTTTATTGTAACATTGGGACGAATCTCATGTTCACACTTTGGATCGGAGTAATACGTAACATTGAGTTTGCTGTTTTGGGTCAGTGTTGCACATATTGGTTTTTCTCTTATAGTAGCAGAAGCGGGAATAGCATCGTCAACATCCGGAATAGTATCATATTCACCGTTTTCGTTGAGTTGATCTTTTATTTCCTGATATGTCTGATATCCTGCTTCATTTTGAATCTTTGAGTTGTCAACCATGTAGTTATAGGCAAAGTTGTTTTCAGAGCTACAGCTGCATAAGAGCAGTGTGGATAAACATATTAAAAATATAAATTGTTTTTTCATTTTACCATCCTTCTTAAAAAGATTTCTAAGTATTGATTTATGGATATTATACCACATTTTTCTTGGTTTTTCAATATTTTCTGACAATCACTCCTTGATATAAAAATTCTTTCCTCTTATGTGAATTTACTCCTTTCATATCAGGCGCTGTTTTTTTGGCGAATAATGTCCCAAAACTGTTTACAAAATATTCAGGCACGCAAATAGTATGGAATATCTATTAACATACGCAAGAAACTCTGTGATTCTGACTTACTTTCGCTTCGTTTGACTTCGTTTCACTCACTTTTGCTTCGTTTCCGCTCACGAAAAATCCGTCTTTTCCAAAAATCGAATATGATATAATAGAATTACAGAAAAACGATCGGAGGAAAACGCAGATGAAATATAAAGCACTTCTGGCTCTTGCAGCTGTGCCGATAATGCTCACAGGCTGTATGCAGAGCAGGGAACCGGAGCTTACTCCCGAAGAGCTGGAGCATAATGCCTTGGTGGAATGGTTTGAAACGGGAATGGCAAACGAGGACAAGTTCCCCGACCTGCCCGATTATCGTTACTATGCAAGAACTATCGGACTGGACAAGGACGGTCTTATCCAGCCGGATATGTGGGAGATATTCTATAACGAAAATTTCAACATAAACCGTGACATCGACGGAAAAGCAATTTACCTTATCCGCCTTGACCCGAATAAACTGATGGAGATATGGGCGGAGAACAATAAATCCACTTCCGAAGAAATGTGTGCAAGGATTGGAACAACTCCCGAAGAGCTGTACTACAATTTCGGCTATACATCAAACTCCATAAACTATTCTAAAGACCACAAAAGCGGCAAGGTCAGCTATTCGGATATTGAGAATGAAATATTCGGTCCCGACAACGGCGAGGACAGAAGCATCGTTTTCGGAACGCATTTCCTGTATATTGATACATCGGGAAAATACAAGGTGACATACGAAAGTGAGAATGACAATTTCACTGTCAGACAGAGGGATATTCTAAAAGCCACATCTGATGTGAGCCATAATTACTCCGACTATACATATGATGAGCTGCACCCGGGATATTTTCTTGATGATGTGGGAATACGGCGTGTGCTGAAACTGAACATTCCGAACTTATGGAGCAAGTCGGTGGAAAAGGATATTGATACGGACGCATCGCTGATGTTCAATATGTCCCCGTATTCATACGGCTGCACAAAGGACGATATTATTAAGCTGTATCCCGAAGCCGATGCTGATGAAACAGAGGGCGAAAAAAACGAAACACCCGAAAGTGAGGTGACAGAATAATGGTAGGAGATGATGCTTGCTCCGTATGTGCTTCTCTCATTCAGAAGCTGCTTGAATTTATTGCAAATATGGAGCATAACAAACAGTACCGAAAGGGCATGAAGCCGCCTAAGACTCCGAAAATCAAAACGGGAAAGCTGTCAAAGAAATGCTTTAAGAAGCTCCAGCAGGCGGGGACGAGCTTTGAATATCTGCCTGTCCCGAAGGAGCTTATGCCGCAGTTTGAATCAGCGATGAAGAAAATGGGCGGAACATTTTTCACAGGCGGCATCGAGGACAACAACAATATTTATGTTGCGATCCCCGCAGCCCAGAGAAATATGGCTGCACTTGCTGCACAGCATATGCTGTCAAAGGAAATTGAGATAAAGCCTGACAGTTTTATTCTGAAAGACGGGAATAACAAGATAAGTGAAGAAGAAATGCGCATAACTTCCGATGTTATGAACAGTTACGATATTCCTATTTTCGCTTTCAAAACAGATGACGGAAAATATATGACGGTTGTTCCGAAAGAGTTTGAAGGGCAGTATAACAAAGCTATGGAAGATGTACGGCAGCAGTTTAATGAGATAAACAACATTGATATTATCCGATACGAACAGTTATCGCCACTGGATAATCCTGAATATGCTGCATACATCGTAACAGATGAAGAAGCGCAGGAGCTTGCAAAGCTTGCGGAGTTCGGTGAGCTGGATATACAGTTTGCAATGACGGATAAGGGAACGGCAGTCTTTTACAGTACGGATATTGCCGAAAAAATTAAAACTGCAAGGGAAGAATATGCAAAGTCCCTTTCGGAAAGCGAAAAGTATCGCATTGATGTTACGGATAATACCATATCAATGGACATAAAAAATCTTCTTGTACCAGAGCTTTCCGATGAAGATACATATTTTTTGAGAGTACCCAATACATCGGGCAAGGACTATATCCGACTTGATAAGTCCGACTGCGAGATCATAAACGGCGGCAAGTCTATAAAGACCGAGCTGGATATGGAAAGAAAGTATTCCGTATATGACAGTTCGGGAAACATAAAGCAGAAGCGCAGCGGCGAGGAGCTTTCAAAATCATACAATACCCGACACCCACACGCCACAAAGGGTACAAAGGTGTACGAATATGGTCAGGGCAGAGAACGTGTAAATCTTTTCAATAAGGAAAAGAACGAAATTATCAGTGTCAAGCTGGATAATGCCGATATTATGAGGACTGCACTCAAAGAACACGGCATTACAGGAAAAACTGCGGATATGCTTATGGAGGATATAAACAAAAAGCTTTCCGAGCCGCAGAAGGAGATTTTCAATTTTTCCAAGGAAAAAACAGAAGTGGTTTATGCGGATATTCCGAACATAGGAGAATATCTTGCACAGTCACAGCTTTCACAGGCAATAGTCGGCAGAAAATGCATATCGGGTGAGATACCCAAGGACACAGGTGCAAAATGCTGTGTGCTGGATAATAACAAGAATGAATTTGCAGTCATTCCCGTAATGCCCGTCAAGGAAGTTCAGGCGACACTTTCGCAGATGGGATATTCTGAAATGTCGGCAAAGGAGATCGCAGACAAGATTGTCGGAAACTATCGTGACGGTGATATATCCGAGCCTGAACGGGGAAATGAAATTATCCCGTCCGAGATCACTTCGTTTGAAACTGTAAATGCGGAGCTTCAAGACTGCGGCTTCTGCAAGACCAATGACGGGATAATGCTTATCCGTGAAAGTCAGGACGAGTACAAATATATGACAATAGATAAGGAAAGCTCTCTTGCCGACGTGGAAAGTGCCTTGCACGATAAGTTCAATATCATAGATGATATTTCCGCTGCCGTTGTAATGAAACAGCTCATTGCCGATGATATTGTAAAGACAGCCGAGTCTAAAACTATTGGCGATGATGTGACTGTATCACAGGTCACAAGCAGGTATGCCGAGATAAGCCATGACGGAAAATCGGAAATGATGCCCCTGGACAAGCTTGACACAGAAAGGCTGCTTGCAATGGGTATCCCTGAAAAAACTATCGGGGATATTCAGAAATCCTTTGAAAAAGCTGAACAGGAGGTTATGTACCCGGATAAGCAGAATCTCGCAAGCCTTATCGGAAACGCAAAAAATATGCTTATGGAAAAGGTCAAGGCAGGCGGCGAAAAGCTCAAAGAAAATATCAAATCGGTGGGACAGGAGCGGTGATATATGGCTAACATAGGTGCTCCCGAAAAGAAAATTTCACCGTATTTTTATGCTGTCATAACTGGCTGCATCATAGCTTTCCCGGCTGTAATATTCCTCGGGTATTTGCTTGACTTATCCGCAGGAGATGAAGGTCAGATACAGATATTTGAACTGCTTTCAAACTCGGAGGAATATCTGGCAGAGGCTACATTGAATGGACTTTTGTCTGCACTTCTCAAAGGTGGTATGACTGCAAAAGCAACCATTATCTGATTTTTTGCAAGCCTTATCATCATCGTATATGTCCTTATGGGGGACGGAAAGTGTTATCACAGAAAGGGCAGCGAACACAGTTCGGCACATTGGGGCAGCAAGGCGGAAAAGGACATAATCGCCGATACCAATGATTTTTACAACAATGTTATCTGTGCTTCGGATATTATGCTTGTGCTTGACCGCAAAAAGCGTGATAAAAATGAAGTCGAAGCGGATAGGAAAAAGTCCGACAAGAAGAAAAAAACTCAGCCTAAGAAAAAGGAAACAGGTAATGAAATATCTCACGATGCAAATATAAAAGTATCGGTAAAAGATATAGTTTCACAGGGTAAGGAAGCATCAAAAATCAAGCCAATGCTTAACCTGAATCAGATCATACTCGGCGGTTCCGGAACGGGTAAATCGAGATTTTTCGTTAAGCCAAATCTTCTGATGTGCAATACATCATACATTGTTACCGACCCATCGGGTGAGCTTGTTCAGGCTTGCGGTAAAATGCTTATGAATCACGGGTATAAGATAAAGGTTTTCAATCTGAATGACATGAAGCATAGCTCCAACTATAACCCTTTCCATTATCTTCGTGATTACAACGGCGAGATCAATGCAAACAACGTCATAAAAATGATAAATGTATTCATGATGAATACCAAAGCCGAGGGTGCAAGCGGCGGTGATCCCTTCTGGGACGATGCAACAAGATTATTGTTATCTTCACTATGCTTTCTGCTGATTGAAACAGGTACAGAGGAAGAGCAGAATTTTGCAGGTGTGCTTGACCTTATCCACAAGGCCAAGGTCATTGAGGGCAAGGAAGAAGAAAAATCCGAACTTGATCTCATATTCGACCAGCGAAAGGAAGCTGACCCGAAAGCATTGTCGGTTCAGTATTATGATGAGTTTAAACAGGCTGCGGGAAAAACTATGCAGTCCATACTCATAAGCACCACCACAAAGCTCCAGTATTTTAAGCTGCCCGATGTAAGAAATCTGACCTGTACGGATAATATCCACCTTGAAGAAGTTGGCGATGAATACACGGCACTTTTCATAGTAATCCCGTCATCGGATACAACGTATAATTTTCTTGCTGCAATGATGTACACACAACTTTTTGATACGCTGTACGACAGAGCAATAAATCTGTATAAAGGACGATTGCCTGTTCATGTGCGGTTCGTGCTTGATGAATTTGCAAATCTCGGTAAATTCCCGAGATAGATAAAATACTTGCAACGTGCAGAAAGTTTGAGATTTCAATTCAAATCATTCTCCAGAATCTCTCCCAATTGAAGAAAATGTATAAGGAGGGGTGGGAAGAATTCGGCGGCAACTGTGATACCATGATATATCTCGGGGGTAAGGATCAGTTTACAAATGAGTATGTATCAAAGGAGCTTGGCAAGGAAACTATTGACCAGCAATCTATCAATCAGACCAAAGGAAAGCAGGGCAGCAGTTCATACAATAACGCAATTCTCGGACGTGAGCTTGCAACTATTGATGAATTATCGGCTATGGATAACAATGACTGTATTGTTATGGTCAGAGGGCTGCCGTCGTTCTTTACTCACAAATTCGATATAGCCAATCACCCCAGATATGCGGAGCTTGGCGAACACTGGAAACCCTCGGAGGGACAGTCGGAAACGGACAATCCCTACATATTTATCCTTGAGGACAATATGTTTACTCTTCCCGAAACGGAATATATCGAGCTTGGAGATTTTATTGACACGGGCATTGCCGATGATTCAAATATTGTGGAAGTGCGGTGTGTGTTTTCCGATGAATCGGAAATTACAGAGGAAGAACTTATGGCGGATATACCATATGAAATAAGAGAAAAATTCAAAGGCTGCACGGAAATATTCACGGCAGCATAGGAAGGTGATGAAAATGATATGAGCAATAACTGCAAGGGCTGTTTTGCGGATAATGACAGATACGGTGTGGGCTGTACCGCCCTGAAAGAACGGATAGAAACAAATTGTCCGTTTTATTGTGACAGGGAAAAGTATATGGAAAATCAGGACTTTTACAGAGAGCTTCTCCGTGAAAAAAGGCCGTCTGTATATGCACATTATTATGGAAAGGAGAAAAACAGTGCTTACCGATGAACAGATGAAACGAATATCGGAGCTTCTGAAAAAGGGCAATGATGTTGTTCTCAAAATGGTAAAGGACAAGATCACTATCGTGTATCAGAAGCCGCATATTTTAAAAACCGAATAGGCATATTCAAGGGAATATGTAACAGTCAAGGGACTTTAGGTTATACGGAAACGTATAGCTTGAAGTTCCTTTTTTATTTGCACTCAGAAGAAAATCGCAGACCTCTCGCAAAGAAAAGTAATAAAAACGTGCTGTATGTCAGCGGTGAGTATTTTGTTTATATAAATCAATTCAAATTTTATGGAGGTGTTCTTAAATGAACAGGATCAGAACAGCAATCGAAAAGGCACAGGATACCATGACGGAAATCGGTGCTAAGGCGATGCTTGCTGCCACAAATGCAGTCGGCAAGGCTATGAACACAAAGGCAGGCAGATATGCGCTTATCGTGCCTATGGCAGTAAGTGCCTGCACCATCAACGCATCTGCGGAGGGTGCGGACGCACAGGGAATGATCGACGCTATCATGGGTATCCTCGGTCCCGGTGTTATCGGACTGGGCAGCTTGGTAGCCGTTGTAGGCGGCATTCAGACCGGTGTTGGCTTCAAGGACGATAACGCAGACGGAAAGACGAGAGGCTTTCAGACCCTTATCGGCGGCGCAATTGTAGCGGCTGTCGGAGCAATCGTTCCTTCCACAATTTCTCTCGGCGGTTCCTGATACAGAAAGCGAGAGATGATCTCCCGTGGCAGAGGTCGGCAGAGTGTCGGCTTCTGTTTCGGTAATGAGAGGAGGAATGAATTATGGCGGAGCCGAGCTTCTGGGAAACCGCCTTTACCGAAGCACAGGAGCTTTTGCAGACGGAATCGGACGGATTTGCGGCGGTACTCAACACCATAGCAGGCTTTGATGTTATATCCAGCTGCGGAACTGCAATAAATGTATTTGAAGCAGCGGGAACAGCACTTCTCACCTTGTTTTTCTGTATGGAAGCCTTCACATATTGTGCGAATATCGACTTTCACGGAGGAATCGAAGGTGCGATACGAATAGCGATGAAGCTGGTTGTCAGCGCACTTATCGTTCAGAATGTGGATAACATTGTGGGTGCTGTTTCGGGGCTTCTGAAACAGTCGGTGGATTTTTCATCGGCATTTTCAAACATAAGCTCGTCGTTTGCGACGGCGGCAACGGCAGGAACGATAGATCCGGGAACACTTGACATCAACTATATCTGTATGAGCTTTATTCTGCTGATACTTATAATCCTGATGTTTGTAATGTATTCCCTGATAGTTGTAACCATGCTGGGAGTTGTATTTGAAACAGCAATATTGACCGCAATTTCGCCTGTTGCACTGTCAACGCTGGTTAATTCACAGGCAAGGTCAACGGGCATTTCTTTTATAAAGAATTTTGCAGCCGTTTCAATGCAGTGGGGAGTGCTGGCAATATGCTTTGAAGCATTTAACGCAATTTCCAATAATCTGACCCTTGATTTTTCAAGCGGACTTACAAACGAAGGCTTGCTTATGCACATCATGCAGTATGCAACACCTGTTTTATGCGTGATAATGCTGGCTGTTACGGTTGCGAAAGCAAGTGAAATTACAAAGAGAGCGTTAGGAGGATAAGCAGATGATTATGAGTGATGCTTATGATTAAAGCCGATGTACCACAGGACGTAACCGAGTACAAGGAGCAGTTTTTCTTCGGCATGAACAGCCGACAGCTTATATGCTCCGTACTCATGATAGTCGTTGCAGTTCTTGTTTTCCTTGTGGGCAGTAAATTCATTTCAACGGATATTCTGGTGTATATCACAATCGCCCTTATTGCTCCGCTGGCGGCGGTGGGATTCCTGAAATACAACGGTATGGGCTTTGAAAAAATAGCCGCTACCGTTGCAGAGTTCTATGTTTCCAATCAGCGGCGGCGTATGGAATATCTTCCAGATGAAATGGAGATACACGATACAGTAAGAAAAATATATATTCAGCAGCTTGAAGATGAGCGCAGGGCTGAAAAGAAAAATATGAAACGGAAGAGGTGAATCCTTTGAATGAAAATGAGATCGTAACGGGGACAGCGGCTCCCACAGAAAGTGTGACCGCTGCACCTATCAGCGAAGAAAATTTTGTGAGCAATGAAAGCGCAGTTTCCGATACATCTGATATGACCGAAGAAGTTGCTACGGATATTTCGGATTTTGAAAGTGCAGAAACTTCTATTTCACTTCCCGAAGATATTGATGCAGATGCACTCATATCCAGCATAGCAGCGGAAGGCGTATCGGAGGTTATGAGCGAGGTCGGTGTCACGGAAGAAGTTGTGGTAGAAACTGCGGTTGTTACACAGCCTGTTGTAGTTCCTGAAACTGTTATTGAAACAGAAGCAATTTCTGTTGTCACCGAACCCGTTACTGAAATTGCAACAGAATCGGCAGAAGTTATCGAAGATGCTACAGTCGAAACGGAAATATCCGAAACTGTTGCAGTTCCCGAAACCCCAAATGGGGTAGTGGGATTTGTACAGAGCAATCCCGCTGTTGTGGGTGTTCCTGCTGCAATTATTGCACTGGCTGTTGCTTTTCTTGCAATTACAAGACGCACCCGTCCCAAGCGTGGAATTATCGAGGATACCGATGATGTGAAGGAAAACATGAATGCCCGTGAGCGTGATGCGGCAAGACTTGAAGCGAATAAGCCGAAGAAAAAGGACAAGCGCAGTCAGAAGGTCGCAAAGGAAAAGGAGAAAAAGGATTTTGCAAAGAAAGTCCTGAACACTATTCCTTACAAGAAAATGCTGTCCGATGACATTTTTTTCTTAGGCAAGAAAATGTACTCCAAGGCTTACACATTCGATGATATAAACTTCAATCTTTCAGACGAGGAACAGCAGTATATGTACCTTGAAAGATACATCGAATTTCTGTCTATCCTTGATGATACGGTGGATTGTCAGATATGCTGCTGGAACAGTCAGATAAACATTGACGATTTCAAAAAGAAAACTCTTCTTCCTCAGAAAGCAGACGATCTTTTTGAATATCGCTATGAGTTCAATTCGAGGGTGCTTGAAGAAAATATCCGCAAGGGTCAGAACGCTATTCAGAAGCATATGTACATCACGCTGACAATAAAAGCTCCCGATGAGGAAACTGCAATACGCAGATTCAAGTCGCTGGATATTACTGCTACGAATACATTCAATCGTATTGGCAATACAAATATGCGAGTACTTACATCACAGGAACGTGTGGAAATGCTGAAGGATTTCTTTGTGGGTACAGATGATATTCCCGTACCGCAGCTTACCGAAAAGGATTTTGCAAAGGGCATTGACAAGCTGTACTGTGCTCCCGATTATTTCGATTTCAAGAAAGACTATTTCATGTTCAACAACACTTATGCAAAGACCATTTACATAAGAGAATATCCGAGTACAGCCACATCTGAGATACTGACAGAACTGCTTGCAACGGGCATTGAAATTATGGTTACAACAAACATTGAAACCTATGACAGTGCAGAAGCCCGCAAGCTTGTTCAGCACCAGATCACAGCTATTGATACGGATATGGCAAAGCGTGAAGTCAAGGCTGCACAGCACGGAAATTTCAGCAATCAGATGCCCCAGCGTATCAAGAACCAGCGTGATGCTATGGTCAGTGTTTACGATAAAATCACCATGAAAGATCAGAAGCTTTTCATGACAAATATGCAGATACTCATAAAGGCTGAATCCTATGAGGAGCTTAACAATAACCTTGAGGTTATCGAAAGCACTCTCAAGCGTTCAGGCTGCATTAAGGGCGAAATGGCGTGGGAGCAGGAGCATGGTATGTGTGACTGTCTGCCCGTCGGTTATCAGAGAAAATTCGGTTGGCTGCGTACAATGCCTTCTGAATCCGTTGCGATTTTTATGCCTTTCAATGTGAAGGAAATGCAAATGGAAAATTCCGTTTATTACGGTCTGAATATGCTTTCCCACAGCATTATACTTTTTGACCGTATGAAAGGTCTTGTAAATCCATCGGGATTTGTGCTTGCCTGCCCCGGTTCGGGTAAATCTTTCACGGTAAAGCGTGAGATAGTAAATGTTTTCCTCGGTTATGAGGACGCAGATATTCTGGTAATTGACCCTGAGCGTGAATACTGGAAGCTTGCAGAAGCTTTTGGCGGCGAAGTTGTAAAGTTCAGCAACGGCTCAAAGAACCATATCAACCCCTTTGATTTTGATTTCCGACTCCTCGAAGATGAGGAAATTGATATCATCGCAGACAAGTGTCAGCTGTTGACTTCTTTCATAAGCTGTATGGACAGCAAGCACCCATTGAATGCACAGGAAAAGTCCTTTGTTGACCGCTGCGTTCGTAAGGCTTATGCAAAATCCAATGTTCTCACAACCCTTGATCCTGCGGATATGCCTACTCTGGGAACGTTCCTCGAATGTATGAAGGAGGAAACCGAGAACATCAACAAGGACATGAAGGACAAGCTGATCATAACGGTGGATATGTACGTTAATGGTTCTGCGAAATATTTCGACAATCAGACCAACGTAAATACAAAGTCCCGTTTCATCGCTTATGATATCCGTGATCTGAATGGCAATCTGAAAACGCAGTCTATGCTTCTTATTCTTGACTACATCTGGAATCGTCTTTCCGAGAACAGGGATAAGGGGCGCAAGACATATATCTATTTCGATGAAGCACACCTTTTATTCCAGGACGAGTATTCTCTTGATTACCTGAGAATGCTCTGGAAGCGTGCAAGAAAGTATGGCGGTGTGCTTACGGGTATCACGCAGAATGTTGAAGATCTGCTGAAAGATGATAAGTCCCGTTCAATGCTCAGTAACTCAGAATTTCTTGTCCTTCTCAAGCAGAATCCCATCGATGCTGCAAAGCTTCAGGATATTCTTCATTTCACGGACAGCGAAATTCAGTATGTCAATGATACTCCCGCAGGACATGGCATTTTGGTGCTGGGCGGCAAGACGAAGATACCGTTCTATGATGAGTTCCCGAAGAATACAAAGCTGTACAGCATGATGACCACAAACTTCAGCGAAACTGCAAAGATGCTTCAGGAAGAAATGGCACAGAAAGAAGCCGATGCGTCATAACATGAGAGGGGGAGTTGTTTATGGCAACAGTTGATAGAAAAACAAATGATGGCAAGGAACACTCCCTTTCCTCTTTTGATAAGAGAAAGGTGCAGAGCGTTATCTTTGGGGCAAGGCATTTTGACAGAAAAAAGTATAAGGTTGTGAACCACGGAACTGTTTCTCCGAGAAATGTACCCAATCAGAATGTTCGTTGTCAGGTGGATAATGAATCCCGTGCTCCACTGGAGCACGAGGAAAAAGTGGATAGGAATATATCTTTCAAGAATAATTTTGCAAAGCCTGATTCCTACAATTATACACATCAACGAAATGCGGTAAACAACGCTGATACAGGCACTTCGGATATTTCTCCCGAAATGGCACAGCGTATGAAGCGTGCGGCATTTCTTGCACAGCAGAACAAGGAAGCTATTAGAATAAATACTGCTGCGGTTATTCCTACTGATGATTTTCATAACACAGAAAGGATTGAAAAATCGGAGGGAAAGCCAGAAATTGTTGCTGAAAAGTCAGACAAAAAGGAAGAACAGTCTTTTGAAAGCAGATTTACAGGCAATTCCGAACACGCTGATTTTAACCGTTATGACAATGCACGTCATGAATATGCGGTTAATCAGGCTAACGCTAAATATCAGGCAGGACAGAGGTACAAGCAGCAGGCAAAGGAAAACATACGGCACAAAGATGTGCTTGATGAAATATCCTCTGCTGCGACTATCACAGGTCAGATCGGCAGAGGTGAAGTTGGAAAAGTCGCTGCGGATATTGTTATCCGTAATGAATTTAGTAGTAACGGTGCAGTAGATGCAGTAAAAAGTATCGGAAATGCTGTCAGCGGTTCTTCGTCTATAAGTTCCGTTGTCCCTGATGTTGCCACAACCCTTGCGGCTGTTGAAGCCAAAAAGTTCGTAGCCAAGATAATTAAAGGCGAAAGCTCCGAAAAGGACAGGAAGTTTGTAGAAGAACACAAGGCAGCAGGCAAGACCAAATATGTGGATTCCAATAAGGACGGATTCAAGATTGAACATCGTATTTCCGAAGATGAGCATATTGCCGAAAATATGTCCCGTGAGGAACGGAGAAATTTCCTGCATAACAAACGTGTTGCGGAAAAGCAGAAAAATTTCTATGCTGACCGTATAAAAACCGAGCGAAAAAACAAGCAGAAGGAAATGTTTCTTGATTTTAACAAGGACAATCCAGAGCTTGTTTCTAATACCGCAAAGGGTACGGGAAAGCGTTATGTAAAGAAAAAAGCCGCAAAAGCTCTCATCGGCGGCGGCAGCGGTATTTCCTATAATAATCGTCATAATCATTTTTGCCGTAATTGCCGTGTTTTTCGGCTGGCTTTCGCCCTTTGATTACACGCTTGCAGGTGATGAAGGCGAAGAAGATGACAGAAAATATACTGCTGAAAGCAATGCCGAAGTCATTGACGGTTACGCCAAGATGATAAAAAACTACATGGACGTTTGTCAGGCATATTACTATTTCAATTACGGTGACTGGTACGGCGGTACATACGAATATCCCGCACCAGATCTGGATTTCTCCGAGTTTTTCAGCGAATATTGCCGGAACATAGTAAGCGAGATCCAGTCGCAGTTTTCCGCAAGTCTGGCAGCAGCGAAAAATGACAGGGAACGTGCGGCGATAGCTCAGGCAATGAATCGTGCAATATCCGAAGCCATTGATGCAGCAATGCCACAGGCACTTGCGGAATACAACGCACTTATGAAAAGTCTTGATGATTCAATGACAGCTGAAACCAAGAGGCAGCATTACGAAACCAAGAACAAAGGCGGCGGAAACGGCAGTGCGGATTCGGCTGAATTTACGGGAATGCCAATAGTCGGAACAAACCATTTTGACAATGTTGAGATTGACAGTGAACTGTCTGCTGAGGAGCTTCTTGCATACATAGCTTTATACAAATCTATGAGCATAATTGATCCCGATGACAATGATCCCGATGCAGAGCAGATATTGAACATAATGCCGCAGGACATTATGGACTTTTTTAATGAAACCGAATTTTTCAGCATCACGGTAAATGTTACTCACGGAAATACTTGCAGCGGACAGAATTGCAGGCGAACTCTTGTAGATAAGTCGTGGGAGTATTACTGCGACGGAAGTCATGATAATCTGTCGGGTGAGATAGGTCCGTGTAAAACTGCCGACGAGCTCCGTGAAAAGATAATGGAGATAACCGATTCGGAAGCTAACGGCGTTGATGAGAAAAGCTTCAAAAAGCTTATTGAGGAATACATGAAGCTCATAAACAAGGAGCTTGATATTACCGAAGCCGACTACCGCAGATTCGGCGCAGCCGATAGTGCAAAAGCTGAGGAGTTCTATCAGAAGCTTATTGATGACGGGGAGATACCCAACAATTACTGGAGTGTGGATACGCCGATGGGCGGGGAGGACAGCGATGAATAATCCATTCAAAACAGCAAAGAATTTCATATCCCGATACAAAAAGGAAGAGTGGTTCCGTGCTGTTGCGGTCATTGTGATCGTGACAGCTCTGGCGGCAGTCGGATATGGTTACAGACAGTGGCAGGAGGATAAAGAAAATCCGCCCGAACAGTCTGAGACTGAACAGGCGGAGAAATCTTTACTTGAAGATATCTGGAATGACAGCAAGCTGCATCTTGCTGTGTTTGCGTCGCTGTCCGCTGCTTTCCTTGCTGTTGAGCATAATAAGTACAGGCTGAAACAGACGGGGGAAAAGGAAGAGAAGTGAAGCGTTTCAAGGAATGGTGGAAGGGAAACTGGGAGAACAGGTCATTCAGGTATGGTGTGACTGTTATGGTTATAATCGTGCTTGCAATTCTCACAAATATATATGTGTATTTCATGGATAGAGAGGTTGACTTTGCGGTGAATGAAACAGAAAACGCCGCTTCTTATTCGGAAACGGCGTGAAAAACTATTTGTTCTTTATTTCGATACGGTCCAAAATACCCTGAACGCTGACATTCTGATGTGTAAGATACATTCTTGCAACGTCCTGAATAAATTCTATATCAGCACCGGTTTTCTTCTGAATGATGTCAACAGAATAACCTTTATCAATACATTTCATTATCTTTTTTACAAGGCTGAATATTTCCTTATCCGATACTTTTTCCAAAGAGGTTTTCGGAGTCGATTTATCAAGAACGGCAGCTTTGGCGTGACCATAATAAACAACCTTTGGTTTTAAGTTCAAAAGAATATCCCAGCTGTCAGCAATTTGTGTTCCTTTATGTGCTTCAAGCTCATATAGAGGATTTAAGTCACCGACAAGGAGAAAACCATCATCGAGATATAAGGAAATGCTGTCATCACTGTGACCCGGGGTATGGAATATTTCTCCGCTTATCCCTATTTCACTGAGAAACGTTCTGCTTTCGGAAATACTGACTATCCGGATTTTACTATCATCTATTGGTATGAATTTTGAACGTTTTTCCTTCTCAAAAATCTGATCGGCGTTGTGAATGAAATTCTGCTGAATATCCATAACAACGATCTGCACTCCCGAATCGGCAATTTCCTGAGCAATGCCCATGTGATCGGGATGAAAGTGAGAAATAAAAAGATACCCAATATCCTGCACTTTTATCCCGAACTTTTTTAGGGATTTGCAGAATAGAGAAAATGTGCCTGCCCAATCGGTGTCAAAAAGGATATACTTATCCTTCCCTTTTATTAGATAGGTGTTTGTTTTGGCATATTTTAATTCAGTGACCATAAGGAACCCTCCTATAACACTGAGTAATGAAATTGCCGATATATTGGAATTTTCAAATTAGTCTTTGCAAATAACCTTTGAACCTTCACCATCAATTAC
>ENA-OUQF01001261-OUQF01001261.1-human-gut-metagenome-genome-assembly--contig:-NODE-1261-length-15674-cov-5.545682_pt1 | contig 15674 bp, 16 predicted proteins | sample MGYA00237947_ERZ548826 | MGnify/ENA primary metagenome ERZ548826 (study PRJEB26490, sample SAMN05194701) | human gut metagenome | biome: terrestrial biome; feature: human-associated habitat; material... | reverse complement strand
GCTTTGACGACACGTTCATGGTGCTGCATTCACGGCACACCACGATCCGCCGCCAGGAAGTGGAGGCGTGCGGCAAACTGAAAATTCTGGCATCCTCACCAAAGGTGGGCATCTACGCGCTCTTGAGCGAGGGCAGACGGCAGATCTTCATCACCGGGCACTCGGAGTACAACGCCGGGACGCTCCAGAAAGAATGTCTGCGCGATAAAAACGCGGGCCTGCCGAGCCATGTGCCGGAGAACTATTTCCCGGACGACGACACACAGCCGCCGCGCGTCACATGGCGCAGCCATGCCAACCTGCTCTATCAGAACAGGCTGAACTATTTTGTCTATCAGGCGACACCCTACGATCTCGATACGATCGAGCCGGTGTTTGCTGGGCATAACACAAAAACCGCTCGTCTGCATCGGCGACAGCAGGCAGCCCCGGCTGATGTATGACGGCATTTCCGAGGGCCGCAGCGTGGTTGATACGCTTAAGACCATGGGGTTCTATGAATAAGGGCCAAAGCGGGCAATGAAAAGCACGGACGCTCCAATTGAGGAACGTCCGTGCTTTCATCGCTGCCGGATAGAGCTTTCGTAATCAGACGGTGAGATGCCGTAATTCTTTTTGAAGCATTTGCTGAAGTAGTTTGTATTCTGGAAGCCGACTGCGGCGGCGATCTCCGCGATGCCGAGCTGCGTCGTGTCCAGCAGCTCCTTCGCCTTTTCCAGCCGGTACTGCTTGATATACCGGTTGATCGTCATGTCCATGCAGCGCTTGAATACGGAGCATAAATACGCATAATTCAGATGCAGCTGATTGGACAGCACCTCTGCAGAAAAATGGCTGGCGGACGAGAACTCCGATGTGGATGAGAACACCGTGATCGTTCTGCGCGGCTATGGCCCGAAGGGCGCGCCGGGGATGCCGGAGTTCGGAAACTACCTGCCGGTACCGCCGAAGCTGCATAAAAAGGGGATCGACGACTATCTGCGTGTGACGGATTCCAGAATGTCCGGCGGCTGCTTCGGCTCCGTCATCCTGCATGTCGCGCCGGAGGCGGAGGTTGGCGGCCCGCTTGCCGCCGTGCGGGATGGAGACATCATTCATGTCGAAGCGGATGAGAATCTCATCGAGGTCGAGCTCAGCGACAGCGAGCTCCGCGAACGGCTGAAGGACTTTTGTCCGAAGAACCACCCGGATATCCGGCGCGGCTTTATCAGAAGCTTCATCGACCACGTCCAGCAGGCAAACGACGGCTGCGATCTGGATTATCTGACAAGAGAATAGAAACCAGGCCGCCCATCAGCGGAGGAAGGGAGAGGGACAATGGCGATTCAATTTGACCCGCAGGGGCAGATATTCTATCTGCACACAAAAAGCACGACCTACGCCATCGGCGTTCTGCGTGAAAAATATCTCCTGCACTTATATTACGGAAAACGCATTTCCGCGTATCCCGATTTCATGGCGCATCTGCCCATCCACGCCGGAACGACGTGGATGGGGACGGATCTTCCGGGGCTGGACTACAGTACGGAAGCCCTGCCGATGGAGTACCCGACCTACGGCAGTGCCGATCTTCGCACGCCGGCATTTCATGCCGAATACGAAACCGGCAGCGCGGTAACGTGTCTGGCCTATTGCGGCTATGAAATCCATCACGGCAAGGAGTCGCTGAGCGGCCTGCCCGCAACGTATGTAGAAAGTGATTCTGAAGCGGATACGCTGGAGATCACGCTGGCCGATCCGCTGACTGGCTTGAAAATCGTTCTCTCTTACTCCGTTTTTGAGGACTACGACATGATTACAAAAAGCGTCCGCGCCGTCAACAAGGGCGCGGAGTCCATTGACATTCGGAGCATTCTGAGCAGCACAACGTATTTGTTTGACAAAAACTATGAATTTGTGCATCTGACCGGCGCGTGGGCGCGCGAACGGCATATCCAGAAGCAGCCGCTCATGAACGGTACGATGCAGATCGACAGCAAGCGTGTGGCGAGCGGACATATCCACAGCCCGTTCCTTGCGCTGGCAAGACCGTGGGCAACGGAAACGCAGGGCGAGGTCTATGGCTATAGCTTCGTCTACAGCGGAAATTTCATCATGCAGGCGGAGACAAACCAGCAGGACGTCGTCCGCGTCAACATCGGTATCAATCCCTTTGGCTTCCACTGGCTGCTGGAACCGGGCGAAGCGTTCCAAGCACCCGAAGTCGTTATGACGTTCTCCGATTCCGGTTTCGGCACCATGTCCCGCCGCTTCCACCGCATCTACCGCCAGCGCCTGTGCCGCGGCAAATACCGCGATATTGAACGGCCCGTGCTCATCAACAACTGGGAAGCGACATATTTTGACTTCAATGAAGAAAAAATTTTAGCCATCGCAGAAAAAGCACGCGATGTCGGCATTGAACTGATGGTGCTGGACGATGGGTGGTTCGGCAAGCGAAACAGCGACAACTGCTCCCTGGGCGACTGGACTCCAAATCCCGAAAAACTCCCGAACGGCATTGACGGACTTGCGGAAAAGGTCACGCAGTTGGGAATGCGCTTCGGCCTCTGGTTCGAGCCGGAAATGGTATCCGAGGACAGTGACCTTTACCGTGCACACCCGGACTGGTGCATCCATATCTCCGGAAGAAACAAAACGCCCGCCCGGAACTAGCTTGTGCTGGATCTGTCCCGACAGGATGTTTGCGATTATATCGTCGATTCGCTTTCTAAAGCTCTGAGCACGGCGAATGTCTCCTATGTCAAGTGGGACATGAACCGGAACATCACAGAAAGCGGCTCTGCCGCGCTGCCCGCAAACCGGCAGCAGATCCGGCAGTACAAAGAGATCCGAAGCACCATCCATTTCGGCGATCTGTACCGCCTGCGCTCCCCGTTTGAGGGTGAGAATACTGCATGGGAGTATGTTTCTGCTGACCTGAAACAGATCGTTTTGATCTATTGCACCATTCGCGCCCATGTCCTGACCGGTCTGACGCAGCTCCGCTTTGAGGGATTGTCCGAAAACGCGCAGTACCGGAACACCGAAACCGGTGAGGTCTACGGCGGCGACTTCCTGATGAACGCCGGGCTGTATTTGCCGGACGACCGGGATCATGAAAGCAGGATCCTGATTTTTGAACAGTGTTGATACCGGCAATAACAAACGCGCGGACGTTCTCCTGGCGGGAACGTCCGCGCGTTTGCTGCCGGCCTGATACGGGCCGGGCAGAAGGCGCAGGCTTAAAACGGATCCTGCGGCTGCAGGTTGATGTAATCCTGAAGGTTTTCACTGATAATGATCCCGACCCGCGTGAAGTGCTCCTTCTGCTTCGGAGGCGTGCCGTCGCACAGCATATCGAACAGCAGATGCAGCATCTGATAGCCCTGCTTGCGCGGCTCCTGATAGATGAGCGCGGAGCAGTAATGCTCCTGCAGCAGCCCGGCCGATTGACTGCTCAGATCGTAGCCGATCAGGCAGATCTGCCCCTGCTGGTAATGCTCCTTCAGATAGGTGCCGACGCCGATCGCACCGACGGCGCTGACGCAGAATACGCCGCGGATGTCGCGGTGCTGCTCCGCGATCTGCTGCATGGCGATATAGGCTTCATCCTCACGGTCATGGTATTCGAGCACGTCAAGGATCCGCATATCGGGATGATGCTCGCGCAGATAATCCCGGAAGCCTGCGGCGCGGGCGGAATGCGACGCGACAAGACTGAAGCCGGCAAAGATGGCGACCGTTCCCGTGCCCCCGAGCATTTTGCCCATCAGCTCACCTGCGACGCGTCCGTTTTTATACGGGTCCTCCCCAACATAGAACAGCCGGCGGCTCTTTGGGATATCCGAGTTGAAGGTCACCACGGGAACGCCCTCGTCGATGATGGCGTCTACCCGTTCGGAAAGCACTTCGCTGCCGGCGTTGATGGCGATGGCGTCATAGTCGGAAACGTGCAGCTCCTGCAGAAGCGGAAGCTGCTCCTCGGCGGCCAGCGAGGTCGAAAAGTGAAAATCAAGCTCCAGATTGTAGTCCTGCAGCTCCTGCTGCGCGATCTCAAGACCGTACAGCAGCTCGTCGGTAAAATAGCGCGGGTAGCGGGACATCACGACAGCGATTTTGAAATGCAGCTTTTTCCGCAGCGCGCTCGCCAGGCGGTTTGGCTGATAGCCGAGCGAATTTGCGATTTCGATGATCTGCGCCTTTGTTTCAGGCAGAATGCGTCCGCGGTTATTGAGCGCGCGGTCAACGGTTCCGATCGACACGCCTGCCTGATCTGCGATCATTTTTAACGTTACTTTACCCATAATCAAACGGCCACTTTCCTTGATGCTTCATTGTAATGAAAAAGGGAATAAAAATGCAGTGCGTGAACGATTCCATGCTGGATATATTATACCATATTCCGCGCTTTCGTCAATGCAATTTTTCGGCGGCCCGACAGGCGTCAAAACCGGTATGCACAGCACGGCAGAGGGATGCGGGGCACGCTTTGTGCGATTTCTACAAAAGAATGAATGTTATTTTGTATAAATGCGGCATTGCGACAACGGTGGGCATGTGGTATACTAAAATCGCGTAAACGATACCGCACAAAAACAACGCGCAAGTTTCTAGAGCTGCGCGTTTCTGTTTCAAAGAATGCGTTATCGTTACCGCGAAACTGGCAAGAGAAATTCCTGCTAAAAATAAAAGGAGATGTACGTAAAATGAAAAAGATCTTAGCACTGGCTCTCGCGCTTGTGATGCTTCTTGGTCTTGCGGCCTGCGCGGCAAGTGAGGAGAAGCCTGCGGCGACCCCCGAGCAGACTGCCGCTGACGCACCCGCAGCAGAGGAAACGCCCGCCGCTGCAGACGGCAAAACCTATACCATCGGCGTTGCGATGGAAGATCTGAACACGCAGTTCTGGCTTTCCAACTATCAGGCGATGAAGGATCACGCGGCAGAGCTGGGCAATGTGACGCTCGTGGAAGCCATCGCGGGCGGCGATGCCAACCTGCAGAACCAGCAGATCCTCGACTTTATTGCGCAGGGCGTGGACGCCATCATCTGCGCGCCGAAGGATAACGCGGCGATCGCAACGGCTGTTGAAGAATGCAATGAAGCCGGGATCCCCATCATCATGGATAACCGTCCGGTCGTGGAGGGCTCCTGCGAGCCCGACGCACAGGTCCTGTCCGATAACCGTTCCATGGCGTATGAGGAGATGAAGTGGTTCATCGAGCGCGCAAAGGCAGACGGCAAGAGCTACAAGTGCCTTATGCTCATCGGCAACCTCGGCGACGGCAACGCGGTCGAGCGCCGCGACGGCTATCAGGCAGCTGTGGACGAGTTTGGCCAGGGTGTTGTGGATATCGTTGTCTCCGTTCCGACCGAGTGGGACCATGAGGTCGCGCTGTCCGGCCTGCAGTCCGCGCTGGCGGCATATCCCGACATCGATATGATGATCCTGCCCTCCGATTTCTTGTGGGAGCCGGTCCAGACCGCGCTGACCGAAGCCGGCAAGTGGGCAAAGAAGGGCGAAGAAAACCATGTGGTCTGCATCAGCTTTGACGGCGACGAGACCGGCAAGCAGATGCTTGCGGACGGCTATTGCTGGGCGGACGCTGCGCAGTCTGCCGCGCTGCAGGGTACGACCTGTGTGGATACCGCGATCAAGCTTGCCGACGGCGAAACGCTGGATAGCCGCGATGTCAAGGACTCCGGCCTGCTGGTCACATTTGAAAACTTTGACGAGGTCAAGGATCTGTTCTGATCCGGCCGCGGCTCGCAGCAGCACTTTTCTGGGGACACGGAACTGTCCGTGTCCCCAATTTCCGCAAGGGAGGACTCCATGAACACAAAAGTCAAAAAGTCGTCGGGAATGGTGCAGACATTTCTGATGGACAACGTCATGTTATTTGTGTTCCTCGCGTTTTTTATCTGTGGACTGCTGTTCGTGGATAAGTTCGCGTCCATCTATAACATGAAAAACTACCTCAAGAACTGCGCTCCGCTGCTGATCGCCTCGACAGGTCTGACCTTCGTTGTGCTCAATGGCGGCATTGATTTTTCTATCACCTCCGTGATCTCCTTTGGCAGCGTGATCGCGGCCTATCTGATGGTCGACTCGCCGCTGGCGGGCAGCCCGCTGTGCGTGCCGCTGACGCTCCTGATCGTGCTTGCCATCGGCACCGTGTTCGGCTGCATCAACGGCATTGCCGTTTCGCGGCTGAAAATGCCGTCGTTTGTCGCGACGCTCGCCATGCAGCTCATCGGCTCCGGCATCGCTGTGTGGTTTGGCAGCGTGCTGTTTGACGGCGTTGTCTCGCTGGGCGGCCTGCCGGATTCGTTCCGCGCCATCGGCGGCAAGGGCGCGTTCTGGCTGCCGGTGCTGATCGCCGGGCTGTGTTTTTTGTTCTGCGACTGGCTCAACCGCAAAACGGTGTTCGGCCGCCAGCTTTACGCCATCGGCGTCAATCCGCGCACGGCGGAGATTTCCGGCGTTCCGGTGCGCAAAAACCTGTTTTATCTGTTTTTGATCAGCGGCCTGTGCGCCGGCCTCGCGTCGATCATGTATACGGCAAAGAACGGCGCAGGCGTTCCGACGCTCGGCGATAAGCTGTTCATTGATGTGGTCGGCAGCGTCGTCATCGGCGGCACGAACCCCGCGGGCGGCTTTGGCAGCGTGAAAAACACGCTTTACGGCGTGCTGTTTCTGACGCTGGTGTCCAATATTCTGAATCTGCTCGGCATCGAGTGGTTCTATGTCGATCTCATCAAGGGTCTGCTTGTGATCGCGGCGGCGGTCTTGAACCTTGCGTTCAAGAAGTTCGGCGTGCGCACACGGGCATAAGGAGGTTTTGCAGATGGCTGATACGATTTTGGAGCTTAAGGGCATCCGCAAGAGCTTCTTTGGCACGGAGGTCCTGCACGGCATCGATCTGAGCCTGCGGCGCGGCTCGGTGCACGGCATCGTCGGCGAAAACGGCGCCGGCAAATCCACGCTCATGAATGTGATCGGCGGCGTGTTCCGCCCGGACAGCGGCGAAATGCTTGTCGACGGACAGAGCTACTCCCCGCAAAGCCCCAAGGACGCGCAAAACGCAAAGATCGCATTCGTTCACCAGGAACTGAATCTGTTTTCCAACCTGACGGTTGCGGAAAATCTGTTTATCGAGAATCTGCCGACGGGCGCCTGCCGGCAGGTGCAATACAAGTACATGGCACAGGAAACGACCAGATATCTGGAGCAGTTCCGCATCCATGTCAATCCGCGCGCGAAGGTCGAGTCGCTCTCCATGGGCGTCCGGCAGTCGATCGAGATCGCAAAGGCGCTCATCATTCAGGCGCGCATCATCATCTTTGACGAGCCGACCACGTCGCTGACCAAGGTCGAAAAGGACAACCTGTTCCGCATCATCGACGAGCTGAAAAGCAGCGGCGTTACCATCATTTACATTTCGCACATTCTGGAGGACGTGCTGGAGCTGTGCGACGAGATCACCGTCATCCGCGACGGCTCCACCATCGACCATGTGCCGGCAAAGGAAACGACGCGCGACGATCTGATCGGCATGATGGTCGGGCGGAAGCTGGAAAAAATTTATCCGACCGTCGACAAGCAGCTCGGCGAGCAGATCCTTTCCTGCGAGCATATCAGCTCCGGCACGATGGTCGCGGACGCCAGTCTGGAGCTGCGGCGCGGAGAGATCCTGGGCGTGTTCGGCCTGATGGGCGCGGGACGCACGGAGCTGATGCGCGCGATTTTCGGACTGGACGCCGTGAGCGGCGGAACGATCACCTACAAGGGCCGGGACTTTACCGCACACACGCCGCTGCAGGCGATCCGCGCGGGCTTTGCCTTTGTCACGGAGGACCGCCGCAACGAGGGCCTGCTCATGCCCAAAAGCGTAGAGGATAATCTTCTGCTCGTCCGTCTGCCCGCGATCGCAAACCGGCTGGGCGTGGTCAATACCGCCGAGGGCGGGCGCCTGAGCGACGCGTCGATCGCCGCGCTGCGCACCAAGGTGCAGAACAAGCACACGCAGCTCGTGTGCAACCTCTCCGGCGGCAACCAGCAGAAGGTCGTGTTCGGCAAGTGGATCATGAACGAACCGGAGGTTTTGATCCTGGATGAGCCGACGCGCGGCGTTGATGTCGGCGCAAAGTATGAAATCTATACGATCATCAACAAGCTTGCGCAGCAGCAGTCTGCGATCCTGGTCGTCTCGTCCGAGATGGAAGAACTCATGGGGATCTGTGACCGCATTCTTGTGATGAGCCGCGGCAAAATCACCGGTGTGTGCAGCCGCGAGGAATTTGACCAGAACCGCATCATGGAAATGGCGCTGGCGGGAGGAGAGGACGCATGAATAAGGCCATGAAAAAATCCGGCGGTCTTCAGCTCCGCCATCTTTACGAATACGGCGTGTATGCGATCTTTGTGTGCATGATCATCGTGTTCTCCTTTACAAACAAAAACTTTCTGACCGGAAAAAACGCGCTGCTGATCCTGGAGCAGTCCAGTCCGCTGATGCTCGGCGTGTGCGGCATGGCCTTTGTGCTGATGCTGGGCGGTATCGATATTTCCGCCGGCGCAAACATGTATCTGTCGGCAGTCGTCGCGGCAAAGTTGATGGAGGCCTATGCCGCGGCGAACGGCGCGTCCGGCGTCATGCCGTATGTGATCGGCATCGGCGCGGGACTCTTGTGCGGCGCGCTCGTCGGCATCATCAACGGTGTGTTTATCGTCAAGCTCAAAATGGTGCCGTTTATCATGACGCTCGCCATGACGAACGTGCTGACCGGCATCGGACAGGTCATCACCAAGGCGGCGCTGCAGCCGGTGCGGACCTCCGGCTTCCAGCCGAGCTCTGTCAAGCTGGGCCCCGTCTCCATGATCGTCATCATTGCGCTGCTGTTTGCTGCGCTGTTCCATTTCCTGCTCAAGTACACCGTCTACGGCCGCCATCTGACCGCACAGGGCAACAACAACGAGGCCGCGCGCAAGCTCGGCATCCATACGGAGCGCAACGCGCTCATCGCCTATACGATCTGCGGCGCGATGGCGGGACTGGGTGGGATCCTGTCCGCCGGTCAGGTCGGCGCGATCTCCAGTAATTTTGCCAGCGGCAATGAGTTTGATATCATTCCCGCGGCGGTTCTCGGCGGCATCAGCCTCTTTGGCGGCAAGGGCAGCGTTCTGCCCGGCGCACTGATCGGCATCGTTCTGGTCAACACCATCACCAACGGACTGACCATGATGGCGGCGAACCCTTACGTTTATACCATCGTCCGCGGCGTGATCATTTTCATCGCCGTTATGCTGGACAGCATCAATTATAAAGGCGAGCTTCGATAAGCCGCAGAAAGGAACTGACTATGAACAGCAGAAAATATTCCGTTTTTATCGACAACCTCGGCTCCTGCATTGACCGGTACTGCCCGGCGTACGGAAGAAAATTCACGATGGAGGAGAAGTTTGACCGCGCCAAGAGCGTGGAGCTGCTCAGCGCCGTGGATATCGTGCTCACGCCGGAGTTTATCGGCGAAAAGCAGCGCATCCGGGAAAACCTCGCGCGCACGGGCCTGAAGGCCGCGTCCATCGCCATTGACACGTTCGCCGATCCCGTGTTCCAGAAGGGCAGCTTCTCCTCGCCCGATCCCAAGGTGCGCGCGCTTGCCATCGAGCGCGGCAAGGACGCCATCGATTTTGCGGCGAGCATCGGCTGCAGCGTCGTGACGACCTGGCCCGGTCAGGACGGCTATGACTATCTGTTCGCGGCGGATTACATCAAAGAGCGGACGCTGTTTCAGGAAGCGATGGCCGAGCTGTGCGACTACAACCCCGACATGACCATCACCATGGAATACAAGATCAAGGAGCCGCGCACGCACTGCTATGTCGGCACGGTCGGCACCGCGCTTCTCATGTGCGAGGCCGCGGGGCGGAAAAATCTCGGCATCGCGCTCGACTACGGCCACGCCGCGCTCGGTTATGAGACGCCCGCCGAGTCCGTTGCGATCTGCAAGATGTACGGCGACCGCCTCAAGCATATCCATATCAACGACAACTACCGCCTGTGGGACGACGATATGATCGTCGGCAGCGTGCACACGCTGGAGTTTTTGGAGTTCATCTACTGGCTGCGCCATACGGGCTATGAAGGCTACATGACGCTCGACCAGTTCCCGTACCGCGAGGATGGCCGCGAGGCGATCGACGAGAGCGCAAAATGGCTGGACTATCTGGAGAGCATTGTCGACAGGGCCGACATGGACGAGATCCACGCGACGCTTGCCAAAAACGACGCCATCGCTTCCAGCCGCCTGATGCGCCGGCTGCTTGGCGGAAAGTAAGCGTATGAAGCTGGAACAGACACAGTATAAGGGCTATCCCGCTGCGGCGCTCGAACACGGCGCGTACCGCGCCGTGTTCCTGCCGCGGCAGGGCTGCAAGCTCGCGTCGCTCCGCAGCGAAAAAACGGGCAGGGAATACATCTATCAGGGCAAAACGGAGCGGTACCGGGAAGCAAAATACGGTATGGGCTATCTGGACGGCGAGTGCGCCGGCGTTGACGAGATGTTCCCGACCATTGACGCCTGCTTTTATGACGCGGAGCCGTGGAAGGGCGCGTATCTGCCGGATCACGGCGAGGTATGGGCGCTTCCGTGGCAGACAGAGCTGTGCGAGGGGGAGCTGCGCGCGGCAGTCACGGGCGTGCGGCTGCCGTACCGCCTGACCAAGCGCGTGCGCTGGCAGGAGCCGGGCGTGCTGCGCATCGACTACACCGCGCACAATCCCACGCCGTTCGCCATGGACTTTATCTGGGCCGCGCATATGATGCTGACCGGATACAAGGGCTGCCGGTTCGAGTTCCCGGATGGACTTCACAAGGCGTATACCACCATGTCCGACAGCGGACTCATCGGGCGCTACGGCGATACGTTCTCGTATCCGCTCGCTTCGCAGCCGGACGGCAGCGTGTATGACGCAAGCATCTGCCGCGGCACGGACGCGGACGACTATCAGAAATTTTATTTTGCCGACAAGCTGCAAGGCGAAACCGGCTGGGGCTGCATCCATTACCCGGAGGGCGGAAGCCTTCGCGTGGAGTTCCCGGCAGCCGAGGTGCCGTATCTCGGCGCAATTCAGGCGGAGGGCGGCGCGCTGGGGCTGCGCTGCATGTTTTTAGAGCCGTGCACCGGCACGTTTGACCGCCCCGACCTTGCAAAGCAGCACCATATGAACAGCGTGCTTGCCCCCTATGAGACAAAACGCTGGTATCTGACGATCCGATTGGAGGAACCGGAATGCACGAACTGCAAGTAAAATATCAGGCTGCCATCCGGCAGCTTGTGGACGCCTGCCACCGCTGCGCGGAGCTGAACTTTGTCACCTCCGCAGGCGGCAACCTTTCGCAGCGTGTGGACGAAAACGTTCTCATCATCACGCCGACCAAAACGCCGAAGCGCACCATGCGCGAGGAGGATATCTGCGTGATCGATCTGGACGGCAATGTTCTCTTTGCCCCGGAGGGAAAGAAGCCGACCGGCGAGTGGCCGTTCCATACCAGGATCATGCGCAAGCGCCCGGATATCCGCGCCATCGCGCACACGCATCCGCCGATCCTGACCGGCTTTGCGATTGCAAATGACGGTACGCTTGAGAAAGCCTGGCTGCCGGAGCCGATCACGGAGATCGGCCCGATTTTGATGGTGCCGTATGAAACGCCGCTGTCCGAGGCGCTCTCGGAGCAGTTTGACGCGGTGATCGACGATTCCAACGGCTTCCTCATGCAGAACCACGGCGCGGTATTCTGCAGTCCCATCGATATCTTCGACGCCGTGGAGCTGCTGGATATGGCGGAGCGGATGGCGACATCCGTGCTGGTGGCAAAGCTGCTCGGCCGGGCAGAGCCCATCACGCCGCATTACGTGCGCGAGATGGACGAGGTGATCCGGGTGCGGAACCTCAAAATGCCCGGCGCGACGGAGAAATATCATTCCGCAAGCGAGCTTTTCAGACTCTGATTGGAAACGGATTTTTTTACGCAGACGCGTGTACGTTACCGCGAAAGGAGAACCATACTATGAAAATCGATCCGATCCTGAACCTTGGGATCGACAACTGCTTTGCCTCCAAGCACTGGACGCTGCCGGAGCAGTGGTGCGAGCTGATCGCGGGGCTTGGGCTTCAGTATATTGAAGCGAGTGCGGATACCGAGTGCGACCCGCTGTATATGGGCCTCGACTATACCGAGGACTGGATCACGCGCGTGCGCCGCGCGTGTGAAAAGACCGGTGTGCAGATCGCAAATCTCTACTCCGGACACGGCACCTACGCGACGCTCGGCCTTGCGCACTGGGATGCGCGTGTCCGCGCGCGCTTCCGCGACAGCTGGATGAAACGGCAGGCAAAGACGGCCGCCTCGCTTGGCGCAGGACTTGGCTTTTTTGCCCACGCATTCGATGAGAGCGTTCTGCAAAGCCCGGACGCCTACGCGGCCGCGATGGACGAACTCTGCCGCGATCTGGCGGACATCGCCGGATATGCAAAATCGCTGGAGCTGTCCAGTGCGGGTGTGGAGCAGATGTATGCGCCGCACCAGCCGCCATGGACGATCGCAGGCGCAAAGCAGATGCTTCGCCGCATCTACGCCATCGGCGGCGCGCCGTTTTATCTGACGGACGATGTGGGACACATGAACGGCCAGCAGTTCTTCCTGCGCCCGACAGAAGAAAGCATCCTGCGCGATCTGGCAGCAGTCCGCGCCGATGCAAAGCACAAGCGCGTCTGGATGGGCTCCCGACGTGCCATGCAGGCGTTCCGCAGCGCCTGCGAAGGCGCGCGCTCTGACGCGCAGGCGGTCGATACGATCCTGACGGAGGCAGAGCGGTACCAGTACCTGTTTGCCGAGCCGCAGGACGGCAGCCCCTATACCTGGCTGGAGGCGACCGGCTGCTGGAGCCCGATCATCCATCTGCAGCAGTCGGACGGAAAATCCTCGCCGCACTGGGCATTTGACGAGGCGCACAACGAAAAGGGCATCATCCGCGGCGAGCAGGTGCTTCGCGCGCTGGAAAAGGCCTATGCGCAGGACATCCCCGCGGATATGCCGCCCGCCTGCCCGTGCATTACGCTGACGCTGGAGCCGTTTATCGGCACGGCGGGCAATATCTATGACGCCGTGGACGAGCTGCGTGACTCGGTCGCATACTGGCGCCGCTTCATCCCGAAGGACGGGATGCGCCTGAGCGAGCTGACCGCACGGCTGCCGGAATGAAAACGCGGTGCTTGACAAACGCGTCTGAATCAGGCATCCTATAAGAAGATGAAGAACTGCCGCGGATACCTGCGCCGCTTTTACGAAAATTTCCGGCGAATTCGTGCGACAGACTTCAGCTGATACCATCAGGCGAGGAAAGGGAGCACCATGACCAGACACTACCGGATACAAAAAACTGCCGGAAGACCGGACTGGAGCGGGATCGAACAGGCGCCGATCGACCAGTGCCTCTGGCGGCCCTGCGGACAGATCCGCGCGTACGCGCAGCTTGCATATGACGACAGCCGACTGTACGTGCATCTGCACGCAGAGGAAAAGCAGATCCGCGCCGAAAATTCTGGCCTGCTTGACCAGCCGTGTCAGGACAGCTGTCTGCGGCTGTTCTTCCCGGAGTTTGCGCCGTCCGGAACGATCCGGGGCAATTTCTACAAATGCGGCGATCTGACCGCGCAGGAGCACTATCTTGCCTGGAATCGCGTAGATGCGGAGTGCCCTGATTTTCATCGCCCGGAGTATTTTGGAACGATGAGCTTTTCTGAATAACGGCTGAGGCCCGGCGCGGGATCCCGCGCCGGGCTTTATCTCATCTGCGGAAAATTTCATCCCCCGGGGGAGCTTCCGAAAGGTCCGGCGCTCTGATACAATACAGGCATCGGTTATACGCCCGCCTCTTACACAAAAACGCGGCGTTTCTTGGGGAAGAAAACGCCGCGTTTTTGCGCGGGGCGTATCAATATCTGCTGGCACCCGGCGTGTGCGTCATGCTTCTATGCTTGGCATTTTACCTGATCAGTCTCTGGCTGACTGCCAAAAAAGAAACCATTTCGGAGGGGTAACATGGGAAAATACTTTGCAGACGTTCATGCGTCGCACGAAAGCCAGTTTCAGTGTCTGCCGCACGGACTTGCCGATACGGACGAAATCCGCGCCTGCCGTGCAAAGCCGCGGACGTATGAAACGCTTCTGGAGCTGGCAGACGCGCTGTGCTGGCAGCTGCGCTTCCGGGAGGCAATTGACGCTCTGACGCAGGCGGTCAGGCTGGAACCGGCGCGCATGGACGCCTACCGCAGGCGCGGGCCCAAATATCTCGACACGCTGCAATTTGAACGGGCGCTCGCGGATTATACGCGCTGCGAACAGGCAGACGGCGTGAGCGTCATGTCGCGCTACCGCATCGGTATGGCGCGCTATCTGATGCGGAAATATGACGGCGCAATCCGCGCGTTTGCAGATTCTCTCGCCATCGCGCCGCAGGACGACGATATGTATATTGCGGATGTCTACTGGCTGGTACTTTCGCAGCTTCGTGCCGGAAAAACGGACGAGGCCCAAAAAACACTGCGGCAGCATTACCGTCCCGATATGTATGTCGGACACCACACGGCATACGAAAAGGCCATGCGCGCGGCGGCGGGGTATGCGTCGATGGAGGATATACTGGCGGAGCTGGACGCGGAAGAGGACGATCTGCAGTTTGCCATGACGGCTTACGGCCTTTGCGTTCTGCTGGAAACGCATGGCGAGACGGAAAAAGCCGATGCTCTGCGGGAAAAGCTCCTTGTGCGCGATGGCTTCTGGTTCTGCTTCAGCTACCTCGCGGCGTATACAGACCGCGGCGAAGCCGGAAAAAGCACGATTTGACAGACGGTCAAATCGTGCTTTTTGCATGGACATTCAGCCTGCTATCATTTTCCAGATGCCGCGCAGGAAGTGCCCGTTTGCCAGTTCCAGCAGGCCGGGCATCACGCTGCCCCGGATGCCGCCGGAGATCATCATGCTGCGCAGCGGTCCGCCTGCCGACGCGGCCATCTGCATCCGGAAGGTCGGATCCTCACGGTCGAGCTTTCCGCCGTTTCCTTTGGCAATCACGCGCTCCGTCGCCCTGTACATGAGCTTCATCACAAGGCTGTATCCTGACGTTTGTCCTTTCGGCGGTCATCATTGTGAAGACCTGCCGGGAATTGGCCCCGGATGCGCAAACGGCGTAAACCGCGGCGTCCGCGCGCTTGACCGCCGCCGTCCGTCCCGCTATAATGGGAGCCGACCGCAGGGAAACCGCGGAATTCTATGGGTTTATGGACGAAACGCATATGCAGACAAGATCAAGATATCAGACGGCCCGGCGCATCCTGCTGTTCTGGACGCTGTTCATCGGCCTTGGCGCGGTCGCGGGCGCGGCCGGGATGCTGCTCGACCCGAGCGGCAAAACGCTGGGCATGGACGCGATGCTTCCCTATTTTCAGGTGCTTCCGTTTGCGGATGTTCTGTTCCGCGATCTGACGTTCTCCGGCTGGGCGCTGCTGATCGTCAACGGGCTGACCAATCTGACCGCGGCCGGGCTGCTGCTGGCCAAAAAAGACGCGGGCGCGACGCTCGGCGGGCTGTTCGGCGTGACGCTGATGCTGTGGATCTGCATCCAGTTT
>ENA-OUQF01001255-OUQF01001255.1-human-gut-metagenome-genome-assembly--contig:-NODE-1255-length-15696-cov-5.243143_pt1 | contig 15696 bp, 14 predicted proteins | sample MGYA00237947_ERZ548826 | MGnify/ENA primary metagenome ERZ548826 (study PRJEB26490, sample SAMN05194701) | human gut metagenome | biome: terrestrial biome; feature: human-associated habitat; material... | reverse complement strand
AAAAAGCCGATCCCCCCCTCCCCTTCGAAGATCGGAATCATCACCGCCGACACGGGTGCGGCGGTCGCCGATATGAAAAACATTCTTTCGCGTCGTTTTCCGTACGCTTCGATCACGATTTTCCCCTCGCTCGTACAGGGCGCGGGGGCGGCAAAGGAGCTTTGCCGCGCGGTACGCTTTTTCAATCGTCATTATCCCGTCGACACGATCATCATCGGGCGGGGCGGCGGTTCGATGGAGGATCTTTGGGCTTTTAACAACGAAGAACTTGCCCGCGAGATCTATGCGTCGGAAATTCCGATCATCTCCGCCGTGGGACACGAGACCGATTTTACGATCTGCGACTTTGTTGCGGATCTTCGCGCGCCCACACCGTCGGCGGCGGCAGAGCTTGCCGTTCCCGATACCAAAGAGCTTTTGCGAACGCTTGACGGGCGAAAGCTTTCGCTTTATCACGCCCTGACGGCACTTTTTGAGGAGCGTGCGCACGCGCTTTCACTCCAAAAGCAAAAGGCAGTCTTTTCAAAGCCCGAATATTTTCTCGACCGCAAGCGCGAAGCGCTCAAATCCCGCTCCGATGCCCTTTCCGAAGCGCTTTCGGAAAAGATAAAAAGCCGCCGAACCGCGCTCTCGCTTTGCGCGGCAAAGCTTTCCGCGCTGAGCCCCCTGTCGGTCATGGCGCGCGGTTATGCGCTTGTATCCGACGAAAAGGGCACGCTCGTCAAAAGCGCAAAAGCGCTTTCGGTCGGACAAAAAATTTCCGTTCGTTTTTCCGACGGCGCCGTTTGTGCCGTCACCGAATCCAAGGAGGAAAAATAATCATGCCCGCAAAAAAGAAAACCGATTTTTCAATCGAAGCGGCTCTCTCGCGCCTGGATGAAATATCCGCCCGACTGGAGGGAGATCTTCCGCTCGAAGAAGCGCTCGCGCTCTACGGCGAAGGCGTTTCGCTCATAAAGGAAGCGGAAAAACGCCTTTCCGAAGCGGAAAAGAAGATAAAGGTATTGTCCGCCGACGAGATCGCAAAAGGAGAAGAGCATGACGAATGATTATTTAAACGAAACACTCGCCCGTTATGCACAACTTACCGAGGGGCATCTTGCCCGCCTTATGGACAATCTTTCCGAGGACAGCGCTTATCCCCATTTCAAAACGCTGTGCGACGCGATGCGCTACAGCCTTTTGGCGGGCGGAAAGAGAATGCGTCCCGCGCTGGTCTATGCCTTTTGTTCGCTGTTCGGCGGGAAGATCGAGGACGCCGTTTCGTATGCCTGTGCGCTCGAAATGGTGCATACTTTTTCGCTGATTCATGACGACATGCCCTGCATGGACAACGACGACCTCCGCCGCGGAAAGCCGACCAATCATGTCGTGTTCGGCGAGTCCTGCGCCCTTTTGGCGGGCGATTCGCTCCTTTCTTATGCTTTCGAGGTGCTTCCCTCCGAAACGCTCTCGGACCGTCAAAATCTTCGTGCGGTTGCGGCTCTTTCCCATCTTTGCGGTCCGTGCGGCATGTGCGGCGGTCAGCAGATCGACCTTGAAAACGAGGGAAAAGACATCGATCTTTCGCTTTTGCAGACCCTTCACGCCAAAAAGACGGGTGCTTTGATCAAATGTGCCTGTGTGCTCGGCTGTATTGCTGCCGGAGTGGAGGAAGACACGCCCGAATACAAGAGCGCGGTCGATTATGCGGCATCGCTCGGCATTGCTTTCCAAATTGCCGACGATATTCTCGACGTGATCGGAGATGAAAAAAAGCTCGGGAAGAAGTGCGGAAGCGACAAAAAAGATCACAAAAACACCTATGTTACCCTTTTGGGCTTGGAGCAATCCAAGGTTTTGGCGCGTGAGCTTGCTCTTTCGGCACGCACCGCCGTCGGCGCTTACGACGGCAGCCGTTTTCTGTGCGAGCTTGCCGATTACACCATCACGCGCGAATCGTAAGGGGGCACGGTTATGATGCAGGCTTTATCCGAGCTTTTCTCCAATTACCATCTTATCTGTTCATTGCTTGCCTTTTTGACGGCGCAGTTTATCAAGTTTATATTGACGCTCATTTTCATGGGCAAGATCGATTTCCGCAAATTTTTCGAAAACGGCGGAATGCCCAGTTCGCACACCTCCACCGTTTGGGCGCTGACCGTATCGGTCGGGCGCGTGTGCGGCTTCGACTCGCCGATCGCCGCCGTCTCGGTCATCTTTACGATGGTCGTCATGATCGACGCCATGGGCGTTCGCCGCGCGACGGGCGAGAACGCCAAAGTCATCAACCGTATTGCCAAAGATCTTTTCGAATGGAGGACCGTTGAATATATGGGAAAGAACCTGAAAGAATACATCGGGCATAAACCGCTCGAGGTTCTGATCGGCGCGATCATCGGTCTTATCATTCCGATCGTCATCAATCCGTTTTAAAGAGGAAAACTCCTTTGCCGAAGCAAAGGAGTTTTCTTGTTGTGTACCCTTATTTCAGATGAAACTTTTTTCGGCAAACCTCGGAAAGATCGGGGCTTCCCCAGCTTTTGTTGAAATTCGAAAGCCCGATATCCTGCGGCATACGATAATCGGGCAGATTATCGCGCGCGGTAAGCTCCTCGCGGATCGCCTGCAAATACCGAAAACCGAAAGCATGGCTCGGCGCGACAAAGTGTCCCTCGTCCCACTCGTTCCAGTTGTCAATCATAATAAGCTTTCGCCCGACCGAATCCTTCGGCATACGGTCGGCGAACGCCTTGCAGTCCCGCAAGACGCGGCGAAATTCGTCGGGAGAAAGATACCACTCGTTGTGCTCGTACGGGATCGACGGAATGGTTTTAAAACGCGGTTCGGGGTCCCAAAAACAGGAAGCCGTCGTGCAGAATTTTCCCGGGGTCGCCGCCTCACGCAGTGCATGGTACGCATGCTGTCCTCTTATAATTGCCTCGGCAGAGCGGTCCTCATCGATTCCGAAGCCCCAATTGTAGGAAAAGTGAAAATCGTATCCGCGCCCGAGCGCATCAATCCACGCGGACGGATCTTTTCCGCGGTTTTGTAGGGCAAAAAGCATACCGGAAAAACCCCTTTTCACCGCATATTCGCGGCAGGCGTCGAATGCTTCCCTCTGTGCATCGGATGAACCGAAAGCGTCACGGATCTGATTTGTGTCGTCGTAAACGAAAAGCACGGGCTTATTGTCGATCACGAGATAGTTTTCGCGCGTAAAATATTCTCTCATCCAGAAAGGCATAAGGTTTGAAAGAAGGTCGTTGCGGTCGGTTCCGCCCCAGCGATTTTGCGCCTCGTACATGATGGCAAATTTCATGCGGTTTTGATACTTTGCTTGAAAAAGCGCCTCGTGCAGTCCGTGCGCACAGCGCAGATCGTCGACCGTCACGGGCTTTCCCATGTTCTCTCGCTTGCGATACCAGCAATAAATAAAGCAATTGACCCCGTGTTCAAGCGCCCACTTGATCTCCCAGTCGGTATATGCGGGGTTTTCCTCGTCATAATATCCCGCAAGCGGCGTGCGCTCGGGATAATCGTGCAGGTCAAAAAAAGCGTTGTGCAGCCCCGCCGCGCCTTTTTTCCACGCGGCATAATAATGCGCGGCGACGATATAGTCGGACGAGACGGGCTGCGGCTCGGGTACATAGTCGTAAAGCTTAATATTATACATCGTTTTGCTCCGTTCTGTTTTTCGCTTTTTGCTTCAAAAATTTTCGGTACGGCTTCATTATAAAAGCCGAAGCAAAAAAAGTAAAGAGAGAAAACGACCATTTTTCAGCATTATTTGTCCATGACAAAATCAGCACACGCCCGAACCGCATGGGTATCGGGCGTGTGCTTCTTCACTTTTCGTACTTTTACGAAAGCCTTTGCGGAATATGCAGCTTCCCCATCGGGCATCTTTCTAAAGTTACGACATGCTTTTTCTCTCTTTCTCATACCGCATTCCGAGAATATTGCGGCACAGCGGAAAGAGCAGAACGAGCGACGCGGCGATCCATGCACCGGGGTCGCCGAAGCAGACGGCGGCGAAAGCGGCGCCGGACGCCGTCGAATCAATCGGACCGCCGTTGATGATGGCGGGAAGATAGGCGCATATAAGTCCGCGCGCCAAAAGCTCGGCAATTCCCGCTCCCAAAACATAAGCGGATTTCCCGATTCCCTGAACGGCGCTGCGCACCACGATCAAAAATCCGAGCACGCCGTAAAGAAGAATATCCACATACAAAAACGTATTTCCAAACCGTATCGTCGCGTCGCTTATTTTTTCTCGGCTCATAAATATATACTGGTACGCCCCGCCGACGCTCAAAAGAAGTCCGACGGTAAGGCAAAGTCCGAACAAAATCAGCATAAGCACCAGCGACTGGAGCGTTCCCTTGCGAATCCGCTCGTAATCCTGTTTTCCGAGGTTCTGCGCGTTATAACCGAGAATTCCCGAGGCAAGTCCGTTGTACATCGCCATCAAAAACGAGATCAGCTTGTTTGCCGCGCCGAAGCCGTTCTGCGCCGGAGTTCCGACGACCATGCGTCCGCTTTCGGTGAGGTCAAAGCGAACCACCGCTCCCTGCATAACGATAATCCCGACCGACAAAATCGCGAATTGAAGACCGAGCGGGATTCCTTGACGAAGATGCATGAACACATCCCGCTTCCCGATACGAAAATCCTCCCGTCCGAGACGAAGATCGGGGTAATGGTGAAATGTGTAGGCAAGGCATCCGATCATGCTCAAAAGCTGTGCCGTGACCGTTGCGATCGCCGCGCCCGCAGGACCCATGGCAAGCGGAATCAGAAACAAAAGATCCAGCCCGATATTCAGCGCCGTCGAGATCACAAGAAATACAAGCGGCGTCACGCTGTCGCCGTAAGAACGCAGAATGCCGCAGACAAAATTATACCCCATCTGTGCGGCGATGCCCAAGAAAAGATAAAAACAATAATCGCGCGCCGCACCGTATACGACGGGATTTTCGGGATGAACGTTGATCAGTCCCAAAAGTGTCGGCAAAAGCGAAAGCGCCAGAACCGTCAGAAGCAACGAAATAGCAAGCGTCAGATAGATCTGCGTTGCGAACGACCGTCGCGCACCGACTTTATCTCCGCCGCCGATATAACGTGCCGTAATAACACCGAAGCCGGCCGTGCAGCCGAACGCGAACTGCAGGAAAAACAGGGTGAGCGCAAAGGTATCATTCACCCCCGCCACCTGTTCCGTCGGAAGAACCTGTCCGCAAATGATCGCGTCGGTCAAAACATAGATCTGCTGTAAAAGATACGACAGCATGATCGGTGCGGCATAGCGGAGAATGACCTTCCACGGCGAGCCTTGCGTCAATTGTATCGGTTGGGAAAGCTCCAAAAGCAAACGCGAAGCGCGACCCGTTTTATGATTTCTTTCCATTTTTATTTTCCTGTTCCTCTTTTTCGAGATATTTCAGATATTTACGATAGGCGGACGGAATGGCATAAAGCGTCCGAATGTTCTCGGGCGTTTCCCATATCAGCCGTTCCGAGCGATTGGCACACTCGACCCGATATCCCGTCATGTACCATTCCACATGCGAAAACAAATGCTTTGCATTGCAGATCGGCGTGATCGAGCGCGTACGAATCCCGTCGGCGGCAAGCTTTTCCGTCACCTCCGCTTCGGAGAGATTGCCGTCATAGCTCGGAATTTCCCACATGTCGGCAAGCAGTCCTTTACCGCGGCGATGAAGAGCAAAACGCTTTTCATAATGCAAAAGAAGGATCGTTTTCTCCTCTGTACGGCGCGGCAAGGCATCCTTTCGGATGGGAAGTCTTTCCTGTATGCGCTTTTCGTGTGCGACGCATTCCTCACGCGCGGGGCAAAGTCGGCATTTCGGTTTTTCACCCGGAATGCAGACCGTCTCGCCCAGCTCCATAAGCCCTTCGGTCAACAATGCGGCATTCTCCCCGTTCGGGTAAACATCCCGCAAAAGCTCGGTTATCCGAGCTTTTGTCGAAGGAAGCGTCACATCGTCATAGGAAGCGAGAAGTCTTGACACAACGCGCAAAACATTTCCGTCCACGGCAGGCTCGGGCAGCTGAAAAGCGATGGAAGCAATCGCGCCCGCCGTATAATCCCCGATACCGGGCAGCTTTCTCAGTTCTTTTGCGGAGCGCGGCAAAAATCCGTCGTAATCGCGCATGAGCATGCGGGCGGCGCGCCTTAAGTTTTTGGCGCGGCTGTAATATCCGAGCCCTTGCCACAGTTTGAGAAGGCGGTCTTCATCTACCTCGGAAAGACTTCGAATCGTCGGAAGCTCCGCCATAAAGCGCCGATAATACGGAAGCACCGTTTCGATGCGGGTCTGCTGCAGCATAACTTCGGATATCCAAACTTTATACGGAGACGGGTCGCTGCGCCATGGAAAATCGCGTCGGTTTTGAGCGTACCACTCGATGATATCGGAGCACGCATAGCTTAAAATCCGAATATCCTCTTCAAAAAAACGTTCCGGCGGAACGATCTTACGCGCCATAACATGCTCCTTTCCGACATTTTTGCCGTACACTTTTCAAAAAAAAAGCGCCTTTTCGTTGAGATCACACATTCCCTTTCGACAGTATCATACCGCGGCAAGTGTCCTTTGTCAAGACTAACTTTTTAATTTTTCCATTTTGGGTCAAAGGTATAATTCTCTATAAATAACAAAAGAAAACCTGTGCAAAATACGAAAAAAGCTGTGCGCCCGCACCGCGTTCGCACAGCCTTTGCATTTTCTTTACTTTCCGAGATATGCTTTTTTCACTTCTTCGTTTTCAAGCAGTTCGGCGCCCGTTCCCGACAGCAAAATACGTCCCGTTTCCAAAACATAACCGTAGTCGGCAGTTTTCAGCGCCATGTTGGCGTTCTGCTCGATCAGAAGGATCGTAACGCCCATCTTGTTGATCTCCTTAATGATCTTGAAGATGTCCTGAACGATAAGAGGAGCAAGCCCCAGCGACGGCTCATCCATCATCAAAAGCTTCGGACGGCTCATAAGGGCGCGTCCGACCGCGAGCATCTGTTGTTCGCCGCCCGACAGCGTTCCCGCCATCTGCCACGAACGCTCCTTCAAACGGGGAAACAGATCGTACACCCATGCAATATCGTTGTCCAGCGAATCCTTGCGCAGATACGCGCCGATCTTGATGTTTTCCAAAACCGTAAGATCGGGGAAAATGCGGCGGCCTTCGGGAACCAGTGTGATGCCCGCCGATACGATCTTCTCGGTGGACATGCCGACGATCTCCTTATCCAAAAAGCGGATCGAGCCGCTTTTCGGCGTTACAACACCGGAAATGGAGCGCAAAATCGAGCTTTTTCCGGCACCGTTTGCGCCGACAAGCGTTGCGATCGTACCCTCTTTAACCGAAAAGGATACATCGCGCACGGCGTTGATACCGCCGTACGATACGTTCAGGTTTTCAATTTTCAGCATCGTCCGCCACCCCCAAATATGCATCGATTACACGAGGATTGTTCTGAACCTCCTCGGGGGTTCCTTCGGCGATCAGCTTGCCGAAATCGATAACGTAAATTCGGTCGGAAATATCCATAACCAAATTCATATGATGCTCGATTAAAAGAATGGTGAGACCGAATTCATCGCGAATGCGGCGAATAAAGCGGGTAAGCTCGATCGTCTCCTGCGGGTTCATACCGGCAGCCGGCTCGTCGAGGAGCAAAAGCTCGGGGTTGGTCGCAAGCGCGCGGGCGATCTCCAAATGGCGCTGTTTGCCGTACGGAAGCGAGGTTGCAAGCTCATCCTTAACGTCCTCCAGTTCCAAAAGGCGCAAAAGCTCCATCGTTTCGACGCGCATCTTTCTTTCCTCCGCCGCGTTGAGACGGAAGGTCGCGGTGAAAAGATTCGAAGTACGGCGCAAATGCTTTGCGACCAGCACGTTCTCAAAAACCGTCATACTCTTGAAAAGACGAATGTTTTGGAAGGTGCGCGCCATGCCGAGCTTGGTGATTTGATCGGGAGTCTTTACCATGGTTTTATGATATTTTCCCATGTTTTCACCGGCATAGATGCGACTCATCTTGCCTTTCGGATGGTTGCAGACAATCATTTTGTCGTTGAAATAAACCGCACCGTTGGTCGGCTCGTAAATACCCGTGATCGAGTTGAACGCCGTCGTTTTTCCCGCGCCGTTCGGTCCGATCAGTGAAACGATCTGTCCCTCATCGACCTTCAGCGAAAGATTGTTGACCGCAACAACGCCGCCGAACTGCATGGTCACGTTTTCCATGCGAAGTACATTTTTCATTATTTCTGTACCTCCTTACCCGACGTCGGCTTTGCGACAAAAACCTCTTTTTTAGTAAACAAACGGCTGAAGAAATTGATAATTCGCGTGACAGAAAACTCGTTTGTGCCCATGATTCCCTTACGGAAAAACAGCACAATGATCATGATGATGACCGAGAAGACAACCATACGGAAGCCGCCGCGGAGCACCTTCGGAGAATTGATAAACAAGAACTTGCCCATGTCCAGTCCGCGGAGCCACCATTCGGAAGCGGCGATGTACAAAAACGAAGCGAAGATACTTCCCGAGATCGAACCGATACCGCCGATAACGACGATCAGCAGGATCTCATAGGTCATTGCCGATTTAAACGGCGTTGCCTGAAGCGTGTTTTGGAACATGGCAAGCATTGCGCCGCCGATTCCGGCAAAGAACGAGCTGATGACAAACGAGGTCATTTTGTGGCGGGCAAGATTGATGCCCATTGCCTCTGCGGCGATCTCGTCGTCGCGGATCGCCTTCAGCGCGCGTCCGTACGTGGAATTGATAAGAAGCACAATGATAAGAATGCAGACACCCGCAACGACCATCGGGAAAAGAGCCGACGAGAATACGGGGAATTTACGCAGAACGTTCGAGCCGTTCGTAACGGGACCGAGCTTGTCCCATTGGAACAAAGCGCGGATGATCTCGGCAAAACCGAGGGTCGCAATGGCAAGATAATCGCTCTTGAGCTTCAAAACGGGAAGTCCGATAAGCCACGCGAACAGAGCCGCCACAAGACCGCCGGCGGTCATACCGATGATCATGATCATAAGCGTTGCGCCGCCTTCGGAAAGGTGAAGCGCGGAAGTGAAATTATCCAGCCAAGCGCGGGAGACAATGCTTCCGCCCGAAATGTACATATAAACGCTCTCGCGCGCCTCATCGGGAATGGTGAGAACCGCATAAGTATAAGCGCCGAGCAGCATAAAGCCTGCCTGGCCGAGCGAGAACAGTCCCGTAAAGCCGTTCAAAAGGTTCATGGAAACGGCAACGAGCGCATAGATCGCGCCTTTTTTCAATACGGTAAAGAGCATCGGGTTTACACCGGGTGTTTTCTCCAACACCGCCACGACGACAAAAACCGCCGCGATAAGGATAAGGTTGGTAACAAGATCGATCTTCTTACCGGCATATCTCAGTTTATTCATCTGCCTTCCCCCCTTACACTTTATCGGTGTTCTTTTCGCCGAACAGACCCGTAGGCTTTACGCACAGAATAACAATCAGCAAAACAAACGTAAAAGCATCCGAGAAGGTGGAAAAACCGAAGCTCGATGTCGTCACGCCCATCGTGATCAGAATATTGTCAAGACCCTTTAATATATTTTCGCAGATACCGATGATAAACGCACCGACAACCGCTCCGGGGACCGAACCGATTCCGCCGAATACGGCGGCGACAAACGCTTTAAGACCCGGCATTGCGCCCGAGGTCGGCGTTACCGATGCATAGTTTGTGAAATACAGTGTCGAACCGACTGCCGCAAGGAACGAGCCGATGATAAAGGTCATGGAGATGACGCTGTTGATCTTGATACCCATAAGACGGCTGGTCTCAAAGTCACGCGATACGGCGCGCATCGCCATACCGATCTTGGTCTTCTTGATGAGCAGTACCAAAAGGACGACCAAAACCGCCGTCAAAATCGGCGTGATGATCGTAACGCGCTTCACCGACGTTGTTCCGATCGCAACGGTATCGGCAAGCCACGGAAATTGTACTCCCTTTCCGGGGTACGGCTGTGCAAGTCCGCCGGTTACGTAGATGGCAAGATTTTGAATCAAGTACGATACACCGATTGCCGAGATCATGACCGACATACGCGGCGCATTGCGCAAAGGCTTATATGCCGCCTGTTCGATCGAAAATCCGAGAAGTACTGTAAGAACCAGCACCAAAATCAAAGAGATCAGGATCGAAACCAAAAATGCCGTTCCGTTTGCAAGTCCCGCATTCACCAAAACAGGGGTGAGTGCCGCGTTGATGTAGATCATCAAAAGACCCGCAACCATAAAGATGTCGCCGTGAGCAAAATTGATCAGGCGAAGTATACCGTAAACCATTGTATATCCGATGGCGATCAGCGCATACTGACCTCCGACCGAAATACCGCTGAGCAGATACGGCAAAGCGGTATCAAACAGTTTTCCCATAAAACATTTCCTCCCGAGCTTTTATCCGAAAAAGCCTTCTGCGCATTTACAGAGCCTCTTGAAAAGACGCTTTCGCACCCAAAACAATCCTTTCAACAGACTCCGGAAAACCGCAAGCCGTCGTTACGTTCGGATAAATCCACATAACGAAAAAAATCCTTGCGACATAAAAGCGCCGCAAAGCAAGAAAACGCAAACTGCATGGCGGGAAAATCCCGCCATGCGATACAATTGCGCAACAGACAAATTACTTGCCGATACCCTGCTCGGCGACGAAGTCCCAAGCACCGGTTTCGGTATTTGCCTTCTTAACGAATGCGGCGTCACGCTTAGCGTCGCCGTTCTCGTCAAACTCGATAAGACCGGTGATACCGGTGTAGCTTACCGAAGGAAGAGCTTCCATAACCTTTGCGGGATCGGACGAGCCGGCTGCCTTGATTGCTTCGAGAGCAACAAAGTAAGCGTCATAGCCCATTACGGATACAGCAGAGATGGTGTCGTCGCCGCCGTTGTTTGCAAGGTGCGTAGCATCGGCGTTGATCCACTCTTTGAATTCCTTATCGAATTCTTCGTTACCGCCCTCCTGATAGAAGGTCGTAACGTTAATATCAACATTCTTACCCTTTGCGGCATTGAGGATAACGTTGGAGTCCCACGTATCGCCGGCGAGAAGCGGGATGTTGATATCGAGCGTAGCGCACTGCTCAATGATGAGCTGAGCGGCCTCGGTGGAGGTAGGAGCGAAGATTACGTCACATTCCTGGGTCTTTGCGCTGTTGAGGAATGCGGTAAAGTCGGAGTTACCGTCCTGGAAGGAATCTTCGACAACGGTGCCGCCGAGTTCTTCGAATGCCTTCTTGAAGTTGTAGCCGAGACCGGTGGAATAGTCATCGCCGAGCTTGGTGATGATGTATGCCTTTTCGGCGCCGAACTTTTCAACGGCAAGGTTTGCCAAAACGCTGCCCTGGAAGGGATCGAGGAAGCAGATACGGAAATAGTGCGTATTGCCTTCGGTTACCTGCGGGTTCGTGCAGGTGATACCCATAGCGGGAACGCCGCCGTTTTTAAAGGTATCGGATGCGGCGATCGAAACGCCCGAGCCGTAGGAGCCGAGAACGATCGAGCAGCCGGCGGAAACAAGGGTCTGCGCCGCGGTGGGAGCCTTGGAGTTATCGGAACCGTTGTCGGCGGCAACCAGCTCTACCTTATATTCGGTATCGCCGATCGTCACGGTCGGAACCTTTTCGTTTGCGTACTGGATACCGAGCATTTCCTGCTTACCGCCCGCGCCGTTATCGCCGGACTGAGGCTCGAAAATACCGATCTTGATTACGTTTGCGTCGGTGGTGTTCTCACCGCCGTTGCCCTGAACGTCGGGGTTGTCACCGTTGTTTGCGGTGTTTGCGCAGCCGGTTGCCACAGCAGACACCAAAAGAAGTGAGAGGACAAGACTTAAAAGCTTTTTCATACTCTCTTTCCTTTCCGAATGAATAGATTTACCCGAACCGTAACACAACAAACAGCTCGAATATGATTTATTATACCATGTTCTTCTTCAAATTTCAATATTTTCTTTAACATTTTTTTCGCAAATTGAATTTCTTTGCATATTTTACGAAAAAGAACGTCAAAAAGGACGTAAAAAACCGAAAAATGCCCCCTTAAAGGGGCATTTATTTCGGATGCTCTTGCAGAAATCCGTCTTGCACTATTCAATTTCCGAGTTCGACGCTGATATTTTCGAAGGTCTCAAGCAGATGTTTTGTGTCGGTTTTCGCCTTTTCTTCTCCCTCGCAGTCGATAATCGCCTTCCCCTCGTGCATCATGACAAGGCGGCTGCCGTATTCGGTGGCATGGCGGAGATTATGCGTTACCATGAGCGCGGTAAGATGGCGGGTACGCACGATCTCATCGGTAATGCGCATGATGACCTCGGAGGTCTTCGGGTCGAGCGCCGCCGTATGTTCATCAAGAATGAGGCAGTCGATCGGAGTCATGACCGCCATCAAAAGCGACATTGCCTGCCGCTGACCGCCCGAAAGCGCACCGACCTTTACATACATCTTATCCTCCAGTCCGAGTCCCAGACGGGAGAGCATTTCGCGGTATCGGTCAAAGCTTTTTTTGTTCACGCCCGCCGAAAGTCCGAACGGCTTTCCTTTGTTGTCGGCAAGCGACATATTTTCGAAAACGTTCATATCGGCACACGTGCCGAACGCCGTGTTCTGATATACGCGCCCGATCTTGCGGTAGCGGACGTAATCGCTTTTTCCCGTAACGTCGGTGCCGCCGATATAGATCTTTCCCGAATCGGGATTGATCGTGCCGCAAATCAGATTGAGAAGCGTCGTCTTGCCGCTTCCGTTGCTGCCGACGACCGATATGAAGTCTCCGGGATTGACCGAAAAATTGAAGTGATCGAACAGCGTGGTCTCATTCACCGTACCGGGGTTGAATTTTTTGCAAATATCGACAAGCTTAATCATTTTTCACCCCTGTCCTTTCCCTTATCGGCAAACAGCCGAAGCGAACCGATGTTGACCTGACCCAGTACCAAAACCAAAAGGAACAGTACCGCCGTCACAAGCTTCATAATCTGCGCATCGAAGCGCGAGAGCGCAAGCGTTACGCACGCGGTGTATACGACAGCGCCGATTCCGACCGCCGTCGTACTGCGCAGAAAGCGAATTCTGCCGAATATGTTGACGCCGATGATAACCGACGCAAGACCGATAACCATTTTGCCCGTTCCGTCGGTCAGATTGAACGCATTGTTGTACTGTACAAAAAGCGAACCCGAGAGCGAAACGAGGGCATTGGCGATCATCAGTCCCATGATCTTGACATTGCCGCCGTTTTTGGCAAGCGTGGCAACCACCATCGGGTTATCGCCCATTGCGCGAAGAAGATAGCCGCGTTTTGAATTCATGAAGAAGTCAAGCAACGCTTTTATGACAATCAGAAGAAGAATCAGAATAACAATACGGCGGAATCCGCGCATGAAGTGAAGCGGCGCCGTCTCGGTTTTGCTTCCGAAGAGAACGGAAACGAGAGGATTGGCAAAAACCGTATCGAATTTCGAGCCGATCGAGACATTCGCCTTATTGTCCACGATCAGATAGTTGATCGAGTAAAGCCCCGTCATGACGATGATACCCGACAAAAGATCGCGGATCTTGCATTTTACGTGGATAAGACCCGTGCAAAGCCCCGCGACCGCGCCCGCCAAAAGCGAGAGAAGCATGGCAAGCAGCGGATTCTTTCCCGACGTGATCAGCGCCGCCGTGATCGCGCCGCCGAGCGGAAAGCTTCCGTCGACCGTGAGGTCGGGAAAATCGAGAATTTTATATGTAATGTAAATGCCCAGCGCCATGACGGCATAAATGCTGCCGAGCTCCAGTGCGCTGATGACGGTTCCGAGACTCATAATACTCCTCCGTTTTGGTTTTCAAAAAGCTCTTTACGCCGTGCGGTCCTGCAAAACCGAAAGGATTTTCGGCATTGAAGCGCCGCGCGGCGACCGCGGCGAAAGGATTCGCCGCGGTGCATTTCGTCCTTAATTATTCGGCGCTTACGAATTCCGCTCTTGCAGTAAGCTCGTCGCTGAGTTCGATGCCGAGCGCTTCGGCGGCGTCCTTGTTCACATAAAGGCGGTTGTTCTTTACGATCTCAAAGGGAATTTCCGAAGCCTTCTTTTCGCCCTTCAGCACCTGAGCCGCCATTTTACCCGTCTGGATGCCGAGGTCGTAATATTCAAGACCTTCTGCCGCAACGCATCCCTTCTTGACCTGTTCGATCTCGCTTCCGAAGATGGGCTTACCCGCTTCGGTCGCCTTTTCGAGCATAACATCAAGCTGGCTTACGACCGTGTTATCGGTGAGGTTCGAGAAGCAGTCTACCTCGTCCATAATGGATTCGATGGCAAGCGCAACCTCCGACGCATCGGTCACACCCTTGGTCACGATGGTGAAATTGTAGTCGGGAGCGTATTTTTCGTACATCGAAAGGTTGTATTCGGAGTTGGATTCACTCGTTGTGTAGAGAATGCCGATCTTCTCTGCGTCGGGAAACATTTCGCGGATGGTCTTCAGCTGTGCTTCGACGGGAAGCGCGTCGCTCGTACCGGTGATCTCGCCGCCGTCGGCAAGGCCCGCGCCTTCGGGATCGGTGATGGCGGTGTAGATAACGGGAATTCCGTCTTCGTTTGCGGCGTTAAAGCAAGCCTGAGCGCTGGGGGTCGCAACGGCGCACATAAGATCGACTCCGTCGGCGGCAAAGCTCTTGGCGATGGTCGTGGCGTTGCCCGTGTCGGCGCTTGCGTTGCGGTAAATGAACTTTACGTTCTTGCCTTCTTCGAAGCCTTCCTGACGAAGTCCCTCGATGAAGCCTTCACGGCAGTTATCAAGCGAGCCGTGCTCGGCAAACTGCGAAATACCGATCGTAAAGGTCTTTTCGTCGGTGCTGTCGTCTGCGGTGTTTTTGTCGTTCGTTCCGACATTTTCGGTGTTGCCGTCGGTGTTGTCATCGGTTTTGGTTTCCGTCTTGCCGCAGCCGGAAAGAGCGGACGCGGTCAGAAGCAGAAGCGAAGCGAGGATAACGGATGTGAGTTTGTTTGCGTTTTTCATGGTAAAGCCCTCCTTAAAAGTTTTCCATAAAATAAAGATGAGTGTGGACCGAACCCTTTGGGTTCGCGCTGCGGTATTCGGCTGCTTCTGCAAAGTGTGCTTTTGCAAGTGTACTTTTTGTAAAAGCGGAAGGTAAAACAAAAAAACGCTCCTGCCCCTTTTCATGGGACAAGAGCGAAGCTCGTGCGATACCACCCAAATTCAGTCTTTCGACTGCACTCAACAGCATACAACCATATGCTTATCACGATAACGGATGATGACCGTCTTCCCTACTGAAGCGCACCGCCGAAAGCACGAAACACGCTCTTCGACTCTGCCTGTTCGGGTTGCCCTCGCAAGTCCATTCACAATTCCGTTCGCTGTCGCCTTCCCACCGTCGGCAACTCTCTTTGAGCTCCGTATAATTGCTACTTCTCTTGCTCACTGGTTTGTATGCATTATTTATAGCACAAAGAAATGCGTTTGTCAAGCACTTTTTTCTTACCAGTGATTCAACTTCTCAGGTTCATCCGAAAGAAAAAGCGCTCCTCAAGTGAGCTTGACTACTATACTATGCCAAGCTCAAATTGTCAAGTGCTTTTTCGACTTTTTTTGAGAGAGCGCTCCATCACGCTTTATATAT
>ENA-OUQF01001248-OUQF01001248.1-human-gut-metagenome-genome-assembly--contig:-NODE-1248-length-15742-cov-7.976286_pt1 | contig 15742 bp, 12 predicted proteins | sample MGYA00237947_ERZ548826 | MGnify/ENA primary metagenome ERZ548826 (study PRJEB26490, sample SAMN05194701) | human gut metagenome | biome: terrestrial biome; feature: human-associated habitat; material... | reverse complement strand
TCGCCTTGCTCTTGTTATGTTGACATAGAAATTTTGATGCGCAACAGAGCCTTCCACACTTGATCGAAGATCACAGTGCAGCTTGAACCGAAGGTCACAGTGTTGCGAGGGGAAGATGGCACGAAGTGCCGGATGAGGTGCGCCCATGCCAAAAGGCATGGGCGAGTGCGCAATAACGAATTCTGTTGACATAACAATGAGCGCGCTCAGGCGAGGGCGTGTCCTCACTGTCCCCCTCTTTTGTTATCGTCCGCAAACGGGCAGTGTTTGCCCTTCGGACGGTGACTTTGTACGGAGCGGGCAGAAGAACGAAAAGGAGGGACGACAATCGGTTACGGCAACTGTACCGCTCCGCGGAGCAGCTGCCGTGAGATTTCCCAAACGACAAAAAAGCCGAAGCGATTCGCTTCGGCTTCCGATCTGTCTGTTTTCGAGAAAAAGCGCGCTCAGTCGCTGATATACGGGATAACGGCGATATGACGTGCTCTCTTGATGGCTTCGGTAAGCTCTCTCTGATGCTTTGCGCAGGTTCCGGTGATTCTTCTGGGAAGAATCTTGGAGCGCTCGGAGAGGTACTTGTGAAGCTTCATTGCGTCTTTGTAGTCGATAAAAGCGACCTTTTCGGCACAGAAATTGCAAACCTTCTTTTTCTTGTGGTTCTTAAACTGCTTCTGTGTATCCTTATCCATGATCTTTACCTCCTGTAAAAATGTAGTTCGATCTGTCCCTTAAAAAATCAGAAGGGGAGATCTTCTTCCGTCGGCACCTCCACAAAGGAAGCGTCGGGAACGCTTGAACCCGCAGCGGGTTTTCCGGTCACAGGCGGTTCTCCGTAATAAGTTCCGGTTGTACGGGGCTGGCTGTCGGCTTTGCGGTCAACGAAGGTGACCTCGTCGGCAACAACTTCGACCGTGTAACGCTTCTGACCGTTCTGATCGGTCCAGGTACGCGACTGAAGCTGTCCGCACACAAGAATCGGACGACCCTTTGTAAAATACTGGGTGACAAATTCAGCCGTGCTTCTCCAGCAAACAATGTCGATAAAATCGGCTTGCGGCGCCTCGGAATCCTTGGAAGAAAACCGACGGCCGACCGCAATACGGAAGGACGTTACGCTGATACCGCTTTGCGTTTTCTTCAATTCGGGATCGGCGACAAGATTTCCGATCAAAATGACCTTGTTAAATGCCATAACAAAAAACCACCTTTCGGAATTACTTGTCGAGTCTTACAACGATAGAACGGAGAATACCGTCGGTAATGTTGTAAATACGGCTGAGTTCGGCGGGGAAAGCGGGATCGGCGGTAAAGTTGACTACAACGTAGTAACCTTCCGTGTAATCCTGAATCGGATACGCGAGCTTTCTCTTACCCCATTCGTCCGTCTTTTCGATCGTTCCGTGCGTCGAGATAAGGCCGGTAAATTTTTCGACCAGCGCCTTGGTATCGTCTTCGGAAAGCTCGGGATTCAGAACGAATACGGTTTCGTACTTGTTGATGAGTTCCATGTTTTTGCACCTCCTTTTGGACATAAGACTCCGACACAACGGGTCGGAGTAAGGAGAAAGATTGCTTTTCAATCTTTCACAGTCTATTATTATACACACTCTTTTCGATTTTGTCAAGGGCTTTTCGCGCTTTTTTACGCAAAGAAGAACGGAAGAACCGCCTTTGCATTTTGCAAAGGCGGTCGGGTTCACTTATCTTTCTTTTTATCGTTTTCGTATTTCTCGTTCGCTTTTTTCAGGATGGTGTCCAGCTTCTTTTTCTCGTGCGCAATATGAAGCACGAGCGCTGCGACACCGATCAAAAGCAAGACGGCAAGGATCGCGACAAGACCGACAGAAACTTTCATTTTCCGGTTCCTCCGACAATACGTGCGGACACGTGTATTTTGCGGGATAAATTCGTTTCGGTCTTCGGCTTATTCCCTCAGTGCGATGAGCACGCCCAATACTCCGTCCGAATAGGAAACGCTGAGATACGCTTTTTCGCCTTCGAGTATCGTTCCGACCGACACGGTATTTTCGGCGGAATTCATTTCGGAATATCCGTTTTTCTTAAGCTGGCTCACATACCGTTCGGATTCCTCCGACGAAATGTTCTTGAAAAAGACCGCATAGTGTCGGGAATCGGTATGATCGAGCACATAATCCACCTCGCCGCTTTGCGGACGGACGATCTTTTCCGTGAATTCGTTCTCCGGCAATTCGGTCACATATTGCGGTTTTACATCGCTCATATTCCACGCCGCGAAAGGCTCTTCGGCATTTTCCTTTTTCGCCGAACAGCCCGTAAAAAGCGAGAAAATAAGCAGCGCCGTTAAAAGCAGCGCAGCGGATATTGTTCTGCGGCTCATATCGTTTCCTTTTGTAACTTCTAATAAAAAAGTGTGCAGCTCTCGGAGCCGCACACTGAAAAACGCAAACTCCGATTTGTTGTCACACAAAATCAAAAGGCTCGGAAAAATTCCCTACGCTTCGGATTCGGAATCTGCATTTAACCGAAATTCATGATCCGAAACAGCGGGAAAAAGGATACACTGCGCCCTGAGGGCAGTATCCTTCTGCATTGTATTTGATTCTGTGTGACAAGTTCAGTATAGCATAAGACGCGGAAAAAATCAATAAAAAAAGTGGAAAACTTACAAAATTTTCCATTTTTTGACTCTTTTCGATCCTTTTTGAGCGATTTTGCGCGCGGTATAATTTGACATCCGTGTCGGACGGATGTATAATAGTGTGTAAGTATATAGAAATTATGGCATACAGTCAACGAAAAACCGTCCTGTGCGGGCATGCGGGAAAAACGAAACAGAGGACGATATTATGAACGGAAAAACAAAAGGAATCCTGTCGATTCGGATCGCGGCGCCGGGGTTTTCGGGTATGAGCGTGTGCGTTCATCCGGCGGGAGATCTTCCGTCGATGCAAAAGGCGTTTTTTCGCAATTTCGTCGCGCTTTTGGCGACGGGCTTTTTGCTTTTGAAAGACCGTACCAAACCGATACCGAAAAAGGCAGTGCGTCGGGTATTTTCTTTCGCTCGCTTTTCGGAACGGTCGGGATCGTTTGCAATTTTTACGCCATCGATCACCTCGTTTTGGCGGACGAGAATATGTTAAATAAACTCTTGCCCTTCTTCGCCGTGCTGCTTTCGGCGCTCATCCTATCGGATATGTTTTGATCTGCGGTGCGGGAATCGGGATGTTTTTCTTCAATAAATCGCAGAAAACAAGCGCATAGCGCCTGCCGCAGACGCGGCGAAAAAAACGGTATTATCCACCATAAATATAATACGGAGGAAAAAGAACATGCTTTCCACAAAATTCATCTCGGCAACGCGCGAATTCGCGACGTATGAAAAGACTGTCGCCGCACCGTATCTCCGCCGCAGCTTTTCCCTTTCGGCACTTCCCGAAAAGGCGGACTTTACCGTCACGGGACTGGGCTTTTACCGTGTTTTCGTGAACGGAAAAGACATCACCAAGGGATTGCTTGCGCCGTACATCAGCAACGACGACGAGGTTGTGTATTACGACCGTTATGATCTTGCGCCGTATCTTCGCGTCGGCAAAAATACGCTTGCTTTTCTTCTCGGCAACGGTTTTCACAACTGTATCGGCGGCAACATTTGGGATCTGGACAAAGCGCTCTACCGCAGTGCGCCCAAGCTTGCCTTTGCTCTTACGCTTTCGGACGGAACGGTCATCGAAGCCGATGAAAACGTAAAGACCCATCCGTCGCCGATTTTGTTCGACGACCTTCGCTGCGGTGTGCATTACGACGCGCGAAAGGAGCTTTCCGGCTGGACAAGCCCCGATTTTGACGATTCGGATTGGGAAAACGCTTTTCCTGTCGAGACCGCGCGCGGCAAAGCCGTTTTGTGCTCTGCCGAACCGATCCGCGTATACGACGAGCTTGCGCCCGAAACGATCACGCCGCACGTTTTCCTTGCCCCCTATCAGCATCGAGACGACCATATGCCCGAAAAGACCTTTTACGATTCCGCCGAGGACGACGCAAAGGAGGGCTTTCTTTACGACTTCGGGCAGAACAATGCGGGTATTTTCCGCCTGAAAATAAACGGAAAAGCGGGACAGCGGATCGTTTTGCAGGCGTGCGAACGGCTGGACGAGGAAAACCGCCCGTTCTTTTCCAACATCGGTTTTTATCCCAACGGCTATTCACAGCGTACGATCTATATCTGCCGCGGCGAGGGCGAGGAGATTTTCACCCCCGATTTTACTTACATCGGCTATCGTTATTTGTGGGTATCGGGCATAACCGAAGAACAGGCGACAAAAGAGCTTCTGACGTATCTTGTCGCGGGAAGCGATCTTGAAGCGCGCGGCGATTTTTCGTGTTCGGACGAAATGGCGAATCGCCTTTGGGAAATTTCTCTGCGCTCCGACCGCGCCAACCTTTATTATTTTCCGACCGACTGCCCGCATCGTGAAAAGAACGGCTGGACGGGCGATGCCTCCATATCGGCAGAGCATATGACCTTGAAGCTTGCTATGGAAAAGACCTATTCCGACTGGCTTATTTCGATTCGCGGCGCACAGAACCAAGAGGGTGCGCTCCCCGGCATCGTTCCGACGGCGGGCTGGGGCTTTGAATGGGGCAACGGTCCGATCTGGGACAGCGTTGCGTTCAATCTGCCGTATTATACCTATCGCTATCGCGGCGACAAAAAGATCATTCTCGACAATGCGGAAATGATGATGCGTTATCTGCATTATGTCCTTACGAAGCGCGATGAAAAGGGGCTTTTGCATATCGGTCTCGGCGACTGGTGCCCCGTCGGAAAAGGACCGGGCGATTACGACGTTCCCCTTTGCTTTACCGACACGGTCTGTGTTATGGACTGCGCGCGCAAGGCGGGCAGAATGCTTCGCGCCGTCGGCATGACCGAACAGGCGGAGTTTGCCGATATTGCCTATACGTCGCTTCGCCGTGCGATCCGTGAGAATCTGATCGATTTCAACACCATGACGGTGCTCGGCTCGTGTCAGTCGGCACAGGCGATAGCCCTTGCGCTCGACGTTTTTGAGCCTGCCGAAAAGAGCGAGGCCTTTACCCGCTTAATCGAATTTATCGAACAGCGCGACGAGCATTTCGATACCGGCTTTTACGGCGCGCGCTATCTTTTCCATGTTCTTTCGGATTTCGGAGCGGAGGAGCTGGCGTATCATATGATCACCCGCACCGACGCGCCGTCCTTCGGCTTTTGGATCAAAAACGGCGCGACGACGCTGTATGAATCGTTCGAAGAGGGCGGCCTCTGCGGCGCGTCGCTGAACCACCATTTCTGGGGAGAATATTCGGCATGGTTTATGCGCGTGATTTTGGGAATCAATGTAAACCCAAAGGCGACCGACCCGAAAAATGTCGATATCGTGCCGAAATTCCTCGAAAAGCTCGAACACGCCGAAGGTTATTACGATACGGTCTGCGGCAAGCTTTCGGTTTCGTGGAAACGCGACGGTGACGCGGTGATTTTGAACGTCACCGTTCCCGAAGGAATTTACGGCACGATTAAGCTGCCCTTCGGCTGGCGTTTTGAAAACACCGATCATGCTTTCCGCCCGCTCGAAACGGTAAGCGTGCGCGTAAAATCCCTTTAATTGATCGCCGCTGCGCGCCTAGCGGCGTCGCAGTTGCCGTGAAGTGAGATTCCGATGGTCGGAATCTCACTTCACCTTACCTTTGTTATGTCGGGGGTAACTTGCACTACTCATATTATGTCAACATAACATTGACAGTGTGAAATTGAATTCCGACCACCGGAATTCAATTTCACGGCAAATGCCCGCCGCAGGCGCGACCACCGGAATTCAATTTCACGGCAAATGCCCGCCGCAGGCGCGACCGGCGGAATCCCTTTTCACGGCAAATGCCCGCCGCAGGCGCGACCGGCGGAATTCAATTTCACGGCAAATGCCCACCGCAGGCGCGACCGACGGAATCCTTTTTCACGGCAATACTCACCGTAGGTGGGGGCGACCGATGGTCGCCCCCACCTTTCGTTCTTATTCCCGCTTCGTACAATTTCCCCGCCCGAGGGGCAAACACTGCCCGTTTGCGGGCGAAAAAAAGAGAGGGGTACGGCGAAATGTCGTCATCGTCATACCCTCATCCGAGCGCGCTCGGTGCTGCGTCAACCGAATCTGTTATTGCGCATGCGCCCATGCCGAAGGCATGGGCGCACCTCATCTACCGCTGGCGCGGTTCCCCTTCCCCTCGCAACACTGTGATCTTCGATCAAGTGCGGAAGGCTTTGTTGCGGATCAAAATTTTATGTCAACATAACACGGGTAGTGTGAAATTGAATTCTGACCATCAGAATTCAATTTCACGGCAAATGCCCCGCGCAGCGGCGGCAATACTCCCCATAGGGGCACTCACCGTAAGTGTGAAGTGAGATTCCGACCATCGGAATCTCACTTCACGGCAACCGCCCCGCGCAGCGGCGGAATATGTTGGAGAGATTCCCGAATATATCGGATGAAATTTTGGGAAAACAGGTGTATACTGTAGAAAAATACAAAAATCGTTTCCGAATATTCTGTAGACGCGGAACTATTCTTACGGTACCACGAAAAAACGGTTTTGTCAAGAGAAAGGGAATTTTTTATGTCCGAAAGTCTTCGCGAATCGATTTCGCAAAACGTAAATCTTTGTTCATCGCCGTCGGAGCTGAAAATTACCGACATTCGCGTCGCCAACCTTTACGGCGCGCCCAAGCATTGCCCGCTGATCAAGGTTTATACCAATCAGGGTTTTGTCGGTTACGGCGAGGTGCGCGACGCTTCGAGCGCGACCTATGCGCTTATGCTGAAAAGCCGTCTTGTCGGCGAAAACCCCTGCAACGTCGACAAAATTTTCCGCCGTATCAAGCAATTCGGCGGACATTCGCGCCAAGGCGGCGGCGTTTCGGGACTGGAAATTGCCATGTGGGATCTTGCGGGCAAGGCATGGGGCGTTCCGCTTTGGCAGATGCTGGGCGGAAAATTCCGCGACAAAGTGCGCATGTACGGCGACACCGACGTCGACGGCAAGCACACGGGCGCCGATATGGGACGCGCCATTTTGAAACGGATCGAGCGCGGCTTTACCATGGTGAAAATGGATCTCGGAATCGAGCTTTTGCTCGATGAGCCGGGAACGCTGAACGCTCCGATCGGATTTTTGGAGGATATCAAAAAATATTCGATGAAAGCCATTCTTCATCAAAGCGGCTCGATCGACATGGATATGATGCTCGGCAAAAACTACGAGACCTTTACCGTCCCGCATTATGCGACGGGTATCCATATCACCGAAAAGGGACTGGATTATCTGGAGGATTATGTCCGTCAGGTGCGCGAGGTGATCGGATATGAAATTCCGCTGGCGATCGATCATGTGGGACATGTGGGGATCGACGATGTGATCCGCCTTGCAAAACGGCTCGAAAAATACAACATCGCGTGGCTCGAGGACGTCGCGCCGTGGTATCTTACGGGACATTTTGAAAAGATTTCGCGCGAGAGCCGCATTCCGATCTGCACGGGCGAGGATATTTATCTTGCCGAAAATTTCGAACCGCTTATGAAAAACGGCGGCGTCTCGATGGTGCATCCCGACCTCCTGACGATCGGCGGCGCGCTGGAAATGAAAAAGCTCGGCGGGCTGTGCGATAAATACGGCACGGGACTTGCCGTTCATATGGCGGAAAGCCCAATCGCCTGCATGGCGGCGATCCACACCGCCGCGGCGCTTTCGAATTGTCTTGCCGTCGAATTCCATTCGGTGGACATTCCGTGGTGGAACGATCTTGTGTACGGAATCGCCAATCCGCTCTTCAAGGACGGCTTTGTCGACGTTCCGAACACCCCCGGTCTCGGTATCGAGGGAATCAACGAGGAGCTTTTGGCACAGCATTTGCACCCGAAGTTCCCCGGTCAGTGGGAACCGACCGACGAATGGAACAAGGAATGGGCAAATGACCGCGAGTGGTCCTGACCGCTGCGCGGGGCGGTTGCCGTGAAGTTGAATTCCGATGGTCGGAATTCAACTTCACACTACCTTTGTTACGTTGACCTAACGTCGAGCGCACAAGAGCCTTCCCCTTGATACACTGTGACCTTCGGTTCAAGTTCCACTGTGATCTTCGATCAAGTGGGGAAGGTGTCACGAAGTGACGGATGAGGTGCGCCCGCGAAGCGGGCGAGCTGCAACAGCAAATTTCGTTGACATAGCACCGAGCGTGTTCGGATGGGGCGTGCCTGCTGTATCTCTCTTTTGCTATCGCCCGCAAACGGGTGGTATTTGCCCTTCGGGCGGAGTTCCTTTTTCTTTCGTTTCCGAAAGAAAAAGGAACCAAAAAGAAAGGGAATTTAAGGGCTTGCGCCCTTAAAGATCCCCTGATTGTACAGAGTCGGTGCGCTCAATCAAAAACGGCGTGTTTATCATTGCCGAAATTACGGGTCGCGCTTCGCGCGATAAGATTGTACGAAACAGGAAAAAAACAACGACGAGTTTGCACCGATATAACGTCGAGCGCACACGAGCCTTCCCCTCGAGGTATCAACATAACAAAGATAATGTGAAATCGAATTCCGACCATCGGAATTCGTATTTCACGGCAATACCCGCCGTAGGCGCGACCATCGGAATTCGTATTTCACGGTAATACCCGCCGTAGGCGCGACCATCAGAATTCTTATTTCGCGGGAGCGCCCGCCGTAGGCGATTGAAAAATGCAAAGAAATAGGCTACAATATAATTATATTTATTCGGAGGACAAAACCATGAAAACCGAACAGGCAAAAAGACTGGAAGTATTTCTGAAAAAAGCCGAATCGACGAACGCCCGCATTGCATACGATACCGAAAAATACCGCAAGGGCGACGGACATCTCACCGTGACCGATAAAAACGGCAAGGCGATCGCCGGGGCAAAGGTGCTGCTTTCGCAGAAAAAGCACGAATTCAGCTTCGGCTGCAACTGCTTCATGCTCGACAGCATGGAAACGCCCGAAAAGAACGCGGCGTACAAAGAGTACATCAAAAAGGCGTTCAACACCGTCACTGTTCCGTTTTATTGGAACACGCTGGAGCCCGAACAGGGCAAAACACGCTACACGATCGACAGCCCGTATATCTACCGACGCCCGACGCCCGACGCGTGCCTTGCTTTTTGCGAGGAAAACGGGATCGAGCCGAAGCTGCACTGCCTGAATTACGATACGTTTTCTCCCGATTGGTACAAGGCAAAGCCCATCCCCGAGCAAAAGCGCCTTTTGGAAAAGCGCATGCGCGAAATTTCCGAACGGTACGCCGACAAGATCCCCGGGATCGAAGTGACCAACGAGCTTTGGTGGCACGAGTCGCGCGTTTCCGCTTTTTATGAAGCCGAGGATTTTGTCGACTGGAGCTATAAGACCGCCGACAAATATTTCCCGAACAATTTTCTTATCATGAACGAGGGACAGGACGATAACTGGATTTTGGCGGACATCGGCGCACCCAACCGTCAGCGCTATTATCTTCTCATCAAAGAGGCGCTCGCGAACGGCTGCCGCATTGACCGAATCGGCATGCAGTTCCACATTTGGAAAAATCTTGCCGAAAACCCGAATTTTTATGACCCCGACAAGCTTTACCGCACCATGGATACCTACGGCCGCTTCGGAAAAGAGCTTCAGGTGACAGAGGTCACGATTCCGCCCATGGCGGGCGGCGAGGACGCCGAGGAATATCAGGCGGCGCTTTTGGAGCGTTATTACCGCATCTGGTTCTCGCATAAAGATATGCAGGCGGTCATTTACTGGAATCTGTGGGACGGCTATGCCTACGGCGCCGAGATCGGCGATATGACACAGGGCGAAAATATCTATTACGGCGGACTGATCAACTTCGACGGCACGCCGAAAAAAGCCTATAATACCCTCCTTTCATTGCTGAAAGAATGGCACACCGAAGCCGAGACAACGACCGACGAGGGCGGAAAAGCGACCTTCCGCGGCTATTTCGGCGATTACGGCGCGACGGTCGTTCTGCCCGACGGAAAAACCGTAAAGACCGCGCTTTCGATTTCGAAATATTCGAAGAATAATCTTGCCGTTACACTGCCCGTGTAAAATTTTCCGTGCGCCCATGCGGAAGCATGGGCGAATGCGCAGTAACAATTTTAGTTGACATAGCAAAGAGCGCGCTTGGGTGAGGGGGCGTAAACGCACGACGCTCTCGCTGTAGCCCCTTTTGCTATCGCCCGCAAACGGGCAGTGTTTGCCCTTCGGGCGGAGTTTCTTTCGTTTCCGAAAGAAAAAGAAACCAAAAGAAAGGGAATTTAAGGGCTGCGCCCTTAAAAATCCCCCGATTGTACAGAGCTTTTGCGCTCAATCAAAAGCGCTATGTTTCCCGTTTTCGCAATTACGGGTCGCGCTTCGTTACCCTTTGGGTGAGAAAAATTGTACGAAACGGGAAATAACAACGACGAGTTTGTACCAATATAACGCCGAGCGTACACGAGCCTTCCCCTTGATACACTGTGACCTTCGGTTCAAGTTCCACTGTGATCTTCGATCAAGTGGGGAAGGTGTCACGAAGTGACGGATGAGGTGCGCCCGCGAAGCGGGCGAGCCGCAATGACAAACTTTCGGCGAGACTGAACCTTGTGTGTAGCCGTAAAATCCGCCTTTGCCGTATCCCTCTTTGGCTATCGCCCGCACCTACGGTGAGTATTGCCGTGAAAAGAGATTCCGATGGTCGGAATCCCACTTCACATTATCCGTGTTGAAGCCTTCCCCCAGACACACGGTGACCTTCGGTGAAGCGGGGAAGGTATCACGGCGAAGCCGTGACGAAAGTGCCGCATCGCTTTGTGATGTGGGAGAAATTTTTCCTGCGGCATGGGCGAATGCGAGGCAGCAAGTATGCCGACCCATCGTCTTTTGCAAATTATGTCACAAATAAAATTCGGAGGAAAAAACCATGTTTGATTTAACCGGCAAAAAAGCACTTGTCACCGGAGCGACGCAGGGAATCGGCTTTGCCGCGGCAAAGGCGCTTGCCGAGCACGGCGCAGAGGTCTTTGTCAACGGGGCAAGTTCTATGGAAAAATGTATCCGCGCGGCGGAAAAAATTCCCGGCTCGACTCCCGTTCTCTGCGATCTTTCCAAGGACGGCTGTGCCGAAGAAATGTACCGTGCAACGGGGGATGTCGATCTTTTGGTCTTAAATGCGTCGGTACAGTTCCGAAACGCATGGGAGACGCTTCCCGCGGAGCAATTCGACGCGCAGGTACGAGTCAATTTCAAAAGCAATTTCGAATTGATGCAGAAATATGTTCCCGCCATGAAGCAAAAGCGTTTCGGGCGCATTATTACGGTCGGCTCGGTTCAGCAGCATAAGCCGCACGTGCAGATGCCGATCTACGCGGCGACAAAATGCGCACAGATGAGCCTTGTCGAAAATCTCGCGCTTCAGCTTGCGCCCTTCGGCATTACCGTCAATAACCTGTCGCCCGGCGTCATTGCGACCCCGCGCAACGAGGCGGCGCTTGCCGATCCCGAATATTCGAAGCAGGTCTATTCCAAAATCCCCGCGGGCTTTGCCGGAATGCCCGAGGATTGCGCCGCCGCCTTTCTTCTTCTCGCCTCAAACGAGGGACGGTATATCACCGGGATTGATCTTTCCGTCGACGGCGGTATGCACCTTTAAAAAATATTCCCAAAAAATATTCCGTGTTTTCGCAAAATTGGGGCTTGACAAACCGTATGCCTTCTGTTATAATAGTAAGGCAATAAGGCCTGTTGGTCAAGCGGCTAAGACGCCGCCCTCTCAAGGCGGAAACATGGGTTCGATTCCCGTACGGGTCACCACGAAGAAAAAAGCACTTGCTTTCGCAAGTGCTTTTTTCGTTGTATGCGGCTTATTGCCTTACGCCGCGCGGTATCGCTTCGCGGTGACAGGCGCCTTGCGGCGCGTGATATTGCCTTCGGCAGTTATGTGCCGAGCGAAAGCGAAGCATTATCACTTTGCGCAAGCAAAATATCACGCCGAGCGAAGCGAACAATATCACCGCACGCGAAGCGTGCAAAGCGTGCCTTTTTCCGTTTTTTCTCAAAATCGAAAAAAGAACGCAAAAGCCCTTGACAAAATCGGCATTTTACTGTATAATATCACGTAGCACAAGAAAATTATCTCTTTGCCTATGCGGAGGGAGGGAAAAAAATGGCTGAAGTTAAACTCAAAGACGGTGAAAATCTCGACAGCGCACTCCGTCGCTTTAAGAGACAGTGTGCAAGAAGCGGCGTACTCACTGAGCTCCGCAAGAGAGAACACTACGAAAAACCCAGCGTAAAGCGCAAGAAGAAGTCCGAGGCTGCCCGTAAGCGCAAGTATAAGTAAGAAAGCGATTGCGGAGGGCTGCGTCTATTTTCGGAAAATATCGTTTTGCTTTCATGCTTTGAATGATATAATTTGTTATAGACTATTTTTGGCAGTTCATGAACCGGTTTGTGGTAACACAAGCCGGTTTTTTTCGCCCCTGCGGGGAGCAGTTGCCGCCGCTGCGCGGGGCGTTGCCGCGAAATAGGATTCTGATGGTCAGAATCCTATTTCGCACTTGCAATGAGTGCCGCGCCTAACGGCGGGTATTACCGCGCCTACGGCGGGTGTTGCCGTGAAAAGGGATTCCGATGGTCGGAATCCCTTTTCACATTACCTATGTTATGTTGACATAAAATTTTGATGCGCAACAGAGCCTTCCCCTCGAGGGGAAGGTGTCACGAAGTGACGAAAGAGGTGCGCCCATGCCTTCGGCATGGGCGTATGCGCAATAACAAATTCGGTTGACGCAGCATCGAGCGCGCTCGGATAAGGGCGTAACGGTGACGACATTTTCACTGTATACCTCTTTTTTTATCGTCTGCAAACGGGTGGGGTTTGCCCTTCGGGCGGAGTTTCTTTTTCTTTCGTTTCCGAAAGAAAAAGAAACCAAAAAGAAAGGGAATTTAAGGGCTTGCGCCCTTAAAAATCCCCCGATTGTACAGAATTGTTACGCTCAATCAAGAACGGTATGCTTGTCTTTGCCGTAATTACAGGTCGTGCTTTGTCACCCTTCGGGCTGGGAAAATTGTACAAAGCGGGAAGAAAAAAGTAGGGGCGACCACCGGTCGCCCGCGCCTACGGCGGGGGTTACCATGAAAAGGGATTCCGATGGTCGGAATCCCTTCTCACATTATCCGTGTTATGTTGAGCTAACGTCGAGCGCACAAGAGCTTTCATCCCTTAACCGAAGGCCATAATGAATCAATCGGAAGGCTTCATTACGCATCAAAATTCTATTTCGCGGGAAATGCTCCCTGCAGGGGCAGAAACTGTTCCGTGCAGCAGGCGCAGGAGGAGCTTGATTGCTTCGGGGTCTGTTTTGCGAAGGGCACGCAGCATGATAATGAGATTTTTCGCGCTGAAAAGCTCGCGCACGTCCTTTGCTCCGGTCTGTTCGACGACCTCAAAAAGTGCATTTATGAGCGTTTCGCGCTTTTCGGGCGTCATATCCGAGACAAAGCGGTCAAGCTTTTCGTCCAGATATTTGCTGGATTTTGTCATGCTCTCGACCGTCACATACCCGCAGCGGTCGATCATCCAGGTGTACGGATCGTGCTGATACGGCTTGACGGCGGCATAGCTCCGTACGATGATAAATTCCTCGGCGTGCTCGAGCAGAATGCCCACCATCGACGATTGCGGAACGACCGTTACCGTTCGGCTTTTGATGCGCAAAAAGCCTTCGCGCGCGACCACCTCGGGTAAAAAACCGGGACCGTCAAGGCTTCGAACGGCGACGATCCGATCCTGCACATCGCGGGCGCAGAACGCCGACGCATAAACGGCAAGATTCCCGCCCTTTGAATGACCGCAGACATAAAGTGCGCCGACGGGAAAAGCGCTTGCCGCGCTCTCAAGATATTTTACGGCGTCGAGCTGTGACGGGATCGCGTCGGAAAACGCCATATTAAAATCCTCTTTCCATCCGATCAGCGTCGAATCGGTCCCGCGAAAGGCAACGGCAAGACTGTACCCCCCGGGCGCGGACGGATCGGGAACGGTAAAGGAAACGGCGGAGAACTGCTCCTGCGCTTCGCGGTCGAAAATTTCGGCAAAGCCGCTGACGTACAATTCCGAAAAGCGCGGACTTTCGATAAGACGGCGCAAAAATACCCGATTTTCGTCAAGATCCAGGATCGGCGCGTCCTTTTCCTCCGTGTTGTCCGAAAGAAGCGAAAGAACTTCTTTTGCCGCTTCGCCGAGCGTGCGTTCGGGGCGGAACACCGACGAGACGATTCCCGAAAGCGGCATATAGGAAAACTGGGCGAACACAAGATAGTCTGCCTCGCAATAGGAAAAAGCCGAAAAGGGGATATCTCCCCGCCATTTTAAGTATTCCAGAACGTTTTGCAAAAAAATCTCCTCCTCTCAAACGAAAGACTGTGCTTTCAGTATATGAAGCGGCGATTCGGTTCGTCCTCGTCCGAAGAAAAACGTGCGCGCGCAAGGCGAAAAAAGCTTTCCGCACGGGAATTTTTTATTCTGCCGATGCGACAAAGAGAACGCGGAAGAAAGGGCGGTCAGGTCGAAGAGCTTTTTTGGGGGAAGAGCTTTTTTATATCGAGCTGGGAGATCAGAATGCCCGTAAAGGCGAGGATGCAGCCGAAAATGCCTTTTCCGCTCATGGTCTCTCCGCCGAGCAGAACGCCGCCCAAAACGCCGAATACCGATTCGGTCGACAAAACAATGGTCGCAAAGGTCGGATCGGAATCCTTCTGACCCAAGATCTGACAGGTATACGCGATCGCTGTCGAGCACATACCGCAATACAAAAGCGGAATGATTGCGGCTTTTATACCCGCAAACGAAATCGACTCGATGTAATTTTCAAGGTGAAGATTCGGCGCCGCGTTCATGACCGCCGTCAGAACGGGTTTGGAAAGAACGGCGACGACAAGATCGTAAAGACCCGTGAAAAGCGCCTGAAACAAAGCGAATTTGATGGGGCTTACGTCGACCACGTTGCGGTCGATCGCCATGATGTGAAACGCCCAAAAAATCGCGCCGATAAACAAAACAAGATCGCCCGCGCCGAGCGTGAAATCTTCATTGATACTCAAAAGAAATACGCCGACGACCGCCAATACCGCGCCGACCCAAATATTCAGCGTTGTTTTGCGGCGGTAGAACAGAAAATAAAAGATCGGCACCAAAACGGTATAAAGCGCCGTGATAAAAGCGCCTTTTCCCGCGCCGACGGCATCGATGCCGAATTGCTGCAAGACCGACGCCATAAACAGAAAAGCGCCGCAGATCGCGCCCGCGCGGATCGTTCTTTTCAGCTTGGCGGGGTCTTTTTTCTCTTTTTCAAACAACAAAACGACGGGGATCAGCGTGACCGCGCCGATCAGAAAGCGGATTCCGTTGAAAAAGAACGGCGTCATGGCTTCGCCGCAGAACTTTTGCGCCACAAAGGCAAAGCCCCATACAATGGCGGCGGTGAACAGGAAAAAGGTGGATTTTGCGCTTGTTTTCATGTTTTTTCTTCCTTCTTTTCAAAAGTTTGTTTTCGAAATGTATAAGTATATGAAGAAAGCTTGCGCTTTTTCATAAGTGTTTTCCGCCCCTGCGGGGAGCATTGCCGTGAAATCGAATTCCGATGGTCGCGCCTACGGCGGGTATTGCCGTGAAATACGAATTC
>ENA-OUQF01001246-OUQF01001246.1-human-gut-metagenome-genome-assembly--contig:-NODE-1246-length-15761-cov-9.363555_pt1 | contig 15761 bp, 17 predicted proteins | sample MGYA00237947_ERZ548826 | MGnify/ENA primary metagenome ERZ548826 (study PRJEB26490, sample SAMN05194701) | human gut metagenome | biome: terrestrial biome; feature: human-associated habitat; material... | reverse complement strand
TTGGTGCCCATGAATCAGGATTATTAGGAGAAGATCCAAAGGGAATTCCTAACAACCTTATGCCTTATATTATGAAGGTTGCAACTGGTGAACTTCCTTGCTTAGGTGTATTTGGTAATGACTATGATACACCAGATGGAACAGGTGTACGTGACTATATCCATGTTGTGGACCTAGCTAAGGGTCATGTTCTTGCAATTGAAAAATATGCAACACCAGGTGTTCATATCTGTAACCTAGGAACAGGTAAAGGATATAGTGTATTAGAAATCGTAAAGGCATTTGAAAGAGTTAATGGAATCAAGATTCCTTATGAAATCAAGCCAAGACGTGCCGGTGATATCGCAACATGTTATGCAGATCCTACTCGTGCAAAAGAACAGTTAGGATGGGTAGCTGAAAAGACACTTGATGATATGTGCAGAGATACTTGGAACTTTGCAAAGAAACATATGTAATATATGAGTCCCTCAATGAGGGACTTTTTTGATACAAAAAAAGCAACTATTGTAGTTGCTTCAGGTCTTCTTGATAATCTATATCATAGAGTTCTTTTACATTCTCTACTTGTATATATTCTACTTCATCAGGATGCTTATTTAATACCTTTCTTCCACCTTGGTCTTCTTTTAATAGAAGTAACTCAGGAATATAAGAACTATCAAATAGAGTAGGGTTGCCTACTTTATCTTTATAGGCACAACTGGCAAGTTTATGCTTTGTATGCATCAGTTTATCTATAGTATTCATAGAAATATAAGGCTGATCAGCAACCATGAAGATCATTCTAAATGGCTTCTCTAACGTATTTAAATAGTTCACAGCCGCCTTAATAGAATAAGAGAGACCATGAATACTCTCTAAGCATAAAATGCTGAGAGCGCCTCTTTGAGCCGCATATTGTAGAATCTCATCATATTGTGATACGACAATCACATGATCATATTCCTTTAATATGAGATCTAATGCATGTTGATAGAGTGGTTTATTTTGAAAAGGAAACAGCAGTTTGTTTCCTTTAAAACGTCTGCTGTTTCCTGATGCAAGATATATAATATATGTTTTATTCATCGATAGCCATGACAATCTTTTCAGGTGTCATTGGAAGGTCTCTCACCCATGCACCACATGCACTGTGGATGGCAGCACATAAGGCTGGGGCTGGTGTATTGATGACACATTCACCAATAGACTTTGCACCAAATGGACCTGTTTTTTCATAACTGCTTTCAAAATAAACACGTAAATGACCCATATCAAGTCTTGTAGGAATCTTGTAAGTCATGAAGTTGTTTTCTGTTAAGGCACCCTTAGGTGAATAAGTAATACTTTCAGATAATGCCATACCAATACCCTGAACAAGACCACCTTCAGTCTGTACAGTGGCTAAGTTTGTATTCACGACAGTACCACAGTCTACAACGGCTACATAATCTAATATTTCTACAGAACCTGTTTCTTTATCTAACGCAATTTCTGCCATACCTACCATATATGGTGGTGGAGAAATTTTAGATGAATGAGTGCATGTTACCTGGATAGGGACAGTATTTCCACACTGAGAGAATGTAGCAATATCCATATGTGTAAATGATTCATTTGTAGCTGGGTTATCAATTGTATTGCCAGTAAATACTAATGATTCAGGATCACATTCCCACTTATTGGCAGCAATCTTCATCATGTTCTCTTTGAGCTCTTCACTTGCTTTTCTTACAGCCATACCAGTAACATAAGTTGTACTAGAAGCATAAGAACCAGAATCATATGGAGAAGCATCAGTGTCTGCACCAAAGACAACAATATTGTCTACATCACATTCTAATTCTTCTGCAGCCATCTGGGCAAGAATAGTATCACATCCAGTTCCCATATCTGCAGCACCAATGCTTAACATATAAGAACCATCATCATTTAACTTTAATGTAGCAGACCCAACATCGACACCAGAGATACCTGATCCCTGCATTGCCATTGCAACACCTGCTGCCTTAATACGACCATCAGGCATTATAGTAGGTGTCTTACGGTTTTCCCAGTCAAATTCTTTCTTAGCACGTTCCATACATTTATCTAATGCACAGCTATCCGCAATTTCACCATAGTAGGCATCCATCTTCTGACCTTGACGTACCATGTTCTTTTCTCTGATTTCTACTGGATCCATATGTAAAATATCAGCTAATTCATTGACACATGTTTCTAATGCATAAATACCCTGAGTCGCACCATATCCACGATATGCACCAGAAGATAATCTATTTGTATAAACAACATCATAATGGAAGCGGAACGCTTCTAGATTATTTGTATAAAGAGGAATAGACTTATGACCTGATAAACCTACAGTTGTAGGACCATGTTCACCAAAGGCACCAGAGTTAGATAATGTATATACATCAATGGCACGAATAGTACCATCATTCATAGCACCAACTTTAGTAGTGACTTCCATTTCATGACGTGGACTACCCGCAATCTGAGATTCAGTACGAGTATAAATAAGCTTAGATGGTTTCTTAGTCATCCATGTAACAAATGCAGGATAGATTTCAGTTACAAGTGACTGCTTTGCACCAAAGCCACCACCAATACGAGGTTTTTCAACACGAATCTGAGACTTAGGAATATCTAAAGCATTCGCAAGAATACGACGTGCATGGAAGACAATCTGTGTAGAACTAATGACATGTAAACGACCATAAGTATCAATTTCACAATAAGTTCTGAATGTTTCCATCATCGCCTGATTGACTGCAGGAACATGATAAGTACGTTCAATCACATGATCACATGATTTAAATACTTCTTCTAGATCACCATGTGTTTCATCTGCAGATGCTACTAAGTTACGCTTATTATCTGCCCCTACAGGACATAACGCTTTCCAGTTATCTTCAGGATGTACAAGAATAGGATTATCTTTAGCAGTTCTAAAGTCTAATACCGCTTCTTCTACCTGATATTTTACTTTAATAAGCTTTAATGCTTCATCTACTTTCTTTTCATCATAACCAGCAACAATCGCAACTGGATCACCTACGAATCTTACTCTTTGATCTAAGATTAAACGATCATAAGGGCTTGGTTCTGGATAAGTCTGGCCAGCCATAGTAAAACGTTTCTGAGGCACATCTTTATAAGTATAAACAGCTTCAATTGTATCTACTGCCTTAGCTGCTTCTGTATCGATACTCTCAATTAATGCATTAGCATGAGGAGAATGAACAAGCTTTACAATTAAACAGTCATGAGGTGTTACATCATCAACATAGACAGGTTTTCCTAATAATAGGTTCATTGCATCTTTTTTTCTTATAGGTTTATTAACCTGCTTTAATTCCTGATTCATCCTAACACTTCCTTTCCATTTTCCTTGCAGTAATTAATATAGTTTCTAATACCTCTTAATTGTCCTTCATAACCAGAACAACGACAAAGGTTACCAGATAAGAATGCTCTGATTTCATCATCACTTGGATCTTTATTTTCTTCTAGTAATGCGATTGTATTCATCATAAATCCAGGATTACAGAAACCACACTGTTCAGCACCCTGATCAGCAATAAATTCAGCAAGAGGTCTTGCTTTTTCCTGTAAACCTTCTAGAGTTGTCACTTCATGACCTGCAGCTCTTGCTGCAAGAACACTACAAGAAAGAACTGGTTTGTTGTCTAATAATACTGTACATAATCCACAGTTACTTGTATCACAACCTCTTTTAACACTAAGACAATGTTCACTTCTTACAAAATCAATAAGAAGAGTATCTGGTGAAATACTACGAGTCATTGTTTTTCCATTTAATGTAATTGTAATTTCCATCTTACTGTGCCTCCAATTCCTTTAATGAACGTCTCATAAGAACTTTTACAAGCTTCTGACGATATTCTGCACTACCTAAGTTATTGCTTCCAAGTTTGATTTCAGAAGATACTTCTTCAATAAACGCTTCAATAGATTCATCATTTAATTCCATCTGTTTCTCATAAGCAATTGCCTTTAAAGGACGACCACCAATTACTACAGAATAAGTATCATTCATATAACTTGCACAACAAGTAAGAACAGGGAAATCAGTACTTACATTTCTCTGTGACTTATAACAAACCTTAATAGGAGTCTTCTTTACAATAACACGTACAAGAATATCAAGAGAAGGACGCATCCAAGCAAACTCTCTCATAGGTACAATACCACCGTTATATAATTCTACATAAGCATCTAATCCCATAAACATAGATAATACATCAGAGAAACCATAACGACCAAAAATAGAACCTCCTACAGTTGCGCAGTTTCTAAACTGCACACCAATAATATGTTCTACACTATGCTTCATTGCATCATGTGTATAAGCATTTAATCCTGCATGAGTTTCTAACTGACGTAATGTCACCATTGCGCCAATAGTAAACTGTTCATCATCTTCTTCGATAGTATCTAAATGAAGATCACATAAATCAATGGCCTTTTCAACTGATCTATTCATCATCTTCAACCATAACATACCACCTACAATAATGTTTTTTCTGTTCTGAACGAGTTCATAAGCTTCCTCAAGCGACTGAGGTCTTACATATTCCTGAATATTTAACATCTTTTTCTATCCTTTCTATTTTGTGATAAGTGTTTCATCGAGACTAAAATCATAAAACTCTTTATAAAAATCTATTACATCCTTTTTATAATTCTCATATGTATAATCATGAGGATGAAGTACATATGATAGCCAGAGTGATGCAAGAATATGAGAAGGAACAGGATCCATCCATGATTCAACCACATCAGGCATAATATAAATCTTCTTGTTCTTCACTATATCAAGTGATGAGAAGAATTCATAGTTATAAATAGAATCTTTTGAATAAGAAGCATTACGAGGCATGATCACCATATCTGGGTTTAAAGTTAATAATGTTTCTAACGCAATAGTAGGGTAGTCTACACCTTTAATACTCGCTGCAGCATTTTTTACATGTGCTATGTTGAGTATTGTACTTTGAAACATAGAAGGTGTGACAGGTCTATAAATAGACTCTTTTGAAGCAATATAAACATGCTTATTAGAACTACCTAAACTGTTCATCTTACTCTTTTTAGTACTATAGTAGTTCTTTAACTTCTTCGCATTGTTTTGTTTACCACAAACTTTCGCAATAAGTGAAACCATGGCATCATACTTCTTTTCACTAGAAGGATCAACCACAATAACTTTAATATGTCTTTCTTCAAAATCCTCAATAAGATTCTTATTCTCTTTCATCATAAATACTACATCAGGGGCTGTCTTTGCGATAAGGCTCACATCACATCCTACCTGAGGTAGTTCTAATAAATCAGGATTAGTCTTTTGATAAATGCTTCTAGAAGAAGCATTCTTTTCGATACCAACTAACTGATCATTTACTCCTAATGCCAGGCATGTAGAAGTTGTTATATATGAAGTGCTTACTACACGTTTTACTTGGTCTTTAATTGTAATCTGACGTCCTATCTGATCATTCACAATAATTGCATCAGACTCTTCTTCTTTATCTGAAGAACATCCAGGTAATAATGAGATGAGTAAAAATAGACAAATAATTGAAATAATTCTTTTCTTCAAAACAAATCTCCTTACGATATTATTCAGTATATTTTCCGAAAAAATTATATCATGAAAACATGAATAGTGAACTACCCATCACCTAAAGGGAATGGGTTTCTAAGGGGCTGTGCCCCCATTTAAGAAGTTTGATATTTAAGTTTCCACCTGACAATTCAGGCAATCCTTATTCTTATAGGCGTGTCCACTTCGCCTCTACTGTATAGGATGCTTACATCCACAACGCTACTTTTACGCATGATATTTAATGCACCGTTTATGTCAGCATTGAATGTTTTACCATTTGCTGTTTTATACAACCCACGATGTACTCTCATACCGCTAAACTGGTATTTGGCTGGGTTATCAGCATTGTAAACTGGCATTTCATCCTTGTCCCAAAATGATGCTTTTGATGTATAGGATTCTTCCTGCTTTACGAAGACTATGTCATTCAGTTCACAAAGATATTCAAGTTTGCTGCGTAACAGACCATAAGGAATGTTCACAAAGTTCTGATTATTCTGCTTTCCGATATTGCTGCCACGTTGGAATGTTTCATTGTAGCCAACAACAAGCGTACCGATGTCATTCGCAATACAGTAATCTACTACCTTGCGAGCCGCCTTATTCAGATAATCGTTTACCTTATTGTTACGGTTACGAGCAATCGTTTTTTGTCTGTTCGTGGTTTTCTTACCAAGGTGCTGTTTGTCTTTTATAGACTGTAAACGGGCATTTTCTTTATTAAACCACTGATTAATGGATTTTAGCCTTCTTCCGTCAACGATGAACGATTTGCCATTACTTGACACTGCAGTTACAAGATTGTTGATTCCTAAATCTAAAGCAAGTGCGTTATTTTTATTAAGATTTCTTTGAACACATTCTGCTTCATATATGTACTGAATTTCAAAGAACCTTGCGTCAGCTTTAGGTATGATACGGATTTCCTTAACTCTTTTATCGAGCAGCACGGGTGGTATCGATATTTCAACAGGCTTATGTGTCTTTTTAAAACTATTTGAATATGGAAGTATGAGCTTATTCCCTTTAAGTCTTACAAATCCAATGACAAGTGTAGTATATCCATCCTTTGGAAGATAGCGTGGAAGTCTGCAGTCCTTAAAAGCATATTTGCCCTGTTTCGCAAGTTTCATAAGTCCAAAGAATGATTTAAAAGAGCCATCAACCTCTTTAAGAATCTGCTGTGCCATATTAGAATTTAATGCTTTATAATTTGAGCTATTCTTTAATAGCGTATAGTTCTTTTCATATTTTAAGAATTCTCCTTCAGTGAAGTAGTATTGGCGCACATTATAGATTGCTTCGTTTGTCAGATTTTTTGCTACATGACAGAGTGCTCTGATAGTAAGATATTCTTCTTTAGACAAATGTTTAACTTGCTGTTTTACAGTAAGATACATGTCGGTTTCTCCTTTCTATAGACTCGGAAATGGGTTTTCCTGCATGTATATTATATCATGTATTTTATTGAATCATATTGCTTTTGGTAAAATCCTATCTACTTGGCTTATGACGTCATTCATCCCACGGTCTAAAGACCATGGGTTTTCTGGCTGATTTTCTATAAACAAAAAATATAGGATACCAAAAGAAAAAGCCTCGAATGAGGCTTTAGTTTAATACTCTTTGATGAGGTGTAAATGTTGTATCATCAATACCCTTGAATGTATAACCAAGGCTCTGATAATGTTCAATAACTTTAGGTAATGCTTCTACAGTTGTATTCTTTGCAGCTGTATCATGGAATAAGATCATAATCTGATTATTACGAGAAGCTGTCGCATTCGCAATAAGTCTTGCAGTAGGCACATTATTACCTGATGCATCTCCACTGCTGACATTCCAGTCATAATACTGATAACCTTTTTCCTGTACCATTCTAGTAAGACGACTCATAATACCTGCAGAATAATGTCTAGAAACTGTATTAGAACTTCCTCCAGGGAATCTAATATAACGAGGAGTAAATCCAATAAGACCTTTAACCATATTACCTACTTTATTTAAATCATTAAAGTAAGCATCAGTAGAAGCATAAACAGTACGATAATCATGACAATAAGTATGAAGTGCTATAGTATTGCCTCTCTTATGTGCTTCCTGAATTAAGTAATTATATTTCTGACCATTACCAGTCACAAAGAATGTCGCTTTCGCATGATATCTATCAAGAATATCTAATACACGCTGAGTATTCTGAGAAGGTCCATCATCAAATGTAAGATAAACAACCTTTTCACCACTTGGTGCGATTGCATTGGCAGGACGTGGATTATTCACAATAACAGTCTGTGTATACTTTCTTTTATTACCAGACTTATCTTTAGTTGTATAGATGACTTTATAAGTACCTGCTTTTCCAAAATCTACTTTGCTGCTGTCTACAGATACCTTAGGATTCTTATCAAAATCATCTTCTACAGTAATACCCTTCATGAAATCAATATTAGAACCTATGGTAGTATCATAATTCTGAAGACCTGCAAGTAGTGGTGCTTTTGTATCCTTTACAGCTTTCACATTGACTTCTTTTTCAGTCTTATTACCACCCTGATCTTCTACAACAACAGTAATCTTTTGTGTACCTTCTTTATCGAAAGATACATCTTTCTTAAAGTAAGTCTTAGTCTTTGTTTCATCTTTAATATCAGTCACAAATTCACTTGCTTTAACTTTAGTACCTACTTCTACTGCTTTATTCACTACCTTAAATGTAGGCTTCTTAGTATCTACAACTTCTACATTTAATACATAGTTCTTCTTGTTTAGTGTATAAGTAATCTTATACTTTCCAAGTTTTTGACGTTAACTTTAGAATTATCTACAGTCACATCACTCTTATTACCTCTTACTTTTTTAATAAAAGACATAGGATTGTAAGTACTATTGATTTCAATATCCTGTGTACTTTCATTAAAGCTAACAGCTGGACGTGTCATGAAATAAATGCCTAGACCAAGCACTAAAACGACAATACAGCCTAATAGGACATATGCCCTCTTTCTTAAATGACGTTTTTTCATTTCTGTTCTCCCTCAACTTTATATCTTCAACAATTATGTATTATATATCTAATATGTGTAATTTGTGTGGAAATTAAGAAACACTTAAGAACTTTTTTTAATTACATATTATTTCTTTACTTTGTATAACAAAGTAGTGTATACTTTGCATTACAAAGTAGGTGACATAATGGATACACAATTGATGAAAGGAATGTTGGAAGGATGTATTCTTACTCTTATTAGTCATAAGGAAACATATGGGTATGAACTATTAGTAGAACTAGAGAAGTATGGCTTTGAGAATGTAGGAGAAGGGACCTTTTATCCGATATTAACACGTTTGTCTAAGAAGGGATATTTATCATGTAGACAGGTGAAATCAGAAGCTGGACCCTATAGAAAATACTATAAGATTACGGATGAAGGATTAGTCTATTTGGAAGAATTTAAGCATGCATATTATAAGATAACAGATATTGTAGAAAAGATTTTGGAGGATAAAGAATGATTGCACAATATAAAACATTAAGAAATCAATTAACCGAAGACTATCAGGCATTCTATGACAAGGCATATGAATATGCACAAGAGAGACATTATCCAGGATTCTATGCGAATGATATACTTATGAGCTTGTTAGATCTATTAATCACAGCACAGATGAACCATAAAGAATTAGATACACTTATTAAGGAAGATCATGATATATTTATTAAGAATTATTTTCATGATCAAGGAAAGAAAACCACATGGATCAACAGCTTCTTTAGATACACCATCTTCTTGTGGAACTATGTATTTTATTTGATTCTTAACCCAACATCTCATGCAGGCGGAAAGGTTGTAGAAGCAATGATCCTGATTATTCTTATTGATCTTATTATGAAAAATAAGCGATACAATATTCTACTAGATTATATTTTATTGGCTCTTGTATTCATATTACCGTCTATTTCAGTTCCTTATATGATTCCTCTTATTATTAGTATAGTTCTTCTTATTATCGGTACTCTCTATCAAGTGTATTATACATATACACATCAAAATACAATCAGCTACTATAGTGAAGAAGCACAATCACAATCGAATGATTATGTGAATGATATACTTAAGAAACAGAATGAAGAATTCAATCGTAAAAGAGAAAAACATCATCTTCCACCTCTTACTCTAGAAGAGATGAAACTCTATAAAAAAAGAAGAAATCGTAAGATTGGATTAATCATTGATATCATTGTAGGAATGCTCATCTTCTATCTTGCCTATAGAATAGGGGACTATAAAGAAAGTATGACAATGTTGTCTTATTATCTTCCTGTTTATATTATATTCAGTACAAGATATCTCTCTTATCTTGTGAATCCAAAAGGGCAGTTGATTCATATATTAAATATTATTGCAGTGATTAACCTTTATTTCTTTATTCAGGTATGTCATATCAATCATATAGTAATTACTGTATTATGCTTAATGATCATCATGATAGAAACAGGTGCTATGATGATGATTCCTGTCTTTAATAATATATCAGAATACTTTGATCAATTAATCAGTCTCTTTTCAGTTGGTTTCATACTTGTAGAAATGAAAGTAGAGTTCTGGCTTTCATCCGTTATACTTATTGTATTGTTTGGAGCATTAGTTAAAAGCATAAAAAAACAGAAGATATAATCTTCTATTTCTTGTAGAACACTAATGTAGAGTTATTATACTTTAGATACAGTTTATTATTCTTAAAGTAATATTGAATTGTTTCAGTTGTCTGCATAGATTCCCATGAAGCAGGTGGATCAAAATCATCAAGATGATCACATTGGAGAGTAAGTGTATCATCTTTCTTGATCATTTTTCCTCTTATGACAGGATTACCGGCTTCTGCATCATACATATTAAAAGATAAGTCTTTATCTATATCTAATGTGAGATATGCAGTATAGATATCTTTATTTTCTAATGGAGATTTCTCACATTTCCATGTACCTTCTAATTGTGGTGTAGTATGACAGGCACAAAGAATAAGAGAAAGTATAATCAAACAAATCTTTTTCATAACGCAGAACTCCTTTCTATAAGCCATAATTCGCATATGTTGACTTTGATTTGAGCATAAACTATAATAAAGACGAAGAAGGAACAACCAGTAAGCGGTTGTCCTTGGGTTTTATATGATTGAAATAACTATCTCAAACTTTTCCCGAGGCTGAGGTAGTTATTTTTTTGCACTTTTATCTATAATGATAAGAAGTAACTTTACAATGATTCCTATAATAGACACAATAAATGCTAACGATGTTAACACTACCATGACTGTTTCATATGCTGTCATTGCGCATCACCTCCGTTTTTTAGATTTTCCCAAAACTTCTAGGAATGTGAATTTCGAAGGTTTGCGTACCTTCGTCTTTACGACCAAGGATAACCACCTACCGTATACAGTTGTTCCACATAAAAATTATATCATACAAGCACAGAGCTATAGATAAGTTATTGAGTATTGAAAAAAATTAAAAGGAGGGATGTTTCATCCCTCTGAGTCTAATTGATATCTTCTAATTTAAAATGAATATCCTTGTTTTCACTTTTAACTGTTAAACGCTTTTTTTTCATATCATTATCTAAGTTGAATGTAAATACTACTTCATCATCTGTAATCTTTATGATTTTTGAATTATTATTCAATGTTGTACCGATATCAGGTCCTATACCAATCTTATAGTATTTATTATCAATAATAACTCCTATACCGTGTCTTTCTATTAACTCTTTATCTTGATATAAATAAGCCATAGAAATTAGACCGTCACTTTCTTTAATATCTACAAATTTTATATCTGTCCCATTTTTAAATAATTGACTATACTTATTTAATTCTTTGTTTTTCTTATTTAACTGCACTATGGTTGTTGCTTTGTTTTGGTTTTCAATAAATAAATAGCCATTAAAAACAATCGAGATTCCTAACATAAATATAATGATTCGATACCATTTTTTATTTTTCATGTATGTTCCCCTCCTATTTTACAAGATGCATGTCCTTTTATGGTATATAAGTGTTATTGTAAGTGATCAGTAAGAATGTAGAAGTAGATGCTTCTGCAGAAACACTTGAGCTTAGCAATATAGTATCAGCAATAGCACTTGCATTTATTGTTATCTCTTTAACAAAAAACTTCTCTTTCTTTAATTAGATTATAAGCGCTTACATTTTTTTGAACAAGTGTATTTCTATATATTGCAATTATTTTAATGAACTATAAAGAGACATCTTGCTGATAATGGAAAATTATTTTAGGTCTATCAATGATACAGACAACAAGAGGTGTTGGAACCAGATACACACAAGGTAACAATGTATAAAAACGTAAGTTTAAAAAAACATAATTACAATTGAATATGGTAAATGCTTTATATATAATTGTATTATAGAAAGCGCTTACACATAAAGGAGAGGGATTATAATGAAAACTTACGCACTTTCAGTCTTGAAATTATTCTTTAGTTATTTTAATAGAAAGGATGATGATCTATGAAAAACAAGTTACTATTATTAATCATAATGTTCAGCATTTGTTTTCAAGGTTGTACATCAAAGAAAGTAGATCATAAGATTTATCTAGAAGATACATCTATCTTTACTACAAGCAATGATGGGACTTCTTCTTTCTATTATCGTTTTTATACTCATGACAAGAGTGATTCTTATACCACTTCCGCAAAGACATCTAATCCAGATATTACTGCTGATGTATCTTTAAGTGATCATGAGGATAATGTCCATCAGATGGAAATTAATCTTCATACACCACCAGGAGAATATGTTTTTGATATTATTGTGACAGTTAATGATAAGAAGTTCACTATTAAAGATGTTCATCATATTAATTTTAATCACTCTAATGCCCCAGATATACTAGGTGAACATCATGGAAAAGGTGAGTATCCAAGTCCTAAGTCATTCCCTACAGACTATACTTACAAGGTGAACTTTACACAGCCTATAGAAGCATATGACTTTAAGGTATATGGTGAAGACTTGAAATCATTAGAGAAAGTATCTAATAAATGTATCCAGTTAAAAACAAGAGTGGAAAAACCTAACATCTCTAGTTTAACTTATGTAGTCAATGGTGAAGAATATTCACTTTATAATATTTATCATGTTGTTTCTTCTGATTATTATAAGAAGAAATTCGTGAAATAATTAAAAGGAGAGCATACAATGGCTCTCCTTTTAAATGTTTTGTCTAAAAAAACTTTCGCTTGTATTATTAATTTAAAGCGAAAGTAGAGTATAAATCTCTTAGTTCACGAAATGTATTGCTATATCTAAAGTAATGATTTACTTAGACAGAGTGTTAATTTTTGAAAATACTTCAGCCATTTTCACATTTAATATAAATACTTTATCATTTGATTTTATATATAAATACCTACTATCTTCTACATCATTACATGATATCAAATAATAATCTCCATATTCGGTATTATTGAACCATCCAGCTGTGTAATTTTCATTAAATTGTCCTTTTACTTTCTTACCAAAATCAAATTGATCGATGTATTTTATCTCATTAATTTCTGAATAATAAATGCTTTCTTCACTACATAATGGTGCCTTTATAGATATTTTTTCATTATCATAATTGACCATCGGTTCAGACTGAAAATCTACTATAGTAAAAGCAATTATCATAATAGGAAAAATAAGAATGAAAACAGAAATTAATTTGCTCATTTTTTTTGACATTTTCTAACGCCTCGGTTAATAAAATTTGTAGGTCTTAATGTACTGATCTTAGTATATCAGTCAGTCACATTTGCACATATTGACTTTAAATTAAGCGTGAACTATAATAATTGTGAACGATGGAACAACCAGTAAGCGGTTGTCCTTGGGTTTTATATGATTGAAATGACTATCTCAAACTTTTCCCGAGGCTGAGGTAGTTATTTTTTTGCACTTTTATCTATAATGATAAGAAGTAACTTTACAATGATTCCTATAATAGACACCATAAATGCTAACGATGTTAACACCACCATGACTGTTTCATATGCTGTCATTGCGCATCACCTCCGTTTTTCAGATTTTCCCAAAACTTCTAGGAATGTGAATTTCGAAGGATTGCGTACCTTCGTCATGACGACCAAGGATAACCACCTACCGTATACGGTTGTTCCACATAAGAATTATATCATATAAGCATATAACTGTAGGAGGTTATTAAGTATTAGAAAAAATAAAAAACCTATGAGAGTTGCTCTCATAGGTTTTCATATATAAACGAACTTTATGCTCGTTTTATTCCTGAAAAAGCTTCCATTAAGTTCTTTTCTGTTTGTGTTCCTGCGTATTTATTAGCCAAATGTATTCTCTCCTTTCATTCTTTGATAGGAACAATTCCTATTTATGTTCTAACTTTCGTTCTTTCTTTTGTCAATTAAAAAAGGAGAAAGAGAATTTCTCCTCTTATCACTAACATGATTGCAATAGAAAATGAACTCATATATGGAGAGGACTTAGTGATAGACACATTTCTATGTGCATTTTAATCATACTCTTTTTTTAAAATCAGCTTTTTATTTTGGAACAAATTGATCTTATTTGTATCTTCTTATTATACTATCTCTTGGATTATCTAAATGATATTCTTTAGCCCACTTTCTAAAATGTCGATTAATATATTGATTAAGTTGAACCATATCTCGTTTATTAAGATAGATGTCAACTAATCCAAGAGGATCTTCTAATGGATAATCTTTAATTCTTTCCATCATTTGATAAACAACTTCATTGTTCATAATTTGAAAAGAATAAGTATCATATTGTGTAATAACATCTAAATCCACATAATAATTCATAAATACTTCCATGAATCTCATAAGTCCAATTGAACTGGACATGGATAGTTTAAAGCATTTGACATCACTGTATTTTATTTCTGTCTGAACATATTGAAGAAAATCTTTATAAAAATATAAACGATCATAAATCGTTCCATAATCTAAAACATTATCTACTGCTATTTTAACTTTTTTTCTTTTAATATAATTATTAATTTTTTCATCTATATGATCTAAATCAAGTTGTCGTTGTTTTATCAAATCTTTTTTATTTTCCAAAACATCTCTAATTGATTTCTGTTTATTAATAATCTGTTTGATTTCTTCTATAGTGACGTCCATCTCTCTTAATAGGAGAATAAATTTAATTTTTGAAATATCATCTTGATTATAACATCGATAATTATTGTTATCTCTTGATGGTTTCACTAAACCTTCATTTTCATAATAAATTAATGTTTTCTTTGTAATATCTAACATTTCTTCTACTTCATGTGTTGTCATAACTATCACCTCTACTCATATTAAACAGTATGACCTTAGGATATAGTCAAGTATTTCTTACAATAAAGATAAATATAATACAATATACATATTTGAATAACTTCCATCTTTTAATCTAACCCCTTGTGGGATCATACCAACTTCTTTAAACCCTAACGATTTATAAGTGTGTAAAGCTGACTTATTACTTTCAGCAATAGCATTAAATTACATACCTCTAAAATCTGATTCCTTGGCTGTTTTAATAGAATGGTCCCCTAAATATTTTTCTAAATGTCTTTCTCTCATTGTTTTATCTAAAACATAAGACGCATTAGCGACATGTGAACATCTTCCGATATTATTAGGATGTAATATATAATATCCAACCAGTGTTTTATCAACATACATACAATTTACCGCATCTTGTTGAGAAATCATTTGATTAAATATTTCCTTACTTAATACGTCTGTTCCCGGAAAAGCAACACCATCTTCAATAATATCATTCCACATTATTCTCATTTTTTCTAAATTTTTATTGTTATAACTACTAAATTCAATATTTGATTATTCCGCTTTGGTTGATCACGCATTCTGATTAGGTTGACCAAGTGTTTCGATACTTTTGACCAACTAACCAATTTAATAAAATTCCGGCGGGGTTGTCCAACCATTCCGATGAACCTGACCACCCAAAAATCTTGACTGTAAAAAGTACATTCAGGATTGTTTTTGTTTATCTGCTTCTCATTGACTTAGAAGAGAGATGGAAGCAGAAAGGAAGTATTCGAAGAGGTAGAGAAGAAAACACT
>ENA-OUQF01001243-OUQF01001243.1-human-gut-metagenome-genome-assembly--contig:-NODE-1243-length-15792-cov-23.888225_pt1 | contig 15792 bp, 10 predicted proteins | sample MGYA00237947_ERZ548826 | MGnify/ENA primary metagenome ERZ548826 (study PRJEB26490, sample SAMN05194701) | human gut metagenome | biome: terrestrial biome; feature: human-associated habitat... | reverse complement strand
ACGGGCTGCGTAAGGTGGAGATGATTCCGGAGTCGTTGGAGCCTATGTGGCCGACGATGCGGGTGTCGCTTACGGGCTGTGACCGCACTGATTCCGCGGAAAGTAGAACGGGCTGCGTAAGGTGGAGATGATTCCGGAGCCATCAGCGTCTATGTGACCGACGATGCGGCGGGCGCGGACAGGCTGTGACCGCACTAATTCCGCGGAAAGTAGAACGGGCTGCGTAAGGTGGAGATGATTCCGGAGCCACCGGCGTCTATGTGGCCGACGATGCGGCGGGCGCGGACAGGCTTGCGGTTGTAGAAATCGGCAGCGCTGGAATCCAATGAGTTGACACGCACGACCTGGGCGGAGTGGATGAACTTGCCGTCACCGATGTACATCCCCACGTGCGTGATCCGCTCCCTGGTGGTGTCGGTCGCGGCCTTGCCCCAGAACAGAAGGTCGCCAGGAAGCAGACCGCTCCAGTCAACATCCCCGTTGTCCTTGAATATCCCCACATCCTCTCCGATCCTTGCCTGTTGGGAGGCGTTGCGCGGAAGGAGCACTCCGTTGGCGAAATATACGCTGCGGGTGAATCCGCTGCAGTCCACGTTCTTGATGGACGTGCCGCCCCACATGTACGGTACGCCGAGGAACCTGTAACCCGTGGTCAGAAGATCCTGCCTGAAATCATTCCCGGCCGTGGTTCTGTCCTTGCGGTCTTTGGCCCATTTGTAGAACACCGCGACATCTTTAGCGGGAACATAACCGGTCTTGCCTGACGGCAGCACGACTCCGACAAACTTCTTCTTCAGAACCGCCTGTCCCTCCTCATAGCCTTTGTAACGTCCTCCGGCATGCGTCCTGACACTGTACATGATTCTCACGATGTCTCCGAGCACGAAATCGGAGACAATCCTGGAATCCATCGAAGGCTCCTCGTAAATGTGTGAGAAAGCCGCTGTGCAGATGTATTTCGGAGCCTCAAGGTAGTCCTGAAGCTCTTCCTCGCTCATCGGCACGAGCCCCATCTCGTTGACCCAGGCCGTGTAAGGCTCCGGACTCTTTATCTTGACCCAGTAGCTTGACTTATCCAGGACCTCGACCACCGTCCCCATCAACGCCTGGTCTCCAAGCTCGGCGGCGTAGTCCGGTGCCTCGCGCATAAAGTTGGCGGAAAACTCAACCACAGCCCATTTCTTAGGGGCTTCCTGCGCTGAGGCGGCACAATTGAATGACAGAGCGACCGCGGCCGCCGAAGACAAAATTTTCAGGAATATGTTCATATCGACATCTGTTTATAATCAATAAACTGTTCTGCTTGAAATGCCCTTTCGTGGTTCAAACCAATCAAAAACCTTCTCTTTCCGGAACCAATGACGGATCCAACTTGTAAAAATATTCACAATTCATTAGTTTTGCAAGGAATATGTCGTACTTTTCGGTGGCACGTGTCGGGAAAAGGGGATAGGGCAATCACATCCGGACGTGGAACAGGAGTTCTCCTTAATGGATTTCTTTGAAAACCGAATGCCCGGAATAGGACAATCACAATTGAACGTGGAACTGAAGAGGACGCGAAGGAAAGGTGAATCGGAAGAAGGAGTAACGGCTGCATTATGTTTGGTTTTTCAGAAGGGAAAAGATACAATTCGTTCGTGGGTTATTACCGCCGCAGGTACGGTGAGCGGCTCCAGAAACTTGTTCTGGACGCAGGGTTCTCGTGCCCTAACCGGGACGGAACCGTGGGGCGGGGAGGGTGTACCTACTGCGACAACGCCGCTTTCCATCCTGGTTACAGTACTCCGGGGAAGCCGCTTCTGACACAGATTGACGAAGGAATAGAGTTCCAAAAGGTGCGATATCCGAGGGCGAGGCACTACCTGGCATATTTCCAGGCATATTCAAACACATACGGTCCGTTGGATCGGTTGAAGGCTCTTTATGAGGAGGTCCTGAGCCATCCGGAGGTGGTGGGGATCGTGATCGGCACGCGTCCGGATTGTGTCGATGAGAAGAAGCTGGACTATCTGGCTGGCTTGGCGTCGGGGCGTGTCCTTTCAGGGTGGCAAAGATCCCTTCGGCAGGCTCCGGGACCGACTGTCCAGGCTCCGGGACCGACTGTCCAGGCCCCGGTTCCGGATACCCTCACCGCCCCCATAGTGGTGGTAGAGTACGGCATCGAGTCCTGCCACGACAGCACCCTGCGCCACATCAACCGCGGCCACAGCTTCGAGTGCGCCCGCAAAGCCGTGGAAATGACTGCCGAAAGAGGCATCGACACCGGAGCCCACTTCATTCTCGGCCTCCCCGGCGAGACCAGAGAGATGCTCCTCGACCAATGCGGCCTTATCTCCTCCCTCCCGCTGCGCTCCGTCAAATTCCACCAGCTCCAGATCGTCAGAGGCACAGTGATGGAAAAGGAATATGCCGCCGACCCCTCAGCCTTCTACCGTCCCGGCCTTGATGAATATCTTGACTTTGTCATCGACATCCTCGAACGCCTGCGCCCCGACCTTTACATCGAACGGGTCGCCGGCGAGGTCCCGCCCCGCTTCGTGAACGACACCCCTTGGGGACTCGTCCGAAACTTTGAGATCCTCCGCCTTCTGGACAAACGTCTTGAGGAACGGGACACGTGGCAAGGCCGTTTATATTCAAAGCCTTGATTAATCGGCTGGCACAACTTTCGCTTGCCGGAAGGTCGGCTGTCGGGCCGGAAGCCGAATTTTTTGAGGCCATAGAGGCAGAACAACCCTCCGGCCAAGCCAACTATTGCGTGAAAATTCTTATATTTGTCAAATTTATTTGATTACAATGGCGAAGTTTGTAAACCGAGAGATTCCTGAAGGCCTCACCTTCGATGACGTTTTGCTGGTTCCGGCACATTCCGATGTACTTCCTCGTGACGTGGATGTCACAACAAATTTCACGACTGACATCAAGCTCCACACCCCGATCGTGTCGGCCGCGATGGACACAGTCACAGAAGCCGATCTTGCCATAGCGATGGCGAGGGCCGGTGGTATCGGTGTGATTCACAAGAATATGACCATCGAGCAGCAGTGCGAGCAGGTGCGTCACGTGAAGAGGGCTGAGAACGGAATGATCTACGATCCTGTGACGATCAGCCCGGACGCGAATGTCGGCAACGCCCTCGCGATGATGAAGAAGCATCACATCGGCGGCATTCCTGTCGTGGACGCCAACGGCTTCCTCATCGGAATCGTCACTAACCGTGACTTGAGGTTCCAGGAGGATATGCAGCTGCCGATTTCCGAGGTTATGACAAAGGAGAACCTCGTGACCGCGCCTAAGGGCATCACTCTGGCCGACGCCACGAAGATCCTCCAGCACAGCAAGGTCGAGAAGCTTCCTGTTGTTGATAATGACGGCAAGCTCGTCGGCCTGATCACCTACAAGGACCTTATGAAGATCAAGGACAACCCTATCGCCTCCAAGGACAGCAAGGGCCGCCTCCTCGTCGCCGCCGCCGCCGGAATCAAGTCCGACACGCTCGACAGGATCGGTCTTCTGATCGACGCCGGAGCCGACGCTGTTGTCCTCGACACCGCCCACGGACACTCCGAAGGTGTGCTCAGGATGATCAAGAAGGCCTGCGACGCCTATAAGGATTTCCAGATCATAGCCGGAAACGTCGCCACCGCCGCCGGTGCCAAGGCTCTCGCCGATGCCGGAGTCAAGGCCGTGAAGGTCGGAATCGGCCCGGGCTCGATCTGCACCACGAGAATCATCGCCGGAATCGGCGTGCCGCAGCTGACGGCCGTAATGGAGGCCGCATATGCCCTCAAGGGAACGGGCGTGCCTGTGATCGCTGACGGCGGTATAAGATATTCAGGAGACATCGTCAAGGCGCTTGCCGCCGGTGCCAGCACCATCATGGCAGGCTCCCTGCTCGCCGGAACGGAGGAATCCCCAGGCGAGACAATCATCATGAGCGGCCGCCGCTTCAAGTCCTACCGCGGAATGGGATCCCTCGAAGCGATGGAGCAAGGCTCGAAGGACAGGTATTTCCAGGACATGGAGTCCGACATCAAGAAGCTCGTACCAGAAGGAATCGTGGCCCAGGTGCCTTACAAGGGGACCGTCTCAGAGGTCGTCTATCAGCTTGTCGGCGGACTCAGGGCCGGAATGGGCTACTGCGGAGCGCATACTGTCGAGGAACTCAGGAACGCCCAGTTCGTGCGCATCACCAACGCCGGCTTCCTTGAGAGCCACCCACACGATGTGACCATCACCAAGGAAGCCCCTAACTATTCCCGCTAATCAATGATGCTCAGGAGGTTCCGCATATTCATGATGGCCGTCACCGTTGCCGCCCTTCCGTCCTGCAAGGCAATATCCTCGCTGATTCACGACGGGGAGGTTGTCGCCAGGCTGGGAGACCATAAACTCTATCGCTCGGAACTGGACGATGTGATCCCCAAGGGCACGTCTCCGGAGGACAGCGTGAACCTTGCGAACCTCTACATCAACTCGTGGGTGAAGGACAAGGCTTTCCTCGACATAGCCCAGCAGCGTCTCTCCAAGGAGGAAAAGGATGTCTCGAAGGAGCTTGAGGCCTACCGCCAGTCGCTTCTGCGGTACCGCTACGAGCAGCGCTACATCAACGAGCGCCTCGACACCACCGTCTCAAAAAAGCAGATTGATGAATATTATGGCTCCCACAAAGAGTCCTTCAAGCTGGAGCGGCCGATCCTCAAAGCCCGTTTTATGAATATTCCGAAAGATTCTCCGAATCTTCAGAAGATCAGGAAGCTGATGTCTTCGGACAAGGTTGAGGACGTGGTGGCCGCTGACAGCATCGCCTTCAATTCGACCCAGCGTTACCATGACTATTCCAGTGGCTGGATAGACGCGGTGAAACTGGCCGCCGAGTTCGGTGTGGACTATGTTCAGATGCTCTCACAGCGTAGCGGCAACTTCATAGAGATGCCGGACGGGGATGCCAACATCTCTGTCGCGTTCATAGTGGATTACCGGAGGGCCGGGGAGATCGCTCCGGTGGAATACTGTGAGGACAGGATAAAGGACATCATCATCAGCGGAAGAAAGCACGAGCTCCTGGCCGGTTTGGAACGGGACTTGATAGAAGACGCCAAGGTTAAGGAGAATTTTGAAATATATTCGAAATGATAAAGAAAACAGCAATCACCATCTTCGCCCTCGCAGCGACCTGCGCGATGGCTTCTGCCCAGAAATACAAGTACGTTGACAAGACCGTCGCCGTTGTCGGCAACGAGGCGATCATGATCTCCGACATCGAAGGGGCGGTCAAGGACCGCAGCGCCCAGGGCTTTTCATCAGACAGGAATGTCCGCTGCGAGGTGCTGGAATCGATTCTCGAATCGAAGATATTCCTGATGCAGGCCAGGATCGACTCTCTCACGGTCAATCAGGACATGGTTGAGGGAAGCCTTTCCCAGCAGGCGGACAGGATGCTGACCTACCTCGGCGGCGAGGACAAGGTTGAGGAATATTTCGGCAAGCCTCTCTACCGCCTCCGTCAGGAATGGCGCAAGCAGTACGAGGACATGAGCCTCACACAGCAGGCCCAGCAGGAGATCATGAAGAAGATCCCGGAGATGACACCTTATGATGTAAAGGAATATCTTGACACGGTTGACACCAAGAACCTTCCGATAGTTCCTATCAAGTACCAGCTCAGTCAGATCTGCCGTTATCCGGACCGCGAGGCCGCGAACATGGCCGTGCGCGAGAAGTTGCTGGACCTCCGCGAGAGGATCATCAACGGAGAGAAGTTCTCCACTCTTGCTCGAATATATTCGGAGGATCCGGGTAGCGCCCGTAAGGGTGGCGAGCTTGGAATGGCCTCGAAGTCAATCTTCTGGCCTGTGTTTTCAGACGCCGCTATGGCTTTGAAGCCGGGTGTTATCTCGCAGATTGTCGAAACTCCTGACGGATTCCACATCATCGAGGTCATCGAGAAGAAAGGCGACATGTTCAACGCCCGCCACATTCTGATGAAGCCTAAATACACTGATGACGACAGGGATAAGGCGTTCAAGACTCTGGACAGCCTCCGTACCGAGATCAACAATAACGCCGTGACGTTCCAGATGGCGGCGAACTTCTACTCACAGGATCCGGCCACCAGGACCAACGGCGGTCAGATGTCCGATCCGAACACCGGCTCGGCATATTTCGAGATTGACCAGCTCAAGCCGGAGGACTATCTGGCCATCAAGGACTTGAAGGAGGGCGAGATCTCCGAGCCTGTGGAGTCCACTGACAATGATGGCCGTCAGGATCAGGTCAAAGACTATGTCGTTGGAAAGACCATCTACAAGATCATCCGTGTTGACAAGATCATTCCGGCCCACACTGCGTCGTTTGAGGAGGATTTCAGCCAGCTTCAGGAGCAAGTCCGTCAAGACAAGCAGATGAAGGCCATCGATGACTTCCTCGCCGGCAAGATCAAGGAGACCCACATTGTCATCGACCCGATGTTCAAGGACTGCGAGTTCCGTCGTCCGGGTTGGGCTTCAAAGTTCTCTGAAGACTGATGCTTGCGAGACGTCTGGCATATTCATTAATCCTTCTGCTGGTTTCGTTCGGCCTTTTCGCCCAGAACACCGAGCAGAAGGACAGTCTTGTGCGCCTGCTGGGATGTGATGAGCTTCAGCAGGTCGAGGAATATGGCCAGAGCTACAGGAAGGCTTTGGGACATGCCAGATTCGAGCACAATTCAACTCTTCTGATCTGCGACACCGCCTTGTGGAATGTCAACCAGAATGTTATAAACGCTTTCGGCAACGTCCAGATCATTCAGAACAACACAGTGCTCAGCAGCGAGAGCCTCGACTATCTCATCGACCAGAACCTCGCTCAGTTCAGAGGCGCGCTGGTCCAGCTTAGGGACAAGGACGGGAACACCCTGCGTACCACTGACCTGGACTATAACACCAAGGACAGTGTGGCCGTGTTCAGGAACGGCGGTGCCTTGCGCGACAAGGACGGCCAGATCATCGAGAGCGATGACGGCCATTACTATTCCAAGCTCAAGACGTTCAGTTTCACGAACAACGTCAACATGTACACTGACTCGATATTCGTGAAGACTGATGATCTGGACTACAACACAGGCACGAACGTAGCCACTTTCGGAACCGGCACCAACGCATGGAGGGACAACAACATGCTTTCTTCTCAGGCCGGTTTTTACGAGCGGACTTTGGAAAAGTTCACGTTCTTCAGGAACGTGCATATTCTTACCGAGAACCAGGAGGCATGGGCTGACACCTTGGTATATTACCGGGTTCCGAACAATGTGGAGATGTTTGGCCATGTGGAACTGCTTGACACGACTCGCAATGTGGCCGCGGTGGCCGGTTATGTGCAGTATATAGATTCCTTGTCATTCATAAAGTTGACCCGTGAGCCGGCTGTGATAGCGATCAGCGAGCAAGGGGAAAAGAGAGATACAGCTTACATCGGTGCGGACACATTGATTCTGCGCTCCATACCGAAATGTGATGTGGATTCATCGGAGATTTCCAATTCGGCAAGCCGTCTGAAAGAGATAAACGTGGATCCTGTCACGGAGTACCGTCGCAAGGCCTACGAGGCAGCCAAGGCCGCGGCCGAAGAGGCTCGCAAGAAGCGGGAAGAGGAAGACCCTAACGCCGCCGGAGCCTCCGACAGAGGCGCCTCCGCTGTCAAGCCAGGTGGAAAACCGACCGGGAAACCGGCTGGCAAGGCAACTGGAACGGCTACAGGAAAGACGGCGGGAACAACGGCTGGAAAGACAGGTGATAATTCAGGAGGAAAGGCGATCTCGAAATCCGGAAAACTGTCAGGTGACGCGATGATCGGCGATCCTGTGACGAAAGGCCGTCAAGGCCTTCCCGCTCCATGGGATGATGTCATTGAATATGCTCCTCCACGGTTCCAATTGCCGGACACCCTGAAAACGTCGCCCGACACTGTACGTGTTCCAAGCGACAGTCTGGCGGCGAAGACCCTTTCCGCGGTCACTGAACCTGTTTCGGTCACTGAGCCTGCCGAAGTGACCGATCCGCAATCACCGGATTCCCTGACCGTCCCTACGGATTCCCTGACCGTGCCGGGTGATTCCCTGCATGTTCCCACTGACTCTTTGTCTTTGGCCCCCAAGGATTCCACGAAGATCAGTTTCATCTATGGCATACGTAACGTCAAGGTGTTCCGTAACGACATGCAGGTCGCATGCGACTCTCTTGCCTACACGGATCTTGACTCTTTGATAAGGTTGTATGAAAACCCGATTGTCTGGAATGAGATCAAGCGGCAGTACAGTGCCGACAGTATAACCGTCATTGTCAAGAACCAGTCCATTGACCGCGCCAGCTTGATGTCCAATGCCTTTATAATAGTGCAGGAGGACACCTTGTCCTATGACCAGATCCGTGGAACAGAGATGATGGCATACTTTGACAGTACCGGTGCGTTGAGGCGGTTCGACTCGATGGGTGGCGCGTCCGGAGTCTTCTACATCGAGGAGAACGGAAGTCTGGCCACCGTCAACAAGTTCGAGTCAAAGATGTTGACCGCGACATTGAAGGACGGTAATATTCAGGACTTGAACTACTTCGATGCCGTGAAGACAGATGCCTACCCGGTCGTCCAGATGAAAAAGGACGAGAAGATTCTGAAGGGATTCGACTGGCAGCCGGACAAACGTCCCAAGGGACCGGAGGACATCACGCCATATAAGCCGCGAGAGTCCCAGAGGAAAGTCTATGAGAATGTGCCGAGAGCCGAATTCGCGCAGACGGACATCTACTTCCCGGGCCACATGAACAGCGTCTATAAGATGCTGGCCAGACAGGATTCCTTGAAACGGGTCCGTAACGCTGAGCGCAGAAGGCTTGAGGCCGAGCGCAAGGCTGAGGCTGCCAGGATTGCCGACAGCCTTAGGATCGTTGCCGCCGCCGACAGCCTTGCTTTGGCGGACAGCCTTGCCCGTGCCGACAGTCTGGCTCTGAGAGACAGCCTTGCCAGCCGTGATTCTTTGGCGCGACAGGACAGTCTTGCCGTGAAGGACAGCCTTGTGGTTTCAGATTCGTTGTCGGTCAGCAAGGCCGATTCATTGGCCAATGATCCTTCGGCCATAAAGAAGGCTGAGCAAGAACGCAAAAAGGCTGAGAGAGAGAAGGCGCGAAAAGATCGTCAGGCGGCCAAGGAGGCCAGATGGGCTGAACTTGACGCCCGTGATGCCGCCAAGGCTAAGGCCAAGGAGGAGAAAGCGTTGAAGAAGAAGCGTCAGAGGACCCTCAAGACATTGAAGGCGATGGAGAAACGTCGTGCTAAGGAAGAGAGGATGCTTGAACGCTACAAGGCTCGTTACGAAAAACAGAAAGCCAGAAAAGCCGCACGGAAAGCCGGTAAAAAATAAGGACTGACCTGAAGGCCAGTCCTTGATCCTTTATAATAGAATCCTTTTTTAGAGAAGTTTCTTCTTGAGGGCGTCGATCATGTCCACGGTCATGGTCTCCAGATCATAGGACGGTGTCCATCCCCACTCCTCGCGGGCGCAGGAATCATCCATCTTGTCCGGCCAAGAGTCAGCGATCGCCTGACGTACCGGATCCACCTCATAGCGCATCTTGAATCCAGGAATATGTTCCTGAATCTTGTGGTAGATAATCTCCGGATCAAAGCTCATGGAGGCGATGTTGAACGAGTTGCGGTGTTTCAGCTTGGAAGGATCCGCGTTCATGATGTCCACGGCGGCCTTCAGCGCGTCAGGCATGTACATCATGTCCATGAATGTCCCGGCCGCGATAGGGCAGACAAACTCTTCGCCTTTTACTGCCGCATAGTAGATCTCAACGGCATAGTCTGTCGTGCCGCCTCCAGGAAGTGTCACATTGGAAATAAGTCCAGGGAACCTTACCGAACGGGTGTCCACACCGTATTTGGTGTGATAATAGTCACTCAGCAACTCGGTGGCCACCTTGGTCACGCCGTACATCGAACGAGGCCTCTGGAGCGTGTCCTGAGGAGTGTTCTGATGCGGAGTCTCAGGGCCGAACGAACCGATCGAGGATGGAGTGAACACAGCGACATTGTTCTCCCTTGCGATCTCAAGAATATTCATGAGTCCGTCTATCTGGATGTGCCATGCCAGCTGCGGCTTCCTTTCCGCGACAGCCGAGAGCAGGGCGGCAAGATTGTAGATTGTGTCGATGTTGTACTTCTTCACGATGCCCAGAAGTTGCTCACCGTTGCAGACATCAGCCTCCTCGGCGGGACCGCTCTCAAGCAGAACACCCTTTGGCTCAGCACCTTTGATGTAGCCGGCGACAACGTTGCCATCCGGGTACATATTCCTGATTTTCATTGTCAGCTCCGAACCGATCTGTCCGGTCGAACCTATCACTAGTACATTTTTCATTGCGGATCGCTTGTTTATTGCTAAATTAGCAAGTGCAAATTTACATTATTTTCTGACAAGAGCCCTTATTTATAATAAAATATTATCGATTTTGTCAAAAATTAATATATTTGTCAGTGCGAAATCGAAACGTTTTAAAATTTTATCAATATGTACGGAAAATTCCAGGAACATCTACAGGCAGAGCTTGCCTCCATCAAGGAAGCCGGACTCTACAAGAACGAGAGAAACATCGCCTCCGCCCAATCCGCCGAGATCACTCTCCAGGACGGCAGCAAGGCTCTTAACTTCTGCGCCAACAACTATTTAGGTTTGGCTGATTCCCCGAGGCTCATCGAGGCAGCCAAGAAGGCTATGGACGAGAGGGGATTCGGAATGTCCTCTGTACGTTTCATCTGCGGAACCCAGGATCTTCACAAGGAGCTTGAGGCTGCCATCTCCGACTTCTTCCACACAGAGGACACCATCCTCTACGCATCATGCTTCGATGCCAACGGTGGGGTGTTCGAGCCTCTGCTCACGGCTGACGACGCCATCATCTCAGATTCCCTGAACCACGCCTCCATCATCGACGGAGTGCGTCTTTGCAAGGCTGTCCGTTACCGTTACGCCAACGCTGATATGGCCGACCTTGAGCGTTGTCTCCAGGAGGCTCAGGCCCAGAGGTTCCGCATCATCTGCACCGATGGAGTCTTCTCAATGGATGGCAACGTCGCTCCGATGGACAAGATTTGCGAGCTGGCCGAGAAGTATGACGCCCTCGTGATGGTTGATGAGAGCCATTCCGCCGGCGTTGTCGGCAAGACCGGCCACGGAGTCGCAGAGCAATATGACTGCTATGGCCGCATTGACATATTCACAGGCACCCTCGGCAAGGCGTTCGGTGGCACCGTCGGCGGATTCACCACAGGCCGCAAGGAGATCATCGATATGCTCCGCCAGCGCTCCCGTCCGTATCTCTTCTCCAACTCTCTGCCGCCTATGATCGTGGCCGCAGGCATAGAGATGTTCAAGATGCTCAAGGAAAGCAACGAGCTTCACGACCGCCAGCAGGAGAACGTGAACTACTTCCGTGACAAGATGTTGGCCGCCGGCTTCGACATCAAGCCGACCCAGAGCGCCATCTGCGCCGTGATGCTCTACGATGCTCCTCTGTCCCAGAAGTTCGCCGCCAAGATGGCCGAGGAAGGAATATTCGTGACCGGCTTCTACTATCCGGTTGTCCCTAAGGGCCAGGCCCGCATCCGCGTCCAGCTCTCAGCCGCCCACAAGCGCGAGCACCTCGACAAAGCCATCGCCGCCTTCATCAAAGTCGGCAAGGAACTCGGTGTCATCAAATAACCTTTCTTTGAATATCCCGACGGTCTTCCTGAGCCTCCCTCGTCGCTTCGACAGGCTCAGCGACCAACTGGAACCAAAGCCCCGGACGCTGAGCCAGTCGAAGCGCCCGGGGCTTTTGGCTTACCTTTAGCTGAAGATCAAGGCAGTCCCTGAGCCAACGGTGCGCTGAGCTTGCCGAAGTCTCAAAGGGGGAGACTGTCTTAAAAGTAAAAGTACCCCCAGTGAGGATTGAAAATTCGTTGTCGCCCCTGTATAGGGGTACAGACTTTTCTACTCTCGCCGAGACTTTTCAGACAGTCTGGGGGGGACCGAGGGAATGCGCCTGCGTGGCGTTTAATTGCTTAGTAACCAATAAAATAAACATTCTCGTGGTTCGGTTTTGTCCACCACGAGAATGCTTTTATTGTTGATAACCAGTTGGTTATCTGCCACGGAAATTTACTCCGCGTAGAGCGAGATGATGTTTAGGATGACCTGAGAGGCCTTCTCGATGCTCTGGAGAGGAACGAACTCCATCTTGCCGTGGAAGTTCAGGCCGCCGGCGAAGATGTTCGGGCAAGGCAAGCCCTTGAAACTGAGGTTAGCCCCGTCGGTACCGCCACGGATCGGCTGGATCTTAGGCTTGATTCCGGCCATCTCCATAGCCTTCACGGCTTTCTCGACAACGTGATAGTGCGGCTCAACCTGCTCGCGCATATTGTAGTACTGATCTTTGATCACAGCCGTCGCCGTACCATCGCCGTACTTCACATTGATGAAGTCCACGCACTTCTGCATAATAGCCTTCTTGCTCTCGAACTCCTTGCGGTCGTGGTCACGGATGATGTAGGTGACATCCGCCTCCTCGACCGTTCCGTTGAACCCGACGATATGGAAGAACCCTTCGTACCCTTCGGTATATTCAGGTCTCTGCTGGACCGGCAGCAGTCCGTTCAGTTCCGTCGCTATCAGAATGGCGTTCTTCATCTTGCCCTTGGCGTAGCCAGGATGCACATTCCTTCCTTGAATATGTATCTTCGCCGAAGCCGCGTTGAAATTCTCGAACTCCAGCTCTCCGATCTCGCCGCCATCCATCGTGTAGGCATATTCAGCCCCAAACTTCTTGACATCGAACTTAACGACTCCGCGTCCGATCTCCTCGTCTGGCGTGAACCCGATCTTGATCTCACCGTGCTTGAACTCAGGATGCTCCACGATGTACTGCACCGCGTCCATAATCTCCGCCACACCGGCCTTGTCGTCCGCGCCAAGCAGTGTGGTGCCGTCCGTGGTGATCAGCGTCTGACCCACGTAGTGAAGCATCTCCGGGAACTCCGAAGGCTTCAGCGCCAGGCCCGGCACACCTTTTAAAGGAATATCCCCGCCGTCATATTCATTGATTATCTGAGGTTTGATGTCCGCGCCTGATGCGTCCGGAGCGGTGTCCACGTGGGCGATGAAGCCGATCGCCGGCACTTTCGCCTCGATGTTCGAAGGGATCGACCCCATCACGTAACCATATTCATCCAGAGTGGCTTCCACTCCGAGAGCCTGAAGCTCGTCGCGCAGCATCCGCAGCAGATTGAGCTCTTTTTCCGCCGAAGGCTGGCTCTCTGATTCCTCGTTCGACTGAGTGTCAACGCTGACGTACCTCAGGAACCTGTCCAAAACTTTTTCCATGTTGTTGTTATTTTCTGGTCGCCGAGCCTGTCGAAGCGGCTTTCATAACGGCACTTCGGCAGGCTCAGTGGCCGTTTGTTTATTCCTTAGCCCTCAAAGAAGCGATCACCGTGTAGGCGATGATTCCGATGAACGGAATGATCGCTATGGCCTCGCCATACTGCGCGTTCCAATCCGCCATGAACCAATCCACGTTGAAGAACTTCAGCAGCGCGCTCACGACACCCATCAACGCGCCGCCGGCGATGAATCCCGAAGCGATCAGCGTACCCTTGTTCAGACGCGCCTCGTTCAGAGCCTTGTCCTTCGAGCGTGTGCTCACGTACCAGGAAATCGCGCCGCCGACCAGCAACGGCAGGTTAAGATCGATAGGAATGAACATTCCAAGCGCAAACGCCAATGCCGGTATCTTGAAGAAAGTCAGCACGATGGCCAGCACCGCACCGATTCCGTAAAGCAGCCACGGAGCGCCTCCGCCGTTCATCATCGGCTGGATCACCGCCGCCATGGCGTTGGCCTGAGGAGCCACGAGAGCCTGGTCGCCGACGAATCCGTAGGTCTTGTTCAGCACGAGCATCACGCCGCAGACTGTCGCCGCCGCGACAGCCACACCCACGAACTTCCAGCCTTCCTGCTTCTTAGGCGTGCTTCCGATCCAGTAACCGATTTTGAGGTCGGTGATGAATGAACCTGCGACCGAAAGCGCCGTGCAGACAACTCCACCGATGATCAAGGCCGCGGCCATACCAGCGTTGCCCTTAAGTCCCACAGCCACAAGGATAAGCGCGGCGATGATAAGCGTCATAAGTGTCATTCCGCTCACTGGGTTTGTTCCCACGATGGCGATGGCGTTGGCCGCCACGGTAGTGAACAGGAACGAGATGATCGCCACGATCAGCAGCCCGACAACTGCCTGCCAGATGTTGTTCACAACTCCTCCGAACGCGAAGAAAGCGAACACAGCCAACAGCGTCAGCACAATGCCGAACACAATGGTTTTCATAGGAATATCCTCCTGTGTCCTCTCGGTGTTCTCAACCTTTCCTCCCTTCTTGCCGAACTCGCCGACAGCCAGTCCCACAGCCGACTTGATCACACCGAACGACTTGATGATGCCGATGATTCCGGCGGTCGCGATGCCACCGATGCCGATGTGCCTTGCATAATCCTTGAATATCTGGTCAGGGCTCATCTCTCCGATTGTCATTGTCACTCCGGTGTTCATCAGATCAATCACCTGTCCGCCCAAGATGAGGTTCATCAGCGGGATGATCACCAGCCACACCAGGAAACTGCCGCAGCAGATGATGAAGGCATATTTCAGGCCCACGATGTAGCCGAGGCCCAGCACAGCCGCTCCGGTGTTCAGTTTCAGAACGACCTTCGCCTTGTCAGCGATTGTCTGTCCGAATCCCATCACGGTGGTGCTGACCGTATCCGCCCACGCACCGAAAGTGCTGACAATGAAGTCATAAAGACCTCCGATGAGACCGCTCACCAGAAGCGTTCCAGCTCCCTTGCCGCCGCCTTCGCCGCTAACGAGGATCTGTGTCGTGGCCGTGGCCTCAGGGAAAGGATATTTCCCGTGCATCTCTTTCACGAAATATTTCCGGAAAGGGATGAGGAACAATATTCCTAAAACACCGCCGAGCAGCGACGAGAGGAACATCTGCATAAAGTTGACATCAACTCCAAGAATGTAGATGGCAGGAAGTGTGAATATAGCGCCCGCCACCACAGCTCCGGAGCAGCCTCCGATCGACTGGATGATGACGTTCTGTCCCAGACCTTCCTTCTTGCCGAGTGCGCTTGTCAGACCCACCGCGATGATCGCGATCGGGATCGCCGCCTCGAACACCTGTCCCACGCGCAGCCCCAGATAGGCCGCCGCCGCGGAGAAGATGACCACCATCAGCAATCCAAGGGTCACTGAATATGGCGTGACTTCCGCCCATTTCCTCTCCGCCCCCAAGAGCGGCTTGTACTCCTCGCCCGGTGCCAGCTCCCTTTGAGCGTTCTCCGGTAAAGCATTTCTTTTTTCTTCCATTGATCGTTATTTTGTTTTCATTTCTTTCTTGTCATTCCGTCCGGCCCCCTTGATAGGCTCAGGGTCCGGTGTCGGTCGCTGAGCCTGTCGAAGCGCACCGACAAAAAACAAATATACTATATTAAGGTGAAAATCCCCACTCATCGAAAATTTTTATAAAAAAATGTCAAAAAAAATTTGGAGGTAAAGAAAAAGTGCGTATCTTTGCAGCCCGTTTCGGAAGAAGCGGTACAAAAATAAGTTCATTGACAATACTGAGAGATTACAACGAGGTAAGTGAAAAGAAAAAAAGGATTAGCCGAAATAGAGATAGAATAGGTTGATACAATTTCACAACAACGAA
>ENA-OUQF01001239-OUQF01001239.1-human-gut-metagenome-genome-assembly--contig:-NODE-1239-length-15807-cov-10.954165_pt1 | contig 15807 bp, 14 predicted proteins | sample MGYA00237947_ERZ548826 | MGnify/ENA primary metagenome ERZ548826 (study PRJEB26490, sample SAMN05194701) | human gut metagenome | biome: terrestrial biome; feature: human-associated habitat... | reverse complement strand
GGGGCGGTTATTATTGGAACGGCGGGTTTCATTGCGCCCGCCGGAAGTTCGCTTCTGATTTTCGTCCATGGATGGTTCCTCTTTCGGTTGAGATTTCAACGGCTGCTTTTCTGCGGCCGGTTTTTCTTTTTTGGGTCTGGCCGGTTTCACGGCCTTGGCGGGCTGTTCCGGCTTGGCAGCCGGGGCCTCAGCTTCCGCCTTGGGCTTTTTGCCCCGCACCGGCGGCTCCTTCTTGGCGGGGGCGGGCACGCCGTCCCACGGGTGGCCGGACACCACCGGGATCTTCTGGCGGTTCAGCTTTTCGATGCCGGCCAGATACTCCTGCTCCTCCGGAGCGCAGAAGCTGATGGCGGTGCCGTCTGCGCCCGCGCGGGCCGTGCGGCCGATGCGGTGGACGTAAGTTTCCGGCACTTCGGGCAGGTCGTAGTTGAAGACATGGGACAGCTCGCTGATGTCGATGCCGCGGGCGGCGATGTCGGTGGCGACCAGCACCTTGGTCTGCCCGGCCTTGAAGCCTTCCAGCGCGGCCACACGAGCGGACTGGCTCTTGTTGCCGTGGATGGCGGCGGCAGGGATGCCCTGCTTGTTCAGGTCTTTTGCGATCTTATCCGCGCCGTGCTTGGTGCGGCTGAAGACCAGCGCGTTCTGCACCGGCGGATTCAGGTTCTGGATGAGCCACGGCAGCAGGAATTTCTTGTTGCCCTTCTCGACGAAGTACAGGCTCTGGTCGATGCGGTCCACCGTGCTGGACACGGGGTCCACCTTGACGAAGGCGGGGTCGTGCAGGATGCCCGCCGCCAGCTGCTCGATCTCCTTGGGCATGGTGGCGCTGAACATCAGGTTCTGGCGCACTTTGGGCAGCTTTGCGATGACCTTCTTCACGTCATGCACAAAGCCCATGTCCAGCATCCGGTCGGCCTCGTCCAGCACGAAGATCTCAATACTGCCGAGGTCGATGAGCCCCTGCCCCACAAGGTCGTTCAGGCGGCCGGGGCAGGCGATGAGGATATCGACGCCCTTTTTGATGGCTGCCACCTGCGGGGCCTGACCCACACCGCCGAAAATGACGGTGCTGCGCAGGGAGAGGTACTTGCCGTACATTTCAAAGCTCTCGCCGATCTGCAGAGCCAGCTCACGGGTGGGGGTGAGGATCAGGGCGCGGACGGCCCCTTTCTTCTTCGCAGGGTTCGCGGTCAGGCGGTCGAGCATGGGCAGCGCAAAGGCTGCGGTCTTGCCGGTGCCCGTTTGGGCGCAACCCATCAAGTCCCTCCCGGCCAGCACCGGCGGGATGGCCGATGCCTGAATGGGCGAGGGGGATTCGTAACCCGCCTCCGCAACGGCACGCAGCAGCGGGGCGGACAGATTCAGTTCGTTAAAAGTCATGGTTCTCCTGTATCAATGAAATGTTTCCCTCTTTGCCAGAAGCTCCCCCTGCTGGGGGAGCTGGCATTTCGTAACGTTTATTCTTTGATCTTACGGCACTCGATGTAGTACCGCTTTTCCTCCGCATGGCCCATGCTGAAGGTCTTGCGGGGCAGCACGCCGCCCATCACGATGCCTTTGAACAGGTCGCTCTTTTCAAAGGGCGGCAGCAGGAAGGCCACGCCGCCCTGCTGTTTGCACAGGGCACGGACGGCGGACTCGTCGTGGACGTAATCCACGCGGGCCTCGATGTGGCGGGCCATAAAGTATTCGATGAAGGTGTCGATGGTGCCGACGGTCAGGGGCGCGACGGGGCGCTCGAAGCTGAGCACGTTGGCAATGTGGGGGCCCGCCAGCGTAAAGGACTGCTGCTTGGCATCGCCGAAGCAAATGCCCGCGTTGTTGGAGTCGCTCCACGCGATGAGGGCCAGCAGCACCGCGCCGCAGTCCACATTGAACAGCACGCGGTGGATGGGCTCGATCTCAATGGCCGGGGAGTGGACGTTGCACACCTCGGCAAGGCACCACCGGGCCGGGTGGTGTTCCCGCTGCTCCGGGGTCAGGGTGGGCTTCAGCTCCTCCCAGCAGGCCTTGGCGGAAGCCAGCGAGTGATTGCCGTCGCCGACGGCCAGCGTCAGCGGCGCGGCCCCCTTGGCCTCCGGGTATTTGGCGTCAAAGGCTTCCTGACTGCCCAGTTGCTGCAAGGCGGCGTCGATCTGGGCCAGCAGCGCCGGGTCCTCCACGGCCCAGCCCGCAATGTGGCCGCCGCCCAGCATCAGTTCGCCCTCGTAGACTTTGCGCAGCTGCGCCTTTTTCTCACCGATAGGCTCGATGAGGGTGCAGTCCGGGTCGTCGGCCAGCATCATGATGTGGGGCGTTTCGAGGCTGGCCCCCCGCCGGACGGCCATCCGGGGCGGGATGCGGCTCTCTACCGTGTGCTCGCTGGGGCGGATGTCCGCCTTGGCGCCCTCGGCGTAGCTGTAGGCTTCGAGGTCGATCTTGCCCACGAGGCCCTGCCGCACCCGGCCGCTCTGCTCGGTGCGCTCCACGTAGATGAAGCCGTCCACGGCGCGGGTCAGCACCGACTGGGTGTATTCGTCCATGGTCGCATGGATCGTTTCGATCTTCCGGGGGACATCCTCGTCTTCCAGATACACTTCCGGCAGGATCAGGTTCAGCGCACTGGGTGAACCTGCCGCTGCCCATTCCGCCTTTTCCCAATAGGAGCGGTCGCTGGTGAACTGGTCACAGGCCACGCAGCCCCACTGCTCCAGTTTGATCTGCTCCGACGGCAGCAGGATATGTGCCGGGGAAAAGCAGGATGTTTTTTTCATATCACATTCCTCCCTCTCATGAAAGGGTTTCGCAGGTTCATTCAAAAATTCCAGCCGTCGGGTCCCACACGACGACATGTTCCGCACCAGCCTCGGTCTGGCTCTGGATAAGGGCGGTGTGCTCCTCGTCGGTCATGGTGGAAGCCGAGGGCACCCGCACCAGCAGGTTCTTCACCCCCAGCTCCACCGCCGGGACGCCCAGCGTCGGGGAGGTGCCGGTCACCTCGGCCAGTGTATAGCTGTACCAGAGGGTCACGCTGCCGCCGAAACGCTGTTCCCACGCGGTGATGTCTGCCGTCAGCTGGTCGGCGCGGCCCACACCGTTGGTGGAGCCGTAGTCCTGCTTGCTGCTGGTAGAGGAGGGGAACTGGACATTTTCCAGCACGATCTGGTCAAAGCCCGCCGTGTGCAGCTCGTCGATGAGGTCGCCGATGTACTGCACCGCCTCGGCGGCATAGGGGTTCAGCCACGGATTGCCGCCAGCGGACGCCTTATTGTCCAGCCAGAGGTACTCCTGATTCTTATACCGGATGGCCATGGCGTGATCCACGCGGGCACCGGCAGGGTCCCGGAAGGCGGCAAGCTTCGCCACCGGGATCAGACCCTCGTCCTTGAGGATGGAGGCCACCTTGGCCGGGTCCACCGTCACGCCGGCAGGGCTGGCCGCTGCAGCGGGCACCTGCGAAGCGTAATAGACGGCGCCGGCGGCATCCTTCAGGGTGACGACCGCGTACTTCGCGCCCTGCGCAGCGAGCTGCTGGGCTGCGGCGCGGATGGCGGCATCATCGGTCAGGGTCGTGAGGTCGGCCTCTGCCCAAGCGCCCTCCACGATGGCGGTACCGTCCACAGCGGGCGTCACCACCTCCGGCTGGGCCTCCGAAGAAGCTGCCGGTTCCTCCGCCACGGACGACGCTGTGCTCTCGGCTGCGGACGAAGCGCTCCCGCCCGCCGGGGAGGAGGCGGAAAGATCCCGGTTGCGCACGACGGTGTACCACGTATGAGTCGCCCAGTCCAGCACATGCGGCGCGGCCACCCATGCAGCGGCCAGCACCACGAGGACCAGCACCGCGATGCCAATGCCCTTTTTCACCCGCATCTCGCGGCTGTAAAAGCTGCGCCGGTAGCGCTTGACCTTCTGGCGTTTTGGATATTTTGCCATAATGAACCACCCTCCCTTGGGGTCTTTACAAGATCACGGAATGGCCGGTAAAGCCATAGATGGCCAGCGCCAGCACACCGATGTAGATCAGCGTGATGGGCAAGCCGCGAAACGCTTCCGGGATGGCCCGGCTGCGCAGACGATTCTGGGCTTCCGTCACCAGCATGACGGCCAGCAGATAGCCGAGGCCGCTGCCAAGGCCGAAGCCGATGGACTGCTCCAGCGTAAAGCTCTGGGTGCGCTCGACCAGAACGGTGCCCAGCACGCCACTGTTCACGGCGGCGATGGGCAGGATGCGGATGAGCTGGCCGCTGCGCGGGCCCTTGGCCAGCTTCAGGACCACCAGCTCAAACAGGCAGACCACCGCGATGCACCCAAGGTACACCACCGGGCGAAGCTGGGCGCGGTTGGGCAGCGGGGCGAGGAGGCGGCCCGCATAAAAGGCCAGCGGAGCCACCAGTACCTGCGTGATGCAGAGCATCAGCGCGAACCACCAGCTGCTGGTCCGCTTGTCGCCGACCAGTTGGACAAGGCGGGAAACGCCGAGGCCGCGGGTGAAGATGGCATTCTGGGCAAAGATGGCCAGCACCGCGTAGCTGAAGAACACGCCCACAAGATGCAGCACTTCGCTCATTCTTTCTCCTCCTTCCCGCTCTCTTGGCTCTGGGGATGTACGGCCAGATAGCCGCGCGCCTCATTTTTCAGGTATTCGCGCTGTTTGCGGGCCAGCGCACGCCAGACGGCGCACACCACGCCCAGCACGATGAAGCCGCCCGCCGGCATACTGGCCATGGGCAGGATGGAGCGGCTCAGCTCCACGCCGAACACGGTGCCGAAGGCCAGCCACTCGCGGACGCAGCCAAGGATCAGCAGGAGCAGCGCGTAGCCCAGCGTGATGCGCAGACCTTTCGAAACAGCCTTGTGCATGGACTCCTGCACCCGGCCAAACCGGTAGGTCAGCAGCGGCTCCACCACCAGCATGGGCAGGTAGACGCCCATCGTCAGCAAGTCGGTGCCGAACAGCATGTTCAGGATGGGGTAGGCGGCGAGGTAGACCACCGCCGCACTGCCGCTGTACACAAAAGCACGGGGCAGCAGCTTCTTTTCCAGCTCCTCCGGCTCCGGGCGCTCGTCCCGCAGCGGGCACAGGCGGCTCAGAAGGCACGCCAGCATCCGGGAAGGCGTCAGCAGCAGGGCCACGGCTACCGCCAGCATCGCGGCGTTTTTGCCCGAAGTGGCAAGGACCACCAGCGGAGCCAGACCCATGCCCTGCATCACGACAGGGTTGTTTTTGAAAATGCGGTCATGGTGCGCGAACTTTTCAGGGTCGCGCGCGATCGCTTCGGCAATATGACGTCTCATTCCGCATCCTCCTTCCGGTTCAGCAGCCGATAGAGGCGGGTCTCGGTGCGGTCCAGCCAGCCGGAAATGCTGTTGACCGTGAGCAGCGCAAAGCAGACGCCCGTATCATAGACGCCGAAATAGCGGAACCCCATGGTCGTGGCACCCACCAGCACGCCGTACAGGATGCGGCCGATGCGATGGTGGGCGCAGGTGTAGGGCTCGTTGAGCAGGAACACCGCGCTGAAGAGCATCGCGCCGGTCAGCAGCTCGTCCCGCACACACTGCAAACGGGAGAGCAGACCTGCCGCGAAAGAGGCGTCCATCAAACCCACCTGACGGGGGAAGAAGAAGGCAATGAGGGCGCTCGTCACCAAGAAACTGACGGTCGCGCTCAGGCGGGTATCCTTCTGCAGCCAGAGGAAGAACCCGCACGCTAAGATCACCAGCGCAGCGCCGGTGCCCATGGGGGCGGCGTACTCGCCCAGCCCCAGCGACAGGGAGCCGATGTTCAGGATGCCGCCGCTGCGCAGAGTCTGGGAAACGGTGTCGGACACCGGCACGCTGGAAGCGTCCCACAGCGGGATGTTCGTGTAGGGCTGCGGGTAGCGGAACACCTGTTCCGGCCACGACACCGCCGCCACCGTGTAGCCGACAGCCGCCGGATTGAAGGGATAGCTGCCGTAGCCGCCGAAGACCTCCTTGCCGATAAGGACACCGGCCAGCACGGCGGCGATGAGAACGTACCAGTCCACCGTCACCGGCATCAGCAGCGCGATGAGGAGGGCAAAGCTCTCGTTGGAGCAGTCCTTGGGTTGGTAGACGCGGCGGCGGAGCAGCGAGACCAGACGGTCGCAGAGGTTGCCGGTCAGCAGGGCCGCGCCGCAGAGCAGCAGCGGCCGCAGCCCGTACAGGAAGCAGGACACGCACAGCAGCGGCACCACCATCCAGCAGAGGTGCTTGTAGTAATGGCCGGTCTTGGCCAGCTCCCGCTCCTGCGCACGGATCAAAGTTTCATCCATGGTGCGGCTCCTCTCACAGAGCGGCCAGACGGCGCACAGCGGCCGCCGGGTCGGCTGCGCCGAAGACGGCGCTGCCCGCCACGAGGATGTCGGCCCCCGCTTCCACGCAGAGGGGCGCGGTGGTATCGTCCACACCGCCGTCCACTTCCAGCAGGAAGTGAGCGCTGCGCTTGGCCCGCTCTTCCCGCAGCCAGCGCAGCTTTTCCAGCGCCGAGGGCATGAACTTCTGCCCGCCAAAGCCCGGCTCCACGCTCATCACCAGCACAAGGTCCAGCTGGTCGAGGTAGGGGCTGAGCGCCTCCGGGGCGGTGCCCGGCTTGATGGTCAGGCCCACCTTGCAGCCCTGCGCCTTGATGGCGTCGATGGTGGCTTGGATGTCGTCCTCGCATTCGAGGTGGAAGTTCTGCAAGGTGGCACCGGCCTTGGCGAAGGGTTCCGCGTAGGCCAGCGGATGACTGATCATCAGGTGGACATCGTAGAAGGCGGCGGGCATCCCCTTGTGGAGGCTTTTCAGCACCGGCACGCCGAAGCTGATGTTCGGCACAAAGTGGCCGTCCATCACGTCGTAGTGCAGCATCTGCGCTCCGGCGTCCAGAACCATCTGGCAGTCGGCACCCAGCTTGGTAAAATCAGCCGAAAGGATCGAAGGACTTACAATCGTCATGTTCGTTTGTACTCTCCGTTATTTTTACGAAAAATTTTGCTATTTGGCCCGGTTCTGTCGCTCCTGTGCAGACAGAATTCAGGGTAGACATAGCTATTTTTATTTTACATGAAAACACGCAAAAAATCAAACCCACAGCCGTGTTTTTCACGGAAAAGACGCAAAAATCCATTTCACGGCCCCGGCAATACAAAAAGCAGCCAAGCCGCTCCCGGATGCGGAGCAGCCTGACTGCGCAGATTTTAATCCACCGGTTTCATGCTGGCGGGGTCTTCCACCGGCACCGGGCGGCCCGATTCGTCCGGCAGACGCTTGATCTCGCCGGGGTTGGGCGGGCAGGTGGGCAGGGTGAAGACGAACTGGCACCACTCGCCCTGCTGGCTCTCGACCCGGATCTGGCCGCCGGACAGGTTGACCAGCACCTTGCAGATATTCAGGCCGAGGCCCGCGCCCCGCGCATGGAGCCCGCGGGACTTGTCTTCCTTATAGAAGCGCTGGAACACATGGGGCAGCGCCTCCGGGCTGATGCCCTGCCCGGAGTTCCAGATGGAAACTTCCACCTCCGGGCCCAGCTTCTCGACCTTGAACTTGATGGTCCCGCCCGCCGGGGTGAACTTGATGGCGTTATCCAGCAGGTTGTACGCAACCTGATGGATCAGATCCGGGTCGGCGTAGACGAGGACTTTCTCATCCATGGTCAGGCCCTCCAGCTCGATCATGCCGTCGTTGATCCGCTGCTCGGCCGAAAGAGCCACGCCGGTCAGGGTCTCCCAGATGTTGAACATCCGGGCGTTGACCTGATACTCGCCGCTCTCCAGCTTGGACAGATCCAGCATGTTCTGGATCAGCCGGGCAAGGCGGCCCGTCTCCTCCGAGACGAGCTGCAAATAGTGGTTCTGCATATCGGGCGGGATGGTCCCGTCCAGAATGCCGTCGATGAAGCCCTTGATGGTGGTCATTGGGGTGCGCAGCTCATGGGCAATGTTGCCCATGAACTGCCCACGGGAGTTGTCGTTGGACTGGATGTTCTCAGCCATCCGGTTGAAGGTGTTGGCCAGATCGGCCACCTCGCCTTCGCCCTCCACGCCCTCGACCCGGACGGAGAAATCGCCCCCGCCGAACCGCTGGGCCGCATCGGTGATCTTCTGGAGCGGGTCGGTGAGCCGCCGCATCAGGAAGGAGGTCACCACGCTGGCGCAGAGCAGCATGATGCAGGCCGAGAAGAAGAAGTTCGACCCGAACTCTTCCTTGAAGGCCGTCAGCCGTGCGCCGGAGGAGCAGAGGAACAGATACCCGCTGCACACCCCCTGCGCATCCCGCGTCTGCCGGACGGAGACGTAGCTCTTTTCGGTCAGCACGCCGTCCAGCGTGCTCAGCACATGGTAGGGCTTATCCTCCCCCACCTTGGCTATCAGCTCTTCGGGCACCGTCTCCTTGGCCAGCAGCTCCGGATTGGACGTGATGAGAACGCTGCCGTCCTCATCGGTGAAAAAGAGGTAGGCCTCCGCGCTCTCGCCGATGATCACCAGCTTGTCGCTCAGCGCATCCAGCTCGTCGCCGCCGGGCAGCGCCGCCTGCTGCACCACGTAGTCCGCCGCCCGCTGGGTGACCTCTGCCACGCTGTCCAGCGCCTCGTAGCGCTCCTGCGCGAAATAGCGGTTGAACAGGACCCATTCCGAGAATCCCATCACCGCCGTGCCCAGCACCAGAAGGGTCGCCACCATCGAAAAGAAGGTGACGGAAATACTTTTGCGCATTACTGACGCACCTCGAACTTATAGCCCACGCCCCAGACGGTCTTCAGCTCCCACTTGTCGGAAGCGCCGGACAGCTTTTCGCGCAGACGCTTGACATGGACATCGATGGTGCGGCTGTCGCCGTAATACTCGAAGCCCCAGACCTCGTCCAGAAGCTGATCGCGGGTGTAGACCCGGTTGGGGTGAGATGCCAGACAGTTGAGCAGCTCCAGCTCCTTGGGGGGAGCCTCCACCACCTTGCCCTTGACCCGCAGCTCGTAGCTGTTCATATCCAGCCGGAGGTTGTCGAACTCGATGACGCCCTCTTTCGTCTCGGTCTGGGTGGAAGCGGTGCAGCGGCGCAGCACCGCCTTGATACGGGCCACGACCTCTTTTGCATCGAAGGGCTTGACCATATAATCGTCAGCGCCCAGTTCAAGGCCCAGCACCTTATCGAAGGTCTCGCCCTTGGCCGTCAGCATCATGACGGGGGTGTTGCCCAGCTTGCGGATACGGCGGCAGACTTCCAGACCGTCCATCTTGGGCATCATCACATCTAGCAGCACCATGTCGGGCTTGACCTGATTGAACTTGTCCAGCCCCTCTTCGCCGTCGTTGGCGATGGTGACCTGATAGCCCTCCTTGGTCAGATAGAGCCGCAGCAGCTCGCAGATATTCACGTCGTCATCCACGACAAGGATCTTTTCGTTTGCCATGAGTGTTCCTCCTGTATCTCGACTCGTTCGTCGTTTGTGATTGTCTCTTAAAAAGCGTCCCACGCACCGGGACGGCTGTTTCCAATGAATCCTCATCCTCTATTATACGGAACAGTTATGACAAAATAAAGAAGGTTTTGTATGATTTTTCACATTTCTGGTGTTAAAAAAGCGGCACCAACATGGTTTTGTTCCGTCTTCTTCCTCAAAATTATGGCCGCTCATGGATCAAGAAAAGATTTTTCTTTCCATCAGCGGCCATTCTTTTTTACCAGATTATTCGCAACTTTTTATCGGCAAAATTCAATTTTACGCATTTCAAAATTTGATTTCTTGCCGATAAAATGGTATAATTATTTTACTGGGAGGTGTTTATATGAAGTATCTTTCTGTCGCTGATACGTCAAAATCATGGAACGTTTCAGAGCGCACGGTCCGCAACTACTGTGCTACCGGCAAGATTCCGGGTGCAGTCCTTATCGGCAAGACATGGAACATTCCGCAGGATGCAGAACGCCCAGAGCGTCTCAACAAAAAGCAGCTATCACCTCGTACCCTGCTTACTATTTTACAGGATGAAATGGCCGGGCACGTGAAAGGTGGCATCTATCACAAAATCCAGATCGACCTTACCTATAACTCCAATCACATTGAGGGCAGCCGTCTGACCCATGACCAGACACGGTATATCTACGAAACCAACACCATCGGCATGGAGAACGGTGTTATCAATGTAGATGATGTAGTCGAAACAGCCAATCACTTCAAGTGCATCGATATGGTCATCCGAGATGCCAAGAAGCCCATCAGCGAAGCTCTGATCAAAAAGCTGCACTTCACCCTAAAAAGCGGCACCAGCGATTCCCGCAAGGACTGGTTTGCTGTCGGCGAATACAAAAAAATTCCGAACGAAGTCGGCGGCAGAAGCACCACCGCTCCCGAACTGGTTGCCCCACAGATGAAAGAGCTTTTATCTGCGTACAATCAAAATTCTGCCAAGTCGCTGGAGGACCTGTTGGAATTTCACTATTCCTTTGAATCCATCCATCCGTTCCAAGATGGAAATGGCCGTGTCGGGCGGCTGTTGCTCTTCAAGGAGTGTCTGCGGAACAACATCGTACCGTTCATTATTACGGATGACCTCAAAATGTTCTACTATCGGGGGCTCCATGAGTGGAAGTCGGAGCAAGGATATCTGCTGGATACCTGCCTGACCGCGCAGGATCAGTTCAAAGCGGTCATGGATTATTTCCGGATCCCCTACTGACACTTTTGCAAAACGAACCCACCGAAGCTTTTTCTACCTCTTGCGCTCCCTTCCCGCTTTGCGTATAATGATAGATGTATTGTTATGTTCTGGACCCTCTCCGTCACGGCCCTGCCGTGCCGCCTCTCCCGAAGGGCGAGGTCTGAGTGGTTTTATAGATCGAGAACGTGTAAGGAGCGTATTTGATATGAAATTAGGTATCGTCGGTCTGCCGAACGTCGGCAAGTCCACTCTGTTCAACGCCATCACCTCCACCAAGAACGCGGAGGCGGCGAACTATCCGTTCTGCACCATCGAGCCCAACAGCGGCATCGTGGCCGTGCCCGACAAGCGGCTGGACAAGCTGGCCGAGATCTGGCAGACCAACAAGAAGACCCCCGCCATCGTGGAGTTCGTCGATATCGCGGGCCTCGTCAAGGGTGCCAGTCAGGGTGCGGGCCTTGGCAACAAGTTCCTCGGCCACATCCGCGAGTGCGACGCCATCGTGCATGTCGTGCGCTGCTTCGACGACGACAACATCATCCATGTCGTCGAGGACGTGACCAAGGCCGAGGCCGTGGACCCCATCGCCGACATCGACGCCATCGACTATGAGCTGATTCTCTCCGACCTCGAAGTGGTCCAGAACCGCGCGGGCCGGATGGCCAAGGCCGCCAAGAGCGGCAACAACAAGGGCGCTGCCGCCGAGGCCGCTTGGCTGCAACAGCTGGCCGACCACCTGAGTGCCGGCAAGCCCGCCCGTAGCTTCGACTTCGACGAGAGCGACACCGAACAGCAGACCGTGCTGCACGAGATGGGTCTGCTGAGCGCAAAGCCGGTCCTGTACGCCTGCAACGTGGGCGAGGACGACCTGATGGAGGGCATCGAGAACAACAAGTATGTCCCGCTGGTGGCTGCCCGCGCCAAGGAAGAGGGTGCCCGCTACATCCCCATCTGCGCCAAGACCGAGGAGGACATCGCCGATTACTCCCCCGAAGAGAAAAAGGCCTTCCTCGCCGAGATGGGCATCGAGGCCAGCGGTCTGGACAACCTCATCACCGCCAGCTACGACCTGCTGGGCCTGATCTCCTTCCTGACCGACGGCAAGAAGGAGTGCCGCGCTTGGACCATCCGCAAGGGCACCAAGGCTCCTCAGGCCGCCGGTAAGATCCACAGCGACTTCGAGCGCGGCTTCATCCGCGCCAGCGTCATCGGCTACAGCGACCTCGAAGCCAACAACTTCGACTACGCCGCCGTCAAGGCCAAAGGTCTGCAGCGCACCGAGGGCAAGGAATACGTCGTCAAGGACGGCGACGTCATTGAGTTCCTGTTCAACGTTTGATTGCCCTCTCAGGCTCACTTCGCTCGCCGGCTCTCCCAAGGGGCGAGCTTACAAGGAAAAGGATTTCAACTATGATTATCGGAATTATGGGCGCAATGCCCGATGAAGTCGATCAGCTCTGTGCCAAGCTGGAGAACGTCACCGTAGCGCCCTATGGCGGCGTGGAATATCACAAGGGCACCCTCGCGGGCAAGGAGGTCGTGGTCTGCTGCGCCGGCATGGGCAAGGCCAACGCCGCCGCCACCACGCAGGTGCTCATCACCAAGTTCGGGGCCGAGAAGATCATCTTCTCCGGCATCGCGGGCAACATGACCTCGAAGATCGGCATCGGCGATGTGGTCATCGGCAAGACGGTGCTCTACCACGACGCCCAGTTGGACATGATCTGCCAGAACCCGCCGTTCCTGAAGGAATACTCTGGCGACCCGGCACTGATCGCCGCTGCCGAAGCTGCCTGCGCCGAAGCCGGGGTAAAGGCACTGGTGGGCAAGATCGCCACCGGCGATCTGTTCGTGGGCGACAGCGAGACCAAAGCCGCCATTGAAGCCAAGTGCGCCCCGGACTGCGTGGAGATGGAGGGCGCTGCGGTAAGCCAGATCGCCGCCAAGAACGGCGTGCCCTGCGTCATCCTGCGCGCCATGAGCGACAACGCCGACGAGGACGGCCACGAGGTGCTGGTGGTGAAGAAGTTCTCTATCAGCGAGTATGTCGCCACCGCCACTAAGATCGTAGCAGCGATGGTGGAAAAGCTGTAAATTTCCCCAAAACAACAACAGCCAGACCGGCAGTGCCGGTCTGGCTGTTTTGCGTTTATGTCAGTTTTTGGTCAGGTCTTTGGTATACAGGGCGCGGGTGGCGTTGAGCACGGCGATGACCATCACGCCCACATCTGCAAAGATGGCTGCCCACATTCCGGCAATGCCCAGTGCGCCCAGCAGCAGGCACAGTGCCTTGATGCCCAGCGCAAACACGATGTTCTGGTGCACGATGCGCAGGGTGCGGCGGGCGATGCGCATAGCCAGCGCGATCTTGGCGGGGTCGTCATCCATCAGCACCACGTCTGCGGCCTCGATGGCGGCATCCGAGCCCAGCGCGCCCATGGCGATGCCCACGTCTGCGCGGGAAAGCACCGGCGCGTCGTTGATGCCGTCACCCACAAAGGCAAGGTTCTCCTTGGGCTGTTTTGCGGCAAGCAGCTTTTCGATCTGGTCCACCTTGTCGCCGGGCAAAAGACCGGCGTGGTACTCGTCCAGACCCAGCTGCTGCGCCACCGCCTGTGCCACCGGCTGTGCATCGCCGGTCAGCATGACCGTCTTGCGCACGCCGGAGGCCTTCAAAGCGCGGATGGCATCGGCGCTGTGGGGCTTTACCACGTCCGAAATCAGCAGATAGCCCGCGTAGCTGCCCTCCACGGCAACGTGCACGATGGTGCCCACGCCCTCCACGGCGGGCACGGCAAGGCCAAGCTTTTCCATCAGGCGGGCGTTACCGGCGGCAACGCTCTTGCCGTCCACCTTCGCGGTCACGCCATGACCGCCAAGCTCCTGCACATCCGTGACCCGGGCGGCGTCAATGGGCTTGCCGTAGGCAGCTTTGATGCTCAGGGAGATGGGGTGCTTCGACCAGCTTTCTGCCAGCGCAGCGGCTTCCACCAGTGCGGCATCGGTCACGCCCTCGGCCGGGTGGATGCCGGTGACCTTAAAGGTGCCCTGCGTCAGGGTGCCGGTCTTATCGAACACCACAACGCCGGTGTTGGCAAGCTCTTCCAGATAGGTAGAGCCCTTGATGAGGATGCCGCAGGCGGAAGCGCCGCCGATGCCGCCGAAAAAGCTCAGCGGAATGGAGATGACCAGCGCACAGGGGCAGCTGATGACAAGGAAGGTCAAAGCGCGGTAGACCCAGTCGCCAAAGCGGGCGGGCTGTCCCATAAGCAGCAGCACCACCGGCGGCAGAAGCGCCAGCGCCAGTGCGCCGTAGCAGACAGCAGGGGTGTACACCCGGGCAAAGCGGGTGATAAAGTTTTCTGCCCGGGCTTTTTTCATGCTGGAATTTTCCACCAGATCAAGAATTTTAGAGACAGTGGATTCGCCAAATTCCTTGGTGGTGCGCACCTTCAGCAGGCCGGTCATGTTCACGCAGCCGCTGATGACCTCGTCCCCGGCGTTCACGTCCCGGGGCAGGCTTTCGCCGGTCAGGGCGGCGGTGTTCAGGGCAGAAGCGCCCTCCACGATGACGCCGTCAATGGGCACCCGCTCGCCGGGCTGCACCACGATGACCGTGCCCACCTCGACCTCATCCGGGTCCACCTGTTCCAGCTTGCCGTCCTCGCCCTCGATGTTGGCGTAGTCCGGGCGGATATCCATCAGGCTGGCAATGCTCTGGCGGCTCTTGCCCACGGCAACGCTCTGGAACAGCTCGCCGATCTGGTAGAAGATGATAACGGCGCAGCCCTCCACATAATCGCCCAGCGCAAACGCGCCCACGGTGGCCACTGCCATCAGGAAGCACTCGTCAAAGGGCTGACGGTTCTTGATGCCCTTCAGCGCCTTGCGCAGCACATCCCAGCCCACCACAAGGTAGGGGATGCAGTAGAGCGCCAGCTCCACCGGCATGGGCAAGGCGGGCAAAAGCTTGAGCAGGATGACCAGCGCCACGGCGATCAGAATGCGCTCAAGGGTCTTTTTTTGTTTCTTGTTCATAAGCAACGCTCCTTGTTTTGCGGTGCAGCGGATGAAAAACGGGTGGTTTCCCACAGGTTTTTCGGCAAAAAATGGGTATTCCACAGTTTTACCCGCGTTTTCCACACAGTTTTCCTGTAAAAAAGCGCTTTTCCACGCTTCTTTTTCTCTTTTTCCGCAAAGCGTGTTGAAAACCCGGTGGAAATTGTTGAAAAGTGGCGGATTTTTCCACAGAAAAACTCCCCCGGTCCGTACCGACCGGGAGAGCTTTGCCGTACATCAGATATCAAAGATCTCGCAGTCGTCCTCTACCTTCTTGCAGGCAGACAGCACGTTCTCCATGGTGGCGTGAGGGTCGGCACCCTCGGCAAACTCCACCTTCATCTTCTGGGTCATAAAGCTGACGGTCGCCTTTTCCACACCGGAAACGGTGTTGGCGGCGTCCTCCATCTTCTGGGCGCAGTTGGCGCAGTCCACTTCGATCTTATAGGTCTTTTTCATAATAAGTACCAGCCTTTCTTTTTGCGCGGGCGGTGTGCCCGGTCATTCTTCGATATGATCCATCCCCATGGAGAGGATGCTGCGCACATGGTCATCGTCCAGTGCGTAGAAAACGGTTTTGCCCTCCCGCCGGAAGCGCACAAGCTTGGAGTCCTTGAGCACCCGCAGCTGGTGGCTGACGGCAGACTGGCTCAACTGCACGGCGTCCGCGATATCCTGCACGCAAAGTTCGCTGTCATGCAAGGCATACAGAATTTTGATGCGGGTGGAATCGCCGAACACGCGGAACAGGTCTGCCAGTTCGTACAGCACCTCGTCATCCGGCATCTCCACCGGCTGAGTCTCCTTTTCCGGCGCGGCTTGTTCTAGCCCGGTCATGCTGTCCTCTCCCTTCGTTTCGATATATGAGCATCTGTTCATGTGTTCATGATAGCACGCAGACGGCTCCCTGTCAAGCAAAATCCGCAAAGTTTTTTACATCCCCCCAAAATTGCTGAAAATCGCCGTAAAACGCAAAAAAGATGCAATTTAAATTTGCAAACAGGGTGCGGGTTGGGCAGCAGAACGATTTGAAATGGCTTCCGCTTCTTCCGGGTTGCGGCACCCAGCATCCGCATCGTGCCTTGGGCGGCACTTGCGTCTTGCT
>ENA-OUQF01001238-OUQF01001238.1-human-gut-metagenome-genome-assembly--contig:-NODE-1238-length-15820-cov-5.642880_pt1 | contig 15820 bp, 8 predicted proteins | sample MGYA00237947_ERZ548826 | MGnify/ENA primary metagenome ERZ548826 (study PRJEB26490, sample SAMN05194701) | human gut metagenome | biome: terrestrial biome; feature: human-associated habitat; material... | reverse complement strand
TACGAGATTTCTGCCTGTCTCGTGGGCTCGGAGATGTGTATAAGAGACAGGAAATTGCATTTGCGCAAAGCTACTTTGCCGTTCAGACTCGAAAGCAGGAACTGATTGAAGAACGTATTTCTCTTATTGAACGCACAGAAGCCAGAGGCAGGCTGCGGGAATCCGAAAAACGGCTTTCGCAGAACATTTATGAGCGCGGCGTGGATGACGCTGGGTTTGGCCGCATTCGCTCGAAGGGGGATCGTGCGCTGTTTGGTGGTTACACGACACAAGAAATGAAGGAACGACTTGGTGTAAAAGATAATCGCCCGCTGGCTGATTTCCTGCCGACACTCTCCATTGCCGCAAAGAACCTTGCAGCGGAAATGACCAACTATAATGTCGAGGAGAAGGACCTTCAAGGCGAATCCGCCATTACCGGAGAACATGTGCAGAATAATCGGTCTGTACGAGATATGCTTGGGCAGCGCGGCATTCAGCCGGAGAATTTACCTGCCGCAGAAGACATCAAAAAACTGGAGCGGCGCGTAAAATCGCAGGAAAAGAAACTGGCTGCACAGTCCGGAAAGCTTCCTTGCGAAAGCGAGGAGGATAAATAATGGATTCTCTATGTGCGAAAAGCAGGAGGCAGCCTATAACTTATGGTTGCCTCCTGCTTTTATTAGAATGATTGGTATCAGGGCTGGTAAGGAACGTCACTTGTTCAGCTTGCACAGCCGGTTCCGCTCTGCCAGCTGCGCTGCTGCGCGTTTGATCAGCACCTTCGCACTTTCGGTGTCATTGTCGAGAACGGCCCGCTCCAGCTCGTCCATGCAGGCGGCAAGCTCATGTTCAGCGTCCTTCGTCGCATTATTTGTCACAGGGTCACTGTATCGGAACGCGTCGGAAAGCTTTTGTGCATCTGCCTTCAACTCTGCATTCTCACAGCGAGAAACCAATGCAGCTGCACGGGATTGCAGCGCGCGCATGGTGGCCACGTCGGTTTTGAGCTGCGCATCCTGACGCTCGACCTCGTCGCGCATTGCATCCGCAGCAATGACGCCAACGGCTGCGACAGCCAACAGCAGTACAAAAACAATGCCTGCGATCCATGCTGCACAGATTTTCGCGATCGCCATGAACAAAAAGCTCAACGCGATCTGCACGATCAAATACACAACGCCGATGCGCGCGATCGGGAAACCGTAAAATTTACTGCGCGCGTCCTTGCCCTTTGTAAACGACAGCTTCAGCACATATAGCTGTACGCCGAACGCTGCCAGCGTAAACACCAGCGCTAGCCAGAACACAGCGGTCTTTGCAAACGGGATCACGAATGCCAGCACCAGATATGCAGCCAGCACAATGGCAAGAATCAGGATCGTCTGAAATTTCCCTTTGTTCCGTTTCATGCTTTTTCCTCCAATTCCCGAAGCGCGGTTGAAAGCTCGGCCAGCCGCGCTTCTATTTCTCTGCGGCGCTTGCCGGAGAACAGTCCCTTGAGCTGCGAAAGCTCCGCTTGCAGCCCGTCCTGTTCCGCAAGAATCGCCGCCCGTTCCTGCGCCCGGCGTTCGGCTTCGGCTTTTTCCTTTGCGATGCGCGCCGCTTTCGCACGTGCCAGACCTTCGACCCGCTCCTGCTCCAGCGTGTCAATGCTGTTGAATAAGCGCCAGCCGGAAATTCTTTCATCATCTGTCGCCACAACAGTGCCATCTTTCCGTATGCCGTACACCTCATCGGTGATTCTGCAAATGCTGACGATATCCGTCCACTTTCGGCTTTCTCCGCAGCCGGTGCTTATAACCGTTCCGTCGCTGTGCAACGCGGAAATTTGATCATCGCTGAAACCCGAAACGGCGATAATGTTCGACCATCCAAAACACCAATCATCCTCGTCATCATCGCTCGATGCAATCGTTCCGTCCTTCCGCAGACCATACCTACCATCGCACACAAGTGCGGCGACATCGTGCCAGTTTTTACATTTCGGACCATATCTCGTAACTGCTGTGCCGTTCGCCCGGAGGCCGACGGTATCTGTTGCGTCACAGGCGATTGCGATAATATCCCGCCAGCCCTTGACAGCATTGCACGTATCCTCGTCGTAATCCGCTGCAACGACCGTACCGTCTGCCCGAAGGCCGACTGTATGACTCCAGCCGCAAGCAATTGCTGTGATGTCCCGCCATTTCTCAACATTGCACTGGCCGCTGTCATTTTCTCCAACGGCGACGACCGTACCGTCTGCCCGCAGGCCAACTGTATGGTGCCGGCCGCAGGCAATTGCTGTGATGTTCCGCCATTTCTCAACATTGCACTGACCGCTATCATTTTCTCCGACGGCGACGACCGAACCGTCTACCCGAAGGCCAACTGTATAGAACCAGCCGCTAGCAATTGCTGTGATCTCGTTCCACTGCCGGATTGCGGCAGCGTCAGCTTCATCCTCTGATGAGTTCGCCGCCAGAACCGTTCCGTCTGTTCGGATTCCGAGCAGGCCGGTATGGCCCCGGACCAGCAGCCCATCTGCCTTTGCATAGCGCGCACGCAGCTGCGCCGCTTCCTCATATTTCTTAAGATACGCCGCGTAGTTGCGCTCTTTTTCTTCCTTCCACTGCGCAAAAAGCTCCGGCAGGAATTTCTGCGCACGTTTCATGCTGGTTCCGTCTGGCAGCAGACGGGCCAGATCGATACAGCGCTCGTGAAGCTTCTCCTTCGATTCCAGCCATTCCTCCGCCATAACCCCCAGAAGATACGCTTCACCGCACTCCGGGTCAATATTCAAAACCTGTTCGATCAGCTCCGTCGCCTTTTCCCAATCCTCCTCCGCGCAGCACATCTCCGCACGCTTGAGAAGGCTCTCTTTTGTTGCCGCGCCCTCGACCTGTACTGTGCCGCCCTCGACCTGTACCTTACCGGTGACCTCGACGGTGCCCTCGACTTTGACTGTGCCGCGGATCTCTTGGATTTTCGCTTTTGCCCACTCGGTGGAATACTCCATACCGCACGAATCGCACTCGAAGATGCCGCCGGGTTTGCCGATCAACTTACCGCCGCAGATCTCACATTCCAGCTTCGCTGCCATTTACGATTCCTCCTTCTTCCGCCCGCAGTTCGGGCAGAAGTTTGTCATAATATTCTTTGTACCGCAATCCGGGCACCTCCAGCCGTGTTTTTCTTCCGGTTTCCGTGCACCGCAGTTGGGGCAGAACCTGCTCAGAATATCCTTTGTGCCGCATTCCGGGCAGGTCCAACCGCTTGGTTCTTCTGGCTTCTTTGCACCGCAATTCGGGCAGAATTTACTCTGGATGTTCTTCGTGCCGCACTGTGCGCAGTCCCAACCGGTTTTCACTTCCGGCTTTTTGCCGCCGCAGTCGGGGCAGAAGTTCGTCGTGATGTTCTTGTGGCCGCACGCCGGGCAATCCCAGCCGCCTGTGACGGCTGCACCGACTGCCGCGCCCATCTGCGCGGCGTCCTGCGTCATGGGATTCAGCGCGTCCTTCGTCATGCCGATCACGCTGCCCATCGCGCCAAGGCTCACGCCAAGCCCCGCGAGGTCGCCCAGCGCACCGGCGGCGTTCGTACCGCCGCCAAGTCCGTTTTTCATTGCTTCCATGCCGACCTGCCGCGACGTTTCCTGCTGATAGGTATAGCCCTTCATGCGCATTTCGGCGGCTTCCGCCTCGGCCTGCATCCGGTAGGCCTCTGCTTCCGCTTGCTTCTGGATTTTGAGCGCTTCCGCCTCGCCCTGTGCGCCGATGATCTTCATCCTAGCCGCTGTCTGCGCCTCGACTGCCTTGCGGTCTGCGGCAGCTTCCGCCTCAGCCTTGCGGATGTTCTCCTGCCGGACGAGCAGATACTGCTCGGCGTACTGCTCCTTCATGCGGCGGAAATTGGGGTCGTCGTCCGGCGTTACAATGCGGCTGACGTAGAACTCCGGCATGGTCAGACCGTACTCATCCAGCGCGGCATTGATCCGCTCGCGCAGCGCACCGGAGAGCGCCATGAGGTGCTCGTCGATCTCCAGAATGTTAATCGCATTTTCCTTGATCGTCTGCGCAAGATAGCTCTTGACCTGCGTCATGACCATCGAACGGAAGAAGCCCTTACCGTTCCCGATGCCGAGCAGCTGCTCCTGTCCAAGGCCGCCCGTCGTGCCGACGACCTTGAGCAGCAGTTTGCGCGAATCGGTCACGCGGATATTGAATTCGCCCGACGCGCCGAGCTCGATATGTAAGCCGGAGGCGGGGTCAAACAGACGTACCTTGCTGTCCGTGCCCCACTTGATGCCCATCTGGGTAGCGAGGTTGACAAAGTAGACCTCGGAGTGGAACGTGCCCTCGGTGTCGGTCGGGAGCTTGTAGAGCTTCTCTAGCAGCGGAAGCTGCTGCGTCTGCAGCGTGTAGCGGCCTGCGCCAAAGAGGTCGAGCGCCTGCCCGTCGCGGAAGAAAATGGCCTCCTGACTCTCATGGACGATCAGCTGCGAGCCGAAGTTAAAGTCCTCAATCGGGTGCTTCCAGACGAGCGTTTCGTTGTCGCCCTCATATTTGATGATGCTGGCAAGACCGTCCTTTTTGATCTTCTCAGTCGCGACCCGCTCGGCTACGTCGTTCACGCAGTCGCAGACGGGGCAGGTATAGGTCGCGGCCGCCTTGCTTGTGCGCAGGCGGATGCCGCACTGCGCGCAGGAAAACTCCACGGTGCTGGACTGCTCCGCCAGCGTGTTGATCGGCTCATGGCAGACCGGGCAAAGCGCCTTTTCCCCCTTGGACTGGTCGAACACGACCATGTTCCCACAGTGCGGACACTCCCGCCCGGCCAGCTTGTCCGTGCGGACGTTGATCGTATAGCCGCACGCGCAGTCGATCTTTTTTCGCGCAAAGAAGCCTGTCTTGGCCTCTGCAAATTTCCCACAGTTGGGACATTCAATCACAAATTTGGACATATTCTCTTCCTCCCGATATAGGAATCATCTCTGATCTAACTTGTACATTGGATTTACTGACACTTGCTCTGGAGTCTACAACGATTGCAAACTTGCTCTGAAAAGGCGGGAAAATGTTCTGCTTTATAGTATTGTTCACGGATGTTTTTTGCAATTTCATATGCACGAGTCAATAGTGTTTTTCCGCCTCGCGCCAGTTCTTTGAATTCTTTCTCGGATGCATCATACTTTTCAATCGTAACAAGTCCATGAATCAATATATTGCGTCTTTTGCACCAACTTTTGATTGAATTAAGGGTATCCACATCTTTTTTATCCATGTTTAAGTACCCTTCTCGTGCCAAGCGCGTTAGACATTCTATTTTTGTCGATATGCCAATATGGCGGTCAGCTGTTCTGTCTGGTTTATCGCATTCACCAACGATTTTTTCCATGATACGCGAAACTCTGCTTTCAAAGCAGGCGTAACAAAGCCAACACGCCTCAATATATGATTTTCCTGTTATGGCCTTATTGATTCGTTTGAGCACGTCATCATGCATATGTGCCATTTCGGTTCGTTCTTCAAGACTCTCTTTCGGCTGCATCACAATCCCCCTCACTTATTCGGCACTTTGATATCCGTCCAGCCGGTGACATCGCATTGACCGAATTCGTGTTCGTCTTCATATTCGTCTTCATATTCATCTTCATCTCCGGCCTCATCTTCGTATTCGCCCACTGCGACCACAGTGCCGTCCGCTTTTACTCCGACTGTATGACAATGTCCACAGGCGACAGTCACGATGTTTGACCAGCTGGAAACGTTGCATTGACCGTATCTGTTATGGCCCACCGCAACCACAGTGCCGTCCGCTTTTACTCCGACTGTATGATAATCTCCACAGGCGACAGTCACGATGTTTGACCAGCTGGAAACGTTGCATTGACCGTATCTGTTATGGCCCACCGCAACCACAGTTCCGTCTGCCTTCAGGCCGACCGTATGTGAAGCTCCGACGCTGATGGAAACGATATCCGCCCAGTCAGAGACATCGCATTGACCGTCTTTGTTGCTGCCCACAGCGACCACGATGCCGTCTGCCTTCAGGCCAACTGTGTGCCAGCCTCCGGCGCTGATGGCAACAATATCCGTCCAGACAGAGACGTCGCATTGACCGTCTTTGTTATAGCCCACAGCGACTATGGTGCCGTCTGCTTTCAGACCGACTGTGTGATTGCCTCCGGCGCTGATCGCCACAATATCTGCCCAGTCAGAGACGACGCATTGACCGTCTTGGTCGTCGCCTACAGCGACTACGGTGCCATCCGCTTTCAGACCGACTGTATGATAGTACCCAGCACTGATTGCCACAATGTCCGTCCAGTCGAAGACATCACATTGCCCATCGTCATTCTCGCCAGTGGCAATCACGGTTCCGTCTGCTTTCAGACCGATGGTGTAGTAGTCTCCTGCGCCAATGGAGTCCCGTTTCGCAATATCATTCCATAACGCAAAGCTGCGCTTACGCGCATCTTGATAGTTACCTACTTTTCCAAAGAAAATAGCAGCTTTTTTCAACTCTCCCTGTGCATAGAAAGCTTCGGCATAATTCATCAGCTCAAGTTTCTGCAATTCTGCCGCAAGTTTTTGCATTCCTGCTGCAATTTCTTCCAGCCGCGCAGTAATCTCTTTGCGGCGTTTGCCGGTGAACAAACCTCTTATCCGCAGAAGCTCTTGCTGCAATGTTGCTTCTTCTTGCTGCAACGTTGCTTCTTCTCTCTGAATCTTTGCTTTTCTCTGTGCTATTGCCGCGACGGCTGCCTGTTTTTCTTTTTCGAGCGTTTCTTTCTTCTTTGCGGCGGCTTCTTCATCTTTTTTCTTCTTTGCAAGCGCTTCTTGCTGACGCGCGGCCAGCTTCAGTTCGGTTTCCTTCAGGAACGCGTGATAGGCCCCGGTGATGCGCTGCTGCTCCGCAGCCGCTTCCTGCTCGGCTTTCTGTTCCTGCTGCCGCAGGAAGTTCATGATCCCGCTGCGCAGCGCGCCGCACTGCGCTTTCAGCTCGCCGGAGGCAAATTTCTCCGCGCGGGCAAAGTTCCGGTCAGCGTCCAGCGTAGATTTGATTTTTTCCTGCTCTTCGCGGAAATACGCCGCGCGGTCGGCGCAGTAGAACCGGTCATACGCAAGCGCCTTGCGGATGGCCTCCGGGGTGTAGTACCCCGTCACCTGATATTTTTTGATGCACGTGTCGATGAACGCTTGATCTTCCTCACAGGCCAGTGTTTTCTTCTTCGTCGGCGCGCTGTTCGCGGCTTTCTCGCAATAGCACTGCGCATAATCCTGCGTGGTTCTCTCCTTTTTGTTGCTCAGGAATTTTCCCAAGTATGCCTCCGCGCACTCCGCATCCTGATTCAGGACCTGCTCAAAAAATTCGTCGGCCTTGCTCCACTCGCCGTCCTCCAACGCCATGTTGCCGCGCTTGAGCAGGGCCTGCACGTTGCTGCCGCCCTCATTATGTACCACGACGGTCTCTTTGACCGTCTCTGTCACAGCCTCCTGCGGCTTTGCCGCGTCCACGACTTTTTTGACGCCCCGGATGAGGTCTTGAATAAAACCGATCTTGCCCATGTCCTGACTTTGCAGCATACTGAGCTCCTCGGGCATATCATACGGATCCATATCGCGGTAGCAGGGGATGAGCAGACGGCTGCGGTCGGTGCGCATGAGCGCGAGATACCGGCTCCATTCATTTTTGACCCAGACGGCGTTCAGATATTCCGGCTTCGTGCCGACCACGACCATGACCTTGGCCGAGTGCAGGGCAGCAAAGATATACGGCTCGTATTCCTGCCCGAGCTTGTCTTCCAGCGTGATGCGCGCGAAGAAGACCTTATAGCCCGCGTCGGTGAGCTGGTAGTAAATATCCTGCGCCAGCGCGGAATCTTTCGTCCGTTTGCCGTTCTCGTCGGATTCTTTGTAGCAGATGAACACGTCAAACGGCGTTTCCTTCTGCGAGATCGCCAGAATGTCCTTTTGCAGGTTGGCAATACGCAGCGCTTCTTTTTCGTACAGGCTCCGCGCCACGCCGTCGGAGTATTTGCGCGCAGCCTGATAGTCCACATCGTTCAGAATGCTGTCAAAGCTCGCGCGGTGGCAGGTCGGGATGCGCTCACCGGAGGCCGGGTCCTGCACATACTCGATGCCGTAGCGGCAGAGCAGCAGGTTCCAGTGCGCCTCGGCATCTGCATCGTTCTCGCCGATCAGCCGCTCGTAGATCGCCGCAGCTTTGTCAAACTCACCGTTTCGCCGCAGATGCGTGCCGCGGTTGAACAGGCTCAGCCGCTGGTCGTCGTCCGTCTTTGGCAGCGTCATCGTGCTGCCGCAGTATTCGCACGTTCCAAACGTCTTGTCCGCAGAGATCTCAATATCCCCGCCGCACATCTTACACTTGATTATCGCCATCTTCTCGTCCTTCTTTCTCTGTCAGTTGGGGAGCTTGATGTTCGTCCAGGTGGAGACGTCGCACTGACCGTAGTCGTTGTTTCCGACTGCGACAACGGTACCATCTGATTTCAGACCGATGGATTGATAGCCGTTCGCCACAATTTCTACGATGCCTGTAAAGGTTGTAACATTATTCTGTCCATAATAGTACATACTGCCCTTAGGAACGCTCGTTGCTATAACAGTTCCATCAGATTTCAAGCCAACTGTAAAGTTTGTGCCAGCCGCAATTGCAACAATATCAGTCCAGTCAGAAACATCACATTGTCCGTCAGCATTATTTCCGACTGCCACAACTGTCCCATCCGCTTTCAAGCCAACAGTGTGCCTCGTTCCTGCTGCAATGGCAATTATATTTTCCCATACAGAAACCTGAAGTTGTTCATCATTGTTGCTGCCAACGGCAACAACTTTCCCGCTAGCAGTTAATCCGACAGTATGAGAAATATTTGCTGAAATTGCAACAATGTCGCTCCACGAAGAAACATTTAATTGTCCGCAAACGTTACTACCAGTAGCAAGAACTGTCCCATCTGTTTTTAATCCAACAGTGTGGTTGCCGCTAGCAGCAATTGAAACGATATTTTCCCAAGACGATACATCACATTGTTTGTTGGTCGTTTTTCCACAAGATACAACTGTTCCGTCAGCCCTCAATCCGACCGTATGAAAATTTCCGGCAGCAACAGCAATTATATCGCTAAACGCAGATGTCTCGCACTGGCCATCATTATTTCCACCAACTGCAGCAACAGTTCCATCCGACCTGATTCCAACGGTATGGCGACGGCCGGCCGCAAGTGTAGGATGCTCTGCGATTGTATTCCATAATGTGATGCTACGTTCTCTTGAATCTTTATATCCATCCGACTGCCCAAAGGCAATTGCAGCCGCTTTATCATTCCCTGCAGACTGCAACGAATCAGCTTTTTGGTAACACGCTTCCAACGCACGTTCGTCTGCATCTTTATATTCGCTGATTTTTTTGAACCCCTCAATTGCACCGTCGAAGTCATTGTTTGTCAAGAGCGCTTCTGCGTCAGCATATGCCTGCGCCTTCAACAGCTCTTGCTTTTCCTCCTCGAGTTCCTGCTTTTTCACCTCGGCCTGTGCTTTCAGATCCGCAGAATCTTTGAAATTTCCAAGCTCTGCATACATGGCAATTGCCGCGTCATAGTCGCCAGCAGCCTGTAATTCCGCAGCTTTAGAATAGTCTACAGAGGGGAGGATAATCTCTGTTACGATAATGACGATAGCGATTGCAGCCGCAACAACTCCGCCAATGATAATTCTGACTTTTTTCCGTTTTGCTTCTTTTGCTGCTTCTTCCTGCTCAAGCTTTTCCTGCTCCATGCGGCGTCGCTGTTTTTCAGCATCAGCTTCCTGTTTCTGAGCGAGAGATTCTTTGTGCCTGACTGCTAGGTGCTGTTCAGCTTCGTGCAGAAACGCTCGATAGGCTTCGGAAATATGTGCTTGCTCTGCTTTTTCCGCCTGCTTGCTTTCTTCGCTTTTTTGATGCAGGGCATCCACAAGACCCGTGCGCAAAATCTCGCATTGTTCCTTTGCGTCGCCGGAGGAATACTTCTCTGCACGAACAAAGTTCTTGTCGCGATCCAGAAGTTCTTTTGCCGTATCTACTGCTGTTTGGAAAAACGCCGAGCGATCTGCGCAGTAAGCGCGGTCGAAAACCAACGCTTGCCGAATTTCCTTCTCAGTCAAATAAGGGGCAACAACATATTTCTCGATACAGGCCTTAATAAAATCGGAATCCTTGGAACAGGCTTCTGCGTTCTTTTCCGTGGGCGCGCTTGCCTCTGCGGTTGACAGATAACTCTGAACAAAATCCTGCGCATTTTTTGACTTTTTACTTGCTAAGAACTTTCCCAGATACGCCGCGCCGCACTCCGCGTCTTGATTGAGTACCTGCTCAAAGAACTCATCTGCCTTGCTCCACTCGCCGTCCTCCAGCGCCATATTGCCGCGCTTGAGCAGGGCCTGCACGTTGCTGCCGCCCTCGTTATGTACCACGACGGTCTCTTTGACCGTTTCTTTCGCAGCCTCCTGCGGCTTGCCCGCGTCGATCACTTTTTTGACGCCGCGGATCAGATCCTGCATGAAGCCGATCTTGCTCATGTCATAGCTTTGCAGCACCGACAGTGCCTCCGGCAGATCATACGGATCCATATCGCGGTAGCACGGCAGAAGCAGCTTGCTCCGGTCCTTTTTCATCATGGACAGGAAGCGGCTCCATTCATTTTTGACCCAGACGGCGTTAAAATGCTCCGGCTTTGTGCCGATCACGACCATGACCTTCGCGGAGTTCAGCGCCGCGAAGATATACGGCTCATATTCCGCGCCCGCCTTATCCTCCAATGTGATGCGCGCGAAGAACACACGGTAGCCCTGCTCTGTCAGCTCGTAGTAGACCTCCTGCGCCATCAGACTGTCGCGCGTGCGCTGACCGTCCTCACCGGTTTCCTTGTAGCAGAGGAAGACGTCGAACGGCTGCTCATTCTGCGACGTGGCAAGGATGCCGCGCTGCACCTCGGCGATTTTCGCTGCGTCCTTCTGATACTGGCGGCGGGTGATGCCGTCGGAATGCTCGACCGCAGCCAGATAATCCACGTCCTCCAAGAAGCTATCGAAGCTCGCGCGGTGGCACGTCGGCAGCCACTCATACGTTGCCGGGTCCTCCACATATTCAATACCGAACCTGCACAGCGCGCAGCACCAGTGCGCCTCAGCGTCGTTGTCGTCCTCGGCCACGATGCGCTCATACACCGCCAGCGCCTTGTCAAACTCACCGCTGCGCCTAAAGTGATTGCCGCGGTTAAACGCCGCCGCCCGCTGCTCATCGTCTACTTTGGGCAGCGTCATCGTGCTGCCGCAGTATTCGCACGTTCCAAAGGTCTTGTCCGCAGAGATCTCAATATCCCCGCCGCACATCTTACATTTAATAATTGCCATCGTCTCGTCCTTCTTTCTTTGTCAATTGGGAAGCTTGATGTCTGTCCATGTGGAAACGTTGCATTGACCGTCATTATTCCAGCCAGTCGCAACCACAGTTCCATCTGTCTTTAGGCCGACTGTGTGATAATCTCCAGCACAGACCGCCACGATATCCGTCCAGTTAGAAACATTGCATCGTCCGTCTAGGTTATCACCCGTACTGACAACGGTACCATCTGCTTTCAGACCGATTGTGAAGCCATATTCGGCGTCAATGGCAACAATATCTGTCCAGTCGGAAACGTTGCATTCTCCGTCATTATTCCAGCCAGTCGCAACCACAGTTCCATCAGCTTTCAGGCCCACAATATGCGTGCCTCCATCGGCAATGGCAATAATGTTTTCCCAACTGGAAATATCCGAACCGCCGCTGACCGGTTCTCCGGCAATGACAGCGGTTCCGTCGCCCTTCAGGCCAACCGAGCGGAGGCTACCCGCATCGATCGCAACGATATCCGTCCAGCCGGAAACATTGCACTGGCCGCAGTTGTTGCTCCAGTTTGAAGAGTCGTTTTGCCGGTACGCCGTCGACACGACCGTGCCGTCCTTTCGAAGTCCCAGCGTATGCGCATGGCCAGCAGCTACGGCAACAATATCCGTCCAATCCGAAACGTCACTCTGCCCATAATCAAAAACTGATTCTGTAACGGTTGTTGCAAGAACCGTTCCATCTGCTTTCAAGCCGACCGTGTGCATAAATCCCGCTGAAACCGATACTAAACCTGTCCAGTCCGACACATTGCACTGGCCCGAATCCAAGTCTTCATCACTGGGTACATATGGGGTAACAAGGCACGTTCCATCGTTTCGCAATGCAACGGTATGCTCATATCCTGCTGATATGGTCGGTCTGGGATAGTTCTCCCGCAGCTGCTGAAAATACTTTGCTCCTGTGTCCCTGCTGCGCTCCGCCGCGTCCTGATAATCACCGAGCGCTTTAAAAGCCAGATACGCCTCTTGATAACTTCCATCCTGCGCCAACCTGTCTGCCTTTGCATAAAGGCAGGCATTCAGATGCTCGGCAGCGTCCTTATAATCTCCAAGTTCGGTAAAGCCATCGATTGCACTGTCATATTCTCCGCCCTCCTGCAATTTTATCGCATCGGCATAAGCACTTTGTAGCCTTGCATCGGCAAGCCGCTCTGCTGCATCCTGATAGTCTCCCAAGGCTTCAAACGCCGCAATTGCACCGGTATAGTTCCCGCTCGCCATCATATCCTCCGCGTCGGAGTAGGCCTGCACACGTTCGCTTTCTTCCTTCTCTGCCGATACCTGGGATAGCCGCACCGCTGCATCTTTGTAGTCTCCAAGCTTTTCATACAGCGCAATAGCCGCGTCATACTCCCCGGCTTCGCATAGCTGCGCCGCCTTGGCATAGTTCTGAGATGGGATAATCACTTTCACCGCGACCAGCGCCAGCGCAACCGCAACTGCTAGCGCAGCAACCGAGAACGCAATTGTTCTTCGTCTCTTTGCCTGTGCGCGTTCGTATTCTCTCTGCGCGCGGCGCTTTTCAATCTCGTGCTTTTCCTGTGCAATACGGGCAGTCTCTGCCTCCTGTTCATCAGCCTGCTGTTTGGCAAGCGCCTCTTTTTGGCGTGCTGCAAGCTTTGGCTCTGTTTCCACAAGAAATGCGCGGTAAGCGTCCGTGACTCGCCGCTTTTCTGCTGCGTCCTCCTGTTTGGCCGTTTGCTCCAGATCGTGCAGCGCATTGGCAAGACCTTTTCGCAGCAGATTACACTGCATTTTTGTCTCGCCAGAGGAGAATTTTTCCGCGCGGACAAAATCCTTGTCACGATCCAGAATGCTTTGCAGCTTGCTTCGTTCCTGCGCAAAGTAGTCGGCGCGGCGGCAATAGACTCGCGGAAAATTCAACGCGCCTACAATATCTTCTTTGGTCAGATATTGCGGCACCGTATATTTGTTGACACATGATGCAATGAACACCTCATTCTTCTCACAAGCTTCGTCATTCTTTTTGTTGGGTGCTGCGGCCTTTATTTTTTTGATCTGTGTGTCCACATAATCTTTTGCCGAACGGCACTGAACCTTGACCAGATATTTTCCCAGATAGGCCGCTCCGCACTCCGGCGCAATATCCAAAACTTTATCAAAATATGTGTTAGCATTCGTCCAATCGTTGTCTTCCAAAAACAGCGTACCGCGGCGCAGCAGAGAATCGACGTTTGGCGCGCTTGCCGTTTGCATTGACGAAGCCTGCGATGCAGATGCAGACCTGCCAAACAACTTTTCAATGCCGCGCAGCAGGTCCTGCGTCGCGCCGACCTTGCCGAGATCCTGCGCTTGTAGCTTTGCAAATTCGTTCGGCATATCATACGCATCAATATTTTTATAGCATGGGATGAGAGACTTTTTCTGCCCGGCGGCGATGAGCTGCAAATACCGGCTCCACTCGTTCTTGACCCACGGGGCGTTGAAATATTCGTAGTCTGTGCCGACCGCCAGCATCACACGCGCGGAATTAAGCGCAGCAAAGATATACGGCTCGTATTCCTGCCCGAGCTTATCCTCCAGCGTGATGCGGGAGAAGAACACGCGATAGCCCTTTTCCGTCAGCGCATCATATAAATCCTGTGCCAGAACGGAATCAAGTGTCCTCTGGCCATTTTCGTCCGTCTCTTTGTAGCAGATGAAAATGTCATACGGCTCCTCGCGGCTGGAAACCTCGATAATGCCGCGACGCAGCTCCTCAATGGCTTTGGCTTCCTCGCGATAAAGCTTCCGCGTGACTACGTCAGAATATTCCATGACCAGCTCAAAGTTTGCATCTTCGAGCACACTGTCAAAGCTCGACCGATGGCAGGTCGGAACCTTTTTGCCCGTTGCCGGATCGTCAACATATTCAATACCATATTTACAGAGCACAAGTCCCCAGTAGGCTTCCGCTTCTTCTGGGAACTCCGCGACGATCGATTCATAAACGCCAGCCGCCTTGTCAAATTCGCAGGCAAAGCGCAGCCGGTTTGCACGTGCAAACAACGTCAGCTTCTTCTCATTGTCCTGCTTCGGAACTGTCTGCTGCGTCCCGCAGTATTCACAGACCGCGATCTGGCTGTTTTCTTCGACGTTTAAATCTCCGCCGCACATTTTGCACTTGATAATTGCCATTCTCTTTTCCCTCTTTCGGCTTTATTTAGAACCTCTATCAAGATGATTTAATGCAAACTCCATGCAGAGTGTTAAAACTTCATTTCTTGTCCGCCCCGTATCGGCTGCAATCGCGTCAATTTCCTGCAGCATGTCGCGTGGCAATCGCATGGAAATGACGGCAGATTCACCAATGTATTTTTTTACTGGAATTTCTAAACGCGGTTCATCCAAACAGCATCACCCCTTTATTTGCTATCGTACTACAAATGTATTCTGATTGCAAGGCTTTCGATAAAGAATAAATAGATTTACCGTTTCAGCCACTGTGCAAACTCCCCCTGTGAGATCTCCCCGTTCTCGCACTTTTCTTTCTCTTTCTGCGCTTCCTTGCTCCAAGCCGAGAACGCTTCCTGAGAGATTTTGCCCGCACGGATCCATGCGAAGCGGCGCTTGTACTCGCGGCGGTAGATTTTCAGCAGTTCGTCCTGCGCATGGCTTTGCAGATACTGCCGCATCGCGCCGACCTCTTTGCAGGTGCGGCCACGGTTGTCAAATACCCGGCTGCAATATTCTGTGCTGCCATGAACCGTGAGCGCAAAATATTTGCCGCAGTTCTTGCAGGTGCGCATCGCAATCCTTTGCCGGATACACTCGCGCAGAGAAAAGTCGATCAGGTCGTACATATTTTGTGGATATAGCACCTCGGTGAGCTGTTTTTCTCTCACGAACTCAAACGAAATTTTCATCGGCTGGAAGTCAAATTTCTGCAAGGACGGAGCCTGCTCATACGCCTGCACTCGAATAGAAAAGTCCACGTCTGTGATGCTTGCGTCCAGAACCGTCTGGAACAGGCGCAAAATTTGCTGCTGCATGGTCGCAAGGTTGCTTGGGACGTGCGCCAGCTCCTTGTGCGGCAACAGCTTCGTCGGATTTTTGCAATCCGGCGTCGCCTGCTTCAGTCGGTTGCTCCAATCCAGCCACAGGTAGAAAAAATACGGATGCTCGTCCTTAAAATCGTCCAGAAGCTTTTGCACCGGCTTCAGGCATTTTGCATCACGCGACTGATAAAACTCCATCAATGCGCGGTCAGCTTCATGGAAACGCGGCTCCCACGAATTGATATCATAATACACGAACGACAGCAGACTGTCCGGGAACGGGCGGTCTGCTATTTTTATGACATACTCGGCGTTTCCTTCCTTGCATTCCAGCGTCTCCGCGCCGTCCAGAAGATAATATTTGCACTGAAAATCAGACATGACTGCACCTCAAAATAGATTTATAGAAATTTA
>ENA-OUQF01001236-OUQF01001236.1-human-gut-metagenome-genome-assembly--contig:-NODE-1236-length-15859-cov-6.112630_pt1 | contig 15859 bp, 14 predicted proteins | sample MGYA00237947_ERZ548826 | MGnify/ENA primary metagenome ERZ548826 (study PRJEB26490, sample SAMN05194701) | human gut metagenome | biome: terrestrial biome; feature: human-associated habitat; material... | reverse complement strand
GCATATAACCTCACGAACGCTCGGCACGTGATTTTTTGTGAGTATATTGTTTTACAACACCCGTTTCCGCCTGTTTTTTACAAAACCGAAGACATTGACCGGCAAATTTTACGACCTTCTTCGCCGCGTTTGTTACGAAGCCGTGTCCGAGGACAAAAAAGTCCGCCCGCAGAGCGGACGGACTGTATGTTTTCGTTTTATCGACGAAAATTACTTGGTGATGGTAACCGTGCGGGTCTCGGCATCCCAGCCTACTTCGCAGCCGAAAGCTTCGGAGATGGCACGAACGGGAACGAGGGTACGGTTTTCAACGATCTGACCGGGGACATCGAGAGCCTTTTCGGTTCCGTTTACGGTCAGCTTGTTTTCGCCGACGGTGAGCTTAACGGTGGTGTCGCCCTTGACCGAAGTTACGGTCTTGGTGTCGCCGTCCCATTCAACCGATGCGCCGAGTGCTTCAAAGATAGCGCGGAGCGGAACCATGGTGCGGTTGTCGATGAGCTGCGCGGGAACGTCAAGTTCCTTTGCGGTACCGTTGGTCGTGATCTTCGCGTCGCCGATGGTGAGCTTGATCTCGGTCTTTTCTTCGGTCGGCGCGGTCTCGGGCTGTACGCCGTCTACCCATTCAACGACCGTTTCGCCCTCTTCGAGGGTAACTTTGCCGTTCGGAACTTCCTTGCCGTCGATCTTGGCGATCTTGCCCTTATCTGCGGTAAGCTCGAATACACCGATCTCGGAGGTAGGCATTACCTTGCCGCCGACTGCGGAATCGATCATAAATACGCCGCCGGCAACCGACTCTTCCGGATAGTTGAACTTTTCGGGAAGATTTGCCTTCATGCCGTTGTTGAAGATGAAGTTCAGCGAACCCATGATTTCGGGCTTGGTGGTCTCCTTAAAGCCGATCGATCCGATCGAACCGCCGCTGTAAACGATGCTGAGGTTGCCGCCGATGGAAATACCGGTCATGTTATCCATATAGGAGTCTGCCGAAATATTGAGAGACTTAACAGTACCGCCGTTGATTTCGATAACCGAATCACCGGCAACGCCGTTTGCGTAAGAGGTCGAATAACCGCCGCAGAGGTGGATGGTGTTGATCGTACCGCTGTTGATCACGGTATAGGCTTCGTCAACCGTGGTGTTGCTAAAATTGGAAAGGTGCATCATATAGCCGAACTGGCTGTCTTCGCCGCCGTCCATGGTCAGCTTGTGACCGTTGACGTTGAAGTGAGCATACTTTCCGATATCAAACAGAATGTCTTTGAATGCGATGTCGCCGTTAAAGACGATTCCGATGCTGTCGTTTACGTGAATGACCGCGTCCTTGGTTGCGCCGGTTACGGTAACCTCGCCTTCCCACGCGGGAAGGTTGGCTTCGCTCGTGATATCGTACGTGCCGTATACGTATACGGTTCCGTCTTTTCCGCCGAACTCGGCGATAGCTTCGGCCAGCGTGCCGAACGGTTTATCCTCCGAACCGTCTCCGGAAGCGCCTGCTTCAATGTAGCAGACATTTTCTTCTGCATTTGCCACGAACGTCATAGCGGAAACCAACAGAAGGGAAGCCAGCGAGACGCTCAAAATTTTCTTCATCATTTTGAATTACCTCCTCGTAATTACTACCGTCATTCTATCACAAAAAGACGGAAAAGTCCATAGAAAAATCGGGAATTCCCGTTAAAAATGACAATTTTGTCACGAAGCACAACTGAGAATTGTGTTTTTTGGACATTTTGCACATAGTTCTCTACGAACGGCTTTCGATAATGTCATTTTTGGCAAGATCGACAATCTTCAAGGCGTTTTCCGCAACGCTTCCGCCGTCGCATTCAACGACATAATCGGCATATTTTTCATAAAGCGGACGGCGTTCGTCAAAGATCTGTGCGATGGTCTTTTCCTTCGCTCCCGCAACGCCGCGCGAGGCAAGATTGGAAAGACGACGCTCAATCTCATGGATATTCAGCTTAAGATACACGATCTTCCCCATTCGTCCGAGGTGGCGCATTCCACGCTCCGAAAAAATCGCGCTTCCGCCGGTCGCGATAACGGTGTCGTCACAATAAACCGAGCAAAGCGCCTTTTCCTCGGCGGTTTTAAAAACGGGCAGCCCGTCCTCGTCGATGATATCCTGTAAGACCTTTCCTTCCATATTCTGAATCACAAGATCGGTGTCGAGAAAGCGATAGCCGATAAGCTTCGCAAGGACGTTTCCGATGGTGCTTTTGCCGCTGCCGGGCATACCGATCAAGATAATATTCACGTTTTGCTCTCCTCTTTATGTTACCGTTTTCGTTCTGTCTGTGTTCCGTGCGCGGAGCTCAAACCGACAAGCCTCGCTTATATTCAGCATTATATACCCTTGCCGCGCGCGTTTGGTGAAATGTTTGTGAACAATCCGCACACTTGACAGTTTTGCTCCGCTGTGATAATATAATAATAATGCTCTGAATCCACCGGAGGCGAAAACTATGATCTCTCTGCTTTCCCGTCTTTTTATTTCCGACCGACAAAACTATTCGGATCCCGCCGTGCGCAGCGCCTACGGCATTTTGTGCGGGGCGGTCGGAATCTTTTTCAATCTTCTGCTTTTTTGCGCAAAAATTTTTGCCGGAACGCTGAGCGGCTCACTTTCGATCACCGCCGACGCCTTCAACAACCTGTCCGATGCCGCCTCCTCGATCGTGACGCTTCTCGGCTTCAAGCTTTCCGAAAAGAAGCCCGATTCCTCTCATCCCTTCGGACATGGACGGATCGAATATATCGCGGGGCTCGTCGTTTCGTTTCTGATTCTTCTCATGGGGTGTCAGCTGGCGCAAAGTTCATTCGAGAAGATCCGCTCGCCTGAGCCTACGGTCTTTTCGTCGGCCGCCGTCGTCATTCTCGCCCTTTCGGTGGCGATAAAACTCTATATGGCGTTGTATAACCGCTCGGTCGGAAAGAAAATCCGCTCCGCCGCCATGTGCGCCGCCGCCTCCGACAGCATAAGCGATACGGTCGCAACGACCGTTGTTCTGCTCTGCATGCTGATCTCGCATTTTACGGCGCTTGACATCGACGCTTACTGCGGTCTTCTTGTTTCGGTCTTTATTCTGATCACCGGTGTGCGCTCGGTGCGCGAGACGGTCTCTCCCCTGCTCGGTCAGCCCGCCGATCCCGAGACGGTGAAGCAGATACACGACATTGTTTACTCTTTTCCCGAGGCTCTCGGTCTGCACGACCTTGTGATCCACGATTACGGCAGCTGCCGCCGCATGGTGACTCTGCACGTTGAAGTGGACGCCGACGGCGATATGCTGAAGCTGCACGATGCGATCGACAACATGGAGCGCGTCCTTTCCAAAAAGCTCTCGTGCGAAGCCACCATTCATATGGACCCCGTTGTACAAAACGACAAAGAACTGGACGACGTGCGCCGCTATATCGAGGAATACATCCGTGCGGAGCACCGTGATCTGCACATCCACGATTTTCGCATGGTAAAGGGCAACACGCACACCAATGTCATTTTTGACATCGTGCTCCCCTATTCCGAAAAGCATCCGGAGGCGGTCGTCGAAGATCTGAAACGGCAGATCAACGCGTATGACAGCCGCTATTTTGCCGTTATCAACGTGGATTCGCAGTTTGTCGAATGAATTTTTACGCTTTTGATCAAAAAAGTCCCGAGCCTTGCGGTTCGGGTTCTCTTTTGTCAAAACTCGATTTTGTCGAGCTGTGCTCCGCCCAAAGCGCGAAAACAGATCTTCGCCTTTTTTTTGCACGAAAAGGCAAGGACCGATTCCCCTCCGTCCGTCCGAACGCGTCCGAACACGGTGCGGTCGAAGCCGTCGGTCTCGGACGGAACGAAAAACGTTTTGTCTTCCCGCTTGAAAGTACTCTCTTTACCCGTCCATGCACAGGCGCAAAAAAGGCTTTTTTCATCTTCATCGAGCGTGGCATAACGCTTCTTTTCATTTTCGGTCAAAATATGCGCCGCAAGGCGTGCGTTAAAGCGGGGCGAAGCAAAAGCTTCGATATCGATGCCGACAGGCACATTCGACACGGCAACGGCGCAAACGCCCGCCGTATGCGAAAGCGAGACAAATACCTTATCGCTTTTCCACTTTCCCGCTTCGTCACGCCGAAGATCCGCATTTTTTATTTTCATTCCGAACCCGTCCGCAAGCGCTTTTTCCAAAAGCTTCCAGACGTAATATTTTTGCTCGCGTACCCGCGCGCTGCGGCTTTGCTCGATCTCGCGCCGCCGCGCGGTCGGGAAAATGCTTTCGTTTTTGCCGTCAAAAGAAAAAGGATACGGCGACACGCAGACCCACGCCTTGGGAAGCGCGGAAAACAGCGCCTCGAATTTTTCGCTTTCGGGGGCGACATGCCTCCCAACGACACATTCGTAGACGAAGTGTTCACAGTTGTTGCGGACAAAATCGTAGTTTCCCTCTCCGATCCTCGTTCTCGCCCGCGCCGCGACCGTTTCGGGAGGAAAGGCATGCTCCCCCTTTTCTGCGCGTCCGACGCAAAAAGAAGCTTCGCTCGTAAAATCGGTGATTGGGCATTCCCGCACCTTGACTGCTTCGTGAGGTGCGTTTTTCACTTCCTCCGCCGCTCCGAACTCGACCGCGCGATCCTTTGCGACGCAGATGCCGTAATGAAACACATTATTCTTTCGGATGCGCAAAATATCGCCCGTCTGCGGCGAATCGACCATCCATTTCATCGACATTTCCTCTCGTTTTTTGTTTTTTCGGCTTTTCTTTTTCGTCACGGAAAGATAAATTTCGCCCGATCCGCAAAAAAGATCGGGCGAAAAAATTACATCTTGTGACCGTTATCTTCGATAGTGGAAAGCATTGCCTTGATCTTTTCGAAGGGATCGATGATGGTACTGATCGAGCGGTTGATGTTGACCGCTTCAATGTAGTAGGCTATATACTTCAAAAGATTTACCTCAACGAACCAATCGCGCGAAAGAAGCTCGGGCGAATTGTAGATCGTATTGGTCGCATACACCTTGTCAAACAGTCCTTCCTTGTAATAGCGGTCCATCGTCTCAAGACCGTTGCAGAAAAGACCGAATGTGAAGAAACCGAAAATGCGGCGCGCTCCGCGCGTCTTTAATTTATCCAGAATATGCAGAAAAGATTCGCCGGAGGAGGCGATATCGTCCACTACGATCAGATCCTTGCCGCCCACGTCGTCGCCGAGATATTCGTGCGACTTGATCGGATTGCGTCCGTCCTTGACGACCGAATAATCGCGTTTTTTATAGAACATGGAAAGCTGTGTGCCGAGCACGGTGGAGTAATACATGCCGCGGGCAAGCGCACCTTCGTCGGGAGAAACGATCATGATATTCGAAAGATCAATGTTCGACTCGTGACGGAAGAAGGATTTTAACATTTGATAGGTGGGCATGAGGTTATCAAAGCCCTTGAGCGGGATCGCGTTGCGGACGCGCTCGTCGTGCGCGTCAAAGGTCATAATGTTGTCCACGCCCATCGACGCGAGATCCGCCAGCGCCTGAGCGCAGTCGAGCGACTCTCTTCCGCCGACGCGGTGCTGTCGGCTGGAATAGAGCATCGGCATAATGACCGAAATGCGCTTTGCCTTACCACCGATCGCCGAAATGATACGGCGAACGTCGCAAAAATGCTCGTCGGGTGTCGTCGGAATATCCATACCGCGCATTTTGTAGGTTACGTTGTAGTTGTAGCAATCCGCCAGAATAAAGACATCTTTACCGCGAACCGATTCGGAAATAAGGCATTTTCCTTCGCCTGTTCCGAAGCGGGGAAAGGTCGCTTCAATGATGTACTTGCCGTCCTCTTTGCGCCATTCGCCTATGTACTTCTGAATCCGTTCGAGCATTTTTTCCGTGCCGCGGGTTCCGATAATGGCAAGCTCGCCGTATGGTATCTCTCTTGATAAATCCTGCATCCTTTTTCTCCTCCAAAGAATCTGTTTTGCTGCATTTTACACATTTCGGCTCAAATGTGTTTTTTTACGATACCGTTCGCAAAGCGACCGCACTCTGTGCGGCGCGTCGAACGCGAAGGCTTGCGTTGCAAGCCGATTCGCCCTTATTATACCATTTTCCACAAAATCTGTCAACTGTTACAAAAATCAATTTTTCCGTTTTCCGCACGGATAAAAAAGGGTATTTCGCCGAAACGCCCGTTTTTCGCTCGAAAAAACAAAAAAGACCCTGCGAAAACGCAGGGTCCTTGCATAATCAGTTCTTGCCAGTAAGCTTTGCGATTTCCTCGGCAAAGTTGTCGTCTCTCTTCTCGAGACCTTCACCCATGCCGTAGCGGACAAAGCCCTTGAGGGTGATGGTGCCGCCGAGCTTCTTGGCTTCAGCCGCAATGTACTCGCCGACGGTTTCTTTGCCTTCCGCCTTAACGTATTCCTGTTCGGTTAGGCACTTTTCGGAATAGAACTTGCCGATCTTGCCGAGAACCATCTTTTCGAGGACAGCTTCGGGCTTGTTGGCGTTCTTTTCGTCGTTCTTAATCTGCGCAAGGATAATATCCTTTTCCGCTTCGACATCGGCTGCGGGAACGCTTGCCTTGTCAGCGTATGCGGGGTTCATTGCGGCAACCTGAAGTGCCGCGTTGCGGAGAACGGCGGATGCTTCCGCCTTATCTACGGTTGCATCGCCGTATACGATGACACCGATGGTGCCGCCGCCATGAACATAGCTTGCGCAAACGGGTTCGTCAATGATAACGAAACGGCGGATCGAAAGCTTTTCGCCGATCGTGAAGATCTTTTCCTTAACGGTCTCTTCAACCGAAACATCGGTATCGAGGAATTTGTCTGCCAAAAGCTCTTCAACCGTCTTGGGCTCGTTCTTGAGGATGGTCTTGAGGATATCCTTGACGAATTCCTTGAAGGTTGCGTTCTTGGCAACGAAGTCGGTCTCGGAGTTTACTTCGACCATAGCAGCCTTCTTGCCGTCCTCGGAAACGAGAATGTCGACAACGCCCTCGGCTGCGATACGGTCTGCCTTCTTTGCGGCAACGGCAAGTCCCTTTTCGCGGAGAAGCTTGATCGCTTCTTCCATATCGCCGTTTGCTTCGGTGAGTGCCTTCTTGCACTCGATCATGCTGATACCGGTCTTGGCACGAAGATCGGCTACGTCTTTTGCTGTAATTGCCATTTTATTTTCCTCCTTAGTATGAGTTGTTCCCCCGTCGATTTTCCGACGAGGGTGTGCCCCGCAAAAAAGCGGAGTTATCCGAACGTTTCCGCAGAAAGAAAGCTCCTGCGGAAACGGAAAAATCGGTATAGATTATTCGGCGTCGGCTTCTTCGGAAGCATCCTTTGCTTCTTCGGTGAGCTGTTCGCCCTGTCTGCCTTCGATGATGGCGTCTGCCATAACCGAAAGGATGAGCTTGATGCCGCGGATTGCGTCATCGTTACCCGGGATTACATAATCCACTTCATCGGGGTCGCAGTTGGTGTCGACGATGGCAACGACCGGAATACCGAGCTTCTTTGCTTCGGCAACGGCGTTCTTTTCCTTGCGGGGGTCAACAACGAACATAGCGGCGGGAAGCTCGGTCATGTTCTTGATACCGCCGAGGTTGCGCTCGAGGTCGTTGATCTCCTTAACGAGACCGATAACTTCTTTCTTGGGAAGAAGATCGAAGGTTCCGTTGTCTTCCATGGTGTGAAGGCTGTTGAGGCGGGCGATGCTCTTCTTGATGGTCTTGAAGTTGGTCATCATACCGCCGAGCCATCTTACGTTGACATAGTTCACGCCGGCTCTGTCGGCTTCTTCCTTAATTGCATCGGAAGCCTGCTTCTTGGTACCGACAAACAGAATGTTGCCGCCTTCCATTGCGACGTTGCGTACAAACATATACGCTTCTTCCAGCTTCTTTACGGTCTTCTGAAGGTCGATGATGTAAACGCCGTTGCGTTCGGTGAAGATATACTCCGCCATCTTCGGGTTCCATCTTCTGGTGTGGTGTCCGAAGTGAACACCTGCTTCGAGAAGCTGTTTCATTGATACGACTGCCATGATAGTTCCTCCTTGGGTTTTACCCTCCACATGCGTTTTGTCGGCGGCGCGATCGCAGCTGTGCGACACCCTGCCCCGTAATGCGCACATGTGTGTGATTTTGTTTCGCGCGGGCGCTTTTTGCGTACACGCTTACCGCATTATTATAACAAAACACCGCAAGGAAAAAAAGGGATTTTCCCGCATGTTTACAAAAAATTAACTTTTATTTATCCCCGTGTTTGCCTGTCGTGCCGATCTTTTTACTTGTCACCTACAAAAAACGACCTGTCGGCGAAAAAGTCTTTACAATTTATTCCGTATGCGCTACAATAAAGACAGTGAAACGAGGTGACGACGATTGAAAATACGGATCGAGCTGACCGACGGCGAAGAGGAGCTGATCCTTCGCTGCCGTGCGCTCACGCCCGAGATTCAAAAAGCGGCGAATCTTTTGCAAAGCTCGCTCGACACCGCTCCCGAGCTGTGTCTTTCGCTTGCGGGCTTCGAATATTTTGTTTCGCCCGAAAAAATACTGTTTTTTGAGACCGAGGACGGAAAAGTGACGGCGCACACGGCGAAGCACATGTATTATGCGCCGTATACCTTAAATGCGCTCGAAGCTTTTCTCCCCTCTTATTTTGCCCGCGCCTCAAAATCCTGCCTTATTAACGTCCGATGTGTTCTCGGCGTGGCGCGCAATATCACGGGCGCAAGTGAAGTCAGCTTCCGAAGCAGTCCCAAAAAGGTCTATGTTTCTCGGCTTTATTACAAACCTTTTCGCCAAAAGCTGACCCTTTTGCGTGCGATTCGTGATCCGTCGGACGAAAACACAAAAAATGAATCCGAAAAATTACAGAAAGGAATCCAATTATGAAAAACAATCGTACTCTCAGCGGTATTTTACTCATTGCCGCCGCCGTTTTTCTTCTTTTAATTTGCTTTATTCCGCTTCCCTTTACGCTTTCTCCCGGAAAGCTTGTCGCAACGGTCTTGTGTTTTATACTGGGCGGTTATCTGATAGCCCATCGGCATATAGACCTGATTTTTATTCCGATCGCCATTCTTTACGTCCAATTTGAAGGCTATATTGCCGATTCACTCGGACTTACCGCACCGCTCATTTCCCGATGGATATTGGTTGCGATCGTCTTTTTGCTTTGTATCGGAACCCATCGTCTTTTCAAAGAAAAGTACCGTTATAAAAAATATACCGATTTCGTCAACGGTGACGGTCATTCCGTGCCCAATCACGCCGAAAACAACTTAGCCACCAAAATTCGCTATGTGGACGCCGCTGCGGTCGGAGACGTTTATTTTGAAAACAATCTCGGAAAGCTTGAAGTGTTCATTCAAAACGAAGAAAACTACCCGGGCGGTCTCACCATGAAATTGGAGAACAACCTCGGTTCGCTTACGGTTCACGTTCCCGCCGCATGGAATGTTGTCGAAAAAAATTCGGAAAATCAACTGGGCGATATTTACATCCGTCCCAATACCGATCCGAACGGAAAAACTCTTTTTATCCGCGCGGAAAACAATCTCGGAAGAACCGAGATTGTCTCGCCGTAAAAAGTCAATCCCGCTTTTATGAAATGAGAGAAAATTTGCATGTATAAAGAATTGTTGCTTCGTTGCGCAAAGGATATTCCCTATGTCAAACCGCAGGCGCCCTGCTCCGAACAAGAAATTCGGGACGCCGAAAAAGCCGTTGGGGTTTCCTTCCCGAGCGAGCTTTCGGCGCTCCTTTCCGAGATGAACGGCGACGGGTGGTTATTCCTGTCGGCGAAAGAGATCGGCGAACGCGCCGTTCTCAATCGGCAAGGCTTTTTCGACTGCTTTGACAGCGAGGAAGAATATGAGGAAAAAGTCGGACGTTTTTTGTTCTTTGCCACAAACGGCTGCGGTGATGATTACGGCTACCGTATCACCAAAGACAAAAAAGCGGACACCTCGGCAATCGTTTTATGGGAACACGAAGAGTTTACGCATCGTGTTGTCGCAAAAGATATTTCCGACTTGATCGAGCGGTATTTCCGAAACGAAATATAAAGCATGTCCCCGTCTTCTCGACGGGGACATGCTTTTATAATCCATTTTATTTTTCTTCAAGCGGCGAAGCTTTTTCGAAAACGCAGACAACGCGCTTTACGAAATATTCTTTCAGTCCGCCGAAGCACAGCGGGCGAAGAAAGCCGCGCAGCGGCATTTCGCTGTAATACGCCGTGCGAAGGGGAACGTCCTTACGAAGAGCGTTAAAGCGCTTAATCGACATTTTGTTGATATACGAGAAATATTCCTCGCCGTTTTCGTTTTTCGAAATACGGAACTTCACACGATTTTCTCCGTCGGGCTTATTCTTTACCAATTCTTTATACGCCTCGATCAGCGTCGCGTCCGAGAAAAATACGTGGACCCACGGAATTCCGATCGCGTCGCTCAGATGCGCGCCGAAGGGGTGATTATACGGAGGAAAGTTGATATAAAGCCGTCCGCCCGGCGCCAGTACCCGTGCCATTTCCGCAAGCACTCCTGCGGGGTCTCCGACATGCTCCATCGAATCGTTCATGATGATCGTATCGAAGGAGTCGTTTGCAAAATCGGTCTTGGCGGCGTCCTTGCAATAAAAAGTAAAGCCATTGATACCGAGTTCCTTTGCAAGAGCGGCGGATTCCTCGGCGTACTGCGGCAAAATGTCGATTCCCGTGACGCTGTGCGCTCCCTGCGTAACGTAATAAAGCGATTTTCCGCCCGCACCGCAGCCGACGTCCAAAACATTTTTTCCGCCGACGATGGTTTTCGTATCGGCAAAACCATGATAGCTGCGCAGTGTTTCCTCGCCTTTTTCGAATTGCCAGCGGGCATATGACATTTTCCCCTCCGCTTGTGTGTTGAAGGGATGGACAGGCAGGGGGAACAGTTTATTCAATGCGATGAGTCTCTTTGCTTTTCGCGTCATGAAAACCTCCGAAATCGGATTCCCGATTCATTTTGTTTGAATTTGTTCCGAATTGGTTTATTTCGGGAAATTCAGCACTTTTTTATCTTACGGTCTATTCTATCACAAATGAGCGGCAATGTCAACGCTCCGCGCCGTTTCGTTTTTCAAAAAAAGAATCGGCATTTCGCCGAGGAGGTGCGAAACGCCGATTCCGATCGATAGAAACGAGTTGTTCAAAACATTATTCGGAATAAAGAATGCGGTAAACCGCAACGCCGTGCGCCGCCGCACGGTAAGTAAGAACATTGGTCTTTTCGCTCTTTTCGCCCGTCCAGACATCCAAAATCGGGCGCGCGTTTTCGAGCAAGATCTTGCCGTTCTGTTCTTCATCGGAGGTGTTGAAGACCGCAACGGCGCAATCGCCGTTTTCAAGCGTTCTGCGGTAAACGCGGAGTGCGTCGTGTTCGCCGCCGACAATGCGCGTCGGATAATCACACAGCGCGTCGCGGTGCAGACGAAGCATTTCTTCGTTGCAGAGAATATCCTTTTCAAAGTCGTTCAGCCGATCGAGCGGCGTGCTGATCTGAATCGGAGAAAGGAAAAAGGCGCGAAGCGTGTAGGAGAACAACAACTCATCCTCGCTCAGGCGGTTTTCGCCGTCGTAAAAGGCATTTCTGCCGATCTCGAGCATATCCAGATCGTAAAAATGTCCGGGGCAAACATACTTTTTCCACACATCTACCGTATAAGAGCGGCGTTTCAGGTTGTCCCACTCGTCGATCGAATCTTCGTTATCGCGCCACGAATTGCAGTTTTCACGCCAATACGGTCCGTAGGCTTCGCTTGCACGAACGGTAACGCAGAACGAAAAATGGCGGCTTGCCTTGTTCAGCGCCTGCTTCATTAAATCGGCATTGACAGGCTCGGTGGGCGCCCAGTCGTATTTCAGATAGTCAAATCCCCACTCGTCCCACTGTCGAACGTTGTTTTCCTCACGATGCTCTTTTCCTACACCGCCGTTGTACCACGTAAAACGCAGATCGGGTTCTCCGACGGTACAGCCGGGAATCGACGCGAACTCTTCCGGACAGCCCCACGCCGTAAGCATGGGCGTAGAATAGATACCTGCTTTCAGTCCGCAGCGGTGTATATGATCGGTCATTTTCTTCATGTCGGGGAATTTGGCGTTCGGTGCGATGGCGTCATATTTTCCGCCGTACACGCCCTGCCAGCCCGAATCGAGGTTTACGTGCGAAAAGCCGTAATCGGCAAGCCCGCACTCGACCAATTGATCCGCCGAGCGCTCTATATCCGCCTGTGTAACGCGGCTTCCGAATGCCGACCAGGAACAAAATCCGACCAGCGGAGTCAAAAGAGAAAGTCCCTCCCGCACACGAAGCGTCAAAGAGGCACTCGCCGTTCCCTCGTCGTTTTGCGCCGTAAAGGTAAGAGAATAATCCGCGTCCTTTTCGATTTTTCCCGAAAGCACGCGATCCGAAAGAGAAAGTCCCTCGGGCAGATTTTCCGCCGTGAGGGTGATCGGCTGTTTTCCGGTTACGGGAATGCGAAAGAGAAATTTCTTTCCGGTTGCAGCGCCGAGAACCGTCGGCAAATGAAATACAGGTTTTCCGTCAAACGGGTGACATTTTACAATATTCATCTGATTCTTCCTCCTTTTTCCGTCTTTATCAAAGCAAAACGGAGATTTTGAAAGATTTTCTGTGCTTATTATTCTTCCGCCGTTTTTTGATTTACGGCTGTAAGTGTATTTATTGTAAGAAAAAAAGTCGGAATTGTCAATTGACAATTCAAGTACATTTATGGTAAAATCATACTGTAACATCGGTTTGCAAATTTCACAAAAGACGGAGGTCTTTCCATGGGAAAATATCTGCCGGTACAATTGGATGAAGCCGACCCCTTTTACGTTAAAAGCTTCGGGCTGGAAGAGGACGCCACCCTTGCACATTGGAGCGGACGCGGCAAAAGTTACTGTATTTTGCACTTCGTGATCAGCGGAGAGGGAGAGTTTTGCGGGCATACGGTCCGTGAGGAACAGGGCTTTTTTATTTCGCGCGGCGCGGAATATGAATATCACTCCTCCGACGCGCATCCGTGGAATTATTTTTGGGTCATTTTTTCGGAGGAATTGGCAAAAAAGTATGTCGAAAGGCTGCTTTGTCCCGATGAAAACGGGCTCTTTTCGTATTCCTTCCGATTGCCGCTTTTGGAGCTGTGCTCCGGTCTTTTTACCAACAAAACGCTTTCGCATGAAAAAGCTCTGTCGGTCTTTTTCGAGCTTTTGTCCTTCTGCCGCGAAACCGGAAGCGAAAATTCCGCAAAGCCGCGTGCGCACGTCGCACGGGCAAAGCTTTACATCGAGCGAAATTTGCACAAACGCCTGCCCGTCTCCGCCGTCGCCGAAGCGATCCACATCGACGAGCGATATATGTACAACCTTTTCCGGCGGTACGAGCACATTTCGCCGAAGGAATATATACTGAAACGAAAAACCGAGCTTGCCTGCGGAATCCTTTCGGATACAGGGCTGTCGGTCTCGGAAGCGGCGCGCATGACAGGTTTTGGCGAGGTCTGCGACTTTTCAAACTTTTTCTCAAAACGCACGGGGCTTTCTCCGACCGCTTACCGCAGCCGACTGCGCAAAGTGGACGAAGTGTAGTGTTTCGGCGTAAAATAATACAAAACGGAAGCGCGTATTTGTGCTTCCGTTTTTCCTGTTTTATATAAAAATTGTCTTCGGTTATTTCCTTTTAAGAATATCGCACAACGGCAGGACACAGAGAAAGAGCCATTTGCAAATCGCGGAGAACAAAGATTTTGATACAAGAAATGTTTCTATCAGTATTGTCAAATGCCGAGCTGATCGTAATCGACTGCCCCGCCGCAAGATCGATGTACACGGTCACAGATCCGTCATCTGCCCACCCTTTCCGTGTGTCGCGGTCAGAGGGATACAGCGACCATACAAGCGATATTGGTCAGCGTCACTTCGGCAATAAAATCGCCGTTCGGGACATTTGGAAGAGACTCAAACGTATTGTTCCTAAGAGTGTTCGGAGACAGCGACATTTTATATGAGCTTTTCCAGACGGCATAAAACGTCGTGTCCGCATAAATCTCGATCTGTTCACCCGGCAGAACGAAAACCTCACCGCCCGAAACGGCTGCACAGCCGACAAATTCAAAGCCCGCCCGTTTCGAAACATCATCGGCAAAGTGAACGTTCCGAGCGCAGTGCTTGGGGGCGGGAGATCGGAAACGGTATCGGGCGTGTCGGCAGAAAAGATAATTTTCTTTGCATTCGGAACATAATCGGTATATACCGCCGCCGTTTCCAATACTCTTCACCGTGTTCGGCACGTTAATGCCGACGAGTTGCGCGCAGCTGTGAAAAGCACCGTTTCCAATGGATTCACCGCTTTACGTCACATCCGGCTTTGTGAGCTGCTTACAATACCAAAAAGCAAACATTTAAGCCCGAAAACAAGAATTTACTTATTCGGTTTCTGTACGAATCGTAAATATATCCGGAATATTGAAAATGTCTTTTTTCAAAAACACCGGGTAAAAATATTCATCCTTTAATTTAGTAAACTCCAACCACTTAAAGATGTGTATGCGGTCAACCTCGTTTGTTGTGAAATTTTCGTCTCGCGATAATAAATCGGTATCTGTTATATCCATTAAAAAAATGCACAATTCGTGGTAATGCAGATTATCAACATCTTCCGTAAAAAATACTTGGTTTAGCCAAACAGGGCGAACAATCTTAGGTGTTACACCTAATTCCTCCCGAACTTCTCGGATAACGGCGTTTTCCGCAGTTTCTCTTATCGCAACTCTTCCCCCGGGTAAATAGTAGTACGGAGAGCTCTCATCGTGCATTGCTAAAATTTTGCCGTCGGAAATCATCATAGCACATACTCTGTAATTAAACTTTTCATTGCCAATTTAAAAGGAAACGTCCATTTGATTTTCCGCCTCTCATATTTTGATTCGTTAAGGTGATTACGGTGCTAATTGCATTCTCAATTTTTTCATCCCGGCATTTGAGTTATAGTATACATTATACCATACCCTTTATATCAAACAAATACAATCGATTTTCGCCGATATTTTCGCGGCTCGTGAAAGGCTTAGCCGACTTTTTCTTTACGATAGACATTAAGTATGAAAAATGTCGATATAAAGAAAACAGTAAGCAAAAAGCAGATTTTTCTTATCTGCTCGATTATATTTATCGCCATTTACATATTTTTATTCAACAAATGTAAGTTTTGTAACATAAAGCACACTAAAAATCAACCTGCTTCTGTCTTTATAGAAATTGGTATGTTTTTTAAGCAAATAAAATGCAGCGGAAAGCCCGTAGTAAAGCAAGAAGGAAATTACTTTTAATTGGATACGATTGTGGATGGACAGGAGCGACGAGAAGTATAAAATCACATACATATAAGAGAAACGCACGTCACTCTTCCGCAAGGGGCGGACGCTCCGCGTGCGCTTCGACCCGCCCCTTCCGCGCGTAACGTCAGCGCATGGGGTAAGAATGTAGTCCGCGGCGTACATCCCCACCGAACGCGCTGCGCGCGTTTTTTGCCGAAAAGAGGAAAAAAGAAACCGCGTGCCGGAAGGCAAGCGGTTCGGGGACACCGGAGCAAAAAATCTTATTCGAAAAATCCGATGACGAAAGATCAAGAACGGAGGCATCCGTCAAAAAATGAATGAACCCTCCGAATCGATCTTTAAGTTACACAAAACAAAAAAAGAGACGCTCGAAAGAGCATCTCTCTTGTGTTAGCACTGACCTATCTTACCGGACCGTCGCCAGTCGAGTATTGTCGGCGTGATTGAGCTTAACTGCCGTGTTCGGAATGGGAACGGGTGGA
>ENA-OUQF01001234-OUQF01001234.1-human-gut-metagenome-genome-assembly--contig:-NODE-1234-length-15870-cov-13.745495_pt1 | contig 15870 bp, 16 predicted proteins | sample MGYA00237947_ERZ548826 | MGnify/ENA primary metagenome ERZ548826 (study PRJEB26490, sample SAMN05194701) | human gut metagenome | biome: terrestrial biome; feature: human-associated habitat... | reverse complement strand
ATATATCGTGTTTAATTTTCATACAAAAAATTTGTAACACCATCATATTACCAATTTGTAAACGTAATTCTTAGTTTAAGAAAAACGAGCAAACGGATATAAAAAAGACCAACAATGGAAGTTGTTAGTTTTGGAGAGACAGTTGTCCCCATTTGAGATGATTATGAAAACGCCGTGAGAGGAATCGAAAAATTCTCAGATGAATACCCAACAAACCTCGCCTCTACAATAACACTCTTGAAGAACCCCTTAGAACCTTTGGAACTTCTTAGTTTAATGAAAACGTACCAAATCACTGTTTCACTTTTCTAAACGTAATTCTTAGTTTAACCGTTTTAGTGCCAAATCACTGTATGAGTTTTGTAAAAGAAGTTTTTAGTTTAAGGAAAAAACGTTCATTTCACTGAATCAGTTTTATAAAAGTAACGCTTAGTTTAAGGGAAACGAGCCAATAGGCATAAAAAAAAGACCAACAATGGAAGTTGTTAGTTTTGGAGAGACAGCAACTCATTTTAAAACTTGCCATTAAATTCCCTTCTCTATTTTTTTGTAAGTTCATAAAGCTCATTAAATTTATAATATATTTATTTACCAAGCCTACTATATCATAAGTAAATAATGAATTTGCTTAATTTCATACTTATATTTTTAATCTATTCACCTAGATATGTCTATTTTGCTGCTTCGATATGCAAAATCAAGACTTCTTTTGAATATTGATGGAGGTGTAACAAATAGTTTTAGTTCTTATCTTGCGATTATTGGTATAGATGGCTCTCAAATGATGACTGCTCCCGCAAATTATGATGGTGATGATCTAGAATTAAAAATGTATGAGCTATCAGAAATGTTAGAATATAATGGAGAATTTTATTCGTGGACTTATAATATGGACCAATCTCAAGAACCTGTAAATACTGATGCTGAATCAATTAAAATGTCTACGCAATATAGATTTATTTATTATAAAGCCACTGTTCAACATAAAACTATAGTTGTAGAATATGTATTGAGTAAAGTTCTTAAAGAGTACAAAGAAAGTAAATAAGAAAGAAGATGTCGTTATTATGAAAAAGTACTTTGCACTACTATTATCGTTTGTTTTAGCATTTAGCTTAACAGCCTGTTCAGATGCTGAAACAGAGAAAGCTAAATCTTCATTTGAAGAAACAGCTTCAATCGTTGAGAAGAACAACGAGACTATCAACAAGGATGTTAAAGCATTGCAAAAGTTGACAAAATCCAAGGTTAAACCTTTGGATGATACAGTTTTAAAAACAGCAAGAGAAACTATCAGCCAAGCAAAACAACAAATCGTTGAAGTTCCTGAATGCCCTTCTAATAAAGAAGATATTAAAGAAGCTAACAAAAAGCTAAAAAAGAAAGCTGATAAAGCTGAGATTATCCAAGCTTTAACAGACTCTAAAAAAGCTATGAAAGATAGTATTGCTCAACGTAAACAAGTTACCAACCCATCTGAATCCTTTGTTTTGGAAAGATTGAACGGAATTCCAAACGTATCGCAAGCATTGGCTGTGAATGAAGAAAACGATGTAAATGGTATGCTTCATAAAGCGGGTGGATATACTTCTGCTATTTTCTTCACATCGGATTTAGTAGACACTGCTGCAAACTATATTGAAGATGGTGATTCCATTGAAAAAGGTACAGACGGTGGTGGATGTATCGAAGTCTTTGAAACTGAAGAAGATGCTCAAAAACGTGATACATACCTGTCTGCTTTCGATGGTGGTGGAATGTTATGCAGTGGATCACATAAAGTTGTTGGTACTGTAATCATTCGTACATCTAACTATCTAACAGCAACGCAACAAAATGATATTACAACAAATATCCTGAACAGCTTAATTGCTTTGAAGTAATTAAATACTACAGGACTGAATCATCAATCAATGATTTCAGTCTTTTTTTATACCCTTCTCTTTTCTCGAATCCTCTCACAACGCTCTCGAAAACCGACAACGACGAATTGCACACTTTGAAAATAATGTTTTCATAGGATTAGTTATAAAAGTAACATTCGTTCTACGAGAGCGTTCTTAAAGCAATCGAAAATCACTCCTTTAATTGAGATAACATCAAAAATCAAGTATACTAGATACATAATTATATGAAGTGATTGTGATTAATTTAATTAACGTTATATTTGTAATCTTAATAGGCATCGGGTTTCCCATGACATTCTCTAAAAAGAGGCGGTTAAGAGTGTGTTCTCTTGGGCTAGTAACTAAAGGTGAATTTTTATAAAGAAAACAGGTCAATTGCGATAATATAGGAGAAAAAAATATATGCACAGATATTACCAGAAAAATCTAAAAAAATGGCATAAAACTTTAAATTCTTACATGAATTATATCAGCTATGAACTAGAGTCGCTTACTGGACAGTCTTATGATACCCTCATTCAAGAAATTTGGACAAACTATCAGGAGGAGATGTTAGAAAGATTCCCTTACATTGGCGGAGATGCTGCCAGTGGAACAAAGAACCTTATCGGAGCTTACATGTTTGTGAGCATGGGTGAAGTATTAAAAAAATATGGTGTTACGACAGCGCAGAGTGGTCAGCTAATGATTCTGATTTATGAGCGTCAGTTTAAAAAGATTCCGTCTTTTTTACGGAGTATAATGGGTAAAATCTTTACTAATCCCCGATTTCTTACAAAAATATTCCTAAAAAAGGATAGAAAGAATGCATTAAACGCTGCACAGAATCCCGGAAGTTTCGAGACACAGACACAGATTCCACCAGAAAAGGGGTATGATTTCAGTTATCACAACCTCGTTTGTCCGCTAGCGGATTTTGCAAAAAAATACGGATATGAAGAATACATGCCTTACCTCTGTAATCTGGATTATGTCATGTTCGGTATTCTGGGTGCCCCACTGTACAGAGAGCATACCTGCTTTGATGATGATTATTGTGATTTCAAGTTGAAACTTTCTGCCAAACCGATGGACTATGATCCACCGGTGTTCACGCAGGGGAATGGTTATAAATAGTCAACTCCCACATTTTAATTGAATTTTGTCTAGAACAGGATAACGAATTGACAGATGCAGAAGTGGAAGAAATCCATCGTACGATGGTGATGGATGATTCGGATTTTAAATAGTAGCATGAAGAACTGGAGTTGCTTCCAGTTCTTTTGTTATGTTTGCTTTCTTCCTTAAAGGTTCTCATAACGCTCTTGAAAAAGCCTTTAAAACCTTTGGAAGTTATTAGTTTAAGGGAAACGTGTTAAATCGCTGTTTCACTTTTCTAAACGTAATTCTTAGTTTAACCGTTTTGGTGCCAATTCATTGTATGAGTTTTTTAAAAGAAGTTTTTAGTTTAAGAAAAATGTGTTCATTTCACTGAATCACTTACTTAAAAGAAGTTCTTAGTTTAAGAAAACGAACTAAAAGGCATAAAAAAAGACCAACAATGAAAGTTGTTAGTTTTGGAGAGACATGACCTGTTTTCATGAAACTATCAACTTCCAAAGTTCCTTGTTGAATAAGATTTCAATATTGTCAAATGAAAATTATGAGTCATATCAAACGCTTCTTCCCTTTTATTTGCTTATTTATTTAAAAGATGCATCTTTTGCACAAAAATTCATTGAATGCTTTAAAATATATTTAGGAAGGTGTTGTATGAAAAGAATATTTACAATTATAATGATAGGCATCTTGCTTGTTGGATGTGCTAAAACAGATTTCTTAACAGAACACGATTGGGTTCACTATGGCTCTACATGTATTGAAACCATCTATTTTGGTAAGGATGGACACTTTGCGTATTATATTGATGAAGGAAATCCGGTTAATGATTCGGATTTGTATGATCAATATTCTTATGATTCTAAAAGTAAAAAGATTCATTTAAAGCCTACAGGCGCTATGTCAATTCAAGTGTTACGTTATAAAAAATCAAGACTTCTTCTAAATATTGATGGAAATATAAAAGAATTTTTTGATTCTAAAGATAAGATCATAGATGGAGCTAATCCAAGTGATCTTGCGTATGATAAAGAAAATATAACGGATGGTTTTAGTTCATATCTGGCAATTCTTGATAGGGATGGTTCTCAAATTATTACTGCTCCTGCAAATTGTGATGGTGATGATCCAAAATTTAAAGAGTATGAGCTATTTGAAAGATTAGCTGACAATGTAGAGTACTATTCTTGGACTTATAATGTGGATCAATCTGATGTTGAGTCAAGCTATACTAAATTGACTGATACAGAAGCTTTTAAGATTATTGAAGACGGTGGTGCCATCGGATTTGTATGGTACAACAAATCTGCAAAGATTACTAAAATTGTCTTTTATTCAAGTGCAATTATAGAATAATAAAACAATAAAATATATAATCACGCTATATATTAAGCAAATCCATGAGCTATATAAACAAATGTTAATATTTATTTTGCACATTGCTATACATAGTGTTATACTTACAATTGCTAGATAAGAACCCTTACTCACATCTTATCTAGCCTATTCCAAATGGCCAGCATTCTTTCTTACCCTTTCAGAGTGTTGGCTTTCATTTTGTTGAAAATACAAAGTATGTAAACTTTTTGTAAAAAAGTGACATATGTCAATATATTTTTCATTTTCACGTGTTATAATATTTTTAGTTAGATGACTTCAAACGCCAACATAATAATTTTTAGCATATGAAAATAACGCCAACTACCTCATATGTTATATTTCATCTAACAGTCGATTAGAGAACTAGACTCCTCAAACACTAACATTCTAGTTCTCTCCTCTATTAAAGATATATTGAGTCAACAATTAAAGTTGGCTCTTTTTCATTTAAATGGTATATTACTCTATGCAGAAATGAGTTGATTGTATGAAATTAAAAATATGGTTAGGTAGAATTATTCCATTAGTCATTATTGCACTTGGTGAAGTTGGATTGTATTTTACATTATTCAAATGGCTGACTTCTTCTTTTGTGTTTATCGAAGTTGTATTACACATTCTATCTGTTTTAATTATCTTAAATATCGTTCGAACAAGCAGACACTTATCATCCGATTTAATGTGGATTTTATTAATCATGTTGTTTCCAGTTTTTGGTACATTTGTATATGTATTGATGTTGTTAAGTTTATTATTTGGAAAAACATTTCGAAATATCATTCAAGAACAGAAAAAAGCATCTTCTTATTATATACAAGATACATCCATCATCGATGAAATTCGAAAAGATAATAAAGATTATGTTTCACAACTTTCTTTTCTATCTGAAGAAGGCTTTCCTTTTTATCACAATACCGGTTTTGAATATTATGCTCCATGTGAAAATGGTTTTGATGGTATGTTAAAAGAGCTAAAAAAAGCGGAAAAATATATTTTTATGGAATATTTCATTATTGAAGAAGGCATTATGTTTAACTCCATACTTTCTATATTAGAAGAAAAAGTAAAACAAGGCGTTGAAGTACGTATTATGTATGATGACATGGGATCATTAGGTACACTTCCTGCTTCTTATGCCAAACAATTACAGAAAAAAGGTATTAAAGCAGTTTCTTTTAATCGAATCTCCCCTATTATCAATACAATTATGAATCATAGGGATCACCGAAAAATATTGGTTATTGATGGAAGGGTTGCCTTTAGTGGTGGTGCTAATTTAGCTGATGAATATATCAATAAAAAAGTGAAATATGGTCATTGGATGGACAATATCATTTGTGTCAGAGGTAAAGCTGTATGGTCTTATCTAATCATGTTTTTGACAAACTGGAATGCTTTACGCCATGAAGATGAAGATTATACTGTATTTAAAAATTCCAAGATTGTTGATGAAACATCTTTTGATGGATATATTGCACCCTACGCAGAAACACCTTTAGATCAAGAATTAACCGGACAATCCGTTTATGAAGACTTGTTAAATAGTGCCAATGAATATGTATATATTATGACACCATATTTGATTATTGATTCTGAAATGATCAACACACTGATTCATACCGCAAAAAAAGGTGTAGATGTACGAATTATTATGCCAGGTATTGCGGATAAGCAAATCATACATGATATGGGCACAACTTATTATGCGCAATTGATTCAAGGTGGTGTTAAAATTTATGAATATGAGTCGGGATTTGTCCACTCTAAAGTCTTTGTATGTGATGATACATATGCCACAGTAGGAACAATCAATTTGGATTATCGTTCACTATATCTACATTTTGAAAATGGTACTTTATTATATAAGTCAAAAAAGATTTTGGATGTGAAACAAAACTTTATGGATACTTTGTCAAAATGTAAAGAAATTCAAATTGAAGATACCCATGTTAATATTGTCAAAGGATTATTCTTAAGCATTATTCGAATCTTTTCACCATTATTATAGAAAAATGCAAGGTTAAATCCTTGCATTTTTAGTAGAATTAAAATAATGATTTTACACAGCCATACATTCCAGCATCATTTTCAAGTTTTGCCAAAACGATAGGTGTATTTTCACATGCATGGAATGCATACTCTTTAAAGAATGTGCTAATTCTTGAAGTTAAGATATCTCCAGCTTTAGAAACGCCTCCACCAATCACAATGATTTCTGGATCACTTACACAACATACTTGTGCAAGTGATTTAGCTAAGACTTTACAAGTTAGATTGACAACTTCATTGGCAATTTCATCCCCATTTTTAGCTTCATCATAAATATTCTTGGCTTCTAAAGATGCATAGTTTCGTAAACTCGAACTTCGAGTATCTTGTTCTAATGTTTTCTTAGCTTGTGTAACAATTCCAGTAGCTGAAACATATTGTTCTAAACATCCATGGTTACCACAGTTACATGCGATCGGTTCATCATTCTTTACAGGCATATGACCAATTTCCCCACCTGCACCATGAATTCCGGAAACGATTTTTCCATCTAAAACACAACCGCCTCCAACACCAGTTCCAAGTGTAACCATCAATACGTCTTGGTATCCTTTTCCTGCCCCTTGCCACATTTCTCCAAGGGCTGCTACATTGGCATCATTTCCTACTTTTACACGAAAGCCAGAAATTTCATTAAATTCCTTTTCGACATTGAATGCGTTCCAACCTAAGTTTACACATCCATTCACGACACCGTTTTTATTTACAGGTCCTGGTACACCTAGACCTACACCTAAAACATCCGTCTTATCAATGTTTTTTTCCTCGATAGTACGATGAATAAAATCAGCAATTTCTTTAAGAATATGCTTTCCATTATCAGTTTTATTTGTAGGAATCTCCCATTTTTCAATCAAATCTCCCTCGACTGAAAATAAACCAATCTTAATAGTAGTACCACCAATATCAACTCCAAATCCATATTTCATATTATATAATCTCCTTTAATAATAGCTTATTAAAATTCTCAATAAGAATCAATCACTTTCATATACTTGTTTGATTAAATCATCGACAATTAATTTTGTATATCTTTTACATCCATATGGAGTGCCATCACATAAAGTATAATCACCAGAATATGTAATGACTTTACCACTTTTTAGATGCAAAGTATATCGGCTACTACACGCACCACATAGTAAGGGTCTATATGTTTTTTCACTGCCTAAATTTATTCGAATTTCATCAAAAAAATCATAAGTAATTGGTTTAGACAAATGATAAATTTTATCATTTATTTGCACTGTTCCATCCATAAATATAGAAATATTATTTCTTTCAATCAGTGGCCCCAAAACAGGTTCATATTGTTCAAAAATACAATCCAGTTGTACAATTTCTTCATTTGTCAAATCACAAAACCATTCGGGTTCTCTAAAATAAAGTGGTTTATGAAGAAAATCATCCATATCTTCATCATCCTCAAATTCTAATTCAACACGAATCAGACAATCATTTGTTTCTGGATCTACTTTTCGATCTATTATTTCATACAATTCAACAGAATGTACATTGTCATTTTCATCATAAAGATAATGAATTCTATGTCGAGCTTTTGTGTATGAAAAGAAATTAGTAATATATGTTTTATATGATGTGTTGAGTTTTACCTCTTCTAAAGTTAAATAACAATCTGACATTTTGTAAGTAACTCCTCTACTATATTTGTCGTAAGACTATCCTCATTCGAATCTGTACAATAATTGCCGTGATATTCAAACACATTCCCGCTTTCACAATATAATGTAAAACTTCTAGACCATCCACCAACATAACTAGGCTCATATGTGTTTTCACTTCCTAGATTTAGCTTCATAGCTTTAAAGAATTGTTGAATGTAAGTCTTGTTAACTTGATATGTTGAAATTAATGGATTTTGATTTTCCTTTATATCTTCAATTTGAATCATTCCATCATCAAAGATAACTATATTTATAGTTTTATTACTCGTTTTATTATCAATTAGATTCAATATATCCCAATCCGAATAGCTACATACGATTTTATTAATTTTCTCATTTGTCAAATCATGAAACCATTCTGGTTCATTAAAATAAAGTGGTTTATGAAGAAGAAAGTCCATATCCAATCCATCTTCAAACTCAACATCTGCTCGTACAAACATTTCATTTGTGTCTGGATCTACCTTTTTTTCACAGAATGAATAAACTTCAGGAATATATACATTCCCTTCTTCATCGTAGAAATCATTGATTGTATGATGAGATTTGGTATACGAAAAAAATGAAGTTACATAAGACTTATATATGGATCCGTCATAATTCGATTTATGAGAAATTGATTTTTCTAAAGTTAAATATGTTTTCATAAATAAACATTAACATAATAAAAAGGCTATTTCTAGCCTTTTAGAGTTGATCATTAAATTTATAGCCAATGCCACAAATCGTTAATATATATTGAGGATCATCTGGATTATGATTTTCTTTCTTAGTTTACGAATTAAAAGCCATGATATTGGAATCATCAAGGACCATACAGCCTTTTAGATCTATTCCTTCGTAAAAACTTCACCTCTATTTTGTGCAAGAAAATAAAGAATATCAAACTCTTTCGGTGTTAAACAATACCCAGTATCATCTCTAAAAGAATGACACTAACTACAATAAAAGCTACAAAAGCTGGTCTTTTATAGATTGGAACATTTGAATAATCCATTACATTCGATAATTTTGACATGCCATACTTTCCTAAATAGATATAAATAGGATCTCTAAAATTTTTAATATATTTTAATTTACGAGACAAGAAGATGTCTTCTAATCTTCTACAAAACAATTCGTCTTCTAAATATGGCATAATTTTGGGTTCTGTAAAAACTTGTACAATCTCTTTAGAACCAATCTTTTTGGGCAAACTTTTTTCAATCGATTTTAATATATCTTGATAAACAACGACATCCTTTTCATTCTGAATAAATAATGTCGTTATTTTAGGAATGGGTGGAGGAACTATTGTATCTTCTTTAATTGAAATGGGTTGTGCTTTAATATCTTGTCTACTTTGTTCAAATGAAACAGACTCTATTTCTTGATCTGGATGTAGACATTGTTGATAAGCCACTTGAATCTGTTTGAATTCCTCTGGATTTTCTTCAGGATGATATTGTTTTAAAAGTCTCGCATAAGCTTTTTTTATTTCTTTTTTATCACTTGTAGGCTCAATCCCTAATATTTCCCACGCATTCATGCCAAATACTCTCCTTCATCCTCTTCTTGAGTAAAGATATCTAATTGATCTACATTTTGACTTTCTTCTATCTGATCTAAAATTCGTGAAACCTGATTAATAAGACGTTTTCTTTTTTGAATATTGTTGATCAAACTTTCCATATCTTTTGCGAATTCAGTATGAAGTTTCATCAAATAATCCTGTGTTTCTTCATCCACTTCCCGATAAATTCTTTCAATACGAGCAAGCAAGGCATCCACTTCATTATTTTGATATAAAGCTAAAGATACTTCTTTGATAGAATCTAAACGAACAGACGCATCTACTTTTTCTAGCACATCGCCTTTTGATACTCTAAAAATATAATGTTTCTTAGTAGAATGTACAACGGCTTCTACATACAACATGGAATTAATGTCGTACGAATAGATCAAATCAAACGATTCATAATCATGCATATTTCTAGGAACATGAATAAAAGCTTGACCTAAAAATAAATTTTCTTTCGCATACATGGCCTGTCCTTGAAACACACTAATATTGACTTTAGTTTGTCCTTTATGCACGGTACGCAAAGTCATCTTTTTACTTGTTGGTAAAACTGAATTCTTAGGAATAAGCACGGTTGATAATTCTAAGTCTGGATTTTGTTCATTGTAAGTAGAAGTGCTTAAGGAGAAAGGACAAATATCAGTCACAACTACATCTTTAATATTTTCATCCCTTTGTTTAATGCCAATATATTTTCCAAGCCCAAGTACAACTAAAGAATCCATGTTTTCTTCTTTTAGTACAGGAATATTTAAAGCGTCTGATAAATAATGTTGAAGTACCGGCATTTTGCTTGAGCCTCCTACAAGAATCAAACTATCAAGCTCACTGGCTGAAAAACCGCTGTCTTTCACAGCTTTACCAATGACATTCTTACAAGATTCGAGTAAAGATTTAGTGATATTCAATAGTACATTCTCGTCAAATACACAATTATAATTCTTATTTAGATGAACTAAAGAAACTTCAACTACATTTTGCGTACTCAACTTAATTTTAGCTTGTTCACAAGCACGTAGAATGCTTTGTTGAAAAGAAGAGTCTAAGATATTATAGTCTAATCCATTTTTCAAACAAAAATATTCAGCCATAGCTCGATCAAAATCTGTGCCACCCAAGTGATTATTTCCACTAATCGCATTGATACTAATCACATTTTCAAAACAGTCAACAACTGAAACATCTAATGTGCCTCCACCAAAATCAAATACAACGAAGGTTTCATATTCATCGTCCATGTGACATGCGATTGCTGCAGCACTTGGTTCGTTGATCAAACGCTCTACTTTAATTCCTAAAAGTTCTCCTATTCGCTTTGTATCCTGTCTTTGACGTGCATTAAAATAAGCAGGCACACTGATCACAACTTCATCGATAGATTCATGTAAATAATTTTGCGCGTCTTCAATCAATTGTTTCACAATAAAAGAAGATAGTGTTGCCGAATCATACTCTTTCTTGTCTAATTTATAAGTAACATCTGTACCCATATTTCGTTTAAACAAAGATGCACTACATTCTGGATGCGTAATTAATCTTTCCTTAGCTAGTTTTCCTACAACGATTTTTCCATCTAAGATACTTATTGCACTTGGAGTTACATATTCACCATACGCATTGGGTACTAGTACTGGCTTTCCTTCTTTGTAGACAACCGCTAAACTGTTGGTTGTTCCTAAATCCACACCTAATACTGTCATATTTATCTCCTAACAAAAGTTTAAAATAGCTAATATGATACTAAATACTAATGAAATACTTCCATATACAATTAGAAAATATTTTAATACAATAGATAGTACATGTTTATAGCCTTCTGTATATTTGGTAAAAACAGATTTCTTGCGTAATACAAAATATAGTATTAAACATACAATGCCAACAATCCCGTTATAGATGATCAATAGTGGAATTAACATCGATAAAAAGAATACGCATAAGATCCATCCTACACAAAACATCATTAATAGTAATACACATAACCCGCCCATAATATCGCCTTCTTTAACTCCACTATAGCATACTAAAAGCGGTATTACTACCGCCTAGAAGTCTTTGTGGAATCTTCCTCCATAATGATTGTCTTTATAGTTTGTGACATACAAATATAAGACTAATACACCTACAAGAATAATGCCTACAATAAATAAAGAATGAGCTGACATCTTTCCATATAGGAACATGCATCCACAACCAACAAGTAATAATACATCGACAATAATGACAACAGGATCTAATTTCTTCATATCTTGACACTTCCTTTCAATTTCTTGATATAATAGTTTGGTATGAAAAACAAAACAATGATTGGACATATTTTAGCTTTTGTATGCATTATGATATGGGGTTCTACCTTTGTATCGAGTAAGATACTACTTGATACATTTGCACCTATTGAACTTCTTTTTATACGCTTTTTAATTGGTTTTATAACATTATGCATTTTAAGTCCTAAAATATTAAAACTAGAAAATAGAAAAGATGAGATTTGGTACATCCTTAGCGGATTAACCGGTATTTTCCTATATTATTTTATTGAAAGTACAGCTCTAGTCTATACTTATGCCACAAATGTAGGTGTCATAATATCGATAGCACCCTTCTTTACTTCCATACTTGCCTATTTATGTTTTAAAGATGAACCCTTTCAAATCAACTTTGTGGTAGGCTTCATTGTAGCCTTTATTGGAATCTTCTTCATTAGCTTTAATGGCCAACAAATGCATCTATCTCCAAAGGGAGATATTCTTACAATTGTAGCAGCCGTGATGTGGGCTATATATAGTGTTGTATTAAAGAAAGTCAATGCATTAGAACATACTTCCATTCAAAATACGAAACGAATCTTTGCGTGGGGACTTTTCTTTATGACAATCAGCCTTCCAATATTAGGATTTGATGTATCCATGGAAGAGATTCTAATCCCACTCAATCTATTAAATCTACTTTTCTTAGGTGTAATAGCTTGTGCGGGATGCTTTGTGATTTGGAACCATTCTTGTTCCATATTAGGAAGTGTTAGAACCAATCAATATGTATATTTAAACCCCATCGCCACAATTATCTTTTCAGTAATTATCCTACATGAAAAGATTACGCCATGTATTGTTCTTGGAACTATACTTACTTTATCTGGCTTAATTATATCCGAATACAAGAAGAAATCTTAACCAATTCTTTCTTTTATTTTGAATAAAATTGATTTAGCTTCTTTCAAATCACTTAAGTACATATCACTATTTAACAACACCTTCTCTTTCGATACATATATGGCCAAAATAGTTTCATCTTTTAATACAACCTTTACTCCAACAAATAGATATGATTTTGTAGAATCCCAAATGGTAATGGTCCACTAGGAAGTATAGCCGTAAATGGAACACCCTTTCCTTTATACTTAGCTTTTTCATTTAAGACAGAAACACAAACTACATCACTATAAGAATATGTATCGGATGGAATGGTAAATTGTTTATTCAAATCATCAAATCTTATATATTTATCTATATTCAGAATTAAACCTCCACATTATTAAGCAGCCAATAATCAGGATAATGCCACTCACAATGAAACTTGTATTTTTAGATAAGTAATAATAAGTCAAGCGATTACACAGCCAAATTAAAATTATGATTACACAATTTCCGAATACCCTTTTATCCATACCCTATCTCCTTATCTTCATATTAATCATTTAGCCATTTAGAATCAAATGTATTGTCCAAATAGGTCATTTAAAAGGAAAAAAAGTAAGGTCTTGCCTTACTTAAATCTTTGGTTGATATCGCATATCCGATACATTATATACAGTGATAAATGCTTTTGGATCGAGTGTATTAATGAATTTCATCAACTTTTGATATTCCACTTTATCTACGATGGTGATGATTTCATTACGTTTTTCCATATTGTATGCACCATATGCTTCATATACCGTTGCTCCACTATGTAGTTCATGGATGATAAATTCACGAAGCTCTTTTTCCTTTGGTGTGATGATACATACTCTTCGTTTAATATTATGATCAAAGATAAAATGATCTAGAACGATTCCATTAAAATAAGTGCCCAAAATACTTAACACAACCGTTTTCTTATCATAAACAAGAGCTGCAGATAAGGCAACACACATACCCGATAATGACATGGCTTTTCCTAGTTCCATATGCAGATATTTATTCATAATTTTTGCGACAATATCAAGACCGCCTGATGAAGCATTTCGATTAAATAAAATACTCAATCCTACACTCACTACAAGAATGTAGCACAATACATCCAATTCTTGACTGTTTGTGAAAGATACAAAATTTGGAAACAGGATTTCAAAAAATGCAAGAAAAATAGGTAGCATAATACTTGTATAGACTGTTTTTACACCAAATTCTTTGCCACAAGTTAGAAAACCAATAATTAATAAAACAACATTTAAAATCATGGTAATGGCAGATAATGGTAACGGCACAAAATTAGATAGTATGATACCTAATCCAGAAATACTACTTACAGAAGTATGACTAGGCACTAGAAAAAAATAGACGGCTGCTGCAATAATTCCAACTGCGAGTGTCAAAATCATGGCTTCCTTTAAGATATTTTTATAATTATATTTTTTATTCATGAAAACTGTCTCCTAATAATTCGCTATTACTATTATTCTATCAAAAAGTAATAGTTCATTCCATACTAATGTGAATACGGATCTTGACCCAAATCAAAAGGAATCCTAAAATACATGATTATGGATTCCTTTTTAAATTAACACTCAATGGCTACTTTAATTACACCATCACGTTTGTTTTCAAATAGTTCATACCCTTGCGCAATTCGACTAAGAGGATATGTATGTGTAATCAAAGGTTCTGTATTGATCTTACCTTGTGCAATCAATTGTAAAGTCTTTTCACAATCACAACCATCAACACCACCTGTTTTGAAAGTCAGGTTTTTCCCATACATGTCGGGAAGTGGTAAAACTTGTGGTGCATCATATAAAGCTACGATTGTCACAATCGCATTTGCTCTTGCACATTGCCATGCAAGCTGAAAAGTAGATGGTACACCCGCAACTTCAAGAACAACATCTGCTCCACCATGATCACTATTTTCTAGCACAAAGTCTTTGCATTTTTCTGGAATTACTGTTAAAACTTCTGGATAATGTTCATGGATAAAAGCAAGACGAGACTCATCTTTTTCACACATAATTATTCTTTTTGGCTTTTGAAGCATAACACATAGTAAAGTACAAATACCTGTAGGTCCAGCACCAATAATCAATACAGTATCCTCTTCCTTGATTTCTGAAATACGAGTTGCCCAATATCCTGTTGCTAATACATCCCCTACAAATAAAGCTTGTCGATCACTGACTTGTTCAGGAATCTTATTCAATCCTTGATCTGCAAATGGAATACGCACATATTCGGCTTGTCCACCATCAATTCGACATCCAAGAGCCCATCCTCCATTTTCATCCGTACAATTGTTTACATAGCCGTTTTGACAGAAAAAACACTCACCACAAAAAGTTTCTACATTCACCGTTACACGATCTCCAGGTTTTATATGAGTTACTTTATTTCCAACTTGTTCTACAATACCCACCATTTCATGACCAACAGTAATACCAGGCACGGCACGAGGAACACTACCATGTTTAATATGCAGATCACTTGAGCAAATGCTTGCAAGTGTCACTTTTACAATCGCATCCCTTTCATGAAGAAGGATGGGTTTTGGTTTTTCTATCAATTCAAATTTCCCTTTTTCCAAATACGTATATGCCAACATATGTTTTTTACTCCTTTTCTATTTATACTGTCCTATTCTTTCTAATCATAATCAATTCTTTCAATCTTAAAAATGACAGGTCTTGTTCCATCCGAACAGCAGGCAATCATTTCATTTTCCTTTTTCATCCAGCCTTTCATAATAGAACCACCTTGTAATCCAGTATAAATATAGCGTAAAAGCACATCCCATGCTTCAGAACAGAACGGCATTTTCAAACCGCCTGCAACGATATCTGCATCACCACTATAACTAATCCTGTGATAAAGTGTCCTATATTTAATCAACAATTGTTTTGTAATAATCACCAAAGTCTGCCAATGCATCAATAATAGGCATCAATTCTTTTCCAAGATCTGTCAGTCCATAATCAACTCTTGGTGGATTCTCATGATAA
>ENA-OUQF01001233-OUQF01001233.1-human-gut-metagenome-genome-assembly--contig:-NODE-1233-length-15871-cov-10.603060_pt1 | contig 15871 bp, 16 predicted proteins | sample MGYA00237947_ERZ548826 | MGnify/ENA primary metagenome ERZ548826 (study PRJEB26490, sample SAMN05194701) | human gut metagenome | biome: terrestrial biome; feature: human-associated habitat... | reverse complement strand
CCATGTCCGGGTAACAAAACATGGATGCGTATGCTGTTCCATGGTTTTGCGATCGATTTGTGATTATTCGACCGTGCGACTAGAGTAGCCTGTGGCTTTTCGGCTGGCTTTTACACCGGCTGGAAGATTTATACAGACTTGATTTGTGTCTGCCGTGTGCCTGCGACGTATTTACGTTGCGCTGGCACGTGCGCGGAAGCAGATCGCAAGCGAATGGTTCTCAGTACCATCCATGTGAGTCAAGCGCACATCTTTGAGAAGCAGTCGCGATGCCGGGAGTCGGGTTCGTCGGTTTCAACCGTCGTTCCCGTTCCCGGCTTTTTTATCTTCGAAGGGGAATGAACGGTAACGCTGCTGTTTAAAGCGATGCTTCACGGTATGAAAAACCACTTAACCATTGAACAGATGTTGCATTCCGCGGAGCGACTTTTTGTTTCGAAAGTATGGCGACTGTTACATAGGAGTTGGCTAGGGTGATTTATAATCAGTTTCAGGTGCGTTGTTGTGATTAATGGGGGTTGCGATTACGTGTCGACATACAGCGAAGAACATATGATGCAGGGGCGATGTCGCTTCGGATATGGGAAAGGTGGCACTGATGGGTGCCGAATCGGGCATGAACTCTTCTGTGCGTGATGACCGCGTTGCTTTGTCTGATGGCGCGAAAGCGTTATGGGGCAAAACAAATCGTATTGATGACTCTGAATGGTTGCCGCTGTATGTGCATATGGTTGATTCCGCGGCAATGGCGTCAAAAATATGGGATACGTGGGTTCCGCAGGGCACGAAAGCGGTAATAGTTGGAGACCTTGGAAACGATGAGGTTCTTGCTCGAAAACTCATGATTTTCATGGCAGGCATACATGACATAGGCAAAGCCACGCCGGTATTCCAAGCAAAACCCATTACTTTCGGTCCGGAAGCGGGAAGTTTCGCTTGGAAAGCCGAACGGGCCGGATTGCCTATGATAGCTGGCTTGCGAGGTACCAATCATCCCACACATCCCATCGCAGGAGAGATCATTCTTGAGGGATATCTCCTGCGAGTCCGAGGTTGGGAGAGAAAAGCTGCACGTCAGTATGCCTGCGTGGTTGGAGGGCATCATGGCACCCCACCAGACAAAAGTAAAATTGACGAAGAGAAAAATAGGAAAACCAATGTTGGATTGGATTCTGAGGTATGGATAAGTACTCAGGATGAGCTCATAGATTTTGTTGCAAATATTGCTGGCATTGAAGAAAAAGAATGGGAAGATCTTTCTGAAAGAAGATTCAGCGTCCAGTCCGCCGTGCTGATGACAGGACTGGTCATTATGGCCGACTGGATTGCCAGTAACAGCGATGAAGACATGTTTCCCCTGGTAAGAACCGAGCCATGGGCGGATGAAGATGAAGACTTTTTCTTCTCGGAGAGTGGGGAAGAAGACGATATCCAATCGTGGTCGGGCCTCCGCATCCGCGCGGACAGGGCATGGTCATGTGTGCAGCTACCGCATGCGTGGGTACCGGAAGGCATTCCTTCATCCTGCCAAGACCTTTTTGCGACACGGTTCGCCCTTCCTGAAGGTGCGAAGGTTCGTCCTGTCCAAGAAGAAACCGTCCGAATCGCACGCGACACAAGGCAGCCGGGACTCATGGTGATTGAGGCACCCATGGGCGAAGGAAAAACGGAAGCGGCGCTCGCGGCCGCTGAAATACTGGCACAACGTACCGGACGTGGTGGTGTATGCGTGGCATTGCCAACGATGGCTACCACGGACGCTATGTTTACTCGAGTGCATCGCTGGTTGGAAGCGTTGCCGTCCTGCGATTTTGACAATGAGAAAACGGTGTGGTTGGCGCATGGCAAAGCACAGCTGAACAATGATTTCCGTGGTATTATTGCCGCTTCGCATCGCCGTTTTTCCTCTGTTGACCAGGATGACGTCAAACAAGAGTCGTCGCAGAATCGAAAGAAGAAGCAAATCGATGTGCCTCCGGAAACTGTTGTATCCGACTGGCTTTGGGGGCGTAAGAAAGGTGCGCTCGCTAACTTCTTGGTTTGCACTGTTGATCAGGTATTGATGAGTGCCTTGCAGATGAAGCATGTGGTGTTACGCCAGCTTGCGATGGCTAACAAAGTAGTCATTATCGATGAGTGCCACGCCTATGACGCCTATATGCAGGAGTATCTCAAGATGGCATTGGAATGGCTTGGCGGATATCGGACTCCGGTCATTTTGTTATCCGCAACATTGCCGGAATGTCAGCGCAACGCAATGGTTGAGGCGTATCTGAAGGGATGGTGCGATACTGAACCTAGGAAAGCTTCTAAGGTAAGTATTTTGGAACAGTTACGTGCCAGGAATGCTTCGAATACGCATCACATAAACCATACTGCTAATTCTGAAATGTCGTGTGAAAAAGGAACTGCAGAAAAGCTGCGGCTAATTTCAAATGCATATCCGCTGTTGACGTACACAGACGGGCATGAGACCAAACATGCGGATGTAAAGCCATCAGGAAGGTCGATGAAAGTCCAATGCAGACTCGTCGATGACGATGATACGGCTTTGCTTGATTTGATGGATGCTTTGCTTGTGGATGGCGGTTGTATCGGCGTGATTTGCGATACGGTTGGTCGAGCGCAGCATGCGGCTGAATTGTTGGGAAATCACTGCGGTCGCGATTGTGTGAGGCTGACTCATTCCCGTTTCATGGATATTGATCGCATGTCCAACGAACGAGAACTTCGTGATTTATTAGGGCCCGATGCCACAATCGGAAATGGAAAACGTCCTGGGAAACTCGTCGTGGTGGGTACGCAGGTGCTGGAGCAGTCCTTGGATATCGATTTCGATGCATTGGTAACCGATATCGCACCAGTCGATTTGATCATGCAACGTCTGGGAAGAGTTCATCGTCATCGTCGAGGTGATGGCGAATGTGATCGCCCTGTATCGTTGCAAACTGCAACGTGCTATATCCGTGGTGTTGAGGCATGGAATAATGAAGGTCCAAAATTCTCCAGAGGCGCGGACTCCGTATATGATGCCGCGGCTTTGATGGAGTCGCTTGCGGTTTTGGATTTAACTGCCGCAGGGGCTTCCTGTGCGCAACAGCTGCCCCAAGACATTGCGCGTACTGTACGAAGTGCATATGGGAACGATCCGCACGGTTTCCTGCCTCACATGTGGCTGCCGCAATATGATGATGCCTGTGAGAAGCGTGATTTAAAACGTGTGCAGAAGCAGCAGAAAGCCGGCACGTATTTGTTGCAGTCAGTGGGATCGATGAATCAGAGGCGTTCTCTGGTTAATTGGTTCTTGCCGCAAGTCGATGAAGTCAATGAGGACGAAGGGCAGCGTGCGGTACGTGACACACAGGATACGGTAGAGGTTCTGCTGCTGCGCAAATGCGATGATGGGATTCATTTGCTTCCTTGGGTGGGGGATGAGCATGCTGATGTGGAGAAGGGGTCTATCGTCCCGACGACTGTCATTCCTGATGATACGGTAGCAAAAATCGCAGTGCAGTGCGCGGTGAGATTGCCAATGGGACTGTGCATGCCGGATAGGGTCGATGCGCTGATTGCTTCATTGGAGGAAGCATGCGCTGACGATGTGGCTTGTTGGCAGGACTCGCCATGGCTTGCGGGAAAACTCGCATTGTTCCTGCACGGGGATGCAGATGGTTTCGTGTCCGATGAATTATGCGGTTATGAAATAAGGTATTCGCGTGATACTGGATTGACATATTCCAGAAAAGAGGATAATTGAAATGTCCTCATTTCGGGATGATCCCATGAAAATATCGGGATGCATAGTGTTCCCCGCTGATGCGGGGATGAGTTCGGCAGTTTTCTGATAACGAAATTTGCTGAACTGTAACCTCATTTTTTTTTACATCCGAATATATTCATGTTGACATAGATTGGTGGAAGGTGTATCTTTTCAGATAAAGACAAAATCAAAGACGATGGAGAAAGGGATTTCGATGACGGATAATGTCTTTTCTCTGCTGGATGAGCATTGGATACCAGTTTCTTATCTGGATGGACACCCAGCCGAGATATCGTTGCGTGAAATTTTTCTGGACGCTCCAAAGATTAAGGAACTGTCTGGGGATATTCCGCAGCAGAAGCTTCCTTTGATGCGGTTTCTTCTTGCAATCATGTATCGCGCTTACTGCATTGATGGTGCAGATGAGGAACAGATGCGTGAACTTTGGGAAGGAATTTATTCTTCCGGACAATTCAACGAGGATGCTCTGGATTATTACTTCGATGAGTGGGCGGATCGTTTCTTCCTGTTGGGGGAGAGGCCGTTCTTCCAGGTGCCTGGTCTACAGTATGTGGGGTCAAAGCCGTATTCTCCGGTGTCGGAGATGATTGCGGACGTGCCCAAGCCCGACAAGTACCTATTTTCGATGCGCGATTTACGCGCGGCAGATAGCCTTTTGCCGGCAGAAGCCGCTCGATGGCTGGTGTTCTTACAGGCGTACGATACTGCGGGAATCAAAACCCCGGTGGAGGGTAACACCCATGTCAATAAGGGAAAGGTCTATGCGCCCAAAGGAATGTTGGGAACGGGTTGGCTTGGCGGCATTGGTGGTCTATATGCGGAAGGGCGGAACCTTTTCGAGACGCTGATGCTCAACTGGGTTTTGTATGACACGAAGTTCGATTCTGAACGTTATCGGCTGTTCGGCAATAATCAGGACATTCCAGTATGGGAACGGGAGGATCCGCCGTCGACTGATTTAAATGACCAAAACAGATTCGTGGGGCCGGTTCAGGCAATGACGTGGCAATCTCGGCGTGTTCGATTGGTTCCAAGCGAGGATAACGCGAGGATCATTGGCATCATGTCGTGCTACGGCGATGTTGTTGCGCCTTACAATACTGACGTTTTTGAAAAAATGACTGCTTGGCGAAGTAGCGTTACCCAACAGAAGAAGCTTGGATTGCCTGCGCCTCCGCATATGCCAGTTGTGCATGATGCTGGTAAAGCGTTATGGCGTGGTTTGGAGCCCATTCTTTGTGCAAGCGATGAGGGGGATTCGCGGCCGGGTCTTATCCGATGGCTCGAAGAGATTCGCACTGAGATCCTCGAGTCGGAGAAACATGTGCTTGATCTGGTAACCATCCACGCTCAAGGGATGACATATGGCACGCAAAGCAGTGTATTCGAAACGGGAATTGACGATACGCTTTCCTTGAATTCCGTGATGTTCCGTCACGATTATTCCGGCATCGCATCAGTGTTGGATGTGGTCAAATGCACCGATGGCGCGGTTCTGGCTTTGTCTCAATTCGTTCGGAACCTTCGTGCGGCTTCAGGGGATAAGGGAAAGTCCACGGAAACAGCGGAACAAGTTCGAGAATGGGCATATGCGGATCTTGATGGGCTGTTTCGTGATGAATTGGCGGCTTTCGATGAGACACAGGACCCAATTGAGTATGCAAATGCTTGGAAAGACGAAATCCATCGCCGATTGCTGCAAATGGGTCGGGAATATTTGGATCAATCTCCCGTACCCGTTTTCGGAGAACATGAATCGGGTGTCATGGGCATGATGGGAGCATCCCGTGCACAATTGCTGTTCCAATCCAAACTGAACAAGGAACTTGGATTCATCGAGCGGGAAGACTCATCTCGTCCAAACAAAGGAGGTATGTGACGATGACGTCATCTGTATTTGACAGAGCGAATGCGGTAGGCAAATACGCAGCTAAATCGATTTTCGATTTGCAGCGTGAATATACCGCAGAAAGTGGCAGTAGCGCGAGGAGTCGTGCCAGGTTGGCCCGATTGCGCCGGGACTTGGATGGAACCGCTCCAACCTGGATGTCAATTGGTGAAGAACTGTTCGCTCAGTGGCCGCAGGAGCTTGAAGCTCCGGCGGACGATTCGCCGGAATTCGATCGTCAGGTCAATGCGATCAGGGCCGCATTGGAATTGTATGCGGTGCATCAGCAGTCAAAAGGGCAGGGGGTCGCTCAAAAGTATCAAACTGACCCTAGTTCCCGAATGACGTTTGGTCGCGCATGCAGAAGAATCGCTCCCGATCCGGAACAGGCAAAAGGTGTTTTACGCCGACTCCGGGTTGTGGAAAGTGCGTCCGATTTCAATGGGGTTGTCCGTGGCGTTCGGACACTCATCATGTTGATGCGCGGTGCCGATGTTCAAATCGACTACGGTTCTCTGGCGCGCGACCTATATCTGATTCAGCTGCCCAGCCAGCGGGGAAAAGTATTTCAAAGTTGGGGTCGTGATTACTACTATTCGAAACAATCTTCCAACAACAATCGGTGAATGATTCCGATTAATAAAAATACTTTCAAGACAATCGTTTTTAATCAACTAAGAAATGAGGGAAATCATTATGTTCATGGACATTCATTGCATTCAGCAGGTTCCGCCGAGCAACATCAACCGAGATGATACCGGTAGTCCGAAGACCGCGTATGTCGGAGGTGCGCTAAGGTCGCGAGTCTCCAGCCAGGCTTGGAAACGTGCCATGCGCGGAGTCTTCGGGAACATGTTGGATAGCAGTAGGTTAGGCAAGCGTACTAAAGGTGTTGTGACGCTGATTGCTGATTCCATTACGTCGAAGCGTCCTGATTTGGCGGAGTCCGCCGAGGGGCTGGCACAGAAGGTGATGGCTGCGGCAGGTTTCAAAGTCAAGGCTTCGGATCGTGCGGGCGCAGATAAGGGCTCTCTGGCGACCGACTATCTGATTTTCATCGCAAACAATGAGATCGATAAGCTTGCTGATTTGGCGATTGCTGCTTTTGATGAGGGTGAGGACGTTTCCAAGATGAAGAAGGAAGTTTCTGCGATCTTCCATGGTCCCCAAGCTGTCGATATCGCTCTGTTTGGACGCATGTTGGCTGATGCTCCGGATTTGAATACTGATGCTTCGGCGCAGGTTGCCCATGCCTTCTCTATCGATCAGATTACGCCAGAATATGACTATTTCACGGCGGTCGATGATTGTGCATCGGAAGACAATGCCGGTGCTGCCATGATTGACACCGTCGGATTCAACTCCTCGACGTTGTACCGATATGCAACGGTGAACATTGATGCGTTGCGCGATCAGTTGCAGGACGATTCCGCTACGGTGGAAGGCGTGGTTGCTTTTGTCGAGGCTTTCGTCAAATCCATGCCGTCCGGCAAGCAGAACACGTTTGCAAACCATACCCTGCCTGAGGATGTCGTGGTGACGCTTCGGGAATCTCAGCCAATTAGCGCCGCCGACGCATTTGAAGATCCAGTGAGGCGTAAGGACGGTATCTCCGTTTCCCGTCAAGGTGTGGAGCGTTTGGGAGAGCGTCTGAACGATATCCGCGTGAATTATGGCGAAGAGCCGGTGAAAGCTTGGTATGTTGCAACTGGTGGGGCGGTGTCCTCTTTGAATGAATGGTGTGAGCAGGTTTCATTGCCGGACCTCGAGCAGAGCTTGAAGGAAACGCTGAACGCCGCATATTCCGCATGATATTCGGAAGGAAAATGTTATGAGCGTTCTATTATTGCAATTGGCTGGGCCATTGCAGTCATGGGGGGATTCCTCGCGCTTCGTCCGCCGTGAGACTCGTAATGAGCCGACCAAAAGTGGCGTGATTGGCATGTTGGCCTCAGCCCAGGGGCGTAACCGAGAAGATTCCATAGAGGATTTGTTGGGATTGTCGTTTGGCGTGCGTATCGAGCAACGCGGCAGAATAATTCGAGATCTGCAGACGGAGAAATCCATGACACGGAAACGAAATTCCAATCGATTCGACAAGGAGATGCCGCTGACCTACCGATATTACCTATCAGATGCGCGTTTTCTGGTGGCACTAGGTGCGAAACGAGAATTGTTGGAAACCCTAGACCAGGCGATTCATACGCCTAAATGGCCACTGTTTCTGGGAAGACGATCATGTCCTCCTGACTATCCGTTATCGCTGGGTATCCACGATGAGTATGCGGATGTTCGTCAGGCATTAGACTCTGAACCTTGGCATGCTGCAAAATGGTATCGCCGACGTTATCGGCAGCCCGATTTGGAGATTGTATGTGATGCAATGGAAGGGGAGGACACATCCGTGCAATCCGACCTTCCACTGAGCTTTAGCTCGACCGGCCGCAAATATGCGGATCGCGCTGTTTATCGGTACCGTATCCCCAATCCGGACGCATCTGAAAATGTCGGTGACAATACAGAGAAACCACCTTCCTTCGATTCTACGGGGGAAGCTGATCCTATGAGTTTCATCTAGAGGGGACGACGATGTTTATCTCGAGAATTCCTTTAAATAAAGTGCGATATGGCGCTCGTCAACTTATCGGTTCTCCATATAAGCTGCATGCCGCAGTGGAAGCTGCTTTTCCTCCTGATGCCGTTCGCAGAACGGATGATGGACGAATTCTGTGGCGATTGGACTCTTTAGGGCAAGACGGTGGCGTCTGGTTGTATGTGGTAAGCCCTCAAAAGCCGGATTTTACACATATCGTTGAGCAGGCGGGGTGGCCCATGCATGCAGAGTGGGAAACCAAGAACTACGATGCATTGCTTGACCGTGTCACCAAAGGCCAGCAGTGGCATTTCAAACTTCGTGCGAATCCGGCTCGAAAGGCGGGTGTAGACAAGGGACGTCGTCATCGTTCGGATGGCATTGTGGGTAAAGTGCAAGGTCATGTCACAGCCAGCCAACAACTGCAGTGGCTGGTTGATCGTTCCGTGGTTCACGGCTTCAGAATTCTTGAAGACGAATATGGGCAGCCCAATGTGGTGGTCAAAGAGCGGCATAAGGAACAGTTCAAGCGTGGTGGCGCGACGGTTACCTTGGTCACAGCTGTTTTCGAAGGACGTCTGGAAGTGATCGACACGAAACTGTTCCGTGACGCTTTGTGCGAAGGGATTGGAAGGGCGAAAGGTTTTGGATGCGGATTGCTGACCATCGCGCCGGAAACAAGGAGTAATGCTGAATGAATGATGAGCTGGGGGAGGACGGCGCCGATTTTGAGATGGCTCCTTCTGAAATGTCTTCGGAAGAAGCTGCGAGGAAAACGTCAGACGCGAAAATCTCGGAAAGGCGCCGTTCCACTCTTGGCACGCCTCCACCGGAAATTCAGGATCTTGTTCGGGTGGAGGATAGGCTGTCCTTTGCGTATTTCGAGCATTGCACTATTGGACGTGATGATAATGCGATTACGGTGACTGATGTCACTGGTGTTATACATGTGCCGGCAGCGGCGTTAAGCGTGCTGATGCTTGGTCCTGGGGCTCGGGTGACTCATCAGGCAATGACCGTCATCGGTGAAAATGGCGCGACGGTAATTTGGGTGGGGGAACGAGGCGTTCGTATGTATGCTTTTGGCAAGCCGTTGACGCATTCATCTGCGTTATTGCAGAAACAAGCTGAATTGGTCTCTAACACGCGTAAAAGATTATCTGTTGCTCGCATGATGTATCAGATGCGATTCCCGGGTGAGGATGTGAGCGGATTGACGATGCAGCAGTTACGAGGTCGGGAAGGTGCTCGTATCAGACGAGTTTATCGTGAATGTTCCGAACGGACCGGTGTGGAATGGGATAAGCGGACATATGACCATGATGATTTCGATGCTGGTTCCGAGATTAACAAAGCATTGTCCGCTGCCAACACGTGTCTGTACGGTTTGGCACATGCTGCGATTGTTGCTTTGGGATGTTCTCCAGGTTTGGGTTTTGTACATGTCGGACATGAGCGTTCTTTTGTGTACGACATTGCTGATTTGTACAAGGCTGAACTATCGATTCCGGTTGCGTTCGAAACGGTGGCTGCAAAACCTGAAGATATCGGTTCCGCTGTACGGCACAATATTCGAGATGCGATTTATGACCTTAGCTTGATGAAGCGGATGACGAAAGACATTAGATACTTGTTGGGGACTTCAGAACTCGAGGATGATGTTTTTGAATCAGATCATGTTGGGCTTTGGGATGATAAGCAGGGCGAGGTTTCTGCAGGCAAGTCCTACTCGGATAATGACGAATGGGATGGTGGGACATGGTAGTGATTGTGCTGACTGCTTGTCCTGTGGGATTGCGGGGTGATCTCACTCGTTGGTTGCTTGAGATAGCCCCAGGAGTTTTTGTGGGACATATCGATGCTCGAATTCGAGATAGGTTATGGGAGAGAATCATTGATTTGCTCAGGGATGGTCGTGCCGTAATGGTTTATTCGGCCAGAAATGAGCAGCATATGGCTTTTAAGGTGTATGGGGCTGACTGGTCACCGGTCGATTGCGATGGATTGCAATTGATCAAACGTCCTAAGGAAGCAAAAGAAGGATCCTTTGTTGGCACTCCTAGAAAAGGATGGAGTAATGCGAGCAAATACCGAAAGGCAAGGAAATTTTCAAAACGAAACTGAATGGAAAACAGCCAGTTGTCCTTTCTTTTCCTTGGAATTATGCTATTTTCGAAGGGTGCTCCCCGCACATGCGGGGATGATCCCACTTGGGACAATGTTGTGGATTGGTTCAGGGGGTGCTCCCCGCACATGCGGGGATGATCCCAATCAGGTATAAGAAAGTGAGAATAATAATGAGTGCTCCCCGCACATGCGGGGATGATCCCTCACTTCCGCAATGGTCAGCGCCGCGCACACGGTGCTCCCCGCACATGCGGGGATGATCCCACCGAAGCAGTCGGCAGCGAGTAACGGCCATAGTGCTCCCCGCACATGCGGGGATGATCCCCACCAACAACGCATCGACATCACAGGCCAACGGTGCTCCCCGCACATGCGGGGATGATCCCTCGATGCCGTCCAGTCGGTCGAAATAGTCATGGTGCTCCCCGCACATGCGGGGATGATCCCGGCAACGACAACGATGGCTGGCGAGGAGGAGTGTGCTCCCCGCACATGCGGGGATGATCCCCGGCGAACGCGTCAACCAGCGTGTCCAAGCCCGTGCTCCCCGCACATGCGGGGATGATCCCTCGGTCAACGGCAAAACCATCGACATGGACGGGTGCTCCCCGCACATGCGGGGATGATCCCGCGGCGGCTCGTTCCGCAGTCTGAACAACTTCGTGCTCCCCGCACATGCGGGGATGATCCCGGGCCTAAAACGTCTGGGTCGGTCATGTAGATGTGCTCCCCGCACATGCGGGGATGATCCCTCAAAGCCGTTCCCCGCCATCTGCCAAAATAAGTGCTCCCCGCACATGCGGGGATGATCCCTACTGCGATTTGGGGTAATGCACCAGCGGATAGTGCTCCCCGCACATGCGGGGATGATCCCCGTCGGTGGTGCGTACCCTGATTTTCCAAGCGGTGCTCCCCGCACATGCGGGGATGATCCCTACTAGGCAAGTAGGAAGGAACAGCAACAATGGTGCTCCCCGCACATGCGGGGATGATCCCGCCTTGACGGCATCATCGGCGTTGCCGGTGATGTGCTCCCCGCACATGCGGGGATGATCCCTCGTCTGCGGTGATCTCGCCCTTGGACATGGCGTGCTCCCCGCACATGCGGGGATGATCCCAACTTGACAATCTCGCCAAAGACGAGAACACGGTGCTCCCCGCACATGCGGGGATGATCCCGGCACCGTATGCGGTGTTGGAATGTTCCTGCCGTGCTCCCCGCACATGCGGGGATGATCCCAGTCATACGACGTGCCACCCTTGACAGCGCACGTGCTCCCCGCACATGCGGGGATGATCCCGACGGCACGCGTATCCACCTGCACGGAAACGTGTGCTCCCCGCACATGCGGGGATGATCCCACCGCAGACGTGACCAACCTCGCCATGTGGACGTGCTCCCCGCACATGCGGGGATGATCCCCAATGCCCGGAAGTGGCTCATTGTCGGCCCAAGTGCTCCCCGCACATGCGGGGATGATCCCGCCGAGAGGATTGTTCCAACGCCACGTATTCAGTGCTCCCCGCACATGCGGGGATGATCCCGTGTCGTGGAATGGCTGCGTTCACGTATCGGCGTGCTCCCCGCACATGCGGGGATGATCCCGCGCCGATACGAGATGTGTGGGGGGACAGTGAGTGCTCCCCGCACATGCGGGGATGATCCCTGAGGGAAGTTTGTGATACCGAAACTGACGTTGTGCTCCCCGCACATGCGGGGATGATCCCAAGCTCGGTTGGCGCGTACCCGGTGCCGTCCAGTGCTCCCCGCACATGCGGGGATGATCCCCCATATCAATCCTCCTTGCCCAGGTAATCCTGGTGCTCCCCGCACATGCGGGGATGATCCCAGCGTGGCGGTAATGTCAGAGCTGCCTGCCTTGTGCTCCCCGCACATGCGGGGATGATCCCGTATGGTTGCACCGCGAAATCAGCGGCACAGAGTGCTCCCCGCACATGCGGGGATGATCCCTGCCCATGTTGTTCAAGTCATTATTCATGTGGGTGCTCCCCGCACATGCGGGGATGATCCCTGAAGAGTGGACGCGACAATGACGCGGCGGAAGTGCTCCCCGCACATGCGGGGATGATCCCAGCAAGGCGGACACCAATACGGCCAACCTCGCGTGCTCCCCGCACATGCGGGGATGATCCCTGAGGTGAGGTGGCGTTTCGAACGGCGTTGAAGTGCTCCCCGCACATGCGGGGATGATCCCGACGAGCCACGCGTCACACCTCGTGACGTGCAGTGCTCCCCGCACATGCGGGGATGATCCCGCCCTTGCGCTCGTCGGGGAAGAAGAGGGCTAGTGCTCCCCGCACATGCGGGGATGATCCCTGACTTGAGTCCGCCCGCTTGCGAGAGGGCGACGTGCTCCCCGCACATGCGGGGATGATCCCAATCCCACGACATTCCAGCCCGTCGCCGCCGGGTGCTCCCCGCACATGCGGGGATGATCCCCACCGCACGGTATTACCTCAAGCCCGATCTGAGTGCTCCCCGCACATGCGGGGATGATCCCGGGTCGAACACAAGCTCGCCCTTATTGCTCCAGTGCTCCCCGCACATGCGGGGATGATCCCGTGCTTGATAGTGATATCCGAGTAATTCCCGGGTGCTCCCCGCACATGCGGGGATGATCCCACGTGCTTGGCAGTATGTGGGGGAACATGAATGTGCTCCCCGCACATGCGGGGATGATCCCTGGGAGTTGTTAATCAGGCTGTTGCTGATCTTGTGCTCCCCGCACATGCGGGGATGATCCCGAATACCGAACCGGCACGACTTAAGAATAGCAGTGCTCCCCGCACATGCGGGGATGATCCCCGGAACACGACCTGAAACGAATCCCGGTACTAGTGCTCCCCGCACATGCGGGGATGATCCCGTTCTTGCCGATGTTTTCGCGTTCATTCCTGAGTGCTCCCCGCACATGCGGGGATGATCCCCCAGCAGTCCGTGAATACAATGCGACCACTGAGTGCTCCCCGCACATGCGGGGATGATCCCTTGCCTTGTCCATGTTGAAGGCTCCGGCGAGCGTGCTCCCCGCACATGCGGGGATGATCCCGGGTTCCGCCCGCATGATTCAAGCCCGCTGACGTGCTCCCCGCACATGCGGGGATGATCCCGTGCTGCCGTGCAGTGAACATGCTATGTGAACGTGCTCCCCGCACATGCGGGGATGATCCCCGGTCAATCCGTTGACTGTTGAAAACCTCGCCGTGCTCCCCGCACATGCGGGGATGATCCCTCCGCCGATGTTGCCGGACGTGACCATAAAACGTGCTCCCCGCACATGCGGGGATGATCCCTGTCAGCGTCCGGACATGTGCCGCACAGCCACGTGCTCCCCGCACATGCGGGGATGATCCCCAATTGCGTTGCACCATGATTGATGTGATGTGGTGCTCCCCGCACATGCGGGGATGATCCCTGCGGGCTAGTCGCAGAACGGACAGCGTTGAAGTGCTCCCCGCACATGCGGGGATGATCCCCAGGAAGCGTCGAATAATGGAATCCGTTGTCGGTGCTCCCCGCACATGCGGGGATGATCCCCAGAATCGGCATGAGAGAACCGTTCACATACAGTGCTCCCCGCACATGCGGGGATGATCCCGGTTCCCCGTCCAAGCAGAATCGGAAGACCCAGTGCTCCCCGCACATGCGGGGATGATCCCACGAAGGCCACAGTCCCGTGTGGCGCTTCTTCGTGCTCCCCGCACATGCGGGGATGATCCCCAACGACCCCAACCAGGCGGTTTCCTGGGACAGTGCTCCCCGCACATGCGGGGATGATCCCACCGTCACCGCCCAGGCAAAGAACCTCGGTCTGTGCTCCCCGCACATGCGGGGATGATCTCGTCGAGGTTGGACAGGTGACTTTGCCCGTGCTGTGCTCCCCGCACATGCGGGGATGATCCCCGGCTCACGACTTTCAAAGCATCTCGGCGTTTGTGCTCCCCGCACATGCGGGGATGATCCCGGCGCACCGTCGCCGGGCCGACATTGCCATCCAGTGCTCCCCGCACATGCGGGGATGATCCCTGCAGTTCGGGGTGCTTCGAGACGGGATAGAGGTGCTCCCCGCACATGCGGGGATGATCCCGCCGCCTCGGTCATGCCATCGATATCGGACCGGTGCTCCCCGCACATGCGGGGATGATCCCCGATGGGCAACGGCTGGAATCCGACGCGGCACGTGCTCCCCGCACATGCGGGGATGATCCCATGAGGGAGACAAACCGATGAACGACGATAAGGTGCTCCCCGCACATGCGGGGATGATCCCTCAAAGCCGTTCCCCGCCATCTGCCAAAATAAGTGCTCCCCGCACATGCGGGGATGATCCCGGCTGGGCACCCTGTGGCGTATCCGCGACGATGTGCTCCCCGCACATGCGGGGATGATCCCTTGCCGTGTTCGGCGCACGCGTTAACCAAATGGTGCTCCCCGCACATGCGGGGATGATCCCTGTGGACAAGCCGAACCAGCAGACCGCAGTACGTGCTCCCCGCACATGCGGGGATGATCCCAGCCAGCAACTGTCAAACACTTTGGCTACAAAGTGCTCCCCGCACATGCGGGGATGATCCCCCGAAACGCGCAAAGCATACAGGAACACCATAGTGCTCCCCGCACATGCGGGGATGATCCCTCGGGAAACAGGAGCATGTCGCCTCGCACCTGGTGCTCCCCGCACATGCGGGGATGATCCTGCTCGAAATCAGGCATGCTGCGGCCGGCCATGGTGCTCCCCGCAGATGCGGGGATGATCCCGCTGTCATGGCCGCGAACCCGATCATGCTGGTGTGCTCCCCGCACATGCGGGGATGATCCAGTATGGGACGTAAACGCACGCATAAAAGGCCGGTGCTCCCCGCACATGCGGGGATGATCCCGGCAAACCGCCGACGAAATCAACGATTACGGCGTGCTCCCCGCACATGCGGGGATGATCCCAGGTGGCCGGCGCGTGCGGCGACCTCGTGGAAGTGCTCCCCGCACATGCGGGGATGATCCCAGGTCGGCGGGTGGTTCCGGCGGTGGCGGGCCGTGCTCCCCGCACATGCGGGGATGATCCCGACCGCCCGTCGTGGCGTGGCGACTTCACCGAGTGCTCCCCGCACATGCGGGGATGATCCCTGTCCTATCGGAGCGCAAAGTGATAATCGTAGGTGCTCCCCGCACATGCGGGGATGATCCCCGCCGAGCCATTGGCCGACCACCGGCACGGACGTGCTCCCCGCACATGCGGGGATGATCCCGCTGCGAATATGGCCGGTTGGCGATTCAATCCGTGCTCCCCGCACATGCGGGGATGATCCCTCTTGGCCAAGTTTTGACCAAGCACAAAAATAGTGCTCCCCGCACATGCGGGGATGATCCCGCGCTACCGGTGGCGGTGTTGACCACCGGATTGTGCTCCCCGCACATGCGGGGATGATCCCCCGAGACCGAAGCCCGGTTCTTCGTCGACAA
>ENA-OUQF01001230-OUQF01001230.1-human-gut-metagenome-genome-assembly--contig:-NODE-1230-length-15896-cov-6.236349_pt1 | contig 15896 bp, 9 predicted proteins | sample MGYA00237947_ERZ548826 | MGnify/ENA primary metagenome ERZ548826 (study PRJEB26490, sample SAMN05194701) | human gut metagenome | biome: terrestrial biome; feature: human-associated habitat; material... | reverse complement strand
TGGGCAGAGGAAATCAGGAAGAACGGACTGCGGATCAAGGATCAATTCTCCCTCCACACATCGGTCAGCAATATTCCTGTGGTGTGAAGACAAGACAATAGAGATGTTTTTGCGTTTTCGCTGTCTTGATTTGAACACTCGAAGGGGGTGGAAGATATCAATTATCTGGTGAGTTGATCTTTGATTTAAACATAAAAACGGAGCGATTTTCTATTAAAATCGCTCCAAAATACATAATATTTGATTATTTGTGGGATAAAAAAGAGACAAACAAGCTTTTTAGACTTGTTTGTCTCTTTTGGCGGAGACGGTGGGATTCGAACCCACGGACCCTTGCGGATCAACTGATTTCGAGTAATCTGATTACTCATTCCGATGCCAGCAGATAGCAGAAATCAGAGGAAGTTAATGGCAGCAAAAAATCCCTAAAAATAAGGGTTTTTAGCTGCTCGTTTTATTTTTTGCAGGCGGGCGGCACAACTCCTTAAAATCGCAATTCAGCATTCAGTTTGGAAAAAAGAAGAGAACTACGAGAGAACTGCGGTGATTCTATCAAGAGTGCCATCGCAAACAACTACTTCGTAGCGAAAGCAAACACACTATTTATCCGTTTCGATTCACTGCCGTTGACTACTAAAAGTGAAAGCGGATAAAAACATGAAACGGTCTGCAACATATCAAAAGCTGTGCATGGAATACCCAGAAAAAATATCCAAAGAGCAGCTATATAAAATCTGTCATATCAGCAAAAGGAAAGCAAGCTATCTTTTGGAAAACGGGCTTATACCTTGCCAAGATAGCGGCAAGATGACGCGCAAATATACTATTGCGCTTAAAGATGTTGCGACTTTTATTGACGCGCGCAAAACAAATCCTATGAGATTTGATATGCCGCCCTCGCTCCGAACAAAGAGAAAGAGTACTTATTCCAGCATACAATTTGAATCTGATGATTTTTTCTGTGCATTGAGAACTTTCTATACCGATGTGCTGGCTGCAAATGACGGTTTACTATCTGTTGCCGATGTTTGCGCTCAAACAGGCTATGGGCGGTCAACCGTAATAAATTGGCTGACAAAAGGATTGTTACAATCACTATTCATCAGAAATCATTATCATATACCGCAAAAGTACCTAATTGATTTTTTAGCCAGCAAGTATTATTGGCGCATCGGACAAAAATCGCAAAAGCATATAAATGATTTTGTAGAGTTTGAAAAATGGCATAACAATAACAAATAAGGAGGATGAAAAAATGACCAAAGTAATCGCCCTCGCCAACCAAAAAGGTGGCGTGGGAAAAACGACAACAGCCGTCAATCTCGGTATCGGGCTTGCGCGGCAAGGTAAGAAGGTATTGCTCGTTGACGCGGACGCACAGGGTAATTTGACGGATTCGCTTGGCTGGAACGAGCCGGACAAGCTCCCCGTTTCCCTCGCCACCATCATGAGCAAGGTTATCATGGAGGAGCGGATCGAACCGGATGAAGGGATTTTGCATCATGCGGAGGGTGTAGATCTCATGCCGGCGAATATCGAGCTATCCGCTATGGAGGTATCGCTTGTTAACACCATGAGCCGCGAGATCGTGTTGCGGAACTATCTGAAAGAGGTTAAGGGCAAGTACGATTATGTTCTCATTGACTGTATGCCGAGTTTGGGCATGATTACGGTCAATGCGCTTGCGGCTGCGGATAGTGTCGTCATTCCCGTGCAAAGCCACTATCTCCCCGCAAAGGGAATGAGCCAGCTTTTGCAGACCATTAACCGCGTGAAGAAGAACATCAATCCCAATTTGAAAATTGACGGCGCGCTTATCACGATGGTGGACAACCGCACGAACTTCGCAAAGGAGATTTCGTCCTTGCTTCGTGAGAATTACGGGGATAAGCTCCGCGTGTTCAAAACGGAGATACCGCTTGCTATCAAAGCCGCTGAAACCAGCGCAGAGGGAAAGAGCATATATGCCCATGACGCCCACGGCAAAGCGGCAGCGGCATACGAAGCATTGACAAAGGAGGTTTTAAGCGATGGCAGAAAGCAAGAGAAGCATAAAGCTGACCTCGCTCGATGATCTGTTCTCCACGGAGGAAAGCCGAACCGAAGCGGAAAAGGAGCGCGTACAGGATATTCCCATAGCGGAGATAGACGGTTTCCCCGACCACCCCTTTCATGTGGATATGGACGACGCTATGAGCGAGATGGTGGAAAGCGTAAAGCGGTTCGGTGTATTATCGCCCGCCGTAGCGCGGCAGAAGGAGGACGGGCGATATGAGCTCATAAGCGGGCACCGGCGCAAGAAGGCATGCGAGCTTGCGGGCATTGATAAAATGCCGGTAATTGTCCGCAATATGGACAGAGACGAAGCAATTATCTTTATGGTGGATTCCAACCTTCAACGTGAACGCCTTCTTCCGAGTGAGAAGGCGTTTTCATATAAAATAAAACTCGATGCAATGAAGCGGAAACAGGGTGAAAGAACAGATTTAACCTCTGCACCAATGGTGCAGAAGTTAACTTCACGCGAATTACTTGCTGAAAAAAGTGCTGATAGCCACGAGCAAGTGCGCCGCTACATTCGCCTAACCGAACTTACACCAGACCTGCTTCAAATGGTAGATGATGGCAAAATCGCATTTCGGCCTGCGGTAGAACTGTCCTATCTGACCAAAGAGGAGCAGATATCCCTATATGAGGCAATGGAGAGCGAGGATTGCACACCATCGCTTGCGCAGACCATAAAAATCAAGAAGTTCAGCCAGGAGGGCAGACTGAGCGACGACGTTATACTCTCCATACTCTCCGAAGAAAAGCCAAATCAAAGGGAAGTATACAGACTGCCCAAGGAGCGCATAGATAAATACTTTCCCAAAGGTACGCCATCCGAAAAGGTAGAAGAAATCATTTGCAAGGCGCTGGAGCTTTACCGCAGGCGAGAGCGCAACAGAGAATCGGAACGCTGAGCGTCCGTGCTGACGAGCATGGGCGCTTTTGTTATGTTCAAAACATGAATCATACGCCGAGGGATAGGTCTGCCCTTTTGCCGGTATGGCTTCGGCGGCATTTGCTGCTTGCTCCCTTCCCCCTGCACCCCCCAACCCTGAGTACTACCCGAAAAACAACTGCCCGAAAAAGCATATTTACAACCAACAATTCAAGCGTCATAGGGCGCTTTTTATATATACAAAAACATTTCCGGAGGTAAAAATGAAAACCAAACGAATCATCACGTTGGCAATATGCCTATTGACCCTGATAGGCATATTCCAATCAGCCCCCGCATTTGCCGCGGGAAGCACGGTCACCATCGAGAGCCAGACAAACAGCGCCTTTGACTATCTTGAGTATTACTCAAACGGTTCATGGCACGACCTGAATACGCCCCGCCATTGGATTGAGCAGACAGGTGAAGTTGTTTACTGCGTTGAGCATTCCGCGGGTAACCCGCATGGCCAGACATATACCGAAACTTCCCCTTCTTCCGTCTTTTCGGGAAGTACGCTTGCCGGCATAAACTCCATACTCATGTATGGCTATCCCAACAATAAACCCTCCGGCTTCACGGATGACGAAGCACGGCAGGCAACAGCAAACGCCCTACGCTTCTGGCTTTCGGAACAGGGCGAAGGCTACTCGTATGACTTCACCAATCGCCGTTCCAATTCAAACGCAATAAGGGCCAAGAGCGGATATGAACATGTGCTTGAATATGCCGATGAGCTGCTTGCAAAGGCCCGCGCAAGGCAGGACTTGCCCCACGGCGTAGACTTCTCCCCTTCCACCGTGCAGCTTACCGCAAGCGGAAACGGTTACGTCGGACAAACTTCGGTGCTCCTTACAAACATCAACAGCGGCTACACCCTCGATACTTCCCGTTTGCCGTCAGGCAGCAGAGTTTCGGGCTATACCGGCGGCAGAAGCGAAACGCTCACCATTACGCTCCCAGCATCGGCGGCAGGGCAGAGTTTCAACATATCTGCCGAGGGTATGGACACCCGCAGCATAGATAACATTACAGCTTACGTTCCTGCAAACGGCAGCCTGCAAAAGGTATTCCTCTGCGCCACCACCGCACAGGTCGTTGCAACGGCACAGCTTTCCGTTGGCGCACCCGAAGCCCCTAAGTACGGCAAAGTACAGCTTGTGAAAACCGGCAGGGACAATATACCGCTTGCGGGTGTAGTGTTCGGCGTATACAGCGATGCCGACTGCAAGAACAAGCTTGCGGAGCTTACTACCGACAGCGACGGAACAGCCATATCAGGAGATCTTCCGGTAGGTACCGTGTACATAAAAGAGCTTTCCACAATAAAGCCCTATGTTCTGAGCGCGGAGATAAAAAGCCTTGAGATAACCGATGGTGGAACTACGAAAGTATCGTTCAGCAATTCCGAAGCCATGGGCAAAATCCGCATTGAGAAAACGGGCGACGTGCTGACCGCCGGAGAGGCCGTTGAAACGGAATACGGCAGCGCCGCAACGCCCATATACAAAAACAAGGGCCTTGCCGGCGTTGTATACGAGGTAAATGACAGCGCCGGCAATATAGTTGCTACCATAACCACGGACAAGAACGGCATTGCGGAAACCGAGGCGCTGCCCCTTGGCAGCTATACAGTGCAGGAAAAGAGCGCTCCTGACGGATACGTGATAGACGATACTGTTCACGAAGTAACGCTGACCTTCAAGGACCAGAATATAGCCGTCGTCACAGGGACAATAAAAGCCGAAAACAAGCTGCGCACGGGCGGCGTAAAGCTGCTGAAGTATACAGAAAAGTTCAATGCCGATAAAATCAGCTTTGAAAAAGTATTAGGCAACGACTATGTGTTCGGTCTGTACACCGCCGAAGATGCCGGAGATATACCGGCAGATGTTCTGCTTGAGGTACTGACTACGGACGAACAGGGCATAGCCCAAAGCACGGTAAAGCTTCCCTATGGCAAATATTACCTGAAGGAATTGGCAACGCCGGACAGCGATATAAAGATGCTTACGGACAAGCTGCCTCTGATTATTGACAGCGAACTTAATACCCAATATGTAAGCGAGCCAATTCTCAACGAAATGTTCAAGGGAAAAATCGGCGTATATAAGTTGGACGCCGAAGATAACGAAAGAGGTCTTGCGGGCGCGGTATTTGAAGTGCGCGAGGCTTCCGGCAAGCTGGTTGACACCATTACCACCGATACCAAAGGATATGCCGAAACCAACGACTTGCCAACGGGAGAATACAAAATAAAGGAGATTACTCCTCCCCCGGGATTCATACTTTCGGATGAAATCAAAACCGTTACCATTACTTCAGAGGATAAAGAAACCGCCGTATTTGAGCTTACGAACAAGCCCAACGAAGTAACGCTTACAAAGGCTGACTTAACAACCGAAAAGCCCGTACCAGGCGCGACTGTTGAGGTTTACGGCAAAGACGGGAAGTTGTTTTACAAAGGCGTTACCGATAAGGACGGCAAAATAACAATCAGGGAGCTTCCCGCCGGAACATACATGTTCAAGGAAACCATATCGCCGGACGGCTACGCTCTGAATGTCAATACATTCTCTTTTGAAATCGATGCATACGGCAAGGTGATGGGAACCACCGCCTTTACCGATGAGCCCATCGTGCTGACCATCAAAAAGGTTGATGCCTACACCGGCAAGCCCATGGCAGGTATTTCATTCACCCTGAAGGACAGCGAAGGCAACATTGTAAAAACAAAACTGACCGATAAGGGCTATCGCATTGCGACGGAGGACGGCGAAGAAACCTTTAGCGTAGATAATAACGGCTGTGCCGAGTTCCGCTATCTGAAGGCAGGCAAATACTCGCTTGTGGAAAGCGTACCCGCAGGTTACATTGCAGAGGACAGCATTTCCTTTGAATTGACCTCTGCACACGGCATGAGTAAGCCCCTTAATCTAACCATAAACAACTGCCCCACCGCAATAAAGCTCATAAAGCTTGACGCGGATACGAATAAGCCGCTTACCGGCGCAGGATTCAGCATTAAGGTCAAAGACGGCCTTGGTTTCGCAACGCTGACATTCACAAAGCAGGCTGACGGCAAGTACATCTTCGATAAGGACGGCAAGGACACAGTCCTTATGGTCGATAACAACGGCGAGGTTATAATCCTTGGCATGCCGCTTGGGGCTGTATGGATAGAAGAATCCGTTGTTCCGGCAGGCTACTTCCCTGTCACCGCCCGTAAAGCGGAAATCACGAAAGAAACCTCGGCGCTGTCGCCCATGGTAATCAAAGTGCCAAACAGCAAAAGCGTCAAGCTGGGGCTGGATAACGACTGGTGGGAAATCCCCGCCATGATCGCTGGCGCGGTGCTGCTGCTCGGCGGCGCAGTAGTTTTGTATGTGCGGAGAAAGAATAAATAAGAACTAGCAAAAACACGCAGGAGGGCGGAAAACGCCCTCCTGCCCATGAATATCGGCTTAACCTGTTTGCCATGTAACAGTTGCATCTCGCCATTGCAGGCAGCGCAGAAAAAACTGAAATCATTAGCAAAACAGAATAAGGACAGACACCATAACTATGAGATCACAGAAGCGCGTGAGAGATCATGCGCTCTTTTGCTATACAAAACACCGAGAAGGAGAAAGCGAATATGACAGAAGAACTGAAAAACGCTGGATATACCATCATTGAAAGTTTTACCGCAGGCGAACAGGGCTTTGCGCTTGGGCATAGCGATACTGTGCCAGCCCCGTATGTCACATGGCAGTATCGTGCAGCTGCCCCCGATCATTTCTTCTGGGGGCATTATATGAATTCAAAGGAAGCGGCATATGCGGATTATCGGAGCAGGATAAAGGGCGGGATAGAATACGTTTCGAAACGCATACAGCCGCAGTGCGCAAAGAAACGCGACGAGCCGGGGAGATAAGGAGGTGCAACTGTGGCAACAAAACTGCAAAACATATCCGAGCTTGCGCGTCAGACAACGGAGCGGCTTACGCAATCCGTTGACAACTGGAAACGCTTTCTCGATTCCGCCGCATGGCTTTATAAGTACCCGTTCCATGAACAGGTCTTGATTCATACGCAGAGACCGGATGCAAAAGCCTGTGCTCCCATCGAGCTTTGGAACAGCAGATTCAGACGTTGGGTGAACAGGGGCGCAAAGGGCATCGCGCTCATCGACGACAGCGGGCACAAGCCCGCTCTGCGGTATGTATTCGATGTGTCCGACACCAACACACGTTACAATATCCCGTTTCGGCTCTGGCAGACAAAATCCCAATACACGGCGCAGATCATTGAGGAGCTGCAAAACCATTTCGGGGACACGGGCGTGGAGAACGCCGATATCGCTGCCACCGTACTGGGCATATCCATCAACGCCATATCGGACAACTACCGCGATTATTACGAGGAGCTTCTCAAAGCGGCGGACAACAGCGCACTCGCGGATATAAGCGATGACGAGATAAGCTCGACCTTTGTGCTTCAGCTCATGACCAGCGTTTCCCATACGGTCTTGGTGCGCATGGGCATCGACCCCGCCGCTATATTTCACGGCGATGAATACGAGAGCATAAGGCTGTTCAATTCGCCGGATACCATAGTCCAACTTGGCACGGCGACCAGCGACATTTCGGAGATGATCCTGCGGCAGATCGAGCGCAGCGTCAGAAGCATGGAACGGCAGGAGCGCGGCACACTTGCAAACGTAGAGCCGGTATTGCAGAATGAAGGCAGAAACAGCGAAAGGAGCGATGAAAATGGAACTCAGTTACAGGCAGAACGGGGACTACCTGATTCCCGATATCAAAATGGACGATCAGCCGGCGGGGATGATCGGCAAATACGGCAGAATGCGGAAGACGTTTCTCAAGGAGCATCGGAGCGGGACTTACAACTCCCTGCTGCTTCAGAACAAGCTGACGGAGCATCTGTTGGAGATCGACAGGACGGCGCGGGAACAGGTCGAACAGACGATGGCGCAGATGGCACAGACCGAGAACGTGACCGAGAAGATGAAAGCCGAGAATCAGATGCTCTGGATTCAGCGAATGAACAGCATTCGGCAGAGAGCCGAGGAGACGGTACTGAACGACCTGATTTACGCATAACCGAATATAGTCTGTTCCCAACCTTAGAGGAACAGTTACAGCGCATCGAAGAAGCGGAAGCACAAAAGCTTTCCGCTTTTTCTGTTTCACAAGCAGATCTCGATAACGAACTTTGCAGACATGGAAGCGGATTTGCTCAGGGAAAGTTTCGCATCTATAAGTTCTTTGAGGATATGCCTTCCTCAGAGGCAGTGATAGCATTTCTCAAAAAGGAATACGGCATTGGCGGTCATTCGCACACCTATCTGAATGGGGAAAGTGGTTTTGTAGACCATGACGGCAAGGGGCTTCACTTCTCCAATCATAACCACAAAGAAAAGCACACCATAACTTGGAAAGCCGTAGCGCGAAGGCTCCGTGAGCTGATTGCCATTGACAGATACCTGACTGAAGATGAAAAGGCGTATCTGCCGGAATACGAGGCACAAGAGGCAGAGCGGCGCTTGCAGCTGGAGGAAGAAGCGGCGGCAAGGAGCGCGCTTCAGGCAGCAGCGGCATCCATGGACGAACACAGAAAGGATGCCAGATATGCGTTCTCGCTCGGAGATACCGTGCAGCTTGGCATGACCACATATACCATCCTCGGCTACGATGAAACTACAGTCAGCTTATCTGACCCGAAATTTCCCTTGCTTTCCGAGGATATGCCCCGCGATGTGTTTGAACAAAGACTTAGGGAAAGTCCCGTAAACGACCACCTGATTGCAGAGGCACAGGAAGCAGAGCCGCAGCCCGGGCCGGTAACCAAAACAGTTGAAGTCATTTCCGCAGAGGAAAACCACCTGCCATATGATGTGGTTATCCAAACGATTCGTGCTGAAGAGCATGAACCCGTAAAACCCGCTGAGAAAATCAATTTCCGCATTACGGACGATGCGCTCGGTCACGGTGGCCCGAAAGCAAAGTTCCGCATGAATATAGACGCTATTCGAACGCTGAAAGCCATTGAGTCCGAACAGCGGCTTGCAACAGCGGATGAGCAGGAAGTCCTGTCCCGATATGTGGGTTGGGGCGGATGCGCGGATGCCTTCGATGAAGCCAAAGAAAACTGGAGTTCCGAATATACCGAGCTAAAGGATTTACTGACCGAAGAAGAATACGAAGCCGCGCGGGCTTCCGTGCTTAACGCTCACTACACAAGCCCAATAGTCATTAAAGCAATATACAAAGCAATTGAGAATATGGGCTTCCGCACAGGCAATATCCTTGAACCCTCCTGCGGCATAGGCAACTTCTTCGGCCTGCTCCCCGAATGCATGGCCGGCAGCAAGCTATACGGCGTAGAGTTGGACAGCATTACGGGGCGCATTGCGAAGCAGCTTTATCAAAACGCAAATATCACCATACAGGGATATGAAGGAACCGCATTACCCGATAGCTTCTTCGATGTTGCCATAGGTAACGTACCCTTTGGCGATTACGGCGTTGCGGATAAGCGATACGATAAGAACCACTTCCTCATACATGATTATTTCATCGCCAAGACTTTGGATAAAGTCCGTCCCGGCGGCATAATTGCATTTGTCACCTCCTCCGGCACAATGGATAAAAAGAACCCCTCCGTACGCAAATACATTGCACAGCGTGCAGACCTTCTCGGCGCGGTTCGCCTGCCGAATAATGCCTTCCTTGCCAATGCGGGCACGGGCGTTGTTGCGGATATACTGTTCCTGCAAAAGCGTGACCGCCCTATAGAGATTGAACCCGGTTGGATACACCTCGGCAAAACCGACAGCGGATTTACCATAAACCAATACTTTGTGAATAACCCCGGCATGATACTGGGCGAACTCAGCGAAGAAAGCACACAGTACGGTAAGCAAGCCGTTACGGTAAAGCCCATTGCAGGCGCTGCATTGCCAATGCAGCTATCTGACGCGATAACCAATATCCATGCGAAAATCACCGAACCGGAGCAGTTTGAAGAAACCGAAGAAAACATAGGCGAAAGTATCCCTGCCGACCCGAATGTGCGCAATTTCAGCTTTGCCGTGGTTGACGGGGATATCTATTACCGTGAAAACTCCGTAATGCATAAGGTTGAGCTGTCCGTTACCGCAGAGAACCGCATTAAAGGCATGGTCAAAATCCGCGACTGTACACGAAAGCTGATTGAATATCAGCTGGAAGGCTATTCGGATGATTTAATCAGGCAGGAACAGCAGACCTTAAACCGGCTTTACGATGATTTTACCTCGCAATACGGCCTGCTGAACAGCCGCGCCAACAATACTGCGTTCTCTGATGACAGTTCTTATTGCCTGCTCTGCTCTCTTGAGGTTCTTGATGAAAACGGCGCATTGGTGCGCAAGGCTGATATGTTCTCAAAGCGCACCATACGGCAGCAGGAACCCGTAACCTCCTGCGATACAGCAGCGGACGCACTCGCCGTATCACTTTCCGAAAAAGCAAAGGTCGATTTGCAGTATATGGGAAAGCTTACGGGCAAAACCGAAGAACAGCTTACAGAGGACTTGGCAGGCATAATATTCTTCAACCCATCTTCCGAGCAATATGAAACTGCGGACGAATATCTTTCCGGCGATGTCAGGTGGAAGCTTCGATTGTTAAAGGAGATAGACAACCCTAAATATGCGGCTAACACGGAAGCCTTGGAGAAGGTACAGCCAAATAATCTGACGGCTTCCGAAATCGATGTTCGGCTTGGTGCAACATGGATTCCGCCGGAGGATATTCAGCGTTTTGTAATTGAGCTGCTAAAGCCGGCCTATTACGCAAGCAGCAAAATAAAGGTGCATTATTCCCAGCTTACCGCTCAATGGAGAATTTCAAGCAAAACCGGCGACTACGGCAACGTTACAGCAAACGTTACCTATGGCACAAAGCGCATCAATGCATACAAGATAATTGAGGAAACGCTGAATCTGAAGGACGTCCGCATATTCGACACTGTGTATGATGAAAGCAGCGGCGAGAAGCGCGTACTGAACAGAAATGAAACCGTACTTGCGCAGCAAAAGCAGCAGCTCATAAAGGACGCGTTCCGCGACTGGATATGGAAAGATCCTGACCGTCGTGACAGACTGACCACGCTCTACAACACCAGGTTCAACAGCATACGTCCTCGCGAATATGACGGAAGCCATATCAGGTTTGTCGGCATGAACCCCGAAATCACACTGAGACAGCATCAGGTAAACGCCGTCGCGCGCATCCTGTACGGCGGTAACACGCTGCTTGCGCACGTAGTAGGTGGCGGCAAGACCTTCGAGATGGTTGCTGCCGCTATGGAGAGTAAACGGCTTGGGCTCTGTCAAAAGAGCCTGTTCGTGGTTCCAAATCACCTGACCGAACAGTGGGCAGCGGAGTTTTTGCAGCTATATCCTTCTGCCAATATCCTTGTTGCAACAAAGAAGGACTTTGAAACGAGAAACCGCAAAAAGTTCTGTTCCCGTATTGCCACAGGCGATTACGATGCCGTCATCATAGGACACTCTCAGTTTGAAAAGATTCCCATGAGTTTGGAGCGGCAGCGGGCGATATTGCAGACGCAGCTTGATGAAATAATAGACGGCATTTCGGAAGCAAAGCGGGAAAACGCAGAGCGCTTCACCATAAAGCAGATGGAAAAGAGCAGACGCTCCATAAAGCTGAAGCTTGATAAGCTAAACGACCAAACCCGCAAGGATGATGTTGTTACGTTTGAGGAGTTGGGCGTTGACCGGCTGTTTGTAGACGAAGCGCACAGCTTCAAAAACCTGTTTCTTTATACAAAGATGCGTAATGTAGCCGGTCTTTCGCAGACTGAGGCGCTGAAATCCTCCGACCTCTTTATGAAATGCCGGTATATGGACGAGCTTACGGGAAACCGCGGCATTGTGTTTGCAACGGGTACGCCGATATCAAACTCAATGACCGAAATGTATACCATGCAGCGGTATCTTCAATATGACGCGCTGTGCTCCCACGGTTTGCAGCACTTTGACGCATGGGCTTCCACATTCGGTGAAACCATTACGGCAATGGAGCTTGCACCGGAGGGCTATACTTTAATAGGACGATAAAATTAACTGTCCTAAATTGAAAATACATAAGGAAGGAGGTTAAGAGAATGTCAAGGACTTCAAAGATTACGGCACTTTACGAGAGATTATCAAGAGATGATGATTTGAATGGCGAGAGTAATTCTATTACCAATCAGAAAAAATATCTTGAAGATTATGCCCGTAGGAATGGCTTTGAGAATATCCGCCATTTTACTGACGATGGTTTTTCGGGTGTGAATTTCAATCGCCCCGGCTTTCAAGCGTTGATAAAAGAAGTTGAAGCAGGCAATGTCGGAACATTGATTGTTAAGGATATGAGCCGATTAGGGCGAAACTATCTGCAAGTCGGATTTTATACGGAAATTCTGTTTCCGCAGAAAGATGTCCGTTTTCTTGCAATCAATAACAGCATTGACAGCAACAATGCTTCGGATAATGATTTTGCTCCGTTTTTGAATATTATGAACGAATTTTATGCCAAAGACACGAGCAATAAAATCAAGGCTGTGTTTGACGCACGAATGAAAGACGGAAAGCGTTGTAGCGGTTCAATCCCTTATGGGTATAACCGATTGCCGAGCGATAAGCAGACGCTTGTTGTTGACCCTGTGGCTTCTGAGGTGGTAAAGCGTATCTTTCTGCTTGCCAATGAGGGCAAAAGTCCACGAGCCATAGCGGAAATACTGACCGAAGAAAAGGCTTTAATTCCTGCCGCATATGCAAAGGAATATCACCCCGAACAGTACAACGGGATTAAGTTTGCAGACCCTTATATTTGGGGCATATCTGCCATTAGAACGATTTTAAGCAGGCAAGAATATCTTGGGCATACTGTTTTGAGAAAGTCGGTCAGCACCAATTTCAAACTGCATAAGAGAAAGACTACCGATGAAGATGAGCAGTATGTGTTTTATAACACCCACGAGCCTATCATATCGCAGGAACTTTGGGACTGCGTTCAGAAGCGAAAGAAACGAGTGAACAGAGCTGCGGCAAGAGGTACACATACAAACCGATTAAGCGGCTATCTATATTGTGCCGACTGTGGCAGGAGAATGACTTTGCAAACGCATTACAGCAAGAAAGACGGTTCTGTTCAGTATTCTTACCGTTGCGGCGGGTATGCAAGCAGGGTTAATTCCTGTACTTCCCATACGATTAGTGCTGATAATGTTGAAGCCTTGATATTATCGGCGGTCAAACGCTTTTCAAAATTCGTTCTGAATGACGAAAAAGCCTTTGCTTTGGAACTACAATCTTTATGGAAAGGCAAGCAAGAGGAAAAGCCGAAGCACAATCAATCGGAGTTAAAACGCTGTCAGAAACGCTATGACGAACTCTCTACGCTCATTCGTGGCTTGTATGAAAATCTTATATCGGGATTACTGCCCGAAAGACAATACAAGCAACTGATGAAGCAGTATGACGATGAGCAGGCGGAGCTGGAAATGAAAATGGAAGCGATGAGAAAAGAGCTTTCCGAAGAAAAGGACAGCACTATGGATATTCAGCATTTTGTTTCGCTGATACGAAAGTATAAAAATCCTACGGAAGTTTCCGATTTGATGTTTGGCGAACTCATTGATAAGATTGTGGTGTATGAAGCCGAGGGTGTGGGAAAAGCAAAGACACAAAAGGTTGATATTTACTTCAATTATGTCGGACAGGTCGATATTGCCTACACCGAGGAAGAACTTGCCGAGATAAAAGAGCAGGAAGAACAGGAAGAAAAGAAGCGATTGGAGAAACAGCGTCAGCGTGAAAAAGCCTATCGAGAGAAGCGAAAGGCGAAAAAACTTGCTGAAAACGGTGGCGAAATCGTCAAAACAAAGGTATGTCCCCATTGTCAGACAGAGTTTACCCCTACAAGCAATCGACAGGCATTCTGTTCAAAGGATTGTTGCTATCAAGCAAGGCAGGATAAAACGAAAGCCGACAGAGAAGCGGAAAAAGGTGATCACTATTATCGTCAGCGTGTATGTGCTGTGTGTGGCAGTACCTACTGGCCTACACACAGTCAGCAGAAATTCTGTTCCGAGGAATGTAAAAAGGTAAACCACAATAAGAAAACCTTGGAGTTTTACTACAAGAAGCAAAAGGAGAAAGAACTATGCAAAGATTTATTACAGACGAAAGAACAGGTATCCGATACGAACTCATCGGAGATTACTATTATCCCTGCCTGACAGTAGAGGAAAGTCCACCCCTTTCAAAATACGGGCGGTTACGGCAACGATATTTGAGAGAACACAAGCGTGTGCTATATTTTAATCTGCTGACAAGTGGAAAGTTATATGAACACCTTGCTGAAATTGATACTTCGGCTCGTGATATGGCGGAGTATCTAATAAAGGAAATGGCAAAGAAGCAGGGTGTAACGGAAGAACTGAAAGCAACGGATATGATGAGATGGATAGGATTGATGAATAACATTCGAGCCTGTGCCGATGAGATTGTATTGAATGATATTGTGTATTCCTAACGGATACCAACCGAAGAAGAACTGCTGTCAAACCGATGGCAGTTTTTCTTTTTCGGCAAGTATTCAAGAAGTCATTAAGTTGTGAGTATAGTCGAAGTGGTTGAAAAATTCGTAAAGATGTGGTATAATGTTTTTGTTTGTGAGCGACAAATCGGAAGTTGACAAGGAGTTTTGATAGCGTGAAAAAAATATTTCTTAAAATTGTGATAGGGGTTGTTCTTGTTTGTATTTTATTTGTTTGTTTTCTTTATACGAACAATGAGATCGGCGTGACTTCATCTAAGCTGGAGGCAGATATTCGTTCGTCGCAGAAGATTAAGGATGATTGGACGGTCGATGGAAGCGTTTCCAGCACGATGGCTGCATATATTTCTTACCCTCAGGATTTGAGTGACCATTCTTTTTCCGTCTATGTCAACCGCCCTGGTCTTTCCTTTGGATACTTTTTCCGTGGGGGTGGAAACCTTTCGGGGGTTCAAAGAGGAATTGCCGAGTACACCGTAGAAGGATATAATGAGCGAGCATTTATTTCTATGAATCAGCAACAGGTAACACAGCTTGAAATAGATGACGGCAACACAATTCAAGTGCTTGACATTGACAGCAATAAACCTTTTGCGATTGTTTTGCCTATAAATGCGGGAACCATTACATTCTATGATGTGAATGGCAATACTGTGGAATACTGGAACAATTCTCTTTGACAACTTCCAGTTTATCAGTATCAAAAATAGAATATGAACAACAAAAAACATCGTAGCAATACGGTGTTTTTTGTTACCCAAAACCCACAATTCAATACATAACCACAGGTTAGTGCAAATACCTTATGTGATTTTTTGAAAGGCTTAGAAAGGGATATTTACCCCGTTTTTCGCCCCGAAAAATGACACAAACAAAGCTTAATGTATCTTTCCTGTGGTTTTTATTTTCAGATGGAAAGGTGGATTGATATGCCGAGAATGAGCAAGAAACGGAAACAAGAGTGGGCGTTGTTTCTGAATGATCGAAACCGCATTACCTACAACGAACTTTGCAGAAAATGCAGGAATGACTGTAAGCAGAGTTTCCGCTGTATTGTGGTGCTTTGCCCGAAATATTTATCGAAAAGGAGAACAAAGAAAAATGATTGAAAATGAAATGACTGTCAGCGTGCCTCTTGAAGTTGTCAAGGCGAGTGAAATCGAGCCGAAAGAAGTGAAATGGCTATGGTATCCATATATTCCGGTTGGCAAAGTTACGCTGTTGCAGGGCGATCCCGGCGATGGAAAAAGCAAGCTAATGCTTTCCATTGCCGCCCTGCTCTCAAAGGGCGAACC
>ENA-OUQF01001228-OUQF01001228.1-human-gut-metagenome-genome-assembly--contig:-NODE-1228-length-15915-cov-8.486066_pt1 | contig 15915 bp, 20 predicted proteins | sample MGYA00237947_ERZ548826 | MGnify/ENA primary metagenome ERZ548826 (study PRJEB26490, sample SAMN05194701) | human gut metagenome | biome: terrestrial biome; feature: human-associated habitat; material... | reverse complement strand
CCCGCCTCCCCGTGGGAGGTTTGGGACGCCATGGAAAAGGTGCGGCTTCAGACAGACGATATCCTGTACATGGAGATCGAAGACTACTTTGCCTTTGAGTATCTCTCTCCCCACTTGGATGGATTAGACATCAGCCTCAACGAGCTCAACGACCTTGCCGCACAGCTTGCGGCATTGGACGAGGTACAAGGGATCGCCTTTGAGGGGATGTTCTTCATAGAGGTGCAGAGAAAAGTAAACGCCAACGGCGGTGTCATCACGCTGCAGGATCTGCGGGATCTGGCGGTCAGCGCAAAGACCGACTGTTATCATGTAGTGGATGCCGCAGACGATGCTGCCCTCGGCCGGTTTTACGCAGAAAACGATTTTATCCCCGAACTGGATGGCGTGTCGGATGCTGTCTTTAAGATGCTGGACTTCGCCGGTATCGGAAGAATGATGCGATGCAGTGAAAACGGCGTTTTTGTGGGCAGCCTGTATGTGCTGCAGGATGGTGAGCTGACAACCGTGCCTCCCTGCGCCAAGGACTTGCCGGAAAAGCCGGGATACCTCTTCCGGCTCACGCTTGGATTGCATCCCGATATTGGCGATGCGCGCACGGTGACGCTGGATCTTCCCGCAGCAGAGGCGGAGCTGCTGGACGCGCAGGAACAGCTCAGTGTGGAGGGCTGGGAGGGCGTCACAGTCATTGATTATGACGGGATCATCCCCTATGCGGCGGAATTCACCGACCTGCCCATGGAGCTGGAGAAATTGAATGCCTTCACCAAGACCGCGCGGGACATTCCGAGATCCGAGGTGCCAAAGCTGAAGGCTCTGCTGGAGCAGTTCGAGGTGCAGGACATTGAAACGGCGATGCTCCTAACGGAGCATCTGGCCGATTACATCCTCATGCCGAACCTCAGCTCACCGCAGGAGGCGGCGTTGGACCAGCTCTGCTTCATCATGAACCGTGAAGAAGCCGTTCGTCTGATCCCGTATGTGAACCTCTTCAACTACGGCGAGACAGTCATCCATGCGGACAACGCCGCCCTCACATCCTACGGCCTGCTGCACCGCGCGGACTATGAACCAATGCTCTCACCCATACAGCAAAAACAGGAAAAGGAGATGACGATGCAATGACCAGGGAACAGATCCAACACGAAGGCGACCGGCCGCTGTCCTGTGCAGCACAGGAGACATACCGATGCAGACCGGATGCTCTGAGCGATGATGAAAAGACGATCCTCTCCGCCATCGTTCTGCAAAAGGGCGAGGCGGAGGCTGCGGAGATTTTCGCAGAGTCACCGGAACAGCTGAGTGATTACACGATCCTCAAGGGCGTCAACAGCTACGCCGCGCTGGGCAGATACTACCTCGCCAACGAAACTACCGTCCCGGAGGAGCTGTACGAATACATGGATCTTGGCGCGCTGGGCTGCCGCTATGAGGACGAGCATCCAGGCGTGTTCATCGGCAACGATTATGTGCAGTATCCAGCCGCCGAACAGAAACAGTCGATGGAAATGCAGGTAATGTAATCCCGTCAGGTCCCCGTCATGACCAAAGCGTAAGATCATTGTGGCAGGCACTGCTTTGCAATGTATGTAATGAGATCTTCCGGCGTGATCGTATCACCGGTGTGAGGTATCTCGCGCCATCTCTTCTGTACGGCAGGGTCAGGATTGCACATCGCAGCTATCATCGCCAGTCGTATCTCTTTTCTCACCTCTTCCAGAGTCGTATGGTTTTTTCGTGCAACTTTCCTCAATGCGGCTTCCGCGTCAATATTTCTTCTCTTCATTATGTTTCTCCCTTCCAATTTGTTTTGAACGGTACTCGTTCTTATAGAACTATAATAACACCGTGAATTTGGGGGAAAATGACGAAGCCTGTCGAAAAAAACAGAGACCTGCAAAAAACAAGTCTCTGCGTCTGCAACAATTATTGTAATTCCGCGATTAGGGTATCCAGCACATTCATTACCTTGCGTTGCCCCTCTGGAGGGAGTGCTTTCAACTTCTCTGAAATCTCAGTAGCATGAAGCATCGTTGCCGTGTTCAGGGCATCTTGAAGAAGTTCATCTGTCCCTACATTGAGCGCATTGGCAATGGCGACCAGCTTTTCCAACTTTGGAGCCTTTACTCCTCGCTCTACTACGCTCATGTGGTCAACACTGTAGTCCACAGCGGCAGCAAGCGCTTCCTGCGTCATGCAAGCCCTCTCACGGGCAGCTTTGATTCGTTTTCCCAATGCGATCTGATCCATACAGCAATCTCCTTTTGAACGGTATCCGTTCTTAAAGTATATGGGAGATGCCGTTTGTTTCACAGGAGCGCACGGAACGCAGACCGTTCTATAAGAACGGGACAGAACAAAAAACAGTATGTCAAGAGGCCGTATACCCGGATGGGGAAAAGCGGCCCCTTCTTTTTGCGCTCATTTTGTCTCCTGTTCCGGGATAAGAGCCTCGGAAAGGAGCAGAAATGCGTGAAGAAAAACTATTGAATTATTTGAAAGGTGCCTGTACCGGGCGAAAGTACAGAGCGAGCAGTGCTGAACTGGAAGCTGTTCTCGGAATCAGCGGAACAGATCTGCGAAAGCTGGTAAATCGCATGCGACGTAAGGGCGTTCCTATTGGGAGTGATCGATGCGGATACTTCTACGCTTCCACTGCTGGCGAAGTCTACTCCACGATCCAACAGCTCAAAACCATGGAAAACGGTCTTGCGGCAGCAAGGCGCGGATTGGAGCAGTCACTGGATGCCTTTCCCTTGAGAGAAGGTGCATCTTGAACAGCTTTATCCCTTGGGTGGGAGGCAAGGGCAAACTGCTGTGGATCATCAACAAAATGGCTCCATATCACTACAGGCGGTTCATCGATGTCTTCGGCGGCAGCGGCACGGTCACTATGAACCGTCCTATCCGGCATGGATGCATGGAGGTCTACAACGATTTCAATGGGAACCTCACAAACCTGTTCTGCTGCGTAAAAAACCGAACCCTCGCGCTGTTGGCAGAGTTGGGCTTCTTGCCTTTGAACACACGGGATGACTTCAATGTCCTCTATAAGTTTCTTTCCAAAGGGGAGTTCACAGATGACTACCTGCAGGAAGAAATGGAATTAACAGAGGTCTATCTCAAGCCACCCGACTCCGAAGCTATCCGTGCGCTCCTGTTAGAGCGTGCGCCTCGTGGAAGTATCCGCCGTGCGGCGGACTACTTCAAGTTGGTACGGTACAGCTTCAGCGGCAGTGCCAAGTCTTTCGGCGGCAAGCCCTGCGACATTCGCCGCTTCTTTCACCTGATTTGGGAATGTTCCCGCAGGCTGGCAAATGTCATCGTGGAGAATAAGGACTTCGAAGATGTCATCCGCCAGTATGACCGAGAGGATGCCTGGATCTACTGCGACCCGCCCTACTTTGAGGCAGAGTGCTATGAGGTAGGCTTCCCCAAAGCAGATCATCAACGGCTCCATGATACGCTCCTGACCTGCCGCGGGTATGTCATGGTGTCCTACAACTACTGCCCGTACATCTGCGAACTTTATAAGGAATTTTATATCTTCCGCACCGTCCGTCCCAACAGCATGTCCCAGACGGCAGGCAGTGAATATGAAGAAGCTATCATCACCAACTATGACCCCCGCAAAGCCTGTTGGCAGCTGACTTTGGAGAGCCTGCTGGACGGTGATAACGACACCCGATACGAACTGATGCACGAACCAGAGCGCCCCATCAAAACCACGATCAAAGAAAACGAAGGAGGAATCGTATTATGAACTTTATTCTTACCAGAGACAAGGCCATCACCATCGCGCCCGCAGCGCTGAAGCTGAGTGGCATCCCCGATGATGCGAAGCTGGAACTGACCACACTGGACGGCGCGGTCATCCTGACAAGGTCCAAGATGACCGCAATGGAGTATGTCAAGCTGCTCACGGAGTTGACTGCCCATGTCGGTCAGATGCTTCTGACCCTGCGGGATACCTGCGGCCACTGCGACGAGTGCGACGAGGACGAGTGCGCTTGCAGAGATCTGCCCATCGAGGAACTGATTCGCCCCGCGGTCACCGTCCCCGATTGGGCCAGAGAGGAAGCGGATATCCCGTCCGATGCCAAGCTGGGCTGCTATGTGGATGAGGACTCCGGCGAGATCACCGTCTGCGAGACAGATTATAAGTATGACCTCTCCGATGTCCCGCCTGCGATCCTGTTCGCCCTGCGTCAGTCTGGCTGTTGCCTGTCTGTGCTGGAAGATGTGCTGATGGAGAACGATATCGTCTACGACAAGTGACGACTCCGGTGTTCAAAGGATCGAGGTGATGACACAAATGAATGAAACTTACCTGTACCGTGGGTCTGCAAAAGAAGCAAAACGCCGGGATGAGCTTCCTCTGTGGCGGGAGAGCCACAAGGCCAATATTGCCTGTCGTGAAGCCATTGAGGATGCTATCCGCCGAAACTTCGACGGGATAAACCTGGACCCGGAGTGTCTTACTCCCGTGCTGGAGGAGTACGGCTACAAGCGCACCGAGTGGGTGCTGGCAGCAACCTTGCGGGAACTCAAGTGGGACGGCCGTTTCCGCCCTGCGAATAAGGATTGGGCGACACGGCACCATGTTCCGCAGGATGAACGGCATATTGCCGATATCACCGTTCGAAGCCATCCAGCTGTGCTGGATGGCTTCGTAGGCCTCTATCGCAAAGCGTATCAGAAGCTGGGGCTGTTTGGCTCCGAACATTGTATCGGTGACCGCGCCGAGCAGGATTATACCGGCAAGGTGTTGGTGCTGTCGCCGGATACACTGAAGGAATCCTATTGGAGTCAGGAAAACCAGCTGTGGTACGCCCATGACGGCTTCGGATGCAGCCCCACCGCCATCGGGCGCTCGGTACGCTGCACCTGCCTGGGCGACGGCGAGATGACCCGTTGGAATCGAGATGAGTTCATCGGTGTGCTGGACGAGAAGTTCCTGCCCGAATGGGCGCAGGAGAAGCTGGCGGAGCTGACTGCGCCTCGGCAGGAGGAAAGTGCCATGGGTGAGATGAAATTGGAATGATCGGAGGTGAGACAAGTGCAGCGCATCTTTATCGACAACCATGACCGCATCCTCTGCTACGGCAACCCTGCCGGTTACATCACAGAAAAAGAAGCGGTGGTGGACACCATGTTCCAAACGCAGGAGCTGGAGAGTTTTCTGCAAAAGCAGGCACTCACCATCCGCTGGGAGGACGGCGTCTATGACCGCCTCCTGCTGGGGCAGAGGGGCGGCCGCTTCGACCCGGAGGCTCCGCCCCTGAAAAGCTGCCGTGTGTGGCAGCTCACGCGGGACAGCCCCATCAATATGCGCTTCATCCCGTATGAAGCCCTGCTGGAGCGTTTCGGACAGCCTGACCGTAAGCACTACGAAACCGTCTATGACGGTCTGGTCGGGACCAATGACCCGGAGGAGATCTACACGCTCTTCCGCGACCCGGTTCCCGGCTACGACGGCCGACCCATCGGCATCTCGGATGTGCTGGAGCTGTACGACGCCGGCGGCAGCGAGTTCTACTACTGCGACCGTGTCGGCTTCCGGCAGATAGAGTTCGCGCCGCGGCAGGAGATGGAGCTGTGTCCGTGAATTGAGCACCCGGCCGGGTGCTTTTTTCATATCCAAATCAGAAAAGGAGGAATCCCAATGCCCAAAGCCCAAACCAAGGAAACAACTCCCACCCCTGCACCGGATACCCCGCTCCCCGTGGAGTACGCCGTGCGCATCTATCCCGTGAAGGACAGCAAATATACCCTCGCCAACGCCAATGTGGACATCAACGGCGTATTCGCCATTCGCGGCGTGAAGGTCATCCGCGGCGAAAAAGGTCCCTTTGTCGCCATGCCGCAGTACAAGGACAGCCGCGGCGACTATCACGACATCTGCTTCCCCTGCACGAAGGAAGCTCGCCAGCAGTTCAACGATGCGGTGCTGGATGCCTACGAGCAGTCGCTCGGGCAGGCCCAGCAGCCGGACAATGCTCCCGCCGCGGAGCAGGTTATGTAAGTCACCCACAACACAAAACATATAACTTGTAGGAGGAAATTATCACATGAAGAAGTTTATCAAGAACACCGTCAATTCCATCCGCACCAAGGCCATCCGCCTTGCCGCCGCCCGCCGCTCCGGTGAGGGCTACATCGACACCGCCGTCAAGATCCTCATCGCTGTGGTGCTGGGCGCGCTGCTGCTGGCGGGCCTCTACGCTTTGTTCGGCGATGTGGTCATGCCCACGCTGAACCAGCGTATCAAGGATATGTTCAACTACGCCGGCGCGCTGGGCGGCTGATCCGTGGCATCCGTCCTGCAGGGGACGCTGTTCCTCATCGGACTTATGAGCGCGGCATGGACGGATCTCCGGCGCAGGCAGATCTATGACCTTTCCGGTATCGTCATCGCAGGGGCGGGGCTGATTTCCTTCAGCCCCGCCCGGCTTCTCGGCCTGACGCTGGCCGTCCCATTTTGGCTGGCAAGCCGGAGAGGACGCGGCGGCATGGGAGATGCGTTCCTCATCGCCGCCTCCGGTTTTCTGCTGGGCTTTCTGCGCGGAGTCGCCGGACTGGTGCTGGCACTGGTGCTGTACTGCCTTTTCTACCTTGCAATAGCCGCCCTGCACAAGATCCGCAGGCAAGAGCGTCCACCGGAGAGCTATCCATTCGCACCATTTCTTGCAGTGGGCTTCTTTACCGCATATATCATCTAAGAATAAGGAGGACTTGCTCCATGAGTATTTTCAAAAACCGCACGGTCATCGGCGTCATCTGCATTCTGCTGGCACTGGTGATCTGCTTCGGCATCACGCCGCTGTTCAATCAGAGCATCAGCCAGAAGGCGGAGATCGTCCGTGTGACGAAGGACATTCACGCCGGCGAGCTCATCACCAAGGACATGGTCGCCACGGCCGAGGTCGGCTCCTATAATCTCCCCTCCGGCCTTATGACCGCGAAGGACAATGTAGTGGGCAAATACGCCAAGGCGGACCTTGCCGTTGGCGATTATATTCTCGCCGCCAAGCTCTCGGACGCGCCTGCCGCCGAAAATGCGTATCTCTATAATCTGGATGGCACGAAGCAGGCCATCTCCGTCACCATCAAGAGCTTCGCCACCGGGCTGTCCGGCAAGCTCCAGAGCGGCGACATCGTATCGGTCATTGTGGCAGACTACCCGGAGGACGGCAAAACCACCATCCCCGCCGAGCTGCAGTACGTGGAGATCATCTCTGTTACCGCCAGCACCGGCTATGACGCCAATACCGGCGAAGCCACAGAGGAGGAAAAGGAGCTTCCCTCCACCGTGACCTTCCTCGTCCTGCCGGAGCAGGCCAAGGTGCTGGCGGAGCTGGAGCAGGTCGCCAAGCTCCATTTAGCGCTCGTCTACCGCGGCACAACAGATGGCGCAAGGCAGTTCATCGAGGCACAGGATGCACTCATCGAGGAGCTGTACGCAGAGCCGGAGGAAGATCCCATTGAGGAGGGCGAAGCTGCCGATCCCGCCGCAGCCACACCGGAGAGTGAGGTGACAGGATGAATTTCAGAAAGGCCAGCATCTTTCAGCGCGACACAGAGAAACCGGAGGAGCAGAATGACAGCGGCGGTATGCTGGCGGTCTGGGGCAGCCCCGGCAGCGGAAAGACAATAACGGCAGTGAAAATCGCAAAAATGCTCTCCGCCAGGAAGAAAAATGTCATCCTTCTGCTCTGTGACATGGCCGCACCCATGCTGCCGTGCATCTGTCCCGCGGACGCTCTGGAGAGCAATGGCTCTCTTGCCGGCGTCCTGGCAGCCGCCCGTATCAGCGAGAACCTCATCAAGCATAACCTTGTCACCTTTAAGCGCAACAGCTGCCTTGCGGTATTGGGGCTGCTCGAACGGCAGAACGAGTACAGCACTCCGCCCTTTACGCAGAAACAGGTGGTAGAGCTGCTGGACGGCCTGCGTCAGATCGCACCCTATGTCATCGTGGACTGCGGCAGCTACATTGCCAACGATATCCTCTCCGCTGTGGCGCTGATGGAGGCGGACAGTATCCTGCGCCTTGCCAACTGCGACCCCAAGAGCGTCAACTACTTTGCAAGTCAGCTCCCTCTGCTGGACGGGCCTGAGTGGGACATGGACAAGCAGTATAAGGTGGCATCCAATGTGAAGCCCTATCAGGCGGCGGACCACATCGGCAAGGTGCTGGGCGACACGGCCTTTGTGCTGCCCTATTCGCAGGAACTGGAGGAGCAGTATCTGGCGGGCAACCTGCTTGCCGACCTCACCCTCAAGGACAGCCGCCCCTTCCGCAAGGAGTTAGAGCGTATCATCGCGGAGGTGTTTTAATATGGCTCTTGGAGAAAAGCGAAACGGCTCGGTCTTTGCCACAGCTGCACAGCGGCGGGACGCGGCGGAATATCAGGTCGCCTCGGAGCCGGAGGTCGTCCCCGTAGTGGTGGACGACACGCCGCAGCGGACACTGAGCACCGACATTGGCACGCTTAGGCAGGCGCACAACCTGTTCTTTACCCCGTCGGCAGAGGGCAGGGACTTCAATTCCGTGCTGCAGGAGGTGCAGGAGTACATCTCCGGCGCCTACGCCGCACTCATCACCGAAGGCGGCGAGGACTCCAAGGAACAGCTCATGCGTTACATCACCAAGTATCTGCAGGACCGGCGTATCGCCGTAGCAGGCATGACGCAGACGGAGCTGGTGGACGCCATCTATTCCGAGATGGCGGAGTTCGGCTTCCTGACCCGCTATATCTACGCCGACGGCATTGAGGAGATCAACATCAACTCGTGGCGGGATATCGAGGTGCAGTATTCGGACGGTCGAAGCGAAAAGCTCACGGAACACTTCGACTCACCGGAACACGCCCTCGCCGTCATCCGGCGAATGCTCCACGCCTCCGGTATGGTGCTGGACAACGCCAGCCCTCTGGTCACGGGACACCTGACCCGCAACACCCGTATTGCCGCTATGAAGTCCCCTGTGGTGGATGAGGATGTGGGCGTTGCCGCCTCCATCCGAATCGTCAACCGCCACAATCTCAGCCGTGAGGATCTGCTGCGCAGCGGCACAGCCACAGCGGAAATGCTGGACTGGCTTTCCGTATTTTTGCGCTATGGGATCTCCATCTGTGTGGCTGGCGCCACCTCCTCCGGCAAGACCACGGCGGCAGGCTGGCTGCTGACCACGATCCCCGACAGTAAGCGTATCTTCACGATTGAGAACGGCTCCCGTGAGTTGGAGCTGGTGCGGGAGGAAAACGGTAAGGTGACCAACTCGGTGGTCCACACCCTGACCCGCGACAGTGAGAATGAGCGTCAGCGGATCGATCAGATCGCGTTGGTGGACATCTGCCTGCGCTTCAACCCGGACATCCTTGTGGTGGGCGAGATGCGCGGCGCCGAGGCTAATGCCGCGCAGGAAGCCGCCCGCGTGGGCGTGGCGGTGCTGACCACCATCCACTCCAACTCCTGCGAGGCGACCTACCGCCGCATGGTGTCCCTGTGTAAGCGAGCCGTGGATATGTCGGACGAAACGCTTCTCAGCTATGTGACGGAGGCATACCCCATCGTGGTCTTCTGCAAGCAGTTGGAAAATAAGCAGCGCCGCATGATGGAGATCATGGAATGTGAGATCCTGCCCAATGGGGATCGCCGCTACAACACGCTGTTCCGCTATGTCATCACGGAGAATCACATGGAGAATGACAAATTTATTATTGAGGGCCACCACGCGCAGATAAACGAGATCTCCGCCAGCCTACGCAAACGCCTGCTGGAAAACGGTATGCCCAACGAGGAGCTGCAGGCTCTTTTGAAACCCGAGAAGGAGGTGAACGCCACTTGACAGCCCTGCTGCTGACTGCATGCGTCGGCATGATCACCGGCGCATTTCTTATCTTCCGCGTCTCGCCCATGGACTTCACGCTTGGTGTGTTCCGCCGGTTGACCGCCGGGCCCAAAAGCATCCGGGATGAGATCAACGAAACCACTCATCGCAAAAAGCCCGGCTTCTTCCGCCGTGAAATATCGGAAGCGCAGACGATCCTGCAAGCCACAGGCAAGGAACAGAAGTTCCCCGCGCTGTGCGCGGCGTCGCTGCTGCTCTTTGCCATCGGTGCTGGTATCGCTATCGTTATGAACAACTTCCTGCTGGTGCCGGTGCTGGCGGCGGGCATGATGTTTTTGCCGTTCTGGTACATCAAGCTGACTGCCGGACATTACAAGAAAGACATCGCCGCCGAGCTGGAAACGGCGCTCTCCATCATCACCACGGCGTACCTCCGCAGCGAGGATCTGCAGACCGCCGTGGAGGAGAACATCAACTACCTGAATCCGCCCGTACATGGTGTGTTCCGCAGCTTCCTCCTGCGGATCAAACATATCGACCCGGATATGAATGCGGCGTTGGCGGAGCTGAAGTCTGCCATTGACAATGAGGTGTGGCGGGAGTGGTGTGAGGCACTCTCCGCCTGCCAGTACGACCACAGCATGAAAAGCACCCTCAACCCCATTGTGGCAAAGCTCTCGGATATGCGCATCATCAACGGCGAGCTGGAGAACCTCGTATTCGGCCCCCGTAAGGAGTTTATCTCCATGGCGGCGCTGGTGGTGTTGAACATCCCACTGCTGTACTTTCTGAATAAGGACTGGTATGCGACCTTGATGAACACCATCCCCGGCAAGGCTGTGCTGGCGGTCTGTGCCGCCGCTATCTTTCTCTCCTTTGCCAGAGTGGTCAAGCTGACCCAGCCCATTGAATATCGGAGGTGACGGACATGACGATCTTACTGTTCCTTTTCGGCGTGGCTGTTGCCGCGGGCTTGTTCTTCATTCTGGCAGACATTCTGAAGCTGCCCCGTCTCGCCACGGAAAAGGCGCTTCTCTCCGCAGGGCGGACAGAGAAAAAGCGGATGAAGTCGCTGGACGCGCTCTTCCTTGGTTGGGCCATTAAGCTCTCCCACTTCATCCGTATGGACGAGTACAAGCGTCACCGCATGGAGCGCACGCTGAGTGCTGCCGGCATGGACATGACGCCGGAGGTCTATTTGGCCTATACCATCCTCAAGCCTGCCGCCGCGCTGCTGGCGGTCATTCCGTGTCTGCTGATCTTTCCTCTGCTCTCGCCCATCGTGGTGCTGCTGTCGATATTGCTTTACTTCAAGGAGAGCCGCAAGGCGGAGGAAAAGGTCACCGAACGCCGCGAAAAGATCGAGGGGGAGCTGCCCCGCTTTGTTGCCACAGTGGAGCAGGAGCTGGGAGCCAGCCGCGACGTGCTGACGATCTTGGAAAACTACAAGCGTCACGCCGGTCCCGACTTCGCCCGTGAGCTGGATGTGCTGACGGCGGATATGCGCTCCTCCTCTTACGAGGCGGCACTGGTTCGCTTCGAGGGCAGGCTGGCGTCGCCCATGCTCTCGGACATCGTGCGCGGGCTCATCGGCGTCCTGCGCGGCGACGACGGGCGCATCTATTTTCAGATGCTCTCCCACGACATGAAACAGCTGGAGCTTCAGCGGCTCAAGGCGCAGGCAGCGAAGATCCCGCCCAAGATCCGTGTGTATTCCTTCGTCATGCTGGTCTGCTTCATGCTCATCTACATTGTGGTCATCCTCATGCAGATCCTCACCTCGATGGGAGGGCTGTTCGGATGAAAAACAAATGGAAGAAACGCTCCGGCGAGGGCTATATCGACACCTGCGTCCTCATCCTCTGCGCCATGCTGGTGATCGCATTGGCGGTGAAGGTGCTGCCGGTGTATGTGGCGAAGCAGCAGCTTGACACCTTCGCCGCCGAGCTGGTGCGGGAAGCCGAGATCACCGGCAGAGTCGGGAGTGAAACGACCTCCCGCGCGCAGGTGCTTTCCGAGCGGTTGGAGATCGACCCGGATATCCGCTGGTCCCGCACCGGCCGCATCCAGCTCAATGAGGAGGTGACGGTGACGCTGACCATGGATGTGGACATCGGCTTTGGTGGGCTTGGCAGCTTCCCCATTGAGCTGACGGCGCAGGCCAGCGGCAGATCGGAGGTGTATTGGAAATGAGAAAGCTGCTTTTTCGCTCCCGTTCCGGCGAGGGCTACCCCATGGTCATCGCTGTGACCCTCTGCCTGCTCATGCTCTTTATGGTCATAGCGGAATACTTCCGGGTGAACATCATCGTGCAGGGTGTGCGGGACGCGGTACAGCAGGCGGTCATCGCCACGGTCAATGAGAATTATGACGATGTGTATCACTCCGTGCGGGAGGGCTATGCTGCAGGCTGGTTCCCAGATGGGGACGGCGAGTGGTTTGAGTCCATCGACGCCGGTGACATCTACGGCAACCTGTCCTATATCCTCGGCCTTACCACAGATGGCGTAGGCTACATGAAATACGCCGGAAACGAGCTGGAGTATACGCTCTCCGACCTGTCCGTACATATCTCCAACAACGCCATCGCATCAGGCCGGAGCGAGGGGTATCTCGCAATCGCCACCCTCCATCTGGAGGTCCCCACCCGCTTTGCCGGACGTGTGCTGCCGCCCGTGAGCCTAAATCTGCAGGTGCAGGCCAAGTATATCCCAAAGTTTTAGTTCTTTTTGCTTCTTTCGGTAGACTTCCGGAGACAGCTGTGGTATGTTCGGGATAAGAAGAAAAACCACTGACCCCTACAAAGGAAGGAGTTCGACCTATGACAGACAAAACAAAACGCATCATCCTCATTGCGGCAGGCGTCCTGCTCTGCGCGGCACTGGTGGTGGGGATCGTCAGCCGCCTTGCGGCGGTACCCATGCCCATCGACCCCGCCATCCCGGACGATGTGCCGGACACGAAAGATCCGGTAGTGAACATCAGCGATCCAGAGGTAAGGGTGGATAGCAAGACGGATGGCGAACGGCATGATCCCGGCAGGGATGCTGACAGCTCCGGCACAGAGCAGACCATTCAGGGTGCGCCCACCAAGCCGGACGCGCCGGAGCATCCCGGCAAGACGGAGAAGGACCATGCGGCGGATGACGTGCCGGAAGCGGACCGTAACAAGGAAACGCCGCCCACCTACAAGCCGGAGCAGACTGAGGTAAAGCCCCAGCCCACAGAGCCTGCAGGCGGCAGCACCAATGATGCCGGACAGGTATATGTCCCCGGATTCGGATATATAGACTATGAGGGTGACAATGTCGGAATCAAAGACGATTCCATGTATGAAAACGGCAACAAAATTGGAATCATGGGCGGATAAGTCCGCATAATCACAGGAAAGACACGGCTAAGAAGAAGCCGTGTCTTTTTTTATCTTCATGACGAGGAGGAATGCGCATGAAAAGGCTTTTGCCCCTGTTGCTGGCACTTGTGCTGGTAATAACCGCCATCGTTCCCGCCTATGCCACAGGGGATGGCAACTTTGACGGCGGTGGAGGCAGCATGGGGGACGGTACCAAGACCAACTACTGGAATCCCGGCATGGACGGCGTGAGAGTGTCTGTGATTCATGCGGACAGTCAGGCTGTCACAGGAACTGTTTTTGATTTGACTAACAAGGTCCCTTCAACAGGACTTGCTCACTTTGGAAAGGTGAGCAAACTGTCATATAACACAGGAAAATCCATCGCCCCTAAAGCTGGAAACTACACATATATCAACCCGAGTCAAAGCTTGCCTAAGATCATCTCTACGGGCAGCAGCAAAGCCAGCCTTGCTGCCATCCGAAGCTATTTTACCGATGAACAGGTTATCCGTTCCATTGCTGGATACGCAGGAATGGACTTCGATACGCTCATTGGCGGAGACTACAAGCTGGTAGTAGAGCCGCTGGCCTATCTCTGCTACAACGGTCAGCAGTTTGCCATGACCGCCACGGAAGCGGCGCTGTATGACCAGATCGTCAACGGCGATCTCAGAAAGAAGCTGGGGACGCTCACCCATAAAAATCTGCCGCTGGCGATTTTTCTGGAGGAAGCGGATCTCGGCTACACCGCATGGTCCGGCAGCCGCACGGATAAGGCGTCCAACGGCGACATCATCTCCTCTCTTGGTATCGGCATCGTCCGCTTCAACGAGGTGACCACGCCGCCCCAACCCGGCGAATATGACTACGAATACCGCGTCAACACAGAAGTCATCACCTCCGTGGAGGTGCGCGGTGGACAGTCCGACCCGGACAACCCCGTATCGGTACGCTTTAACATTCAGGGCAGGACTTACACTGTCAGTAATGTCTACTACCCGGACGGCGACAGCCAGCTGGCATGGGTGCGCTGGCGTACTCCCGCGGAACCCTGTGTCATAACGATTTCCGTCAGCGTGTACGGCGGCGGCTCGGCGCAGGGTACCATCACCTGCAATATCGTGGATCTGGACGGCAACGACCCGCCCAATCCCCTGGCGGATGACCGCAACAACGGCTTCAGGCCGGCGTCTGTTCCCGAAAAGGAGCAGGTGACTTCGGCGTCCTGGGGCATCTGGTCACCGTGGTGGCAGGAGAATTGGGAGTGGGTGGAAAACTGGCAGAAATGCTGGCACACAGACCGCTGGACGGATGCGGACGGCAAAACCCACACGGACCGCTGGTACCATTGGGTGGACAACGGCTGGTGGGAGGACCATGGCTGGTGGGAGTTTGACTACAACGGTTACTCTGCAAGCTTGGCCGGCAGTATGAAGATCACGCCGGATGAGAAAAGCCCCACGGCAACCGCATCCACGCTGAAAAGCGGCTATGGCGTTCAGGAGAAGGTGACCGCAAAAGTCACCACAAATCAGAGTGCGGCTGTCACGGCGGCGCAGAATGCCGTGACCTATTTCCCGGAGTTTGGCTATGAGAACTATTGGCGGCTGCTGGAGGCGGATATCGCCGGGCGAAGCACGACTTTCCAGTTCAAAGCCAATCCCTACAGCACCTACAACCGCCGCACCCACTTCACGCCCATCTGGTATCCGGACGGCAGCTATACGCCCTACACCTGGCTCCTGGACTGCTGGACACCCACGGGAATGCTTTCCATGAACCTGACGGACAGCATCACCATCCGGGGGAATCTCTGGGAGGAGTGGCATATTGCTCCCGCAAAACAACGATAGAAACGGAGGAATCTATGAACAACACAAAACGCAAACGCCTTTGTGCGGCACTGGTGCTGTCCCTGCTGTTGGTCTGCGTGATGGGAACCACGGCCTTCGCTGCCGGTACCGGCGATGTAGCCGGTGCGGTGGAAAGCACATGGCAGACGGCATCCGGTCAGATCAAGACCGTGGTGAACAATGTAGTCTTTCCCGCCATCGACCTGATTTTGGCGGTATTCTTCTTTGCCAAACTTGGTACGGCCTATTTCGACTTCAGAAAAAACGGCCAGTTCGAGTGGACGGCGCCCGCCATTCTGTTCGCGTGCCTCGTGTTCACGCTGACAGCACCGCTGTACATCTGGCAGATCATCGGAATTTGAGGTGCAGACGATGACATTTTACGAACAGGAGCTTCGGAAGATCGTCGGAGAACGGTACCCTGACGCCACTTATGTGGGCAGAGCCTGCTATGTGCGTCTGAGCAATATGAACCGGGCAAAGATCCAATTTGTCACTGGAATCGTCGCCAATCAGTACCATGCCTTGCAGCTGACGATCCTCAACCGCAGCGAAGGACAGGTAGATACCCTGCTGCTTCGCTTTTCTGACTTGTTCGGCAAGAAGATGGTGAATAATCCCAACTTCCGGGATGGGGTTATCCCTCACATTTGGGATGACTATGGAAAGGTGAGCTGGTATGTGTATCACCCCACCCGGCAGGACTATGAGGTGCTGTCCGATGCGGTGTCAGACTATCTGGAGGTATTTCAGGATATGAGCCAGTCCGCTGACCGGGCGTGGGAGCAGACAATGTAACAAAAGCGTGATTTGAAGGCCGTACCAGCTGTACGGCCTTTGCCATATCCCAA
>ENA-OUQF01001227-OUQF01001227.1-human-gut-metagenome-genome-assembly--contig:-NODE-1227-length-15919-cov-8.538515_pt1 | contig 15919 bp, 14 predicted proteins | sample MGYA00237947_ERZ548826 | MGnify/ENA primary metagenome ERZ548826 (study PRJEB26490, sample SAMN05194701) | human gut metagenome | biome: terrestrial biome; feature: human-associated habitat; material... | reverse complement strand
TCTGGCCCTTGGGCACAGCCTCGATGCCGCCGCGGTAGATCTCCGAGAAGTAGCACGCATAGTTGATGACAAAGGCCACCACCGCTGCCACCATCCGCCCGCCGGAGCCGGTAGGCCACGGGTTCGTCATGCCCAGCAGACCGGGGCCGAGGTAGATGACGATGATCTGCAGCATCAGCGGGGTGCCGCGGATGATCCAGACGAAGGTCTTGACCACAGCCGACAGGGGCTTGCAGCGGCTCATGGAGCCAAAGGCCACCACGAGGCCCAGCGGCAGCGCGAACAGCAGCGTCAGCGCAAAAAGCTCACAGTTGAGCAGGAACGCGCCGGAAAGGCGCTCAAGAATCACAGACACAAAAAACACACCTATCCATCAGTTTTTTCGACGGCAAAACTCCCCCAGTCTGCTTCGCAGCCAGCCCCCTCCCAGAGAAAGACTCCCCCGGCCGGGGGAGGTGGCACGATCGTGCCAGAAGGGGGCAGTGGCATCGCGCAGCGATGACGGAAGGAGTTTTTTTACTTAGTCGGCCAGCGTCAGCTCGTACTTTTCAGCCAGAGCGCCGAGGGTGCCGTCGGCTTTCAGTTCATCGAAGGCCTCGTTGACGGCCTCGGCGGCGTCGCTGCCCTTGCGGAAGGCCACGCCGTATTCCTCGGCGTTCAGCTCGTCCACGATCTTCAGGCCGGCATAGTCGGTGCCCTCGCCGATCATGGCGTTGGCCAGCGTCATATCCAGAACCGCAGCGTCGGCGGTACCGGCGGCAACCTCCATCAGGCAGTCGGTCTGGACGTTCTTGGCGATATAATCGGCCTGTGCCAGATTCTCGTCGCTCTCGATGGCGGCCTCACCGGCGGAACCGGCCTCGGCGACCACGGTCTTGCCCACAAGGTCGGCGGTAGAAGAATACTCCGTGCCGTCCTTCACGATCACGACCTGCGCGTTCTTGGCGTAGGGCTTGGTGGTGGCGGCGTTCGCCTTGATGTCATCGGTCAGGGTCAGGCCGTTCCAGATGCAGTCGATGCTCTTGGCATCCAGCTCCACGACCTTGGTATCCCAGTTGATCTCCACGAACTCCGGCTCAACGCCCAGCTTCTCGCAGACGGCGGTAGCCAGCTCGGTATCGAAACCGGTGAAGGTGCCGTTGTCGTCGGTATAGTTCATCGGCTCATACACGGTGTAGCCGATGACCATCTTGCCGTTGCCCTTGATGTAATCGAGGTCGCTGTCTGCCGAAGCGGAAGCAACGGACCCCGCCGCAGATGCGGAAGCCGAAGCTGCCGTGGAAGTGGAAGCGGCACCGCCGCAGGCTGCAAGGCCCAGTGCCAGCGCACCGGCCACCATCATCGAAAGAATGCGTTTCATCTTCATCCCAGAAGCCCTCCTCAACGAGTTTATTTTATTGCTTTATCATGCTAAAGAGCTAAATCGTGACTATAGAATAGCGCGTTTTGCCGCGTTTGGCAAGAGGAAAACGGGATTTTTCGCAGAATGCCGGAAGACGTCTGCCTTTCGGCGCTCTTTCTGGGCATTTTGCGCAAAAAAGCTGTTGCGGAACTCCCTCCGTCATCGCTGACGCGATGCCACCTGTCCTCCCTTTGTCGCTTACGCGACATCTCCCTCCGGCCGGAGGGAGTCTTTCTCAATGAGGGAGGCTTTCACAGCTCACCGTTACGCCAAGGCTCCCTCCGAGAGGGAGCTGGCACGGCGAAGCCGTGACTGAGGGAGTTTTGCAACAGCCCGATTTTCTTTTGCTCGTCTTGGCTCAGTTGACCGCCGCCATAGCGTCCAGAGCGGCTTTCTGCAGGTCCTCAATCGAGATCGTGCAGAGGGCCATCAGGTCGGCGTCCGAGCCGTCGGAGGGGATGTCGGCCACCTCGGCGCGGGTCTTGCCCTTGAGGTAGCCGCAGAAGCCCTCGCTGTGCTCATACCACTCCTTGTCGATGGAAGAGGCCCCCCGCATCCCGTAGCGGTCGCCCTGTTCAAGCTTGGTCTCCACCATGTCCGGGGCCTTGATGCCGCCGTCGGACATCACGGTGAGGGCCGGTTCGGCCATGTCGGCCACGGCGCTAGTCACGCGGCCGTCGGCGTCCAGCGTCACGGCCACCATGCTCACGTCGATCTCCGCATTCACGTCCTTGTCATCGGTGGCGGTCACATCCGAAGTCGCATTCACGGCCTCAATGCCCAGCGAGACCCGGTCTCCCTTGGCCGCGCCCAGCACCTTGGCGCTGCTGCACGCTTTCGAGATGGCGTCCCGGTAGCGGTCCACTGCGATGGTGCACCCGGACAGCAGATCCGCGTCCGTCGCCCTGCCGTCGTTGTCCAGTTTCAGCATGGACACCTCTTCCGGTGTTTTGCCGATGAGGTAATCCGCAAAGGCATCGGCCTGTTCTGCCCAGCCCTTTTTCAGGGAAGACGCCGCCGCCAGCGGGTAGTCGCCCCCTTTCTGGCGCTTGGTGCGGTAATCCTTGGGTAGGTTCACAGTGCCGTCGCCACCCGCAGAAATGGTAGTTTCCAGCTCATCCAGCTTCACGCCGGAAATTTTCCCGTCGCCATCCAGCAGCACCGCCGCCGCCACCAACTCAATGCTCCCGGTGCGGTCCTCTTCCGATGCCTCGGTGATGACGCCGAGGCCGGTCTTCCACGCCGCCGTTGTCTGGGAGGCCGAGCTGCTCCCGCTGGCCGCCCCGCTCATGCTGCCGGACCCCGACGACCCTGCATTGTTTTTCCCACAGGAAGTCAACAGCAGCGCCGCCGCCAGCGCACAGCCCCAAAGAACCCTTGGTTTTCTCATAGATACGCTTCCTTTCCGGATAGGTTTAGGAATAGTATGCTCTATGATTTGCTTTTTATTATAGTGTCTTCATTCTAGGATACGTTTTTCTTCATACAACCTCTCCGTCATTGCTTCGCAATGCCACCTCCCCTTGTAGGGGAGGCTTTGGCAAAGAGGTGAACTTTCTCGTTATGCCAAGGGCTCCCCTGCTAGGGGAGCTGGCGAGCCGTAGGCGAGACTGAGAGGTTGTACAAAGGGGTGCCTCCCCTACATCAGCGGGCTGAGCAGCCGCAGCACACTATCCAACAGGGTGCCGACGAGGGAGGTGCGGCAGTCGGAGAGGCTCACTTCGCGGCACCGGGGGAGCGTGGCCAGCACATCGTCCCGCAGGGCGATGACCTGACTGTTGTTGTAGAGCAGCGCCCCACACTCGAAGTGCAGAAACAGGCTGCGGTAGTCCATGTTGATGCTGCCCACCACCGCCAGATGGTCATCGCTGACGTAACACTTCGAATGGAGGAAGCCGGGGGTAAACTCATAAATGCGCACCCCGGCCCGGAGCAGCGGCACATAGTAGGACCGGCTCAGCCGGAACACCAGTTTTTTGTCCGGGATGCCGGGCAGCACCAGCCGGACATCCACCCCGCGCTTGGCCGCATTTTTCAGCGCATCGAGCATTTCTTCGCCCACCGCAAGGTAAGGCGTATAGATGTAGACATATTGCTGCGCTTGGTTCAGGATGTTCAGGTAGACCGTCTCCGCCAGCGGCTCTTCGTCCAGCGGGCTGTCCGAGTAAGGCTGCACGATGCCGTCCGAGGTTTCGGGCAGCTTCGTGGGCGCAAAGGGAGCGTAATCCGTTTCCTGCGGGCGGAAGGCATTCCAACTGTTGAGGAACATGACCGTAAAGTTCCAGACCGCCGCCCCTTCCAGCCGGATGGCGGCGTCCTTCCAGTAGCCGAACCGGTGCTCGGCGTTGATATATTCATCGGCAAGGTTGACGCCGCCCGTGTAGGCAATGTTGCCGTCGATGACCGCGATCTTCCGGTGGTCGCGGTGGTTCATGACCAGCGACACCAGCGGCACCACCGGGTTGAAGGGGATGCAGCGGATGCGGCTGCGCTCCATCCGAACAACGAAATCCGTCGGCAGCCCCAGCAGACTTCCGAAATCATCGTAGATGAGCCGGACGTCCACCCCCGCGGCGGCTTTCCGCTTGAGGATGGTCTCCACGCCGTCCCACATGATGCCGGTCTTAACGATGAAAAATTCCAGAAAGATGAACTTTTCCGCCCTTTCGAGGTCGGCCAGCAGTTTGGGGTACATGGCCTCGCCGCTGGGGAAATATTCCGCGTCCGTGTGCTTCCACGCCGGGTAGGGGCCGTATTTTTCCACGTAGCGGCTCAGGTTTTTGGCCGACCGTTCCAGCATGTCGGTCTGGTCCTCCTGCGGGGCAAGGTCGGCGGTGTGAGCCTGTTCCACCTTCTGCATCCGGGTGCGCAGCCCCTTGGCCGGGGCCTTATTGCCAAAGGCGAGGTAAAGCGCGCCGCCCAGCAGCGGCAGCAGCCCGATCAGAACGATCCAGCCGATCTTATAAGCGCTGTTTTCGTCCTTCCGGACAAGGTACAGCACGATGCAGATGCTCAGCGCCTTCAGCAGACCGTTCAGCCAGACCCGGCCCGCGGTGAAAGCCCAGAACGCCCACAGCAGCCACGCCGCCTGCAAAAGCACCAGTGCAATGGTGACGGTGGCCCGATTGATGATCCGGCTGAAAAATTTAACGAATGGCAGTCTGAACACGCTGTACCCCTCCCCCGCCGCCCCGCGGCTCTTATGATGGAGATAGTATAGCGCAGCTTGGCTCGGTTTGCAAGGCGGCTTTCTTACGCCTCTGCGTCCTCATACCCAACCAGCAGCCCGCCCAGCTCAGCGTAGTAGCTGCACAGACCGCCGCAGGGGTTCACAACGACCTGTGCGCCCTCGAAGACTGCCTCGATCATATGCTTGAGGCGCTCGGCAGCGGCGGGGTTGCCGCAGTGGGAGACGATCACCCGGCCGCCGGCATAGCCGTGCTCTTTGAGTTCCAGCACGATGCGTTCCAGTGCGCCGTGCTCCCCCCGCGTTTTGCAAATAACGTCCAGCTCTCCCGCCGCGCTGGCCTGACCAATGACCCGGATGCCCAGCATCCGCGCCACAGCGGCGACGGCGGGCTTCACCCGGCCATTGCGGGCCAGATTCGCCAGCGATTCCAGCGAGAAGAGCAGATGCGTGTGCTCGTGGTAGCGGAGCATCTCCGCACAGATGGCGTCGAAGTCCTTCCCAGCCGCCAGCTCGTCCCGCAGGTGCTCGGCCAGAAGCTGCTGCTCCGGGCCGGTGGACAGGCTGTCCAGCACGAAGACCCGCTTGCCGGGGTGCTCCTGCTGGTATTCTTCTGCCGCCAACTGGGCCGCATTGTAGCAGCCGGACAGGGTACCCGTGATGGTGATGGCATACGCCTCGTCGGCTCCCTCGAAAGCCTCCAGCCAGTCGCTGACGTTCGGGCAGGAGGTGGAGGTCTTTCCTTTGTAAGTGCGCAGGGTCGTTGCCATGCCCACAGCGTCCAGCGTGCCGTCGTCGCGGTACTCCTCATGGTCGGTGATGATCTTCAGCGGGACACAGGCGAAGTCCACGCCCTCCAGCGCATACAGGTTTGCGGCGGAGTCCACAACGATCTTGGTCTTCATAAGCGATCTCTCCCTTTCAGCGGCCGGATGCGCCGCCACGTCTTCATGGTTGTCGGAGACATGATATCAGTTTTTCAAAAACCTGTCAACTGTTTTTGCAAATTCTTTCAAAAGATTTCACAAACCCATTGACCCCGCTGGAAAAATACGCTATACTATCCGCATGAAAAAAGAATCGAACCGCCGCATTGCGGCCTGTGCCGTGGATTTTGCCCTGCCCCGGTACGAGGAGCTGCCTTCCGTTGGGCTGTATCTCGACCAGACCGTTCAGTTCGTCAACGGGTATTTTCGTTCGTTTCAAGGGGTGGAGCTCACCGCCTCCATGGTGAGCAACTATGTCAAGAAAGGGATCATCAGCCACCCCGTCAAGAAAAAATACACCCGCGAGCAGCTGGCCAGCCTGATCTACATCGTCGTTTCCAAAACCGTCCTCTCGATGGAAAACATCGACACCCTGTTCAAAATGCAGCGGCAGCACTTCTCCGCCGCACAGGCTTACGATTATTTCTGCGACGAGCTGGAAAACTGTCTGCCCTACGTCTTCGGCCTGCGCCACACCATCCGGGACCTTGCCGAAGACGCCGGGGAGGAAAAGCTGCTGCTCCGCAGCACCATCATCTCCGCCGCCAACAAGATGTATCTGGACTGTGCCTTCGCCGTCATGCGGCAGGAGGAAGCTCTTTGGCCGGGCATTCTCGCCGACCTCGCCTGAGGACGCCATGTTCGATGAATAAAAAGAGGCTGCTGCACGTTCGACTAAAACGACGTGCAGCAGCCTCTTTTACATTATAAAAGCAGACGACCGCTCAGAACAGATCGAGCATGTTGTCCAGATAGACAGCCTCCCGGACGTGGAGCTGGTATTCCGGTTTGGTCAGATAGTGGAGCAGAAACTCCAAGATCAGGGCGCTGCCAAGGCCGCGGCCCTCGATCTTGAACTGCGAAAAGCCCATGGGCAGGTAGCAGTCCCGGATGTCCTCCACGCCGATGAAGCTGGGGCTTGCCATCGCCTTGGAGAAGCGGTAGCCCTCTGCCGCCTCCGGCGCGGCACAGCGGTGATCCGGGCAGGGCTCACCGAGGTTTTTGCGGCTGACATTCTCATAGCACCGTTTCCGGTCGGTGCAGCCGACCCAGCAGCACTCGTTGCAGAGAAACTCCACCTTGTCCTTCAGCGTCTGCGGCAGAGCGTCCAACTCCGAAAAGGCTTTGTTTAAGCGGAAATCCGGCACGACATAGCGGAACTCCTCCCGCTGCAACTCCTGCAAAAGCTGGGGAAACTCCGTCAGCACCTTGGTGGTGGAGGAGACGAAGTACAGCGCCGGATAGTTCCGTTTCAGGTAATCCAGCAGCAATTCCGAGTGGACGATGACGCCGCTTTGCACCCCGCCGCCGGCCGCGAACCGGGCGCAAAGGGCATTGCACTTCGGGTCGGCAAGGTGCTCTTCCCGCAGCAGAGAGTTGCTGAACGTCAGGCGGGCGGAGATGCCGTACTCCTGCGTCAAAGCAAGGACCTCGCCGGGGTCGGCGCTGCCGAAGCCGGTGCGTCCCCCGCCCCAGATGCAGTCCGACGGGGCACCGTAGAGCGAACCGATCTCGCACCAATCGTAAAAATACTCCCGATGGGTGCGGAACAACGGCAGAAAGACGCGGTACAGTTCATAAAACTCGAACAGGCCGGGCAGATGATAATACGCCGTGTGCTTCATGGCCGGATCACAGGTACGCGACCGTCTCCGACAGCGGCTTTCTGGAAGCGTGGTTGGGCAGGGGCTTGGTGCCCTCGGCGGCGTAGCCAAGGTCGAGGATCATCAGGATCTCCTCGTTCTCCGGCAGCCCCAGCGCCTCGGCCAGTTTGTCCGGGTCGAAGAAGTTCAGCCAGCAGCTGTCCACCCCCTCGTTGGCGGCGGCCAGCATCAGGTGGGTCGCCACAATGGAGGCATCCTCCACACCGGAGTTCCGCTTCCCGCCGGGGTAGGTAAAGGTATTGTTCCGGTCAAAGGCCACGACCACGCAGGTGGTGGCGCCGTAGCGGCAGGGCGTGGCAGCGTCGATCTTTGCCAGACCCTCTTCAGACTGGATCACATAGATCCGCTGCTCCTGCAGGTTCTTGGCCGTCGGCGCAAGGCGGCCCGCTTCGAGGATGGCGTTCAGCTTCTCGGCGGGAACTTTGCCGGAGCCGAACCCTTTGCAGGAATAACGATCTTTCACAACTTCATGAAATTCCATAGTCTTGACCTCCCTATTCTGGATGGCTTTAGTGTATCACGCCCCGCAGAAAAAGGCCAGAGCTGTTTTGCACAAATCCGGCGGCCCGATTTGCCCTCTGTCTTTCAGAGCCGGTCGTATCTGCCGGTCGAATGTTTCAGTGCCCCGCTTTCGTTCCCTTTTGCAGCGTCTCGTGCATCGCCCCCATCAGGATCAGGATCACCAGCAGATAATAGGGAAAAATGGCGATGGTGGTATGGTTTGCGGCCGCGCCGAACAGCGGCGGCATCAGGCAGTTGCCGATGTAGGCGCTTGCCATCTGCACCCCGATGATCGCCTGTGAATTTTCCGCCCCGAAACGGCCCGGCGTCCCATGGATCAGGCTGGGGTAAATGGGTGCGCAGCCGAAGCCGACCAGCAGCAGCCCCGCCAAGGCCGCCGTTTCCCCCAGCGGCAGCAGCAGGAGCACGACCCCCATCGCGATCAAGCCAAGGCCCATCCGAACCATCTGTGCATCGTTCAGCTTGAGGGTCAAAAAGCCGCAGAGGGCCCGGCCCGCAGTGATGCCGAGGAAAAACAGGCTGGCAAAGCTGGCGGCGGTTTCCGGGGAGATGCCCCTGTTCAGCACCAGATAGCTGCTGGCCCACAGACTCGTGGTCTGCTCCAGCGAGCAGTAACAGAAAAATGTGACCAGAACCTCTTTCACGCCGGGGATGCGGAAAATTTGTTTCAGGGTCAGAGCTTTTGCGGGGGCCGCTTCCTGCCCCCCTGCGTCCGCAGTCGTTTTGGCCTTCCAGAGCGGGAGGCTCAGAACGATCATGATCGTCAGTACCACCTGCATCCCGCTGATGATACGGTAGCCCATCTGCCACCCGGCGCCTCGCGTCAAGGCAGCCCCCATGATGTACGGCCCGACCGAGGCACCGATGCCCCACATGCAGTGGAGCCAGCTCATGTGGCGGCTGGCGAAGTGGAGCGCCACGTAGTTGTTGAGGGCCGTATCCACGCTCCCGGCACCGAGGCCGTAGGGAATGGCCCACAGGCACAAAGCCCAGAACGAATTACTGGCGGAGAAGCCGAACAGCGCCGCCGCCGTCATGGCCACGCTGATGGCTGTGACGCCGCCCGCCCCGAATTTCCGGGTCAGTCGGTCACTTTGCAGGCTGGAGATCACCGTTCCCACCGAGATGATGCAGAAGATCACGCCGGAATAGGAGACCGGGACCCTGAGCCCCTGATAAATGGACGGCCACGCCGCCCCCAGAAGGGAATCCGGCAAACCCAGACTGATAAACGAGACATAGATCACGGCCAGCAACAGGTGGATCATCTTGCATTCCTCCTTTTCATTGATGCAATCATATCACACAAAGGGAGGAATCCATAGGACAGATCCGCTTGCTTTATACAACAAAACCGTCATTTCCACTTCTATCTGCCCATCCGCTCCGATGCTTCAAGGCGTGATGTGAAAACGAAATCGTGTTTCAGCCGATTTGTTTTCAGCCGCCGATGCACGCAGACACCTTTTCTTCCCTGCTTTGACCAGCCGCGATCCCAGACCGGATAAGATTCAGAAAAGATTTCCGTATCCCTCTTGACAGCCTTCCCCCATTCTGTTTTAATGCTTTTGATAAAAGGGAGTAAAGGGCAGTTTTCGTTTTTTCATTCGGGAAACTGCTGCATGGCAGCGTCATCACGGCAGAAATGCCCGATGTCATGTGTTCGCTTGAGACTTTTGTCACAGACAAGGTACTGTGGCAGAAGTCTCTTTTTTCTTGCCGCCGTACCGGAACACAAGGAGGCAAAAAAATGAACTTTCTGAACACATTCGCAAGTCTGTTTTCCAACTTTGGGAACCTGACGTGGCAGATGGTGGTAATGTGGGGCATCGGTGCGCTGCTCATCTACCTCGCCATCGCCAAAAAGATGGAGCCGAGTCTGCTGCTGCCCATGGGCTTCGGTGCCATTCTGGTCAACCTGCCGCTGTCGGGTGCCATCACGCAGGGGGACACCGTCGGCCCCATTTCCGCCTTGTTTGAAGCGGGAATGTCCAACGAGCTGTTTCCCCTGCTGCTTTTCATCGGCATTGGCGCCATGATCGACTTTGGCCCCCTGCTGGAAAAACCGTGGCTCATGCTCTTTGGTGCCGCCGCTCAGTTCGGTATCTTCTTTACCCTGTTTCTGGCGGGCTTCTTCTTCGACCTGAGGGACGCCGCTTCCATTGCCGTGATCGGTGCAGCGGACGGGCCCACTGCCATTTTTGTGGCAAACACCCTCAATTCCCAGTACCTCGGTGCCATCATGGTGGCAGCTTACAGCTACATGGCATTGGTGCCCATCGTGCAGCCGCCGGTCGTCAAGCTGCTGACCACCCGGAAAGAGCGCCTTATCCGAATGCCCTACGAAAAAGGCAATGTCAGCCAGCTGACGAAAATTCTGTTCCCCGTTGTGGTGACCATCATCGCCGGTATGGTGGCTCCTGCCAGTGTGGCTCTGGTGGGCTTCCTGATGTTCGGCAATCTGCTGCGGGAATGCGGCGTGTTGAATGCGCTCAGTGAAACGGCACAGAATGTTCTGGCAAACCTCATCACCCTTGTGCTGGGCCTGACCGTGGCCGGGCAGATGACGGCAGACAAGTTCGTCCGCCCCGACACTCTGCTCATCCTTGCGCTGGGTCTTGTGGCTTTCGTCTTTGATACGGCGGGCGGGGTGCTGTTCGCAAAGCTGCTGAATCTGTTCCTGCCGGAAGGCAAAAAGCTGAACCCGATGATCGGCGCGGCCGGCATCTCGGCCTTCCCCATGAGCGGCCGCGTGGTCAATAAGATGGGATTGGAAGAGGATTCTCAGAATTTCCTGCTGATGTACTCCATCAGCGTCAATGTTTCGGGGCAGATCGCATCCGTCATCGCCGGCGGCCTGATCCTGACCCTGATGGCTTAACGGAGGTACGCATATGCTTCATCTTTCTTCGTGGATGACCACGCTGCCCATGATGCTCATCGGCATGGTCGGCATCATTCTCGTCATCGGCGTCATTGTTTTGGCCGTGATGCTGCTGAACCGGTTGACCAGCCGGAAATAATTTATTTCGTCGAAGCAGACGCAAAAAGCCCCCGGAGAGCCTTTTCACAGCTCTCCGGGGGCTTGCATTATACACTGGGCACCGATGTTCCTCACACCGATGCACGGCTGTTATTCAATTTCGATCAGGTTGGGGTTCACAGGCAGAGCCTTCTGCTGCTGCGGTGCGGGCAGCGTGATGTGCAGGATGCCATCCTCGAACTTTGCGTGGATGTCCTCCTTCTTCACGGCGTCCCCCACATAGAAGCTGCGGGCGCAGGTGCCGGAGAAGGTCTCGCGGCGCAGGTAGCGGCCATTGTTGTCCTTCTCGTCATTCGAGTGGCTGCGGACGGCCTGAATGGTCAGGTAGCCGTCGTTCAGCTCCATCTGAACGTCTTCCTTCTTGCAGCCGGGCAGGTCAACGGCAACATCATAGTTGCCATCGGCGGTCTGCTTCACATCGGTCTTCATCATGTTTGCACCGCGCTTGCCGAAGGTCTCACGCTCTTCACGGTTCATCGCACGCTCCAGCGCGCCATCGTTCCAGAACGGGTCAAAGAGATCATCGAACAGGTTTTCATGGAAAATAGTCGGCATAAACATAAATCATTCCTCCAATCCCGGCGTTCGGGTCGGGTCAAAAATCTTTATGTTACCCATTCGGCGGGGCTTTCCGGGGAGCCTTGCGGCTCTCTTCTTTGCCCTTCCTCCTGAGCACGGCCTAGTTATACCACACGTTTTTAGCACTGTCAAGCATAGAGTGCTAAAGTTCACAAAAGAATAACACTTTCATCATACTCTATGCAATCTTTTCAACTGCACCTGCCGCACAAAGGACGAAGCCCAGCGTCAGAGATATTTCTGGATGGTCGGCACAAGGATATTCATATTGATCGGCTTTGAAACATGGTCGTTCATCCCGGCATCCAATGCCGCCTGTTTATCTTCGGAAAAAGCATTTGCAGTCATGGCGATGATGGGGATATCCGCTTTTGGGAGATCATCCATTCTCCGTATCTTTTTTGCTGCATCGTAGCCGTTCATCACAGGCATCTGGATGTCCATAAGGATCAGCTGATAGGTTCCGTTCGCAGCTTTTTCCAGCAGATCCACACATTCCACGCCGTCTTTGGCGCGGTCCACCGTGCAGCCCTCTTCCTGCAGCAGCTCGACGGCGATTTCCGCATTCAGGTCGTTGTCCTCGGCCAGCAAGATTTTTGTACCGGACAGGCTCTTTTTGTCCGAAGAGCCTGTCTCCCGTTTTGCCTGTGTTTCCTCCTGCGATGCAATGCGGCAGGGAATGGCGACGGTAAACGTGGAGCCAACACCGATCTTGCTTTCCACTTCCACGGTGCCGCCCATCAGCCCGACCAGCTTTTTCACGATGCCCATCCCGATGCCGCTGCCTTCCACTTTGCTGACGGTGGAAGTGCGCTCCCGTTCAAAGGGTTCAAAGATATGCTTCTGGAACTCCTGCGACATTCCGATGCCGTTATCGGCAACCGTGATCACCGTATCGCACCAGCCCTCTTTCTTGCCGGGCTTCTGCGTGATATCGCAGTGGATCGTGCCACAGGCCCCTGTGTATTTGACTGCGTTGCTGACGAGGTTCGTGCAGATTTCGGTCAGGTGCGGAATGTCCGCATAGACATACGGATGCTGCAGCTGTGCTGTCACCGTAAGCGTCTGCCCCTTGCTGTCTGCCTGATTCTGGAACATCGCAATGCAGTTACGGAAATCCTTCTCGATATCCGAAACCGAATACTCGATCTCCGTCTTATCATTCTCGATCCGGGCGAGATCCAGAACATTGTTCAGCAGCATCAGCAGGTTCTGTCCGCACACCTGAATGTTCTCCATGTATTTTTCCAGCTTTGCAGGGTCGTCCAGATGCCGGGAGGCAAGATCTGCGTAACCGATAATGGCGTTCATGGGCGTACGGATATCATGAGACATATTGAACAGGAAGGTGGATTTGGCGCGGTTCGCGCTCTCCGCGTTTTCCACAGCGACCTGCAATTTTGCATTCAGCTCCTGCGTATCGTTTGCGGCTTTCCTTGCAGCAGCTTCGGCTTTACGCGCCTTCTGGAGCAGCTTCAGGATCGTGAGCAGAACAACTGCAACGGCAATGCTGCCGATCAGCAGAACCATAAAGAAGTTATCCTTTATAAACTCGCTCAGGGTAACCTTCCGCGCAGAGCTCTGATACATTGCAATAGAACCGGCAAGCAGATTGATCGGCTTTGCCTTGATCGTTTTGTTCAGGATGGACAGCAAGCTGCAGTTTCCGCTATTGACCGCAAAGCAGGATTTTACAGGGTTCAACAGCGGAACGCTGTAAAAGCCGTATTTCTTACTGTAATTTTCCTCACTGCTGATTCCTGTAACAAAGCAATCTGCCTGTCCGGTTTCGATCAGCCTTGCCGCATCCTCCTGTGTATCACAGTCCACGATCTCCCACTGCGGATAATAAAACGCAAGGTACTTTTTCAGGGAGAGCTTGTTTTGGGGAACGGCAATGCGGTTTGCCTTGCTCTCGTTAAAGTGCTCTTTGTTCGTGACCGCCATCAGGTTTGTGATCCACGTTGTGCTGGTACAGGCAACACGATACTCTTCCGCCAGATTGGGGTTCTGGTCGAAATGGAAGATCATGTCGATCTCGCCTGATTTCAGGGCATCGAGTTCCGCTTCTATGCTGTCATAGCCGACGATCTGGAATTCCAGTTCCTGATTTCCAAGACAACCTGTTGCAAACTGAATATAGTCCGTGATCGCCCCGGCAAGCTTCCCGGTGGCCGGGTCAAAGTTGCTGACGCCGCCATCACTCGTCAGAAAGCCCATCCGGATCGCGCCGTGCTTTCTGAGCCACGCCTTTTCCTCCCCCGTAAGGATGGGCGTATAATCCAGCGAGAAATACCGTTTATACAGATCCGCCGTATAAAAAGGATCCGCTTCGTCCAACACGCTCATTGCATAATCCAGTTCTTCCTTGATATCAGGCCGGTCCTTATTGATCGCATAGTAGATGCTGGATTCTCCCACACGGGTCATGGTCGAAATGCCAAGCTCTGCCCAGAAAGCTTCTTCCAGTGAAACAAAGCAGTCGATCTCGTGGTTTGCCAGCTTTTGCTTCACATCCTCGTTGTCGGAAATGTTGACGTGTTCCGTTTTTATGCCGTGTTTTTCCTCCCATTCGGTCAGCATCTCTTCCGGTTCCGTTCCCATCAGAACACCGATCTTTTTGCCATTCAGCGTTTTGAAGTTGGAGGCGGAGATGTCTGTGCGCGAGAAATCAGCATAGAGGTAATATTTTTCTTCCCCCATCGGCTCGTCCGAAAACAGCATCTCCTCAGCGCGGTCTTCCGTATAGGAAATATCGCCCATGATGTCGATCTCGCCGTTTTTGAGTTTTTCAAAACAGTCCGACCAATCGCAGGTCACATACTCAAACTGCCAGCCTGTATAGCCGGATAGTGTTTCCAGCAATTCGTAGCCGTAGCCTTTTCTTGCACCCTTCTCGTTGACATAGTTGAAGGTATCCTCAAACGAGCCGACACGAACGACCTTTGCAGGGGCGGTTTCTGCGGCAGCCTTCACAGGGAGCACGGCTGACAGCAACAGCAGCAGACTCAGCATCGCACAGACGCTTTTCCGCATCAGCGTCTGCATGGTTTCGCTCGTTCCAGAGTTTTTCATTTTATCCAATCTTTCTCCGCCCCAGACGGTCTCATTCCGGTTTTATTTCCATTGCACAGGTTTCAAGAAGTTCATTGCAGCATGATTCATGCCATGTTGTCAGCAGTTTTTTGAACAGTATATACCAACGTATCCAGTATGTATTGTAACATTCCGACAGAAGCATTTCAAGAGTTTATGTTTGTGAATACTACTTATTATTTATGATCCGTGCTTGTTCGTGCTTGACAAAAAAATCCGCCGAGGAGCCTTCCAACTGGGAAAGCACCTCGGCGGGATTCATTTATCGGGTCTGGGTTTTCTCGGTGTGTTCTTTTCCTCCGCAAAAAATCGTTCTACGTTTTTCTGTGCCCGAACCAGTTCCTGCAAGGATCATACCACGTTTCCCGCCAAAGCGGTATCGGTCTGCCCTGTACTTTTAATCCAGAATTTTTCCGTCAATGGAGATGGTGACCACCTGCCACGGAATGAACTTTCCGCTGGTCTGAAGCGCCTTTTTCGCTGCCATCTCCAAGCCGCCGCAGCAGGGCACCTCCATGCGGAGGATGGTCACGCTCTGGATGTCGTTGCTGCGCAGGATCTCGGTGAGCTTTTCGCTGTAATCCACAGCATCCAGCTTCGGGCAGCCGATGAGGGTCACCTTGCCGCGCATAAACTCCTGATGAAAATTGGCGTAGGCGTATGCCGTGCAGTCCGCTGCGATCAGTAGCTTTGCACCCTCAAAGTAGGGCGCGTGGATGGGTGCCAACTTGATCTGCACCGGCCAGTTGCGGAGCCGGGAGACCGGCTGTACGGGAGCAGAAGCCACACTTTCGGCAGCGGTCTCCGGCTGTTCCAGCATCCGCATCCGGGAGCCGGGGCAGCCTCCCTCGTGGAGATGCTTCATCTTTTCCTGCAGCTCCTTTTTCTTTTTGTTCTCCTGCACCGCCGCCTCGTCGTAGGCGGGGGCTTCCCGCTCCTCAAAGGTGATAGCACCGGTGGGGCAGCCCGGCAGACAGTCGCCAAAGCCATCGCAGAAATTTTCCCGCACCAGCTTTGCCTTGCCGTTGATGATGTCGATGGCTCCCTCGTGGCAGGCGGTTGCGCACAAGCCGCAGCCGTTGCATTTTTCTTCGTCAATATGGATGATCTTCCGAATCATATCTATACTCTCCTGTTGTGGGTGTTTTTGCATTTGCATGTTCATTATAGTATACTAAAGGCAAGTTGTCTGTTTGAATTCCAACAAGGAGAGCATTTATGCAAAAATATCTACCTGTTCTGCGGAGCTGCCCCTTTTTTACCGGGCTTACCGACGATGAGATTTTGTCCATCCTGCACTGCGTCAGTGCAGCGAAAATCGATATTGTCAATATCAGTTGACAGATAAAACTCAAAGAGTAACCACATCATGCAGCCATTGTCTTAGCAGCATAGAATCTATTGCGTTTCACCATGGGTGGTAAGCCGCCATTGGCAGAG
>ENA-OUQF01001224-OUQF01001224.1-human-gut-metagenome-genome-assembly--contig:-NODE-1224-length-15975-cov-4.160930_pt1 | contig 15975 bp, 12 predicted proteins | sample MGYA00237947_ERZ548826 | MGnify/ENA primary metagenome ERZ548826 (study PRJEB26490, sample SAMN05194701) | human gut metagenome | biome: terrestrial biome; feature: human-associated habitat; material... | reverse complement strand
GTCTCTGAGGATGCCGGAATGATCTCTGCCGTGGAGTGCGGCGCGCTCGGCATAGACAAGCTTGAGGCCATGACCTGCGTGTGCTCCGTCGGGCTTGACATGATAGCCGTTCCCGGCGACACCAGCGCCGAGACCCTTTCCGCCATCATTGCCGACGAGGCCGCGATAGGCATGATAAACAACAAGACCACCGCCGTGCGCGTCATTCCCGCAAAGGGGAAGGCTGTCGGCGACACGGTGGATTTCGGCGGCCTTCTGGGCAGCGCGCCCGTCATGCCGCTGCATGAGGGCTCCGCGGCGGAGTTCATCGCGCGCGGCGGGCGCATCCCCGCGCCGCTGCACAGCCTGAAAAACTGATACTTCGTTTTGAATATTGCGCATCTGACAGCCGGCGGCCATGCTCCCGCCGGCTGTTTTCGACGGATGGGGATGAATATCCCCCGTGGGGGCTTGCCTGGCGGCAGAAAATAGTATATAATTCTACTGTTTATCAGGTGAAAGAAAACGAGAGGGGAGGACGGCGCATGGAAATGATAAATGCGAATGAGCTTGTCTATGCCTATGATGAGCAGGACGGCGCACGCCGCTCTCTGGACGGTATTTCCCTCACCGTTGATAAGGGGGAGCTTGTGGCCGTGCTCGGCCATAACGGCTGCGGCAAGACGACGCTTGCCCGCCACCTGAACGCGCTTTTGCCCGTGCAGGAGGGGGAGCTTACCGTCGCCGGCTGCGACGCGCGCGATGAAAACCGCGTCTGGCAGATAAGGAAAAACTGCGGCATGGTGTTCCAGAACCCCGATAATCAGTTCGTCTCTTCATTTGTGGAGGAGGATATCGCCTTCGGCCCGCGCAACTTCGGCGCGGATGAGGCGGACATACCCGAAAAGGTCAGATCGGCGCTTGCCGCCGTCGGCATGGCCGGGTTTGAAAGGCGCTCTCCGCAGTTGCTTTCCGGCGGGCAGAAGCAGCGCATTGCCATTGCCGGCGTGCTGGCGACGGATCCGGACATCATGGTCTTTGACGAGGTGACCTCAATGCTCGACCCGCAGGGGCGGCAGGAGGTGCTCGACACGATAAAAAGGCTGCACGCCGCCGGGAAGACCATAGTCATGATATCGCATTATATCGAGGAGGCCGTGTTTGCCGACCGTGTGGTGCTCGTGCACGACGGGCGCAAGCTTGCCGAGGGCGCGCCGCGCGATATGCTCACCGACCTTGAGCTCCTGCGCAGAACGGGGCTTACGCCGCCGCTTTCCGTGCAGGTGTACTATGACCTTCTTGACGCGGGCGTGAAGCTCGACCTGTGCCCGCTGACCATTGAAGAACTGGTGGACGAGATATGCCGATAAAGCTTGACAATGTTTCATATACCTACGCCCCCGGCACCACGCTTGCCGTGCAGGCGCTGCGCGGTGTGACGCTTGATGTGGCGGACGGGGAGTTCGTCGGCGTCATGGGCTGCACAGGCAGCGGCAAGTCCACGCTCATCCAGCTCATCGCGGGGCTCATCACGCCCACGCAGGGCAGTGTGCTGCTCGATGGGGAGGATATAAACGCAAAGAAATATGACCGCGACGCGCTGCACCGCAAGGTCGGCCTCGTGTTCCAGTACCCGGAGTATCAGCTTTTTGAAACAACGGTCGAGCGCGACGTGGCCTTCGGCTTGCGCCATTCCGGCTTATCCAGGGAGGAGACCGCCGCCGCGGTCAAGGCCGCGCTGGAGCTGGTTGGCTTCGACTATGACGCCGTGCGCGATAAATCGCCGCTGGGCTTCTCCGGCGGGGAAAAGCGCCGCATCGCCATTGCGGGCGTGCTCGCGTCAAAGCCGCGCGTGCTCATCCTTGATGAGCCCGTTGCCGGGCTGGACCCGCTTGGACGGCAGGATTTCCTCAACATGGTGGATGCGCTGAATAAGGACGGCGTCACCATTATCATGATCTCCCACAATGCCGATGCTCTTGCCGAGCATGCCCGCCGCATCATAGTCCTGCGCGACGGCGCGCTCTTCCGCGACGGCAGCGCCAAGGAGATATTTTCCGATTACTTTGACCTTATCCATAACGGCATCGGCGTTCCGCAGGTGCGCCGCGCCGCGCAGCTCCTGCGCGACAGGGGCGTGGATATGCCGGGGAATATCATACTCTACAGCCAGTTTATAGACCGCCTGAAGATATTGATGTGGAGGAAGAATAAATGATGCGCCTCCCGACGGGTATGTATCAGCCCGGATATTCCGTGATACACGGCATAAACGCCGCGGTGAAGCTCGTCTGCCTAATTCTGCTGCTCGCCGCCGTCGTGGCCACGGACAGCGTGCCGGGCTACGTTGTGTCCATATTGACGACCGCGGCCATAGTCTATCTCGCGCAGATAAGCATCCCGGACGCGCTCGCCTCCGTGCGGCGGCTGCTGTGGTTTTTTGTGCTTATTCTTTTGATGAACACCTGCTTTTACGGGCCGGACGACCCGTGGGTGCGCTGGTGGATATTCTGCCCGTCCATGCAGGGGCTCGTGCAGGGGGCGAACGTTGTGCTGCGCGTTGTGCTCATCCTCATCCTCAGCAACGTCTTGACCACAACGACGGCCCCACTCAAGCTGACGGACGGGATGGAGCGCCTGCTTTCTCCCTTGCGCGTCATAAGGGTGCCGACGGAGCAGGTTGCCATGATAATCTCCGTTGCAATACAGTTTATCCCCACCATATTTGAAGAGACGGATATGATCCGCAAGGCGCAGATGTCGCGCGGCGCGCGCTTTGACAGCCGCAATTATTTTGAAAAGGCCAAGGCCGTCATGCCGCTCGTTATCCCGATCTTCCTTGCGGCCTTCAAGCGCGCGGACGAGTTGTCGCTCGCCATGGAGGCGCGCGGCTACCGCACGGATGTCCGCCGCGCTGTGAAGAAGCGGGAAAAGCTTTGCGCCGCCGACTTTGCGGCGCTGCTGGTGTGCGCGGCGCTGTGTGCGATGCAGACCGTCGTGCTGTAAGGGGCGCTGCACGTGAAAATAATAGAAGCCGAGGATGCAGACAATGGATAAGAAGGATGTAATAGAGTTTTTCGACAGACACGCGCCCGACTGGGACGCGGAGATGATACGCAATGACGCGGTCATTTCCACGATCCTCGACAATGCCAATGTGCGCGCGGGCGCGCGCGTTCTGGACGTGGCCTGCGGCACAGGCGTGCTCGTGCCGGATTATCTTGCGCGCGGCGTGGCCTCTGTCACGGGGATAGATATCTCTCCCGAGATGATAAGGATAGCCGCCGGGAAGTTTCCGTCCGACAAAGTCAGTTTCATCTGCGGTGACGTGGAGGAGGCGGCGCTTGACGGGGATTATGACTGCATCGTGGTCTACAACGCCTTTCCGCACTTTCCTCAGCCGCAGCGGCTTATAGACAGGCTCTCCGGGCTTCTCGCTCCCGGCGGCACGCTCACCGTCGCCCACGGGATGAGCCGCCGCGCCATTGACGGGCACCATTCCGGTACGGCCAGCAAGGTCTCCGTTGGGCTTATGGGGGAGGATGAGCTTGCCGCCATATTCGCCCGCACCCTGCGCGTCACGGTCAAAATATCGGATGAGCGCATGTATCAGGTAGCCGGCGTCAGGCCCTGAGGCGCATAGATAAAAATTTTGATTTCTGCGGAGATAAAGCAAATGCCTGTAAATACGTTCGCACCGGCGGCTCCGGTCAAAAAAAGAATAGAGCATCTGGACACCATGCGCGGCATGTGTATCCTCTTCGTGAATTACTTTCACTCGAATATAAGCCTGATGTTCCTTCAATACGTGTCCGCCATCTGCGTGCATCCCTTCCTCTTCATGGCGGGGTATTTCTTCAACACAAAGAAGGATCTTGGCGAAACCTTCCACAAAAAGCTGCGCACGATGATCCTGCCGTACTATGTTTTCGGCGTAGTGTATTATCTTTTGTGGCTTGCCGCGTTCCACGGCAGCGGCCGGGATATCATCGTGCCGCTTCGCTCGGTGCTCTTCATGCCGACGAGTGATTTCCCCATAGAGCCGTCTATATACTTTTTGCCGATGATGTTCACGGCCTCCATGCTTTTCGCTGTCATTGAAAAATATGTCCGGCGGGAGTGGCTTCGCGCGGCGCTCGTGCTGGCGATAACCGTGCTGGGCAACGTCTGGCCCCGCATCTGCGGTCAGCGTCTGCCCATGAGTATGGACTGCGCCTTTTCTGTGCTCATCTACCTCTATCTCGGGTATAACGGCCGCACGATAATCGGCTTTTTCGATGAGCTCGTGCAGAAGCTCGACTCGCGCATCCTGCGTCTGGCAGTGTTTTTCACCGTGGCCGTGCTCGACTATATCTGTATAATCAGCAACTATATCCCAAACCTGCGCAACGGCGTGTGGAGCTGCATCCCCGTGACGCATCTGAATACCTGCGTCACCATGCTTCTGTGGGTGTATTTCTTCCGCTGGTTTGAAGGGCTGCGCCCATTCGCGCTCGTGCGCCGCGCGCTTAAGTATGTCGGCGAAAACTCCATGATCTTCCTCTGCTTCAGCCATATCGGGCTGTATGCCGGTCTGTTTATCGTGAACCGGCTCCCTCTCGGCTCCGGCATCGTGCACGATATCCTCTACCTCGTGCTTGGCACGCTTGCTGTTGTGCCCATTGTGTTCCTGTTCAAGAAAACAAAGCTGCACTATCTGTTCGGAAAATAAGGATTAGCACAGAAAAGCCCGCCGGGAGGCGGGCTTTTCTGTATATGCTGTTCATGCGGGCGTGATGCTTCCGCCGTTGGCGGTCACGCTGCCGTTATCGGTGTATATGCCGTCCGCGCCGCCGCTGACCGCCAGCACGCCGCCCGTCACGGCGACGTCGCCACTGCCGAGCCATATCGTGCCCTCGACCGTCAGCCGGCCGCCGGACACCTCTATGCGCCCTTTTTCGAGATTGCAGCTGCCCATGATATGCACCTCGCCGTCGCGCACAGACAGCACCGCGTTTTGCAGCCACAGATCGCCGCCGCACTCAAAGCTGCCGGAGTCGATGACGAACAGACCCTCCTCACCGGCCTGACTGCCCATGGCCGTCTCGCCGCTTCCCGTGACGGTGACGGCCGTTCCGCCGCGCACGGCGATAACCGGCCTGTGCGCGCCGCCCCAGCCCCATACGGAGAGACTGTCCGCGCGCAAGGTCCCGCCGCCGTCGAAAATAAGGCTCGTTCCGCCGATACCGCCCGCGACGGCGTTATCTCCGCGCACGTTAAGGCATAGTGCGCCCCATGGCATAAGCTCCTGCGCGCGGCAGTCGCTAAGCGTCATCACACCGGCGAAAAGCCGGTCATCCACGGCGCTGACGCACAGGCTGTTCCAGCTCAGACCGTCGCCGCCGCCCCAGGAGTCGTCGTAAACCGTCTGGTAATACCGGCTCCCGTCGCGCTCCGCGTCGAGTATCTGCGCGCCGCTTCCGTTGACGGCAGCATCAGCGGCATTAGGGATGCATATGCTTCCCGCACCGGACTCTATGACGGCGCCCTCCGACAGGGCGTTCGTTATATACGCCTCGCCGCCGCTGAGTATGAGCGACGCCCCAGCACAGTCAAAATCGTCAATAAGCGCGGTGCCGCCGCGGAATACCGCGCGCGAAAGGCCGCGTATGCCCCTGCACATCAGCGTGCCCCCGGCCTGAAACATGTCTCCGCCCTCGCACTCCAGCCGCTCGGCGCATACCGTTCCGCCGAGCTGCGCGAAGGCGGGCGCATCGCCTGAATTCGGCGTCAGGACAATGTCGCTGCATATGAGCTGCACCTCGCCGTCTACTATAAGTGCCGGAAGGGGAACGTCGCCCCCGCCGCAGGAAAGCCCGGAGGCGTTTTCAATGCGCAGTGTGCCGCTTCCCGTGATAAGCACGCAGTCAAACTCCTCAAGACAGCCGAACTCCTCCCCGCCGCCGTTCATCACGCAGTCGCCGGAGATGTCAAGACGCAGAAGCCCGCGCTCATGCGGAGCGAGGTTGGGTATCGCACAGTTATCGGCCTCAATGGTGAACGCGTTGTAGCGCACGCCGTTCCACGCCAGCCGCCCGCGCGCATCGCCGATGACGGCGCGCCCGCCAGAGAATTCCTCCAGCGTGACGCCCTCCGTCATATGGTTGTAAATAAGCCCTGTGTAGCTCCCGTCGGGCATCCGCAGGGAGAAATCACTGCTGACGTAATACGCCGACCTGTCGTCAAGCGGGATGTCGCTGTTTGTGCCGGCCGCGCCGCTCTGCGCCGCCGCGCCGTACCATATGCGGCAGCTCTCTGGAAGCGCTTCCGCCTCTGTCGCCTCCGCGGGCGCGGACGTTTCTGCCGCTGTCGCCGCGCTGTCTGCCGCGGGTGCGGCCGCCGTATTCCCGCACGCCGTCAGCGCGGGCAGGATAAGTGCAAAAAGGACGCATAAAAGCTTTTTCATGGATGACCCTCCAAAAAAGTTTTCATGCGTCCATTTTATCATGGCTGCGCCGCGCGTGCAAGTGCCGGCGCTTTATACGGCCCTCAGCTTCACGCGGAAGGTGATATCCTCGCCGCTTTCGGAGCGCGCCGTGATGCTGCCCCTGTGCGCCTCGGCAATGGCGCGGGCTATCGAAAGCCCTATCCTGTTGCCGCCCGTGCCGGAGCTGCGCGATTCGTCCGGCCTGTAAAAGCGGTCGAAAAGCCTGTCCAGATGCGCCGTGTCCTCAAGATGGCAGGTGTTGTACACCTCCATTATGATATCCCTGTGCGCCCGCGCCGCCGTCAGGCGTATCTCGCCGCCGGGGCTTGTGTATTTCAGCGCGTTTTCAAGCAGTATCGACACGAGCTGCCCCATGCTGTTCCTGTCGCCGTGCACTGTCAGCCCGTCCTCAATATGCTGTGAAAAGCGCAGACCCTTTGCCGCCGCCAGTGAGTTCACAGGCTCCGCTATCTCCCATATCACATCGCTCAGCGAGAAATCCGCCTGTTCCGGCAGGGGCTGCTCCTCATCCAGCCGCGACAGCGCCACAAGACTGCCCACCAGCTTTGAAAGCCGCTGCACCTGCTGCTGTATGGTCTCCACCCACTCGTTGCCCTCCTGCTCCAGCGCAAGCACGTCGGCGCTTGCGGCAATGGCCGTCAGGGGGGGTCTTTATCTCATGGCTTGCGTCCGTAATGAAGCGCTTCTGCCGCTCAATATTTCGCATGTACGGGTCCACCGCGCGGCGGCTTAGCACCACGATTATGCCGAAGGCCAGCAGCATGCACAGAAGCGACACGGCGATGCAGCCCGTCAAAAGCACCTTTTGCAGCGCGACCTCCTTCACGGCGTTGAGGAACACCGCGGTGCTCGTCTCTTCGCCACGCTCCACAAGGTATCTGTAGCCCTTGTAATAGCCGGAGGAGGAGCCGCGCGCCAGCACGGCGCGGGCATATTCCGCCGCCTCATCGTCGGAGATGGAGGCGATATAGTCGCGCGAGGTGTGCGTGACCTCGCCGCTGCCATCGAAGCTCACGGCGAAGTACAATCTTAAAATATCCTGAAAACTTTAATGATTTGCAGAATAAGCGCCGCCGCGGCGTCAACTCTTTCCGCGCGTGCATACGCCTATGAAATCCTGCACCGCGCCCGGCAGCTGCCGCCCCTTGCGCCAGATGAGAAGTATCTGCGTTTCCAGCGCCTTTTCGTCTATCGGCTGCATCCGCAGTCCGGCGCAGAGGCTGCTCATGGATTCGGGGAATATCGCCGTGGCAAGCCCGGCCTTCACCCACAGCACCGCGCCGCGCGCGTCGTCGCAGATGCAGAACACATCCGGCTCCAGCCCCTGCGCGTGAAACGCGTCCATTATGAGCTTTTCATACCGCCTGTAGATTATCAGCGGCCTGTCCGTCAGCGCGCCGAGTGCAAGCGCGCCCTCGCCCTCCGCGTGCAGCGCCGGGGATGACACCGCCATCATCGGCTCCGTGCGCAGCACGGCGTGCTCCACCTCGTCCAGCCGCAGCGGCGTGCGCACGACGGACACGTCGATTATCCCATCCAGCAGGTAGTTGAACAGGGAAAAGGTCGTCCCGTCGTGCACCTCGAAGTTTACTTCGGGGTTTTTCTGCGCAAACTCCGTGATGTACGGCATCACCGGGGCCACCGTCGTTGACGTCAGGCCAAGACGCAGCACGCGCTTCCTGCCGCAGTGCGACACCTCCAGCTTCGTCGAGCTTGCGAAGCTCAAAAGCTCGCCCGCGCGGCTGTATAAAAGCTTGCCCGCCTCCGTCAGCGCCACGCCATGACTGCTCCTGTCAAAAAGCCTCACGGCAAGCTCGTCCTCAAGCTGGCGAAGCTGATAGCTCAGCGGCGGCTGCGACATGTTCAGCCGCCGCGCGGCCTCGTTTATGCTGCCCGTGTCTGCGATCTCCCGGAAATATTCAAGCTGTCTCAGATCCATGCCCGGCCTCCGACGGTAATATAAATATTATATATCAAATCCACAAAAACAATATTATTCATATTGATGATAAGGTATTATACTTCCATTGTCAAGATAAATAATAATAATGAATGGAGTGAAAAGGGTGAAAAGCCTCTCTCGCTATCTCAAGGGCTATGAGAAGGAAACCGTGCTTGCCCCGCTGTTCAAGCTGCTTGAGGTCGTGTTCGACCTGCTTGTGCCGATAGTTGTGGCGCGGATGATAAATCTGGGCGTTGCGTATAATGACCGCGGGTATATTCTCAAGTGCTTTTTCATATTGCTGCTCATGGCGGCCGTTGGCCTCGCGTGCAGCATCACGGCGCAGTATTTCGCCGCGAAGGCCAGCGTCGGCTTTGCCGCGCGCCTGCGTCAGGCCGTCTTTGACCATATCCAGAGCTTTTCGTTTACGGAACTGGACAAGCTCGGCCCGGATACGATGATAACCCGCCTCACGGATGATATAAATCAGGTGCAGAACGGCCTCAACATGGGCCTGCGCCTGCTGCTGCGAAGCCCGTTCGTCGTGTTCGGCGCAATGGCCATGGCCTTCACCATCGACGTGAAATGCGCGTGGATATACGCCGTCGCCATCCCGATCCTGTTCGCCGTCGTCTTTGCCATCATGCTCGTCAGCATCCCGCTATTCAAAAAGGTCCAGTCCGGGCTTGACCGCGTCACGCGCATGACGCGTGAAAACCTCACCGGCGTGCGCGTCATCCGCGCCTTCTGCCGGGAGGAGCGCTCAGTTGCGGAATTCGACGCCGCAAATACCGAGCTTACGCGCCTCAATGAGTTCGTCGGCCGCATCTCCGCCCTGCTCAACCCGCTGACCTATGTGCTCATCAACGTCGCCGCGGTCTATCTTATCGACAGAGCGGCGATAGAGGTCAACCTCGGCAGCATCGCGCAGGGCGACGTCGTCGCGCTGTATAACTACATGCTCCAGATAATTGTCGAGCTTATCAAGCTTGCCTCGCTCATAATCACGCTCAATAAGGCCGTGGCCTGTGCCGGACGCGTGTCCGGTGTGCTCGCGGTGCAGCCGGGGATGAGCTACCCCGAGGAGAGCGCTGACCCGGATGACGCCTCCGCGCCCGCCGTACGCTTTGACCATGTCACCTTCACCTATAAGGACGCCGGCGCGCCGAGTCTTTATGACGTCTCCTTCAGCGCCGCACGCGGGGAGACCGTCGGCGTTATCGGCGGCACGGGCAGCGGCAAATCCACGCTTGTCAGCCTCATTCCCCGCTTTTACGACGCGTCGCAGGGCAGCGTGCAGCTCGACGGGGCGGACGTCAAAAGCTATACCCGCGCATCGCTCTGCGATAAGGTCGGCATCGTGCAGCAGAAGGCCGTGCTTTTCAAGGGCAGCATAAGGGGAAACCTCAAATGGGGCGATGAAAACGCCGATGACGCCGCGCTGTGGGAGGCGCTTACCGCCGCACAGGCCAAGGAGGTCGTCGAGGGGAAGCCCGGCGGGCTCGACTTTGAGCTTGAGCAGAACGGCCGGAACCTCTCCGGCGGGCAGAAGCAGCGCCTGTCCATTGCCCGCGCGCTCGTGAAGAAGCCGGAGATACTCATTCTCGACGACAGCTCCAGCGCGCTGGACTTTGCCACCGACGCCGCGCTGCGCCGGGCGATACACGGCCTCTCCGGCAGCATGACCACATTTATCGTTTCCCAGCGCATCGCCTGCATCCGTCAGGCGGATAAGATACTCGTGCTCGACAACGGCCGCCTCGCCGGAACGGGCACGCATGACGAGCTTATGCGCGCCTGCGCGCTTTACCGCGAGATATACTTCTCGCAATTCCCAGAGGAGCGGGCGGCTTACGAGAAAGGGGGCGAGGGCGCATGAAGGCAAAAAATAAACCCGCTGAGGGCGTCAACAGTGCGGAGGTCCTCAAAAAGCTGCTTGCGCGCATCGCAAAATACAGGCTCCTGCTCGTGCTGAGCATAATACTCGCCGCGGCGACGGTCGTTTTGCAGCTCTATGTGCCCATCCTCTTCGGCGACGCGATAGATGAGATCGTCGCGGCGCATGCCGTGCGCTTTGACGCAATGTGGGCGTATCTGCGCCGCATACTGGTCTTTGCCGCCGTTTCCGGCGTCACCGGCTGGGTCATGAGTCTTATAAACAACCGCATGACCTACCGCGTCGTGCAGGATATCCGCGCCCAGTCCATCCGCCATATCCAGCGCCTGCCCCTTGCCTATCTCGACCGGCACAGCTCCGGCGATATCGTCAGCCGCATCATTGCCGACGCGGACATCCTGTCCGACGGGCTGCTGCTCGGCTTCACGCAGCTATTCTCCGGCATCGTCACCATCGCCGTGACGCTCGTGTTCATGTTCTCCAAGAACGTGTGGATAACGCTTCTCGTCATCCTTCTCACGCCGCTCAGCTTCGTCGTGGCCAAGTTCATCTCTACGCATTCCTACAGCATGTTCCGCCGCCAGAGTGAGGCGCGCGGCCGCCAGACGGCGCTTATTGAAGAGATGATAGGCAGCCAGAAGGTCGTGCGTGCGTTCGGGTATGAGGAAAAGGCCTCCGCGCGCTTTGCCGCCGTCAATGAGGAGCTGAAAAATTACAGCCAGCAGGCCGTGTTCTACAGCAGCCTTACCAATCCCGCCACGCGCTTTGTCAACAACGTCATCTATGCGGGCGTCGCGCTCACGGGCGCGTTCCTCATCCCCGGCGGGGCGCTGACGGTCGGCGGGCTTTCCGTGCTCTTGTCGTATGCCAACCAGTATATGAAGCCCTTCAATGACATAAGCTCCGTCGTCACGGAAATGCAGAACGCCCTTGCCTGCGCCGCGCGCCTGTTTGCGCTGCTTGAGGAAGGGGAGGAGACTGCCGACGCCTCCGGCACGCTTGAGACCGTAGAAGGGCGCGTGGATATCGACGGCGTCGCTTTCAGCTATGATAAGTCCCGCCCGCTCATCGAAAACTTTGACCTGCGCGCCGCGCCCGGTATGCGCGTGGCCATCGTCGGCCCAACCGGCTGCGGCAAGACGACGTTCATAAACCTGCTCATGCGGTTTTACGACGTGGACGGCGGCAGCATCAGCGTGGACGGGAGGGAGATACGTTCGCTTTCGCGCCACGCGCTGCGCTCCTGCTTCGGCATGGTGCTTCAGGACACGTGGATAAAGCAGGGCACCGTGCGCGAGAATATCGCCTTCGGCAAGCCCGGCGCCACGGATGAGGAGATCATCCGCGCCGCGAAGGAGGCGCATAGCTGGGAGTTCATCGAAAGGCTCCCGCAGGGGCTTGACACCGTGCTCCATGAGGACGATATAAGTCAGGGGCAGAAGCAGCTTTTGTGCATCACGCGCGTCATGCTCACGCTGCCGCCCATGCTCATCCTCGACGAGGCGACCTCCAGCATAGATACGCGCACTGAGCTTTTGATACAGGAAGCCTTTGACAAGCTCATGCAGGGCAGGACGAGCTTCGTCGTCGCCCACAGGCTCTCCACCATCCGCAATGCCTTGCTCATCCTCGTCATGCGCGACGGGAAGATAATCGAGCAGGGCACCCATGATGAGCTGCTTGCAAAGGGCGGCTTCTATACCACGCTTTATAACAGCCAGTTTCAGGCTGTGTGACTATTGATATTATGATAAAAGCCGGCGGCCATTTGGCCGCCGGCTGAGTTTATTCCGGGTTCATTCCTCTGCGCTCAGCTTTTCCAGCATGGACAGAAGCTCCGTGTCCTTGTATATGCGCATCGCCTCGATGCCCTGCTTCTTTGCTGCGCGCTCCATGAGTGCGGCTAAAATCTCGTAATAGCCGCCGTCCTCCGCGACAAGCCCGCGCGCGATGCGCGGCAGGCTGTGCTCGATATAGCCGCGCAGCTCCGCCCCGTCCGGCGCGGCGTCCAGCAGCAGCTCCAGCGCCTGCCTTTCCGTCATGCTGCGCTCAATGTAATACTGCCTGCCGTACAGCCCGTACAGCACGCGCTTTGCGTCCAGATAGCCTATCGCCATATCCCGCCGCGACTGCGCCGCGTCGAAGTTCAGCACGCCGCCCAGATCGCTCACCGGCGCGATGTAGGTGATGCTCACGTCGTCCGGTATCTTGAAGTGCCTCTCCCGCCCCATGCCGGGAATGCGCACCGCGATTATATCCCTGTAGCCGTGCGTCACCAGCGCGTGCAGCGGCAGCGTGTCCACAAAGCCGCCGTCGGTGTACAGCTTGCCGCCCAGCGGCTCAAGCTTGAAGCTGGGGTGGTACGCGCTTGCCAGCAGCATGTCGCATATCTCGTCCACCGGCAGGTCGTTCACCTTGATTTCCAGCGCCTTTCTGTCGCTCAGCGATACCGTGGAAACGAAAAGCTCCACGTCGGAGTTCTTCACCTTCTCCGCGTCCACCACCTCGCGCACCCATGCGCGCAGCGGGGCGACGTCCAGCCCACGGTTCTTGATTATCTCCCACGCCTCCGGGATAAGCTCGCGCGCGTCCCCAAGCTCAATGTCGCCGTTGAAGGCGCGGCTGAGGTTTTCCTCCTGCTCTTTGTCCAGATCTATCACCTTGGAAAGACGCATGTCCTTCCACGCGTTCTCCGCGCGCGGCAGATCGCGCATCGCCATGAGAGAGCCGTTCAGCGCGCCGACCGACGTGCCCGATACGGCGTTGTATTTTATCCCGGCCTCGTCCAGCGCGCGCCATACGCCTATTTCATACGCGCCCTTCGCGCCGCCGCCCTCGAGGGCGATGGCATAGGTCTTGCTGTTGTCAAGCTTCAGCTGCATCGTGTCATACCTCCCGGTAATTTTTCCTGTGATATATGTCATTATATTTTATCTCCGCCGCGAAGTCAACGCGCATGGGATTTTTAATAAATGCCTCGCCGTGTTCCGGCTTGACGGAGGACTTTCCCGGCCCAAACGTAAATGCAGCGCCACCTTTGTGACGCTGCATTCATGAAAGAGAACAAAATGAAAAAGATCCGCTCTGCACTTGCAAGTGTATAGTAGCAGAAATATATTTCGTAATTAAGCAAAGATATGTTTCAGAAAAGTAAAACATTTTCCCGGCGCGTAAACATCTCTGTTGCATATAAGGCAAAAATGGTATAAATTAATGGGTATAAAGAAGTAATTCTCACGGGAGGGTGAAATATGATATCTATCTGCAACGGCTGGGAGTTCACGCCCGAATGGACGGACGCCTTTGCGCGCGGCGCGGGTGAGGGCGAGGCCGTGCGCCTGCCGCATACGGTGCGCCTCACGCCCCTGCACTATGCCGCGCCCGAGTATTATGAGGGCGTCAGCGGATACCGCCGCATTATAAAGCCGGAGGAGTCGTGGCGCGGAAAGCGCGTGTTCGTCCAGTTTGACGGCGCGGCGCATATCGCGCAGGTGTATCTCAACGGCGCGCTCATCTGTGAGCACCGCTGCGGCTATACCGCCTTCCGGGCGGAGCTGACGGATGCGCTCGACTGGGCGGGGGAGAATATCCTTGCCGTGCGGCTCGACTCGACGGAGAACGCCGCTATCCCGCCCTTCGGCTTCGTCATTGACTACCTCACCTATGGCGGGCTGTACCGCGAGGCGTGGCTCGACGTGAGAAGTGAAAATTATATAGAGGACGTCTTTGTCACGACGCCCACAACGGCCTCCTTCACCGCCGCGGTCAGAACCTCCGCCCCGGAGGGCAGCGTGCTCGTTACGGTCGAGGATATGGCCGGGCGCGTGCTTGCGCAGGGCGAGGGGCGCGACGTGCGCCTTGATGTGCCCTCGGCGCAGCCGTGGGATACGGCGTACCCCAACCTGTATCTGTGCCGCGCCGTGCTGCGCGGCGATGGGGGAGAGGTGCTTGACGAGGCGGTGCACCGCTTCGGCTTCCGCACGGCGGAATTCCGGGCGGACGGCTTCTATCTCAACGGGGAAAGGACCTTCCTTCGCGGCCTCAACCGCCACCAGTGCTATCCCTACATCGGCTATGCCGCGCCGAAAAGCCTGCAGGTCGAGGATGCGCGCATATTGAAGCAGGAGCTTGGCTGCAATGCCGTGCGCACCTCGCACTACCCGCAGAGCCGGCATTTCATCGACGCCTGCGACGAGCTTGGACTTCTCGTGTTCACGGAGATCCCCGGCTGGCAGCATATCGGCGATGATGCGTGGAAGCGTCAGGCGGTGGAAAACGTGCGCGAGATGGTCACGCAGTACAGAAATCACCCGTCTATAATACTCTGGGGCGTCAGGATAAACGAAAGCCTCGACGATGACGGCCTCTATGCCGAAACGAACGCCCTCGCCCATGCGCTCGACCCCACCCGCGCCACCTCCGGCGTGCGCTATCTGGAAAAGAGCAGCCTGCTTGAGGATGTCTATGCCTATAACGACTTTTCCCACTCCGGCGATAACCCCGGCGCGAAGCCGAAGCGCGCCGTCACGCCGGATATGAACAAGGCCTTTCTCATCTCCGAGTGCAACGGCCACATGTTCCCCACGAAGCCCTTTGACACCTGGGCGCGGCGGCAGGAGCACGCGCTGCGTCATGCGCGCGTGCAGGACGCGGCCATGGCCTCCGGGGAACATGCCGGGTGCTTCGGCTGGTGCATGTTCGATTACCCCACGCATAAGGACTGCGGCTCCGGCGACAGGGTGTGCTATCACGGCGTCATGGACATGTTCCGCAATCCCAAGCTTGCCGCTGCCGTCTACGCCAGCCAGAGCGACGAAAGCCCCGTCCTCGCCGTCGGCTCGTCCATGGATATCGGGGATTATCCTGCCGGAAATATCGGCCGCGTCTACGCCTTTACGAATGCCGACCGTGTGGAGCTGTATAAAAACGACCTGTTCGTGGCCTCCGCCGTGCCGCAGGGCTGGCAGGGCCTGCGCCATGGCCCCGTTGCGATAGACGACACCATCGGCTGTCTGCTTGAAACGCAGGAGGGCTTCGGCGAAAAGAAGGCCGCGCTCGTGCGCCGCTGCCTCAACGCCGCCGGGAAGTACGGCCTCGCTGCGCTTCCTCTGCGCGATAAGCTCGCCTTTGCGTGGGCGATGGCGCGCTATTCTCTCAGCTTTCAGGACGGCGTCGCGCTCTACGGGAAGTATGTCAGCAACTGGGGCGGCGCGGCCACGCGCTGGCGCTTTGACGCCGTGAAGAACGGCGCGGTCGTCGCCAGCGTCACCAAGGCCCCCGGCAGCAAGCTGCATCTTGAAGCCGTGGCCAGCGCCGCGATCCTCATCGAGGGGGCGAGCTATGACATGGCCGCCGTGCGCATCCGCGCCGTGGACGAGTTCGGCAACGTCGCGCCCTATGCCCAACTCCCGCTTCGCGTGAAGCTCACCGGCGCGGCGGAGCTCATCTGGCTGCGGGACGCGGTGAACGCCGGTAAGGCGAACACCTGCGCGGAGCTGCAGCAGGATGTGGAGTACGTGGATGAGGTCTGGACGCCCATCGGCACCAGCGAGCACCCGTATACCGGCACCTTCAACGGCAACGGCCACACGATCCGTGTGTGGCTGCATGGCGGGGGACAGGCCCTATTCGGCTATGTCGGCGCGGACGCGAAGCTGACGGATCTCGCCG